>Ga0187867_10002676_pt1 | contig 14640 bp, 11 predicted proteins | sample June2016WEW_13_1_FD_132976 | JGI IMG/M metagenome (GOLD analysis project Ga0187867, IMG submission 132976) | Peatland microbial communities from SPRUCE experiment site at the Marcell Experimental Forest, Minnesota, USA - June2016WEW_13_10 | ecosystem: Environmental > Terrestrial > Soil >... | reverse complement strand
TGATTTGAATAAGAAAGCCGTTAAACGTTGCTTCACTCGCTGGAGCTTATCCTGTCGGCCGGAACGAGAATGACAGCCAGCCATCGGGGTGCGGGACTGCGACCTGGCAGGCCATCCTCCTTGGAGAACGGGAGCCGCGGTGACCAACGGAGTAACCGCACAGGATGCGCAAGAAATCTACTGGAACCAGTTCGTCTTATTGAAGGTCGTCGGCTGCTATGTGCGGCACTACCGTGATGAGCAAGCCTGGTGGGTCAATCGGATCGGCCTGTTCAAAGCGATCGTAACCAGCAGCACGATCGGCGCATGGCTATCTGGAGAGATTATGCCTTCGTATGGGGCGTCTTACTGGGGATCACACAAATCCTTGATGCGGCGAAGGAGTACTTGCCTCAGGCGATTCAGCGGCGGAACGCGAGCGAGTTCCTGGGCGTGATCGAGTGCCATTATCGACGCGCGTTTTGAGTGGTTCGAAGTCACTGGAGGGCCCTACCAAACCAGCGAAATCATTGAGCGATGGCGGAAACTGGCGAAGCTGATGAGCGAAACCGAGACCAGGTACTTCCCAGATGGCTTCCCGGCGAACGCGTCACGTCAAAAACTGGCCAACGCGGAAGCGAGCGATTATATGTTGGATCACTACGGCATCGGAGGCACGAGTAATGGCTGAGACCCCGGTGGGCGGAGGCCCGGGAGCGAAGTTTGGGTACGGCGACCTGGGAAAGAGCTCGCTTCTCCCGGGTCCGGTGGTGTGGATTCCGATGCCGCCTGGCACCACTCCGCCCCCGGAGCGTGCAGGTCAAGGACGAGGAGGCATCGAGGCAACGCCTCAGGAGGCGGGACAATCGGCTTGAGCCCGGTTTGGATTTGCCAGGGAAAATTCCCCTCATTCCATGTCATAACGTAATGAAAACGGTTTAGCATTGAGGTCTGGCGGTAGTACCGCAGTTTGGAATCCTCGAGCGTGATGTTTGTTCGCTTATGAAGCCGCTGGGCCAGCCCGTGCTTTCGCATTAGTATGCCGCGTGGCAACGGCTTTGCGTGCTGCAGCCTGGCGTTTCCGGGTGAGAGCCGCCTTCGCTCCAGCATCTTTCATGCGAGGTTTATGAGCGGGAATGCCTTTCGTCTTTTGCCAATGATCCTGCAGGAGGCGGATAGCCTGGATCGGGTTGAACCCTGCATCGCACATGGTATGATGTGTCGGACACAGACGCGCGAGGTTGGTTGGCGCGTTGTTCCCGCTCTGATGGTCCAAATGAGCTATTTGCAAACAGGCGTTGACTTGTAGGCCGCAGACCACGCAACATCGAAAAGGATACGCTTTAGCCACTACGCTTCGCGCTTCGACCTGGTTTCGGGGCGTCACCGTTGGTTGTTTCACCTTAATTCCGATCCTCAATAACCAAACCACGATCTCCATTGCGTGCTTACCGCCAGGCAGCGTGGAAGTCGATATAAGGCAGTTGGCCGTCCGGTTTAGACGTCCGCGAAAGCCGCTGGCCTGACCAGGACTCTTTTGAGCATTGACGGCGTCGTCGCGAGAATCGATGCCCCGGTAGCCGTACCCAGGTGCCCCCACGTCACCGAAGCGTGGAGGATTCAAATTGACGCGCCACAGATCGCGCGTGCCTATAATTTTCGGAGCGCTTGTCGCCACCGATGCCCCCACACCCTACCCACTGGCAAGAATCCCCGCCATCCTCCCCAGCCAACACGACCGAACCGGGGGAAACCACCATGCCGCCAACCGCGGGGGAAACGTTCGACTACATCGTCACCGGCGCCGGCTCGGCCGGCTGCGCCGTGGCCGCCCGCCTCAGCGAATCAGGCCGCCACCGCGTTCTCCTGCTCGAAGCCGGCCCGCCCGACCGCAATCCCTGGATCCACATCCCCATGGGGTTTACCCGCTTGTTCGCCGACCCCTCGGTCAACTGGATGTACGAATCCGAACCCGAGCCGCAGCTCGGCAACCGCACCCTGTATCAGCCACGCGGCAAAGTTCTTGGCGGTACCAGCTCGATCAACGGCATGGTCTACATGCGAGGCAACGCCGCCGACTACGACGAATGGCGGCAACGCGGCTGCACCGGCTGGGACTACGACAGCATCCTGCCGTTCTTCAAAAAAGCCGAGAACCAGCAACGCGGACCCAACGAATTCCACGGCGTCGGCGGTCCGCTTACCGTATCCGACCAGCCGGGCCGCTACGAACTGGCCGATGCCGTGGTCGCCGGAGCGATCGAATCCGGCCTGCCGCCCAACGACGACTTCAACGGCGCGGGCCAGGAAGGCGTCGGTTATTTCCAGAGCACGACAGGCAACAGCCGTCGCTGGAGCACCGCCACGGCGTATCTGAAACCCGCCCGATCCCGCGCCAACCTCACCATCCGTTCCAACGCCCTCGCCACCAAAATCCAGATCGAAAACGGCACCGCTACCGGCGTCACCTACCTCAGTAACGGCGTCAGCCACACGGCAAAAGCCAATGGGGAAGTAATCGTCTGCGGCGGCGTGTTCAATTCGCCGCAATTGTTGCAACTTTCCGGCATCGGGCCGGCCGACCTGCTACGCCAGCACGGCATCGAAGTCATTTGCGACCTGCCTGCCGTCGGCGCCCATTTGCAGGATCATTTCTACGTTCGCCTCGCGTATCGTTGCCGCAAACCGATCACCATGAACGAACTCGCCAACAGCCTGCCGCGTAAGATCCTCGCCATGGCGCAGTACGTGTTCCTCAAATCCGGCCCTCTTGCCGCCAACGGCGTCACTGCCGGAGGCTTCGGGCGCAGCGACCCGCGGCTGGAACGGCCCGACCTGCAATTTAATTTTTCTCCGTTCAGCTATGCCTCGCGCGGCCCCCAGGGTGCGATCGCGCATGCTTTCCCCGGCTTCAGCCTGAGTGCGGTGCATCTGCGTCCGGATGCCCGCGGAACGGTGCAACTGAAAAGTGCCAATCCGCTGGTGGCGCCGGCGATTCGGTTCAATTTCTTGCAGACGCAATACGACCTTCAGGCGTTGACCACCGGCATGCGCATGGCGCGCAATTTCACCAAACAGCCGTCGCTGGCGCCATACGTGGCGGAGGAAATCGTGCCCGGCCCGAACGTCAACACCGATGCCGAGTTCGATGTAGCAATCCGGCAAAATGCCTTATCCAATCTGCATCCGGTCGGCACCTGCCGGATGGGACCGGAGCCGACCGATGCGGTGGTCGATCCGCGGTTGCGCGTGTACGGCGTCGGGCGATTGCGTGTCGTCGACGCCGCGGTCATGCCGACCGTGCCCGCCGGCAACACCAACGCGCCAACCATCATGATCGCCGAAAAGGCAGCTGCCATGATCCTGGAGGACGCCAAAGCGATCGCCTGACCGGTTGGACGCGATACCTCCAATCCCACTGTTCTTGCGAGTTCCGCATCGACCCGCGGCCGACCCTGCTGGATGAAAGAATTTTGTCGACTCGGTCCGATTTGGAGGAAGCATTCATCTTCTTTCCTGTTAGCGCAGCGAAGCAATCTCCATCGGTGGGCCAGGGAGATTGCGTCGCTGCGCTCGCAAGGACAGCGCAGCCGCGGCGACAGCCGCTGCATCGGTGTGGGGGACTATGGTCCACGATACAACGCACTCACCGCCTCGCGGAACGCGGCACGAGAGGCGTCCTCGGAATAAAACATGTGGCCGCCCGGATAGACCACCAGCCGGACGCGTTCGGCACTGGCAGCGTCCGGCAACTGGTTCAGCTCACGCACGGTCGTGAAATACGGCGTGACCATGTCGAACAACCCATGCGCGATCAGCACGTGCAGCCGCGGATCGAGTGACAATGCGGATTGCAAACGACTCAAACTCTCAGGCCGGCCCATGCCGCGGCCCCAATTCCATTGCTTGAACGCATCGTCATTGGCCAGCCGATAAACCGCCTCCGGGCGCCAGTTCAATTGATCCGTGTAAATCGCCACCATCGCACCGGTCACCGGCGCTTTCAGCCCGTCGAGGATCGGATCGGGATAATCGCTCAGCGGCTGGCGCGGGAACGGATCGCTTCTGGTCACCGTCGCGTCGTACACGCTGCCGACATGGCCTTGTGCCCGCTCCAGTTCGTGCAGAAACACGTCGCGGTCCAGTCGCCCGCCGCCGCGCGCCACGACTGCCTTGTCGATCCCGGTGAGTGCGGCGACCCGCTCGGTGATGCGCGCCACGGCCGCGGCGTCATGAAATCCGCGCATCATGTCGGTCAGATAGCCGCTCTCTGCATATTGCTCGACATCTGCAAGGTCGGCGCGGGTCACCGGACCATGCAATGCGCGGGACGCGGCGACCTCGGACGGCAACAGATCAGCCCAACCCAGGGGGTCGTTGTAGCCGCTCACGACATGCACGTCGAGCAGCGGCGAAACCAGCACCATGCCGGTGACCCCGACCCCGTGGTCGGACTGCAACGCACGCACCAGGCGCGGGCCGCGAAAGCCGCCATAGCTCTCGCCAACAATGTATTTCGGCGAAACGATCCGGTCGGCGTGATCCAACCAGCGGCGCACCGCCTCGGCCAGCGCGTCGATATCGCCATTGACCGACCAGAAGTGCCGGCGCGCCGCATCGCCCTTGCCCAGAATACGGGAATAGCCGGTGCCGGGCGGATCGATGAACACCAGGTCGGTGAAATCGAGCCAGGTGTCGGCGTTCGGCTGCGGCTGCGGCGAGCCAGAGGGAACCCCGTTGGCGCTGCCGATCGTAATCCGCCATGGCCCGATGGCGCCGACCTGCAGCCAGCCGGAAGCCATGCCGGGCCCGCCGTTGAACGCGAAGGTGACCGGCCTGGTCGCCCGATCGGCGCCCTCCAGCTGATAAGCGATGAACGCCAGATCGGCCTGGGGTTCGTTGGCGTCGTTACTGAGCCGGATGGAGCCGGCGGTGGCGGTGAACTTCAGCGTGCGGCCCGGCAGTTCCAGCACGTGTTGGGTGGTCTGCTCGGGCGGCAGTTTCGGCGGCTCCTTGGCGGTGTCCCTGGCGCTCTCCGCATGTGGCGGTGGCGCGTCGGCAAGCTCCTGGCCCTGGGCTGCCACGGCCAGCCAGCCCAATGCGGTGCAGGCGATGATTACCCGGCGGATTGTGAGGCTCATGTTGGGTGCTTAGCAAATTGTCCACAGTCGGGCCACCGTGCGCCGGTCGCAGCCACACTGTCGGCCGTTCGAAGATCAGGGTGTGGCGCGTGAAAGTTAACGAATTATCAATGTCGTGCGCGAACGAAACGGGAAAATCAGCGTTAATTTTCATCGGTTTTTAACCTATCTCGGGCAGCTTGCTCGCATAACGGATGCAGTCAGGGAGACCGTGATGAAGCTTAGCCCAGATAGCCTGTGCATAATGGATCGTAGCGAAACCGGGGCGTGGGTTCAGCCACGTGATTGGCACGGTGAACCGATATACGACGAGGTGCCGGAGACCAGAATCAACGAGCAGTTCGCGTCCCGGGGCATGCTGTCTGAAGCCCGATTGCATGCCGGGCCAGCCTGTTCGATGGCACCGCTTTTGCCAGCCGGCCTGCGCGACCGGAACCCGACCTACAGAACCATCACTATCCTCCTGGTCGACGATGATACGGTCGACGTCATTGCCATTCGCCGTTCGTTCTGGCAGTTGAAGATTGCCAATCCTCTCGTCGTGGCACGCAATGGACTCGAGGCGCTGGACATATTGCTGGGCGACAACGGTCACCAAAAGCTGGAGGCGCCCTACCTGATTTTGCTGGACCTCAGTATGCCGCGCATGGGGGGTATCGAGTTTCTGGATGCGTTGCGGCGTGATCCGGTGCTGCGCCGTACTTTGGTGTTTGTCATGACAACCTCGGCGGCGCCCGAAGATCGCGAGCGTGCCTACGAGAAGAACATTGCGGGTTATGTCATGAAGCCGCCGTCCGATGAGGGTTTTGTGGCGACGATCAGCGCGCTGGAAAGTTACTGGCGCGCGATCGAGTTTCCTGACTGATACAGCAGCCGTGCCGCCGCCCGCCGCACTGCGCGGATTTTCCTCCGTCCAGCCAGTCCGCCACGCTCCCATGTGAATGCTCCCTGGAGCGGATCACGCGCAGTGAGATCGCACCACCAGGTGCAAGGATGCGGAACCGGCGAAGCACGGGGAGTCGACCTGGTTTTTTCCGATATTCAGATGCCGGGATCCATGGACGGTTTGGAACTGGCACGTCGGCTTCGCGTTGAACGTCCGTCATTGCCGGTCATCCTTGCATCGGGAGGCACGGCAGGGGTCACGACTTTCATTACCAAACCCTATAGAATGTAGCGGGTACTATCAATAATTTTGAAAACACTGCGGCTCGAGTGAGCCCACAACCAGTGCCATGCATTCTGCTTGTTGAATGTGACATTATCGTGCGCAATCCACTGGCGGAATATCTGCGTAGTTGCGGCTATCGCGTGCTCGAAGCGGTCAACGCAGCCGAAGCGCGGGAGCTGCTCGGCGCGGCGGATGATATCATCCTCGTGCTCGCCGATGGCGATGTGCCGGAAGCTGGCGGCTTCGCGTTACAGGCCTGGATATGCAAGAATTATCCGGACATCGAGGTGATACTCGCAGGCTCCATCACGAGAGCGGTGGAGAAAGCCGGTGACATTTGCAAAGCCGGGCCGGCGGTCTCCAGGCCTTACCATCATCAGTCCGTGCTCGACACGATACGGCGTCTGCTCGCCGCGCGCCAGCGGAACAAGCCCGGCCGACCTTGATCGTGCACAAGACCCGGAGGCAATACCCATGCCGCCGGATGGGTCACGCGATCAGCCGCGAGGCCGAAACAAATCGGCAATCACCGCGCAAAACGAGCCGGCAAACATCAGCAGCGCCATGCCGCGCGGCGTCCCATCGGTCAGCAGCCCGACCAACAGCCCACTGGTCGCCCCCAGGGCAAACTGCGCCACTCCCATCAGCGCAGCGGCCGAGCCGGCATGCCCGGCGTGGCGGGTCAAAGCACCAGCGGTGACGTTGCCATTGGTGAACCCCTGGCAGCTCAGCGTGAAAAACACCGGGGCGACGATCAAGCCCAGTACATGCACGCCGCTCCAGCTCAGCACCAGCAAGACCGTCGTCGCCGCCAGCGAGATGCGGCAGATGCAGCGCAGCATGAAGGACAGCCCGAACCGCGGCAGCAGCCGCGCATTGATCTGCGATCCGGCAATCAACCCGCACGAGCACAGTCCAAAGATCAGGCCGAACTGCGATGGCGTCAGCCCGAAGCCCTGAATGAACACCGGCGACGATCCACCGAGATAGGCGAACATGCAGAACGTCGTGGCGCAGCCCATGATCGCATGGGCGCGGAACACTGGCTCGCGCAGGATCGAACCGTAGCGGCTGAGCATCTGTGCCGCGCCCACCTTGATGCGGCGTTCCACCGGCAAGGTTTCCGGCAGGATGCGCCACGCCAGCAACGCGCAGGACGCCCCGTACAGTGCCTGGAACCAGAAGATGAACCGCCAGCTGGCGAAGGCCAGGAAAGCGGCGCCGATGCTTGGGGCCAGGATCGGCGCCACGCCCATCACCAGCACCAGCCGCGACATCAGGATCGCGCCGCGTGTGCCCTCGGCGAGGTCGCGCACCACGGCGCGGCTGATCACCATGCCGGCCGACGCGCCGATCGCTCCGACGAAGCGCAGCAGCGCGAGCACCGTCAGGTTTGGCGCCAGTGCGCCGCCCGCCATGGCGAGGGCAAACAGGGTGAAGCCGATGATCAGCGGCAACCGCCGCCCCACCCGGTCCGACAGCGTCCCCTGCATGATCTGCCCGACCGCGAGCCCGGCGAACCATGCAGCAAGAGTCAGTTGTGCGGTGCCGGGCGCGGTATGGAACGTCGCCTCGACCGCCGGGAAGGCCGGTAAATACATGTCGGTCGCCGCTGGCCCGACGGCTATGAAATAGCCGAGCAAGCGAGGCAGCCAACGCGGCCAGCCCTCAGCGTTGCCTATGGCCGGCTGGAGCAGCGTCGCGGCGGCGACCGGCGCAGGCCTGTCTGGGTCGATATCCATGTCTTCGGCCCCTGCATATCGCATTGCAGCAAAAGGTGCGAGGCAAGGGTCGGCGTCCGCCCATGCCAGTACGCGAGGAAGTTTGCGACAACGGACTGCGGGTTGCATTGATCTGAATTCGGGCCAGCAGCGGCCGCTCAGCATTGCGGAGGGCGCAGGTCGGCACCTCTGTTCGCGCGACGCAATGATCCGGAAGGCCGCGACGCAGTCGTTGCAATCCCATGCCAGGCAATTGCCGGAGCGGCAGCGGTTAAACGCGGCGGCGCACAACGACCTGGTTGCCTACTGGATCGCCGCACGGCAATGGCCGGCCGTTGCACGGCTTGTGTGGGGAAAAGCCGCGGACCTGGTACCTCGGCAGCGTGATGCTGAACGGTTAAATAAAATCGGGCCGGAGCAGGGAATGCTCATAACCCGGACTCCAGCAAACACGTTCGAATCTTCGAAGGGATCGATTGCAGAGCGGCAAAATCGCCGTATGGCGGCACTGGTTACCGTACGCCGTACAGCGCGCTTGCAGTATCCCACGAAATCCGGCGCGCGACATCGGCCGGCAGTTGCCCGGCGATGCGCCGGTATCGCTCGATGACTCTGGGGTAGTCGCTCCATGGAACATTCGCCGTCGCATAGAAGTCCGACCCGTACATCAGACGATCCGCATGCCTGATCAGCACCGCACGCCAGTCCGAACGCAGCACGCCGCAGTCGTCAAACATCGGCGGCCCCAGCTTCGCCTGCTTCGCGGGGTCGACAAAATGGTAACGGCCATCGACGACCCGCGAAATGATGCCCCAGACATTCGGGTGCGCGGACAGGATCGCCTCGGCCTTGTCGGGCGAGCCATATACCAGGCTCGGCACCACGAAGCGCTGCGCCGGCCAGACGCTGTATAGCCGGTCGAACCGTGGGCGGTCCCGATCCCAGGCCCAGGCTTCCCAATGGGTCAGTAGCGGTACGGCGCGGCCGTTCAGGCCCTGCAGCAGCCGGGTCGTCCCGGGTGCCAGCGGATCGACATAGACCTCGCCGCCCGGCGTCGGCGGGTGGTCCGGCTTGTCGCCATGGGTATAGAGAATTTCACCGACGAACTTGTAGGTACCGTCAGCGACGCCGGCGATCGTCTCGGTCACGTAGCGAACCGGCAGATCGCCGCCCTCGATGAAGCCGATCTTCGGTGCGCCGAGCGTGACCAGTTCGGGATGCGCGCGTGCCAGGGCCAATGCCGCCTCCCGCCGCGCGGCGACCTGGGCCGCCATGCCCGGGGCTCTGGCGTCCGGCCGTCCATTGGCGAATAAAGCGAGGTGCTGAACCCCGGCCTGCCTCGCTACATCGAGGAGGTCAGCCACCGCAGGGTTCCAGATTTGCACGTTGGCATCGAAGATCGGCCCGCCATACGGCGGAGGCAGCGCCGGGCACCCGGCCGCTCCCGCCATGCCAACCGATATCAAAAGCAGAGCCAGGGCCATCGTCACGCAACGCATCGCAGTTCTCCAGACGTGGCCGCTGGCCTCGGCGACTTCAGTGATATTCATTCGGGATTCCCCCGATGAACGGGCATATTGCTGGTCGCGAAAGTACGAAAGCTACCGAACCTGGCGTTCGCCAACGGTGACACGCCGGGACGACCGATGGAGGTTTGGTCAGCCAGTCATAATCACTGTGCAGAATTACCAGGTCATGCGGCCAAACAGCACCGGGCCGCCTGCGCCGACGCGGCAGCACCGGCGCCGCAAAATCGCTGCACGTTTGCTATGCGGCGACCGCGGTGTCCGGCTGATGGGTCAGCAGGGGCTCGGTAAGCCGCGGGGGCTGGGGCCGGTGGTTGTTGTTGCCGCCGCCGACGCCAAGCCGCAGCACGGTCAGCGAACCGGCCAGCGCTTCGGTGGTCAGAGCAATATTCGTGATGATGCTCGCGGTCGAACCAGTCGCCGCGATCAGTGCCGGCACGCGTCCCTCGTGCAGCACCTGGCTCTCCACGATATGAAAATACTCCTGCAGCGCGGCCACCTGGGTCTTCAGCATGTCCTCATTGCGCATGACCGCGGCCAATCGTTCTTCGATCAGTACCTTTTTCTCGTCGCGCGCCTGGAACTGGCGTTGCAGCGCAGTGAGCCTTTGTTGCGCGAAGGCGTTGGCGAGCAACCACGCCATAACGGCACCAATCACCACCAGCACGCCCGATGTGACGGGCGCGGCAAGTATCAAAGAAATTCCCTGTTCGAGAAGTTGCAGCGAATCCATACGGCGGGCCACCTCTGCTTTGGCAGGCTGGCTTGTATCAGGCGCTCCTGATTCGGCAAATATAACATCGCAAAAAGATAATTCGGCGCGATTAGTCCTCCCGGCGCCGTTTGCGGCCGGAAGATGCCGGTGCAGGCCCGGTGATGCTTTTAAGTAAGGTGATGCTTTGGAGTTTAGCAGCACCAGGCTTGACCGCGGCGACCGCCGGGGCGCGACATCTGGGCGTGAGCACGAAAGCGATTCGGCTGGTCGTGATGGTCCTCACGATCGCCTTCCTGGCATGCCGCATCATTCTGATGCCGCAGTCGTACGCGCGGACCTGGCCAATTGCCGGTTATATCAGCGCAATCGACGGACGAACGACAGACTGCCTCGTCGCACGCGGCCGCAAAACCACTCCGGCGCGGTTTTGGGAGGATCTGTTGGCCGGCGACAAATTGATCGCCAAGGGCGATTGCCGGATGGAGATCATGCCAGGCGACGGACCGCGCCGCTGGACTGTCGTGGACTCGAACTCGCCCACCGAGATGACGGCGCACGCGCAACGCACGGAATTGCTGCCCGAGACACTGCAGCCGATCGGCCTGGCTCTGAACCAATGGAACGACGCGTTGCAGCCACCGCCGCCCAGAAAAGTGGGGGTGAAAAAGGGCAACGGCCCAGAGGTCGCGATATGGCAACCGGTGGCCACGCCTCAAGCCGCACCGGCGGCATTGACCGTGGCACTGCTGGCCGGGCCGGTGCGTCAGCATCTGGTGGCGCAACCGCGGCGGCTCAACCTCGCCTGGACCGGCGGCAAGCCGCCATTCACCGTTACCATGACCGGGCCTGGAGAGAGGTCGACCGACGTTGAGTCGTGGGTGTTTCAGGTCGGCGAGGAACGTGTCGTGTCCTCGGAGATCACACCAAACCTCGGCGCCTATGGTGTGCGTGTGGCCGATGCCGCCGGCGCCTCGGTGCGCGGGACGTTCGAGGCAGTGGCGGCACTGCCGGTGATCGATCAGCACGATCTGGCCGCACTTCCCGGAGGCATAAGCCGCGTGCTGCAGGCCGCGCGGCTGGCCAACATGGACGGCGGCGTGTGGCGGCTGGAGGCACACGCCAGGCTCGCCGACGAGGGTCGGGACAATTATGCCGCAGCCCTCATGGCGGGGCAGTTGGTGGCCGGGAAACCGCTGCCGGATCTGGCGGCGGTGCCGGCCGGCGCGCCTACTGCAGTGTCTTCGGTGCCGGGTGCAGCGGGACGATGACGGCGCTGAACGCCTCCTCGGCGTCGTCGCGGCTGCGGGCCGGGTGGGGAACCAGAAACTCGTTCAGGCCGAGTGCGGCGAAGATCGCCGGGTCGGAGGTGCGGAGCGGGCGAGACTGGAAATCCGCGAGCATTCGCCGATTGTTCGCCACGAGTTTGTCGAATTGCTTTGCGCTACGCTGGTGTTGCCTCGCCATGGCGGGATCGGCGCCGGCACGGTTGGCGTCGCGACGGGCGTCGTCGGCGACCAGGCGAAGCAGGATGCAATGGGTGGCGAGCATTACCTCGGCCACGTTGCGTGGGTTGTAGCTGAGCACTTCGGCCAGTTGCGCTTCGAAGCGGGCGGCGCGAGCGGTGTCGGTTTCGTCCCGCGGGCCCGGCAGGTCGGCCACCATTTGGTGCAGCAGCGATTGCGGCAATGGGTTGCCGACGCGCTTGCGGGTCAGTGGGCGGGTGGGCCAGGACGGATGGGTCATTGGAATACGGTCTCCTGGTTCAGCAAGAATGTGCCATATATTCATATGATAGGAGATATGTCAATATTATTCTGGGCTCCGCCGACCGGAAGCTGACTGGCGAGACCAACCACGCGGGTTTCATCGCTGGCACGGATTGGAATCACGAGATAGAACGGGCAGGAAAGCACGTTTCGTCGCACACAGCGGGATCAGAGGCGGGATGCGTCGGTAGGCTCGGTGACCGCAAAGGGTGACTTTCTGCCGGTCCGCTTCCGGGCCGGGATGCGGGCTGAAGCTGAGCGGTGAGATTTCAGCGGAGTCAGTCGCTCGCGCCATCGGCGCCAAACGTCTTCTGCTGGTGCTCGACAATTGCGAGCACGTCATCGACGCGGCGGCCAACCTGGCCGAGCGCCTCGTTCGCTTGTCCCCACACATTGGGGTTCTGGTAACCAGTCGTGAGGTGCTGCGGATCGACGGGGAGGCGGCCTGGCGCGTTCCTCCGCTCGACGTACCCGCACTCGGACAGGAAACGCCGGACCACATATTGTGCCACAGCGCGGTGGAGTTGTTCATCTCAAGAATGAATGCTCTGGGCGTGGGTTTTTCGCCACGCGCTGGAGAGCTCGCGTCGATTGCCGCGATCTGCCGGCGCCTCGATGGCATCCCGCTCGCCATCGAATTCGCGGCGGCCAGTGCCGCCACGCTTGGAATCGCGCAGGTGGCCATGGGCCTGCGCGATCGTTTCGCGCTGTTGACCAGCGGACGCCGCACCGCTCTGGCGCGGCAAAGGACACTGCGCGCGACGCTCGATTGGAGTTACGACCTGCTTCCGGAAGCGGAGCAGCGGTTACTTCGCTGCCTGGCGGTGTTCCAGGGCGGCTTCACCCTGGATGCCGCCGTCGCCGTACTGGCGGATACCGGCCTGGATACGGCGATGGTTACGCATGGCGTCGCCAATCTTGTCACGAAATCGTTGGTTGCGCCGGACACGACCCGGGGTGCTGCGCGCTGGTACCTGTTGGAAACGATCAGGGCCTATGTGCTCGAGAAGCTCGCCGAGCGCGGTGAGGCTGACACCGACTCTGGCCGCCACGCAGTGTATTTTCGCGATCTCATTACCCCACTGGTGTCAGGCGCCAGATCGATTTCGTCGGAGGACGCGGCAAACTGTATTCGAGAGATCGACAACGTTCGCGCCGCGCTCGACTGGTCCTTCTCTTCGGCCGGAAACCCGGCGGTCGGCGTCGACCTCACGGTCGCCTATTCACCGGTCTGGCAACATTTGCTGCTGATGACTGAATGCCGGGAACGCTGCGAGCGCGCGCTGCTTGGTCTTGAACCGCATGCGGCCGCCAACACGCAGCAGCGCATGCAACTGCAGATCGCCCTCACGGGTGCGATGTACATCACTTTAGAGGCCGCAGAGCACGCGAGAACCGTCCTGGCCGACGCCCTCAAAACCGCCGACGCTCTCAATGATAGAGACGTGCAGGCGTGGGCTCTGACGTCGCTGCGGACCTTGAGTGTCAATCGCGGGGAATACGGTCCGGCACGGATCCTGGCGGAACGGATCGAAGAACTCGCCGATCGTAGTGACAACCCGGCAATCCTCCGTGTCGTCTGGCGGAACATCGGGACCGCGCTGCTCGTGAGCGGCAGACCTCGCGAGGCCCAGAGATATTATGAACGCATTCTCCGATCTCCCATACCGCCGGGAGATCGCCGTAGCGTGATCTTTTACAATTCGAATGACCAGGCGTCGGCCCGGGCGATGTTGGCCCAGGCGCTTTGGATCCAAGGCTTCACCGAAAGGGCGCTCAGTGAAGCTCACGCCAGCCTGGAAGGGCTGCATGGCGCGGACCAACAGCTTTTGCTTTGCCGGACCTTGTATCTGGGAATATGCCGAATAGCACCCATGATAGGCGACTTCGAAGCCGCTGAACGAGCGAACCAGCGTTTGATCGAGGTAGCAACCAGCCTTAACGCGCACTTTTGGGAGACCGCGGGCCGCTTCGTGCAAGGGAAGTTGTTGGTCGAGCGTGGTGAGTTCGCGCAAGGCCTGCTGGTATTGCGCGATGCGTTCGAAACGTGTGGCCGAACCGGGTGGCGCGTCCAATATCCGGAGTTCAAGGCTGCTCTCGCGTTGGCGCATGCGGGGCTCGGGCAGCTCGATGAGGCGATTGGCGCGGTGGAAGACGCGGTGGCGACCGCTGGCGAGGGCGCGAACAGTCAGGCGTTGTATGTCCCTGAGTTGCTTCGCATCAAAGGCGAAGTACTGCTGAGGCAAGCCGCGGATCAATCGGTCCGGGCGGCTGAAGATTGCTTCAACCAGGCAGGCGAGATGGCCCGCGAGCACGGTGCGCTGTTCTGGGAATTGCGGATTGCCCTCAGCCTTGCCCGCCTACGGATGATCCAGCGGCGCGATGGCGAGGCGAAACAAATTCTGGCGCCGGTATATGGACGTTTCACCGATGGTTACGAAACATCCGACCTGCGCGCCGCTCGCGGCGTGCTCGACGGGCTTCAGATATGATATCGCTCACGGATTGATTGTATGTGCCTTAGTGTCCTGTGTGGACGGCCCCTTGAATTCAAGAGTTTCGATGAGGATTCTGACGGGCGGGTCGACTGCGATCATGTGTCCGGCCTGTTGACGCGGCAT
>Ga0187867_10002675_pt1 | contig 14642 bp, 5 predicted proteins | sample June2016WEW_13_1_FD_132976 | JGI IMG/M metagenome (GOLD analysis project Ga0187867, IMG submission 132976) | Peatland microbial communities from SPRUCE experiment site at the Marcell Experimental Forest, Minnesota, USA - June2016WEW_13_10 | ecosystem: Environmental > Terrestrial > Soil >... | reverse complement strand
GACGATCCCACGCTCTCAATCGTGGCAATTCGCCGCAGGCTCGTCAGCTTTTCGGGTGCAAGGGTTTCAATAACCTTCCAGCGTCCCTTGAACTCGTCGATATCAGCGATGAGCTTGAGGATTTCCGGCGTGATGATGATGTTCTTGATGTCGCGCATGGGCAATATCCATTTTCACCCAATTTTACCCGATTCATGGCCAAATGCAAGAAAATATCCATTCATACCCATTTGTATCCGTTCGATACCCAATGGCGGAAATCGCGCATGGAGCTTCTTAAAGTCCCTAACGTGAGGGGTTGTGGCCCAGCCCGCCGCACAGGTGAAGCGGGAACAGAGAGTGCAAGCGACACGCGTACCCGTGAACCACAGCTTTGAAGAAATTCGCTCCGCCGCCCTAGATCTTCTGGCTGGTAGGGAGAGAGCCTCCTATCAATTGACACAGTATGGAAGTCTCTTGACCGGGGTGGCTGAGGCCTTTGCACGTCGTGAAGGGCGACCGCAGGATCGGCACTATCAAGCCCAAGGTTTTTTCGGTCCAGCCGCTCTGTCAGAGAACGACCTAGAGTTGTTTCTGGAAGTATTCTGGGCGCTTTTCCGCGAGGGCGTGATCACGCTGGGCTTGAACGATTCGAACCGTGAGTTCCCTTTTTTCCGCGTCACCGAGTTTGGCAAGAGGATAGCCGCCCACCAGCAGGCGTATTTCTTCCACGACGTTTCGTCTTACGAAGCTTTAGTCAGGTCAGAGGTTCCGGAGATCGATGAAGTAACTGTGCTTTACCTCAAAGAGGCCATGCAATCCTTCCGGTCTGGCTGTATCCTCGCATCTACGGTCATGCTTGGCGTTGCAACGGAGCACACATTCCTGCTTTTGGTTGACACAATCGAGAACAACGCGACTCACGCGCCGACTTTTGCTAGCGTTGGACAGCAGCGCACCATCCTGCAGAAGGTTAACAAGTTCAGGAACATCATGGACCAGGAGTTGCGGGGTCTACCAGCGGAGGCCAAAGAGGATTTCGATACCCATTTCGCAGGCATCCTGTCGATCATTCGCACTTTCAGAAATCAGGCAGGCCATCCGACGGGCAAAATCATCGATCGCGAACAGGCGTACGTTTTGCTGCAGCTCTTTATCCCGTACTGCAAGAAAATGTATCAACTCATGGCACATTATTCGTAACGTGCCTGCTGCCGGTGTAGCAATAGAAAACTGTCTCAACGAAGGGGTTCACCCCACAGAACTGTAGGGACTTTTGTAGGGACACTCCTTCAAAATGGCGGGCATTTCTGAGCAATCCCTACATCGCCCATGCTCGCGAGGAGTGCCGCAAGCCGTTGAATTCAAGCAATATAGAGCAATCCTGAGCAATGCCGAAAAGGGCGGATGTCTATCTGGTGACCTTATGTCTGCATCTCGCAACCTTCGGCGCACAGTCTCAGGTCTTGGCCGTGCGATTCTTGCCGGCGAGGAACGGGTCCCCTGGGGAACCCGCGGCCTTGTCAGTCAGCTGCTCTTGCTCCGCACTGTTGGAGTGAAAACCACTCACTGCAATACCACGCCAAGCAGAAGACAAGACTGGCTTTTGCCCGGATGGAATCCAGGCGAGGCACAGGTGGCTGCAAACAGACGTGTATCGCCGACTTTCGGTCCTCCGACTTTCGCCCACGGCGGCTACTGCCCCCAGACCGGCCCGCTGTCGGTGTATCTGATCGTCTGCACTCCGGCCCGCAAAGTCGTCACTCCGGCGCCAGCTAGATTCACGGTGCCGCCGCTGCTGGTCTGGCCCTTGTTGAAGACGACGGTCGTTGTGGCGCCCACGCTCGGCTGCAGCGTGACCGTAAACGTGCCCGTGGTCGGGCTAGATGGCGCGCTGTCCACCACCGAGGCAACAATGTTGTCGGCGGTCGCATCGCGCCCCTGCAGCACGTTCAGAAAGTAACGCTGAGCATTGCCCGACGTGTCGAGTTCCACGCGATACTGGCCGACTCCCGTGCTGCATCCGCTGCACGATTGCTCGTTGATCACCCGCCGGGTCGGAGCCGCAGGCACGAGCGTGGTTAGCCGCAAAGCCTGGGCGCCGTTGGTGGCCGTCAGGTGCGCCGCGTCTTCCAAAGTGGGGTTGGTCTCGAAGTGGATGTCGAAGGTATTCACTTCGTTCGCTGCGGAGAGGCCCGCGTCGGAACCCACCGTCACGTTGCCGGTGGTCAGGCGGTCGAAGACCAGGGTGGTCTCCAGGTCGCGCAAGAACAGAAGCTCGCGCTCGACGTGCACCACCGCGCCCGTATTGTACTGGGTGTAATCTGGTGAGGGCCAGAGGTACTGCGGTGTCAGATCGACGTCGGCGTAGACGTATCCCGGCTGGGAGTCGAGCCGGCGAACCGTGGTTTGCCCCTGATTGTCGCTTGGCATGAGCCCCAAGCTGGCGTATCCAACGGCTGGGGAGAGAGACGTGCCGAAGACGATGCCGTTGTGGGCCAGGATTCCTTCCGTGTCGTCACTGGCGTAGTTCTTGTACCCGTACCCGGTAATGACGTCGTCGTAGCCGGTCGTCTCGCGCGACAACCAGCGGCCGCCCCGCCACAAATTGAAGTTGCCGATATCGATGTGCTGGTGACCGACGGGGGTCGGCGCTATGCCGAGCTGCCACATGAAGTACGAGGACGAGGTGTCCCAGGCCTTGCGCCCGTATAGATACTGGATCGCGGTCGCGTAGTAGTCCAGCGGCAACGAGGTGTAGGGCTTGGATTGCGGTTGGGCGTCCTGCGCCAGGATGTAGTTGGGCGTCACAAAGGTCGCCGGATCCGCGGCCACGGTGTTGACCCACTGGCGAGTGTACTTACCCACATCCAGCGCGCTCCAGTAGTTGGAGGCCATGTTCATAAAGGACTGGGTGTCAGACCCAGTAACGAGCACGCCTCCGTCGACGAAATGCTCATCGTCGCTGAAGGGGTTCAACTGATACGCGGGGGGCGTACCCGCTGGCACGTCGGGCGTGGGAGCCGGCGTGGTCTCGTAGATAACCCAGTACGCCTGCTCTTTGAAGTATTCGGTCTCGTTGTAGATGTCTCGCCCGTCGAGGCTCATGGTGACGAAGGGGATGATTGGATACTGCATCATGGATTCTGCGTACTCATTTCCTTCCTGATCGACGCCGCCCGCAGTGTCGGTGGAAACCGAAGGAACGAAGTTGTCGGTCCAGCGCGTTGTGATGCCATCGGTCAGAAAGCCTTCGGCCGCCGTCAGGTTTTCCCAGTATGTGCCGATGCCCGACTCGATGTCATTGCGCATATTCCCTATGTTGTAGTTACTCTCGACCATAGAGGGACCGCCCCACGCCTGCTGGTTGATGCCCGTCAAGTAGTCGTTCCAGCCCGCGCCCGATCCGCCGATGTTATCGAGAAAGTCGGCGCGCTGCTGGGCTGTCATCTGGTCGTAGCACCAATCGTAAACAACAAAGGCTGCCTCGCCATACCACCGCGCATAGTCGCTGCCATTACCGCTGGGCAGGAACTCGGCGGCCGGAACTTCCTCGTTCATGACGAAGGTGATAGCGGGTATGCAGTCGGCGCCGGCCACGACGTGCCTCCACGCGATGTCGATATAGTAATCGGCGGAGGTGTTATCCGTGGGCTTCGGAACGTTCGGATTTGCCGCAAACCAGGCTTTGGCCTGCGCCAATCTCGCGGCATTCCACCACAGCCGGGGATGCGTCGTTGGAATGGTGATCCCGGTTCCGGACGCCGCCACCGGAGTCGCGGAAACTTCGTTGGACATCGGGCCGGTTCCCGCGCCGTTCAACGCGGCGACTTCGTAGTAATACTCTTGGCCGTTGGTCAGCCCGCTGTCGGCGTAAGAAGTGGTGGTGACGCCGGTGGCAACCGGCGTCGCGCTCTCGCCGCCGGAGGTCGTGCCGCGATAAACGTTGTAGGTGGTCGCGCCGGTGCTCGCCGTCCAGCTCAACGAAACCGATGCGCTGCCCGCCGTGGCCGTCAGGCCGGTGGGCGCTGCCGGCGCTGCACCCTCCGGCGTCGCCGAAGCCTCGTTGGACAACGGGCCGGTTCCCGCGCTGTTGACTGCGGCAACCTCGTAGAAATACGGTGTACCGTTGGTCAATCCAGTGTCTGAATAGGTTGTCGTGGTGATGCCGGTGGCGATCGGTGCCGTGCTCTCGCCCCCGGAGCTCGTCCCGCGATAGACGTTGTAGCTAGTTGCCCCGGCGGAGGCAGTCCAGCTTAGCGACACCGACGCGTTGCCCGCCGTGGCCGTGAGACCCGTTGGAGCGGACGGACCCGCCGCGACTTCAAAGGCTCCAATGTCGTAGCCCGCTCCCTGTGGCCGGGAGAAGCCCAGAAAATCCGTCGTGACAAAAGCCGGGATGGATGCTCCTGCGTCAATTGCGGGTGAGCCCGGCAGGGGAATCTTGTCTAGGGCGCCGTCGGTATTCGGGTTCATGAGGTCGGGGTCCGTCAGGACATCCCCGGCTCCGTGCCCCGGTCCGCCGGTAAGCGCCAACCATTGGGCGTGAGTGTACGCCGTGCCCCAGTCGCCGCCGTTCCAAATGAATGGGGTGGTATTGGATGGCGTATAAATGAGATTGTGGTCTATGGTAAGCCCGAGGAAAAGATTAGCAGCGGGCACGGTTTGGGTATCGAACGCTCCCCCAGCCATGGCGTAGGTGCCGGTGTTTCCCCCCATGATGATATTGTTTTCGTAATAGGCTGCAATGTTGTTCCCATTGTTATAGGGGATGTTGATGCCGACGATGTTTATGCCCTGCCCTACTTCGACGGACGACGGCGTCGGGACGAGAACAGTGTTATTTACAAATCTAAAGTTCTTGAGACCGCCGTTGGCGATTGCATCGCCTTCCGCGCCGTAAACAGTGCCGTCACGGGCGTTGATAATAACGTTGTTGCGGATTGTGGTGTTGTTCAGGTTGGCGCCTATCCCGTAGTCCTCGTCTCCGGTCCCAATTCCAGCGGATCGCGACAACTCAACGACCTTGAAGTAATCGCCGCTGGGGTCCGAAGGCAAAATTCCGCTATTATACCAGTTGGCCGGATCGGGGGCATGCCCGACGGCGAGGTTGCCTTCGATCAATCCGTTCGGGGCGTTGTCCATGTAGTAGTCAAGGCTCCAGTTATCGGCGCTCACATTGTTGCGGAAGATGGTGCCGCCCGTGAGGTTGTCGAAGTTCCCTATGCCTTCGCCGCCGTTCATTATGGAGATGTTTCCATCCGCAAGACCCGTGGGCGTAGCCTGAAAAGAGATCCCTTGACCCCAATCTCCCCAGACCCAACTCCGGGGCCAGTTCTCCATAAAATTGAAATACACGAAGTTCTTGATAAACTGTGCATTTGAGCCGTAGCCTTCCTCCGCCCCGACCACCAGTCCGTGGTACCCGTTAAAAACAACCTTGGACCACTCCACTGTAATATTGTTGCTTCCTTGGAAATTTATGCCGCGCCCACCGGCAAAACGCTCCGACAGCCCATAGAGGACGTAGTTACTGCACTCCCACAGATATATCCCGTCCTGGGTGTTGTCGGCGGTTATCACGCCTGTGTCGTGCGTTCCCGGATCGCCGCCCGCGACGCGCACGTACAGGTTCTGCGCCGTCGAATCGAAATAGAACCTGTAATCGGCGGGCACATCCGCGACCGTGGGAGCGGCTTGAAGACCGGCGACGCTCAACTCTTTGTACAAAGGCTGGTTGTCCACCACCACGGCGGCCACGTCGAAACCCGTATGAGCCATGTAGATGTTTCCTCCCTGGGCCGTCCAACCCGCGACCAGGGTCGAGCCGTCGACAATCACCTCGCCGTCGCCGAAGGGGCGGATGATAAAGGGGTTTCCATCGGGAGCGTCTTTAGACATCTCCGACACGCGCTCACGGTAAAGGCCTCCGTGGATGATGAGGGTGTCGCCGCCATTGGTCAGGGCATTGAACCCGCGCTGGACGGTGCGGAAGGGCAGGGCCGCCGTTCCGGGATTGCTGTCGTTGCCGGTCAGGGCGACGTAGTACTGGGTGCCGCTCCCCGTTGGCGGACTGAGTGGCTCATTGGGGTCATAGGTCCGGCCAGGCATGACATACACCGCCGGAGGAACCGGTGTAGTAGGAGTGACGGCGCTGCCGGACGGCGTGGCCGAAGCCTCGTTGGACATCGGGCTGATGCCCGCGCTGTTGACTGCCGTAACTTCATAGTAATACTCTTGGCCGTTGGTTAGCCCAGTGTCGGTGTAGCCCGTCGTGGTGATGCCGGTGGCGATCGGCGTGGCGCTCTCGCCGCCCGAGGTTGTGCCGCGATAGATGTTGTAACTGGTTGCGCCGGAGATGGCAGTCCAGCTAAGCGCCACGGTGCCGTTGCCCGCCGTCGCCGTCAGGCCGGTGGGCGCGGCGGGCGTCACCGTGACCGAACTGCTACCCGTCGCGGCCAGATAATTCGAGTCGCCGCTATAGCTGACTGTGAGAGTGTCGGTTCCAGCCGTCAGGCTGTTGGCGGGAATGGTAAAGGTATAACTGCTGCTGACGAGCGTTTCCTGTACTGAGGTGTAACTCCCGCCTGAGAGAGTCACGGTTCCGGTCGGTGTTGCGCCGGAGCCGGACACGGTAACCTGCACACTTAACGAGGAACCAGTGCTAAGCCTTGAAAAAGTTGGAATCACGCTGACATTGGGGGTTAGCAATGAGGACGAAGCCTGCGGCGTGGCTGATACTTCATTCGACAGGCCGCCGAATCCGCCGGCATTCATCGACGCCACTTGATAGTAGTAAATCTGACCGTTGACTGCGGTTGTGTCGGTCCAGGGCGATCCAGTGACGTATGTTGCAACCGGCGACACCACATTCTCGCCGCCTGCGCTTGTGCCCCGATAGACAATGTAAAAGGTTGGGCTGCCGCTGGGAACGGTCCAGGTCAGCGTCACGGAGGCGTTGCCTCCCGCTGCTTGCAGCGTGGTGACGAACGCCGGCGCAGCAACCGTGTTACCCACGCCGCCGCCCAGCGGAGCCACGCTGAATCCGTTGCGGATATAGTCGTTGACCGCCTCGGCCGTGTAGGCTGGATTCCAGCTTGCCCTGGACTGCGAGCGGATCGCGGCAAAGATCGGATTGAGAGACGACGCGCCGCCCAGAGTCACATCGTAGCTCTCCAGAGTGCGGTTCGGATCGGGATAAGCAATCTGCTTGATCTGCGATCCGGTTTCGCCGCTCCGTGTGAGCCATTGGTTGTAGGTGTCCAAAATGTTGCCTGTGTCCACAAAGGCGAAGCCATTGTTGGAGTTGTTGCCATTGTAAGGGCCGGCATTGTAGTAAGTGTTGCCGGAAAATGAATAGGGAGCGAGCGAATTATCAGTTTCCAGGTACATCAGCGGATCGTAATTTACCTGGGACTGTGTGGGAAGCCCAGTGTTCTGAATGGTGTTGTTCTGAATCTTGATGTTCGTGAATGTCGGCGACGCATCCAGGATAAAGGCTTCTCCCGCATCCTGGTAAATCAGATTGTTCTGAATCGCGATGCCGGAGGCCACGTAATTGATACTACCTTTAGGGTTACGGTCCTCGTAGAACGCATAGGTATTGCCGCCCGGCAGCGTATCGAATTGAGAAAAAATGTTGTTTGTGAAATAGGACTCGGAGACGTTCTGAATATCGATTCCCCAGCCGAGTCCGCGTCCGGTTGGATTGTCACGATCCACCTGAAGAAGAATATTATTGTCAACCTTGAAGCCTGTGAACGCAGAGCCGGTCAGCACGGCTGACGCTCCATATCCCATGCTGATTCCCACCTCGCCTTCAAAGATCAAGTTGTTATAGACCAGCGCGCCGGCGAAAGCATCGTTAAGACCGGCATAGCTGCACAGCTTCAAACTAAGGCTTTCATCGCGGAGCATCAGATTATTGCGAATCGTCGTCATATAAGAATCGACGACATACATGTGGTGATTAAAGACCCCCGCGGGAATACCTGCCTGATCGTTCCATGCATTGTGATCGAAGAGATTGTCCTCGACAAGCAGATTCGTGATGTTAGCCAAGAATGCCCCCTGCGAGTGTGCGCCGCTAGCCGCATACTGATCGGTAATCACGTTGCGGCGGATGCGCACGTTCTTCGGTGCAGGCCCTGTATCCAATTCAACAACGATACCACCGGCGGTGAAGTGGAAGTAGTTATCCTCAACCAGAATGTCGTCGCCGTTGTCTACCTCGCCCCAGGCGGTAGTATCCGATGCTGTGGCTTTGCCGTTCGATGACTCGTAGTCGGGCGAACTCGGATCTTTCCGGGAGTCATAGCACTCCAGGCCAATGAAATAAAAATGCGAGAAAGTGTGGCCGCTGTAGTGGCCGAAGCAGACATTGTCCCCGCCGTTGGTGAATCTCATCTGCGGGCGAGGGCCAGTGCCATAACTTGTGAAGACCATGGGTTCGTCGGCTGAAAGTCCGCCGATTGGCTGGAAATCACCAAAATCGTCATACCACACGTCGCCGGCCCTCAGCAGAATCCAGTCGGGATAGCCCGGCCGAACGAGTTTCGCCGCCTTTTTGATAGTGGCAAACGGTTTGGCCTGGGTTCCGGGGTTGCTGTCGCTTCCGGTACTGGAACTGACGTAGTATTGTTTTCCGTTGGGAGACGGTATGACAGTGGTCCACCCGTTGGCGTCCTGGGAGACATACTTGGAGGTGAAGACCGCATTCGCTTCGTTCGACTCGACATTCATGTCGGCTGAATTAACCGACCGGACGAGATAGTAATACGTCTGCATACTAACCAGGCCGAAGTCCTGGTAAGCTGTTCCCGTGCTCACCGTCAGCGTGGTATATGGACCGCCGCTGGCGGTCGAGCGCAGAATGTAGTAACTCGTAGCGCCGGGGCAGGCATTCCAGCTCAGGTCGATCTCAGCGACGCCGGTATCCGTTGCCACCAAAGCAACAGCACACGCGCTGGCCGTAGGCGTTGCCGAAGCTTCGTTGGACATCGGGCTGGCTCCTGCGTTGTTGACCGCGGCGACCTTGTAGTAATACTCTTGGCCGTTGGTCAGCCCGCTGTCGGTGTAGCCCGGCGTGGTGACGCCGGTGGCGATCGGCGTCGTGCTCTCGCCGCCCGAGGTTGTGCCGCGATAGATGTTGTAACTGGTTGCGCCGGTGGAGGCGGTCCAGCTTAGAGTCACCGAGGCATTGCCCGCTGCGGCCGTCAGGCCGGTTGGCGCTGCCGGCGCGCTCGCAGCTGTAACTGTGACCGTAACAGTCTGCGTAGTTATAACTCCGGCGGAGTTAGTCACTGTCAGGGTATAGATCGTCGTATCCGTGGGCGTTACACTGACCGCCGTCCCGCTGGTAGCGGCGATGCTACCCGGCGTGATCACGCCCTTGCCGCCACTGAAAACTCCTGTCAGGCTTGACGTTCCGCCTGCGGTGATCGTCGCCGGATTGGCCGTAAAACTCGTGATCGTGGGCGCGGCGACATTCACGGTGACCGTAACAGTCTGGGCGACTGTAACACCGGCGGAGTTAGTAACGGTAAGAGTATAGGTCGTTGTATCCGATGGCGTTACGGTGACTGCCGTTCCGCTGGTGACGGCGATGTTTCCCGGCGTAATCACGCCTGTGCCTCCGCTGAAGACTCCCGTCAAGCTGGCCGTTCCGCCCGCCGTGATCGAGGTTGGAGCCGCCGTGAAGCTGGTGATCGTCGGCGCCACAACCACGACGGGGTTCACCGCGACTGTAGCGGTCTGCTGGGTGATCACTCCGGCGGAGTTAGTAACGGTAAGTGTATAGGTCGTCGTATCCGATGGCGTAACACTGACCGCCGTCCCGCTGGTCGCGGCGATGTTTCCCGGCGTAATCACGCCCGTGCCGTTGGCGAAGACTCCCGTCAGGCTTGCCGTTCCGCCCGCCGCGATCGACGCGGGACTGGCCGCGAAGCTGGTGATCGTGGGCGCGACGGGCACGACCGGATTCACTGTAACCGTCGCCGTCTGGGTAATCGTAGCTCCGGCGGAGTTAGTAACTGTAAGAGTATAAGTCATCGTGTCCGTGGGAGTTACACTCACTGCCGTTCCACTGGCCGCGGGAAGGTTTCCCGGCGTAATCACGCCCGTGCCGTTGGCAAAGACCCCCGTCAGGCTGGCCGTTCCGCCTGCCGTAACTGCCGCCGGAGTGGCCGTGAAACTGGCGATCGTGGGCGCAGCGGGAGTCACCGTAACCGTGGCCGCCTGCGCGGACGTGCCCCAGGAGGCATTCGTGACCGTAAGAATATAAGTCGTCGTCTGCGTGGGAGTTACACTTACCGCCGTCCCGCTGGTCGCGACGATGTTACCCGGCGTGATCACGCCTGTTCCGTTGGCGAAGACTCCCGTAAGACTGGCAGTCCCGCCCGCCGTAACTGCCGTCGGATTCGCCGTGAAGCTGGTGATGGTGGGCTCTGTAGGGGACCAGGCAGGATTCACGCAGCCGGTCGGCCCGGCCAGACACAGACTCAGTGCAAGTGCCAGGAGGGCATAGGCGGTCACACGTTTCATCGCAGCTCCCGTGACCGAAGCAACTAAATGGACGTCAGTCTTTCAATACCTGGGGACGATCCCGCAAACCCGAGCGAGGGATATCCATATTTCTGGATTTGGTAGAGCGATGATACCGCTTCCGAAAGGGGAAGCGCAAGTCCAAATCCGCACTTGCGGGCGAGCCGCTGGGCGATTCCGATAAGGTCATTTTGACAGAGGTCGCCGGCCCAAGACTGGTCCAACAACGGCTTCCCAGCCTCCAAGCGTGCCCCGGAAAGCCATCCGTCCGGCTTGACTTTCGATCAGTTACGAGTTTTTGGCTTCCTGTCACGGAGGAGGTCCCGGTTCTTGGCATTGGCCGAGGCAGGTTTACACGCAAGCCGTGACTTCGAACAAGCGCGCCGCACAGAGCAAGGTTGTCAAGATGATGGTTCCAATGGGCAGGAACAGCATTGCACGCAGCAGATAACAGGCTTCGCTGCTGCTCGATGCAAAAGCAGGAAGGCTTCGGCTATTGCACGGTGAGGTTGACCACGCCAGTGGCTGTAGTCGAACCGGAGGTCCCGGTTACGGTTATGGTGTAGGCTCCAGCCGTCGTGTTCGCACTGGCGGCCGCGCTGCAAGCCTGGCCGCCACCGCCGCCACATGCTGACACGCCTCCTGCTAAAATCGCGAGGAGAGCCAGCACTCCGAATAGTGCCCGCCAACTGCGCCGCCGAGTCGGAATTCCGATCAACAGCACGCAGGCCAGCATCGCGCCGCCCCCGAAATACCAGGGAACTCCGCGTTCCTCAGTATTCGAGGACGTACATTGTGTCGTTTGCCCAAGCGTTGTGGTAATGGTCAGTGTGGCCAGTGCCCCTGTAGGGACTTTTGTAGGGACACTCCTTCAAAATGGCGGGCAATTCCGAGCAATCCCTACAGTGGACGTGCGCACAATGTTCGCTATAAGCCATTGAAATCAAGCAGTATAGAGCAATCCTGAGCAATGCTGAAAAGGGCGGATGTCTATCTGGCAACCGAAAGGTCAGTGGAAGTTTGGCGTGCCAGATCAGTCAATGCGTATCTTTCAGAGCCAGAAGGTGTGGTGGCTGTTGGAAACAGCCACCAAATTGATATAATAAAGGAGTTGGCGCACAATTCACTGATTATAATCAGGTACTCCAAGGAGGCGCGATGCCCAGAGGCGTATGGGAAAAGATGCCGGGCAGTGGCATCTGGTGGATTCATTATGTGGATGCCGAGGGCAAGCGCCGGCGCGAGAAGGTCGGTCGCAAGACAGACGCAATCCGGCTCTACCACCAACGAAAGGCCGATGCGGCGGCCGGTAAGAAACTGAGCAAGCCCCTTCGTCAGCGCGAACGGACTTTTCAAGAACTCGCCGACAATGCCCTCGAATATGCCAAGAAAAACAAGGCAAACCCCTCGGATGACGAACAGAAGATCAGGCTCCTGAAAGGCGAGTTTGGCAGTCGTGCAGCGTCGTCTCTGACGCAGCAGGAGTTGGCGGCTTTTCTGGAGTCACGCAATACCAGTCCCGCAACCTTCAACCGTTACCGGGCCACGCTGAGCATGATTTTCCGCGAGGCGATTCGGAATGGCTGGTTGGAGCGCAATCCGGCGCGGTTGGTCAAAGCGAAGAAAGAGGACAATGGGCGCATCCGATTCCTCTCTGATGAAGAAGAAAAGGCGATTCGACCGATCATCGCTGAGGAATACCCCGAACGATTCCTGAGTGAATTTGAGATCGCCTTGCATACGGGCATGAGGCGGTCGGAACAGTTCTCGCTTGCCTGGAACCAGGTGGACTTCAAGGGCAAAAGAATTCAATTGCTCAAGACAAAGAACGGAACGGGGCGGGCCATCCCCTTGAACTCGGTAGCACTGGCAGCCTTCGAGCGGCAGTTTCAGTTTTCCGGCCATGCAGAGAGGGTCTTTATCACCGATGATGGAAAGCCGCTGATCCGGAAACCCATCCGGCGATGGTTTGAGGAGACGATGCTGAAAGCTCAGATCAGGGATTTCAGTTGGCATTGCCTCCGCCATACCTTTGCCAGCCGCCTAGTCATGGCAGGAGTCGCTCTGAAGGCGGTACAGGAGCTGATGGGGCACAAGACGATTCAGATGACGGCCCGGTACGCGCATCTGTCGCCGGACCACCTTCAGAGCGCGGTAGAGCTGATTTCCGGCGTAAAACCGGCCAAACAGCCACTGGAAAAACGAACAGCCACCAGAACAGCCACCGGCACAAGAACGGCCACTCGGAAGGGTCAGCCTGTGGTCTCTTGATGCTTGCCGTATGTGATTGATTTATCGTTATTTATATGGCGGAGAGGGAGGGATTCTCCATCCTAAGCGATAAAACCCCAGTAAATACCGATTATTTCTGATATTGTCGTGCGGTTGTCGTGCTTTTTGCTATAATCTAAGTATGGATGGCAAAGCAGTAACACTGATGATCCGCTACAAGGATGCAGACGGTAAGTGGAGACGGTCGCCGGCCGCTCGTGGAGCTAATGGCAGGGTGAAACCTGGATACGCGTTGGCCAATGGAAAGGCCATCGAGGTTGGAGATGGGACCTACGACCTTCGGCATACAGTGGATCGAAAGACGGTCTACATGCCTGTTGGCCAGAAGGCGGTGGAAGCCGACGCGAGACGGGTTCGGCTAGAAAACACGAAGGCTGTAGTGGCGCAGGCCGCCAAGAATCCTGATGTAGAGGTCATAGAAAAGCCGGATCGCGCGAGCCTCAAAGACACTGCGGCATCGTACATCAAGGATGCAGAGCGCCGAAAGGCGAATGAGGCGGCGGAACAGGCCCGACTCGTTACTGCCGAGTTCATTGATTTGATGAGGAAGAGGAAGAAGCTCTATGTCGATCAGATTGATCGAGACGACATCTTCCTGTTTCATGAAGCTCTCCGGGACAGAAAATGTGCGGAACGCACGGTATCGAACAAACATGCAAGGCTGGCCTCGTGGCTGCGGTTCGCTGGGATCGACAAAGCAATCTTGCCGCCCGTCCCCAGGTACGAGGAGAAACTTCCGACGGTGTATTCGTCCGAACAGACGCGGGCGCTGCTGGCGGCAGCGGACCCGTATATGCGCATTTGCATCCTGCTTGGCATGAAATGTGGCCTGCGCGACCAGGAGATGATGCACCTTGAGTTCCGCGACATCAGTTGGACCGACAAGACACTCCGGGTCCAGTCCAAGGAGCAGTGGGGATTCCTTCCGAAGACTTGGGAGCAGCGTGAGATCCCTGTCCCGGACGATCTGCTGGCGGAGTTGGCCGCATGGCAGAACAGCCGGGAAGGGCACACCCTTGTGCTCGGTACAAAGTACCATAAGCCAAACACGAAGCTCCTGAGAACGCTCAAGCGTATGGCGCACAATGCCGGATTGAATTGCGGCAGATGTGATGGTTGCCGGGAAATCAAAGAGTGCCAAGAATTTACCCTTCACCGTTTCCGGCGGACCTACCTGACCACGCTCCTGCGGAACGGAATCGACTTGAGGACTGTCCAGGCTTACTCAGGGCACAAGGACTTGGCCTCCACGATGCGATACCTCAGACCCGCGGCAGGCACCGAAGCCCAGGCAAGATTGAACGCAGTCCAGTGGTGAAGGGTTATGGCGCCGCGGGTACGGACTGGGAGCGAAGCCACTCGGCAATGGTCACCGGGTCGAAGCGGACCATACATCCAATTCTGTAGTACGGGAGCCGGTTGGCCGCGGCCATCTCGTAGATGGTAGTCCGGCTCATCCCCAGAAGCGATGCCAGCGCAGGTGCGGTGAGAGCGCCTTTGCAGCGTTCGATGCGGGAGGGCAGGTCGTCCGGCAAATTGTGTAGTAGGCCGCGCATATTCTTGTCGCTCGAAAATCAGGCGTTCAAAGTGAACGATTTCCGAATATCAACAGCTTCGCACGCCTGAGAACTGGGTTCTTTACGGATTGCCGTTGTGCTTCCAAAGCAGGTTTTTCAGGTTGCGACGTTTCTTTACGAACCGGGATTGCCGACGGCTGCTCAACCTGCCTGCTCATTCTCCCCATGTAGCCCGACAGCGCCGATGCTGAGACCCGTATGCCTTTCTCTTCCAGCAGACCAACCAGCATCTTCAATTTGTAGCCCTTTCTG
>Ga0187867_10002672_pt1 | contig 14645 bp, 18 predicted proteins | sample June2016WEW_13_1_FD_132976 | JGI IMG/M metagenome (GOLD analysis project Ga0187867, IMG submission 132976) | Peatland microbial communities from SPRUCE experiment site at the Marcell Experimental Forest, Minnesota, USA - June2016WEW_13_10 | ecosystem: Environmental > Terrestrial > Soil >... | reverse complement strand
TCCCTTGGGGGTGAGCCTCGGCCGGTCACTCGTCTCGCTGACCATGCACCGAATGTTAGCAGGATTTTGGGTTTGACAGCCCAGTCTAGCCCTGTCAGACTGAGTTGCACAACCCAGTTTTACTAGAGAGGACGACACATCGCATGACTGACCTAAAGGGCAAGACAGCTCTGGTAACAGGCTCGACGAGCGGGATCGGCAAGGCTACGGCCATCGCCTTGGCCGCCCGCGGCGCTCACGTACTAGTAGTGGGACGCAACGAACAACGGGCCAAAGACGTGGTCGCCGAGATCGAGGGCAACGGAGGCAGCGCAACGTTCCGGCTCACTACGTTGAGCGATCTGAAATCGGCCCAGGACCTAGTCGAGTGGGCCACTGAGGAAGGTGACGGTCACGTCGACATCCTCATCAACAACGCTGGCGTCGCCTTGCTCGGGCCAAGCAACGCAGCCACCGAAGCAGAGTTCGACGAGACCTTTGCCCTGAACGTCAAGGTTCCGTTCTTCCTCGTCGCGTCACTGGCCCCAGCCATGGCCGAACGCGGATGGGGTTCGATCGTCAACGTCTCCACGATGGTCGCGAGCTTCGGACAGGCCGGCATGGCTATGTATGGCGCCAGCCGAGCGGCTCTCGAACTGTTGACGAAGGCCTGGGCCGCCGAATACGGCGCTCGTGGTGTTCGGGTCAACGCCGTTGCTCCCGGTCCGACGCGCACATCGATGATGGAGGGTATCCCCGACGAGATTGTGAATCAGCTCGCAGCACAAGCACCAGCAGGTCGCGTAGCTCAGCCCGAGGAACTTGCTGCGGCGATCGTCTTCCTCGCAAGTGATGATGCCAGCTTCGTCCACGGCGTCACTCTTGCGGTCGATGGAGGCCGGGTCGCGACGTAGCGCCTGTCGGCGGTGACGTTTAAGAGTGAAGACCTAGAACACAGATCACAACTAACAACTGAGGAGTATCCACATGAGCGCATACGTAGTTGTCGAATTCACAGTCAAGGACCCGGATGTTTACCGTGACGAATACAGCGCCAACGCTGGGAAGACGGCAAAGGAGCGCGGGGGAGAGGTTCTCGCCAACAGCAACTGGGAGATCCTGCACGGCGATGGCTCGCTCACTTCAGGGGCACTCATGCGGTTTCCCGACCATGAGGCGGCCCTCAACTGGTACAACTCGCCTGAATATCAGCAGCTGATCGATGTCCGAAGCGTCGCCATGGATGCCCGTTTCAGCTTGCTCGACGGCCTCCCTAGGCCCACAGAAGGTGAGAGGGAATCCCAATGAGCGCACTCCCAGGAGAGACGGTGCTCATCACGGGCGCCAACGCCGGGATCGGCAAGGATGTGGCCCGGCAATTGGCATTACGTCCCGAGATGGCGCGGATCTACCTGGCGTGCCGGAACCGAGATCGGGCGACAACGGCAAAGGCCGAACTCGAAGCCGTGACCGGCCGGCACATCTTTGACATCATTCTCATGGACGTTGCCTATCTGGGGTCGGTCCGCGCCGGCATTGCGGCCATCGATGGATCCATCGACGCGGTGGTCATGAACGCCGGTGTAATCGGCGACAAGAAGTTGATGAACTTGACGGCTGACGGTGTCACCACCCTGTTCGCAACGAACGTTCTTGGTCACGTCGTTCTCCTCGAAGGGCTCCTGACCGAGGGCCGACTTGGCGAGGTGGCGGTCTTCGCCGGAAGCGAGGCTGCCAGAGGAATTCCGAAGTCTGGATTTTTCACAGCATTGTTGCGGATGAAACGGCCATCCTTCGCCTGAACCTCTGCCGATGAACTCGCCACCGTCATCGACGGCAGCTACTTCGACGGCAAAAAATTTGAACCCAACCTAGCCTTCAGTCAGGTCAAGTACATAGGGGCCCTGTGGATGTCGTACTTGGCCCGCCAATACCCTGACCGACGACTTATTACCGTGAGCCCCGGGAAACACCACCGGCACCCAAGCCCCCGACGGCCTTGCGCTACCACTACGTATAGCGGGCCAAGTACGTCATGCCTCACCTCGGTATATCCCACGAACTTGACGTGGGCGCGAAGCGACTGGTTGACGGCGTCACCGACTTAACCCTTTCGAGTGGCGTGTTCTACGCCAGCGCGGCCGACACGCTTAAGGGTCCCTTGGTCAACCAAGCGGACATCTTCCCCGATCTGGCCAACCCGTCGTTTCAGGACCACGCCAACGAGGCAATCCACCGCTTTATCACCTAAAGACATTCGCGTAAACACTTCAAGATCCAGGAGAAGCAGAGAAAAGCCGGTGCGACCCGCGGCCGCGCCTTGCTCATTGCCGGAGAGGTGACCGCGCGTGCCCGGAGCTAACCGCGGGGTCACGAAGTCCAATTGTGCTCTGAGCCGCCTTGCCTAGCATCGCCAACGGGCTCGTGATCGCGCTCGCGATCTCGGTAGGTGAGACCGCCCCGCTTCTGTACACTGCCGGCTCGTCGAACGCCTTGCCGACCTTCAGTTTGCACAACTCGCCCCTCGGCTATCTCTCCTACGCCGCCCTTCTGGGATGACCCGTCCTCGAGCGTCGACATCCTTGCCAACGACGCCGCCTTGCTGCTCGTCCTTTTGCTTATAGTCGTGTCGCGGGTCATCGACCGTTCGACCCAGAAGTATTCGGACCACTAGCTCGTCGCGCCTCAGTCAACTAGGCAATCGACTCACTGGCACGTAAGCGCTAAGTCTGCTCGGCATCGGCCTCACTGCCGGCCGGCTTGAGCGAGGGGTAGCTGATTGCCGACCGATTGAATCCCTTGATGATCAGCCAAACGGCCAGGACCATCTCCTGCACGGCTATCGGAAGATTCAAGATCACTTGGGTCGTGGACATGTATCCGGCGACGAGGAACAACACCAGCAGGCCCGCAAGCATGCCGAAGGCGACGCCACCGGCACCCCAGACTGATAACCACCGAGGAATGAGGTGCGATCGATAGAACACTGTGTAGTACATGAGGGCACCGACGTAGAAAGCGAATACCCCTGCGAGGCTCGCTCGATCGCGAAGCGCCAGCAGTAATCCACCAGAACTCTGAAAATACGACCGAGATGGCGCTCCAGCCGCGACAAACTCCCGGCTTAGGGTCAAAAACAGGAGTGCGTCGACCGCGACAACTGCGTAGAAGACACCCTCAATAATCCGGAAACCGACCGAGCCAAGAGCGAAACCTTCGTCGTGTCTTCTCAGAACTGGATACAGCGAAACAGCAATGCCGGCACTCGCAAAAGCGGCTACCAACTGAAAGAACGCTCCTACAATTACCCGGTCTTGGTTCGCAAAGACCTTGAGAAGGTAATCGGGGCTGTTGAGGACCGGGTTCAAGAAGCTGGTACTCAACAGACTGGCAACGGTCGCCGTTATGAATAGGACTCCCGCGAACGTTGCGCTCGATCTGTCTGACGCCATCGTCACCACCTCGCCGTCGGACCGCCCCTGGCTGCCTCACTCCTGGCCATTCCATCCTAAGACACGGTGTGTCACGCGGCAGGGTTGGATTTTCGCCGGCTCTCCAGTAACCAACGATGGGTCGCGCCCGAACGCGCGCACAGATGGGGAGTCCCACCACGAGGCAACGGCTGCTTCGCGCGACCGATTCGGCAGGGCGCGAGGGGCGCTCATCGAACCGTGTCCCAGAACGTCGTTATGCACCCGTTCCGGTCCGGTTTCGATACCGGGTGCGCGTGGCCATGTTGCCCGGCAGCCCAAAAGGACCATGTGGGTGGCCACCAGAGCCCGCAATGTTCTCGGGCATATATGGGCCTTTCTTGGCAGGAGGCTTGATTATTCTCCGGGCGGCTCTTGGACAGGATCACCCTCTGCATGTCTAAAAGGTGGCGCGGCGGTGGAACACCCCGAAGACGCCGAGACCGTAGGCCGCTAGAAGCACGAGCAGGATGCCGGGGACCACGAAGAACCACGTGAACAAGTTGAAGTTCGGCAGACTGTCGATCTGCGCGTAGTTGTGCACGTTTTCCTGCATGGTTGTCACGAGTGGCTTGTAGTGATCGAGCCCTGGAGGCACGTCGGTGAAGATCGGCACCAATTGCGGGAAGCTCCCGAGGAGCTTGGCCATCGCCGGAAAGTCCGATCCCAGGAACTGCTGCACCTGGGCTGGGGTCATGTGGAGCTGCGTCGCGAGTCCCGCAATGAGCTGGGGTGTTTCTCCTGCGGCTGCGACACCGCCGTTGGCGACTGCACGCAGGGGCACGAAGGTCTGGTAGTAGTACTTGACGGTCGTGTTCACGTTGGCGGGCTGCATGATCGGGTGGAATTCATTCAGCATCGTCTGGCCTGCGCTTGCCTTGCTGGGTAGCGAAATGGCGAAAGGCGCCACGATCAATAGCACGCCGATGACAAGGACCGGCCAGAGCACCTTGCGGTTCATTACATTCTCCTTGGTACTGCATTGGGGGGTCGCCGACGTACCTCGGTCTTGGGGACATTGGCAGTGTCGCGGGTTGGTTCGGAAGAACAGGTGTCCTTCTAGATGAACAAGAGCTGCGCGCCCTCCGTCTTCTCGATGAAGTCGGAGGCGTTAATGATGCCCTCGACAGCCTCGTAAAGGTCGTTCTCGTCCAGGTGCATCATGTCGGCCGACATCTGACAGGCCCATAGGTGCCCGCCTGAGGCCACGATCTGTTCGAGGAACTCGGGAACCTCCGGTACACCAACCTCTGAGATCTGCTTCTTCATCATGGAGGTGGCCATTGCGGTCATCCCAGGCACGCCACCGAGCCCTTGGGGCATGTGGGTTGCGGTGTTCCCGAGCGGGGTGAACTTGAGGTTGCCCATCCGCTTCTTCGTGATCATGTCGAAGCCCCAGAAGGTGAAGAACAGGTGCACTTCGACGCCCTCTCCGAGAGCGGCATTGGCGAGTACGAGGCCCGGGTAGGCCATGTCCAGGTTGCCCTTGGAGCAAATGATGGCGAGCTTTCGCTCGGTACCGCTGTCGTCGAAGTTCGGGACTGGCGCAGATACGGTTTCGGTGCTCATGGTGGTTTCTCCGTTCAGGGTGGTCATACGCAGCCTCGAGGCTTGGGCAGCCCCGCGATGTAGGCCATCTTCTTGGCTGGCTTCTTCGGGAACAGCTCGAACAGTTCTTTGGTCGGGATCCCACCGAGGGTCGTAATGCGGCGGATGGTGGCCGTCTCGCCGCGCTCCTTGTAGTCCTCGCGTAGGAAGCGGATCGCCATCCAGTGGGCGTCAGTAAGGTCAACGCCGATCTGCGCGGCGAGGACCTTGGCGAGGTCCTCGTCCCACTCCCCGTACTCGGTGAGGAATCCCTCGTCATTGACGTGGACTTCGCGGCCGTTGATGGTGGCCAATGGCATTGTTAGTTACCTCCTGTGTGCACGGTGGTTGCTGGGCCGTGCTCGGCGCCGATGGTGCGGAGCGTGGCGAGGACTCGTACAAGTCCACGGCGGACTTCGGGATCGCGCATCTGCCTCAAGAGCGCGAAGGTGGACGGCGTCTTGGCGGTATCCCCAGACTCCACCTCCTGGAGCGTGACGGCAGTGCGGCCCAGGAGGCTCATGACCTCAGGCTGAGTCATCTGCTTGACCGTTCGCAGGATGAGGACGATGTTGTCTCCGAGGAGCTTGACGTCTTCGTCGTTGAACGAGGTGACGACTGTGTCGACGACACCAGCTGCATCTCGAGCAAAGGAGAAGTAGCCTCGCTCGTCGAGCTGCTGCAGCCTTGCGTTTAGGCTTGCAGTTGCGGGCGTGGCGAGCGGGCCAAGTTCGTCGGCGAGGGCAGACAGTATTCGCAGCGGACCAATCCACGCCTCGAGCGTGGCTGCGTCGCGGACGAGGGCATGGGCAAGGCTGGCGACTTGCCCGAAGTCACAGTGATCGGCGTCGAGATGCCTTGTCGCCATGGACACCGCCTCTTCGGCGATTGGCGCCAGGTCATCGGCGAGCTCTTGCCAGCGCTCTCGGTCTTCGCGCTGGCGGCGCAATTCGCCCCTGATCTCCGCGAGCTGGTCGGCCAGTCCGTCCAGCCGCTCGTCCACCGACGACTTGGTTGTCGCGGTGCTCATCTATGGCTCCTCGACCTCTTTACCGGCCATCGACATGAGCGGTTCGAGCGGCATCTCCTTGCCCGGCAGCAGCAGATTCCAGTACACCCAGCGGAACATCATCTTCCCCCAGTGATTGGTCTCCGACTCGCGAAGCAGGCTGAACGGCCCGAGGCCGGGCAGCGGGTATTTGCCTGGGAGCGGCTCGGTCTCGTAGTTGAAGTCGATCAACAGCCCCTTGCCGTGCCCCGTCTCGATGAAGCAGTTGGCGTGGCCGTCGAACAACTTCGTCATCGGCCTGCCGTGCAGATGGCTCATGAAGTTGTCCTCGAACATCTCGATCGAGAAGTGCGCTACCGAGCCCGCCTTCGAAGTCGGGATGTCGGAGGCGTCTCCGATGGCGAAGATGTTCTCGTGGGCCTTTGAGAGCAAGGTCTGCTTGTCGACCGGGACGTAGTTGAGGTCGTCGCCTAGCCCTGAGCGTGCGACGTAGTCCGCGCCCATGTTGAGCGGGACCGTGACCAAGAGGTCGAAGGGAATCTCGCGCTCGTCGTAGGAGACGAGGGTCTTCGTATCCGGGTCTACCCGCTCCACCATGAAGTCACCCTCGATGGAGACCTTGCGCTCCTCGAGCATCTGACCGAGGTACTTCGAGGCGATCGGTTTGGTGAAGGCTCCTTCGAGCGGAGTCGCGAAGACCATCTCGACCCTGTCGCGCATGTCGCGCTCGGAGAAGAAAGCGTCGGCGAGGAAAATGAACTCCAAGGGCGCAACCGGGCACTTGATCGGCATGTCGACGATGTGCACCACGAGGCGCCCTCCGTCCCAGTCGGCGAGCTTCTCCGCCAGCGCCGTCGCTCCCTCGAGGGTGTAGAACTCGTGCACGCTCTTGCCCCACTCGCCGTCACCCATACCGCGTGTCTGGTCAGGACGCGGGGAAGTGCCGGTCGCGACAACCAGGTAGTCGTAACGGAGTTCGCGCCCATCAGTGAGCAGCACACGGTTCTCGTCCGCAACGACAGAGTCGATCTCGCCGATGATCAGGTCGACTCCGTCTGGGATGAACCTCCTGCGGGACTTGACCAGATCGCGTGGTTGGTAAATACCGAAGGGGACGAACAGGTGTCCTGGCTGGTAGTAATGCGTGTCGTTTTGGTCCACCACGCTGATCTTCCAGGTCGCGGGGTCGAGCCGCTTTCGCAGCCGGTTGGCGGCGATCGTCCCTGCCGTGCCGCCCCCGAGAATCAACAATCGGTTCATAGGTTGCTCCTCGTGTCGAGTTCGGACGACATGCCCGCGGAGATGCGCGACAGCTTCGCGGCGATCGTGGGAAGCGAGGCCAGCACCCGGGCCTGCCCCTCATCGCCCAGCCGATATAGAGCCCGGTCGTCGTCGTCGGTAGCGGCGAGGCCGCCGGCGACCAACATGCCGACAAGCCGAGAACCGATGCGGACAAAAGCCCGCGCGCAGTCGAAATCAAGCGGTCCCGTGCGGAACCGAATCTCGAAGTCCGGGTCTTCGGCGAGCTGCTTCCAGTCGGCCAGACACTTCGCCATCAAGCTTGGGTCGTCCGAATGCTCGCTGAACCAGGGACATGGATTGATGATTTCGGTGACCGGTTCACCGGCCATGTCCGTAAGGACCATCATGACGCCGAGTAGCTCTGCGGCGAGCTCGATGAGCGGCAGCGCGACCCCGACAGTTCGTAGAAGAGTTCGTCTGCTCGGTGCTGAGACCGCCGCGAGATCGCCGCCGGGCGACCCGAGCATCGCGGCGATGTGCTCCGCCGGAAACCTCCACTGACGTCCGACCTTCATTGCGGGCAACCGCCCGTTCTCGGCCATCCGGTAGACGGTGGACCGATCGATCCCGAGCATCTCTGAGACCTGCTCGGCGCGGAAAAAGCGCTGCGCCTCATGCATATTCTGACTGCCCATCTGCATGTCACGCATATTCACTGCCTGCATATCCTGCACTTCCTGCATGCTACGAGTCGCCTAAGTTCCGCAATAGTGCCGAAAGTCCCAACCTCATTGGAGACTGGGACACTGCGCCAGCGGGATGGACCCGCGACCACAATCGTCTCGACGGGGAAGCGGGGCCCTCACGGGTGTGAGCCAGATCGCCACCGGCTATAACGACACCTGCGCCCTGCTCTCCGGGGGCAAGCTGAACTCGGAAACGGGACGACCTCGACCTCCCTGACGCCAGAGTTCCCGTGCAGAGCGAAACCCGCAGACAATTAGGCGCTATGTGGGAATCGCCTCAGGCGGGCTCCGAGCCGTCAACAGTTGCAGAGTGCAGGCGTTGCATTGCAGCGACATCGTTGGGAGTGGCGGGCCGGATGGAGGGCCACCCGAACGCATTCAGCAAACAGACAAACTGCTTCTCCTCGCCCTCGGCCAGAGGGACATGGAGTTTCCTCGATCGCCGCAAGCCCCCCAGGAAGTGCAGATCCAAAGAATGTTCCCCTGGCGAGACCTGGTACACCTTCATCTCCTTGGGCGAGATGGCGCCTACCTTCGAGCCGTCGAGGAAGACGTTGACAACACCACCCTCACCGATTGCAGGGCTCCGGCGTTGGGCCTGGCCGCGGCCGAGCCGGGATGCGGCCCGGAGCACAACCAGGGTCGGAAACGCGGGCCAAATTCGATTCGGGGCTCGCCACAATTGGATGGTCGCTCCAACTCCGTCCTCCATGCCCAGCGAGGTGTCTCCGCCCCTGGTTGCCGCGAGAGCATCCGATCTTTCAGGGTCGTGGTTCACAATTCTGTCTTACACCGATCGGCGGCAGAAGAACAGAGCACGGCTGGTCGCGTCCGGATCGCCGAGGCGGGGTTGACAGCGACTCGTGCTGCTGTAGCAGTGTCCTAAACACCAGATAAGAGAACAGCGAGGCCGGAACGCCACCGCGAGTTTCACCAATAGAGTTCCGCCTCGATCTCGGCTCCAGCGTGGCGACCTACCCGCAGCTCGTTCAGGTCGAGCATGCCTGCGGCTCGGATACCTCGTGCTCGGCGACCAGCCGAAGGTCCGCGACGTGGTTGCGGAGCTGGCGATCAAACCGAACCCCGTGCTCAAGGCCTACAAGGAGCTGGAGACGAAAGGCCTCGCAGTCGGGAGGCTCCACCGGCGCAGAGAAGCATGGGACCGCAGGCCACCAAGGCGAGCGTCAACCGCGCCCCTCCCTCCCCGGGGTGCGGCTCCAGCGCGAGGAAGATCGTGGTCAGGCCAACAAGGGCGGCGAGGACGACGACGGCGAGCCAGTGGCGTTCGCCGAAGGCCACCACCGTCGGCTTGGGCGGGCTACCGAACGAGGGATCACCAGGCACTGATTGGACCGTAGCGAATGCGCCCCCCGAGCGCATCAGCCTGGAGGATGACGTCGTGCTGGTCCTGGGGTCGCCGTTGACCGACCTGGACTCGCCGGTCAACCCAGCATCTCGGGTCGAAGCGACCCACATCCCTAGTGGGATTCGTCGTCGCGCCGATGTAGATCAGGCTCTATGCACTGTCAGCTCCGACGCCGGGAGCTGAGTATGCAGAATTCGTTGCCCTCTGGATCAGCCAACACAACCCATGACTCCTCGCCCTGACCTACATCCGCCCTGGCAGCTCCAAGTCCGAGCATCCGCTCAACCTCCCTGTCCCTATCGTCAGGTCGGAAGTCGAGGTGGAGTCGGTTCTTAACCGTCTTGTGTTCAGGAACGGCGACAAAGAGCAACCCAGGGAGTCGGTCTGCTGCTGGTCGAATCTCAAACTCTTCCGGATCGTCATTCACGACAATCCACCCGAGTGCCTCTTGCCACCAACGTCCCAGAGCCGCCGGATCTCGTGCGTCGATGATCGTCTGTTCCCACTCCAAGCCCATATTCTCAACCTAATGACATCCGATCAGCTTGTCGACGAGGCAGGCTGATCTCCGAGCCACCCGCCCCGCTCTAGCTACTGAACGATCCATCTAGTGTCCACCCCTCGGCCAGTCATCGAGGTGATGCCGCTCGTAATCGGCTCGGTTCGGACCAGGGACGAACAAAGGGGCGTCGATCTGCGGTACCGCTGCGCGGGATTGCGCACCTGCGTTCTGTTTCACACCTGCACGCGCATCACAGGTGGACGGAGACAAGTGGTAGGGCTCAATTCAAAGAGCGAGCCGCATCACCACCCGAGGGCCGAAGTCGTCGTCACCGACGGCGCGCTCATGCTCACGGATTGCCTGTAGCCCAGGGGTGAGGGCGTCCGGCGTGACGAAGCCGAGCGACTCGTAGAACGGTCCATTCCAGGGAACATCCCGATACGTGGTCAGCGTGATCGCGTCGAACCGGCCTGATCTTGCCCATTCGCAGGTGGCTTGCACGAGAGCGCGCCCGAGACCTTGGCGACCGTGGTCCGGATGTACGGCGAGCTGCCAGATGTGGGGGTTCCCGTCCACCAGCTCGACACACACGAATCCCACTGGTGGGTCGGCGACGACGAGCACGAGCACCGCCTGGCCGAAGTGGTCCTCGGCGTCGTCGTTGTTGAAAGGTCCGATCCCTACCGAAGCAAACAGTCGGTCCGCCTCGAACTCGATCCTGCGCAGCCCAGAGTACTCCTCAGGACGTGCTTGCCGGATGGTAGGTCCTGAGTGCTCCACGATCACGTTCCGAGTATCACATGAGGCCTGGCACCCTCGAACGTCAGCTCGGTGGCGCATAATGACGCTCGGCGTACAGGAGGCTGCGCACGCCAAGTAGGCGCTCGGTGCGGATCGCCCGACGGCGCCAGCAGCGGCCTGGTCGGGCGCGGCAGCGGTACGGAGGCTTGTCGGTGTTCGGGACGACGTTCTGTTTCGCGCCGGCCCTGGAGCGGCACTTCGGAGATGAGGGTGCATAGCCTGCGATCGGGTCAGTCGACAAGTCGACGCGCTCGCGGCGAAGATTGAGCGGTGGCCGACGCACAGCGCCCTCGCAGATACGTAGAACCCGGGTGGTTCACCCGGAACGTCTTCAACCGTGCGGTGGCGGTGCTTACCCGAGCGGGTATGAGTGTGTGGGGGTCACGCGAACTACGGGTTCGCGGGCGCAAGAGCGGGGAGTGGAGGTCAACGCCGGTCAACCTGCTCAGCTTCGCCGGGGAGCACTACCTGGTGGCCCCTCGCGGCGACACGCAGTGGGTTCGCAACCTGCGCGTCGCCGGTAACGGCGAGTTACGGGTGGGACGACATAAACAGTTGTTCCAGGCGACGGAGTTGGCCGACGCGCAGAAGCTCGAGGTCCTCCGTGCCTACCTTAAGCGCTGGAAAGCGGAGGTAGGTGTTTTCTTCGGCGGGGTCGGTGCCGATGCCTCGGATGCCGACCTCCTTAGCATCGCGCCCAACCACCCAGTGTTTCGCTTGGCGTTTACCGAAAGCGCGTGAACCACCCATAAGGTGGCACCTGAATATCCTTAATCGCCAGCGATGTGTTGACCCGCGTTCTCGAATCGGAGAGTCCTATGCCTAGCCGTCGTTCCGGCGGGTGGGAGACGACCGCCGCCGACGCGGTGGCAGCACACAGATCGGTTAGTCTTTACTCCTTGTTCTTCACGCCTGCTGCTGCGTCAAACGAACCTCGTGCGAAGATGAAGCCGTGGGCGCCCTCCGAATTAAGCTCGCAAACTTGCCGCTTGTGGGACGGTTCGCTGTCGTCGGTGCGGCTAGTGCGGGTGCGGCTGGAGCGGTCGCCGGACTTGCCATCGGGTTGATCGTGTATGCACCGACCGCGCCGTTTGCCCTAGTGGAGCTTGCCTTGCCTTCGACCGTCGTCGGGGGGCTCGCTGGGCTTGCAGTCGGAGCCGGCGTCGCAGTCGTCCGCAGAGTGCGCCATTAGCAGCCTGCTGCGCGACGCAATGGGTAGTAGGCACACCGCATGCTCCGTTTCGCGCGAACCGGATTGACTGAGGCCTGCGCCAAGAACGGCAGAGATATCGCGAACGCCGAGCGGTAGATGTGACGTGGCCTCGTGCCCGTGATGTTCTGCGAGCCGGCTCTGATTGCTCTGGCCGAGGCGAGTCTCCTGCGATCAGACGAGCGGATCGAACATGATCTCCCGGACCTCCTGAGCGCAGCGGCAGGCGACGGCGAACTTGGTGGCCCACTGCAGCGCCTCTTCGCGTGAAGGCACCTCGACGATCGCGAACCCGCCGATGACAGCCTTGGTCTCCGGGTACGGGCCGACGGTTACCTTCCCGTCGGTAGCCACGATGCTCGCCCGCTGGCTGTCTACGCCGCCGCCGGAGACCCACACCCCTGCCTCCTGTGCCGCCCGGACCACCTGATGTGCGGCCTCGCCCACTGCCGGCATCTCCTCCTCGGGGAAGGTCATCGCGCCATCGTCGAACGAGATCAGGTACCGCGTCATCCCAGGACTCCTTCTCGAAACGGCCTCCTCCGGCCGCCTTACTCCTTTTACCATGACCCGCTCACAACGCCGGGTAATGGCCGCGCCCGCTCGAGATGTTCGAGCGAACTCACGACCAGGTGCTCAGGCATGGGTGACGGAGTGAAGTGCTCGCGGCACGGGCGAAGAGTTGCTGCCGATGACCACCGAGCTCGTCGGGACCATGGTCATGCTCAGCTTTCTGGTGCTCGCATGAGGCTGGCTGGAGAAGAGATCGGTGATCCTCCGGAAGGCCGGAGCGCAAGCGGCGGCCGTAAGCGCGGGACCGAACCCAGGCGCCGGAGTCGCGAGTCTCACCGTTCTGGCTCTGTCATCGCCGCGCTCGGCGCGGCGATGAACGTGGGTCGATCGGAATCTTCGTGGTTATTGCCTCATTCCTGCTTGTGGGGCGGCGAATCGCGATCACCGATATGTGGGCGAAGCGGTGAGGGCGCCATTCCGATGCGCCCACCGACACCTAACGCCGGATGGGTGGGATCGTGCGGAATGAGCCCCTTGTTGACAGCTGCGGTTCGGCGATCACTGCCTAGTCCTGGCCAGGAGGCCAACCCGCGGCGTCGAACACTGCCACGGGGTCCAGGTAGTCCCGCCAGTGTGTCACTTTGCCATCTTTGATCGTCACGACGGAGACGAACCGGTTGTTGTACGGACGACCCGTCTGCACTGATTCGCCATGCACCTCATACTCAAGCATCACGACGGACGCCGCGTGATCTCGATAGACATGGAGACCGTCAGCGCTGTTCACGGTCATAAAGCCGTCGTAGTCGCTGTACAGGTCGATGATGTTCTGTCGCCCTTCCACCCGCTTCGGATAACCAGGCACAGAGATGTCGTACTCGAAGACGACATCGTCAGCTAGCAGATCGAAGTAGTCCTCGCCATCGGCTAGGCCTTGCAGGCCTTCTCGGATGATGCGGAAAAAGTGGCCATCAGCTCCAAAGTTCGAGCTGTCTTCTGTGTACTCGGTCACTCGTCCTCCCGTTGGGCCCATATGGCGGTGGCGCGCTGTACCGATCTATCGAAGCTGGCGGCTCAGCTCGTGATCGTAGATCCCGAGTCGTGGAGACTGAGCAGCCGTTACGATCGGTTGGGTGGGGTTCCCCCAAGTGCCGTGACTCAATGAACCTCACATCGAACCCCGGGGCCGTCTTCCCGGAGACCAGTGAATAATGCGTCTTCTGGGCCTTTCGTGGCGCGGAAAGCCGAGCCCGAGGACTTTGAGCGTCCGCTACCGGTCCCGGTCAACACCACTAGTTCAAGATCGAAGGGCTGAACTGAAAAGGTTCTCCATGGCGTGCCAGTGGCGCTCGCAGGCAGCTTCGTCGTAAGTGGCGTTGTCCGGAACGGCGAAGCCGTGGTGAGCGGGATATGTCTCGATCGTGTGGGCGACGCCGGCCTCGGTCAGGGCCCTCTCGAGACGGTCCTTCTGCTCGTCGGTGAACGACTGGTCCTCCACAGCTCCGGCCACGTAGACCGTCGCCTCGATGGCGCCCGCTTTGTGGTGGGGGCTGTCGGGGTCGTCTTCTTTGGCGAGGTTCCCGCCGTGGAAGGAGGCGGCTGCCGCCACTCGTCCGCCCAGGACTCCGGCCGCGATGAGCGAGAGTCGACCGCCCATGCAGTAGCCGGTCGTTCCGATGCCGCCCGGATTCTTCTCGGGCAAGGAGTCCAGGTAGTCGACGAAGGCAAGGGCATCGCGGACGGCCACATCGGCGGTATAGCTCCGTACCATTGTCATAATCCGATCCCTCGACTCGCTGTCCTGGAATGCGGTGCGCATGTCGAAGGGTTCATATGGGCCGTTGCGGTAGTAGAAGTCTGGCACCAGGACGATGTACCCGAGTCCGGAAAGCCGCTCACCCAGCTCGCGCATGGTGTGGCGCATCCCGCCAGCGTCTGGGTACATGATCACCGCCGGCCAAGGTCCCTCACCTTCGGGAACGCTCAGTGCCGCTGGGCAGGTCCCGTCCTCGGTCGCGATCTCCACGGTGCGTTGCATCGTCCGGACCTCCCTAATCGTCTCGGTCCGCTACCCTACAATCCCCGAGCGCTGCACTTGGCCGTGGCTGTTACTTCGCCTTGCCGCACCGGTGCGATGAGCGCTGAGGGAGGTTTCCCGGCACCTGAGATCGATGACCGGGTCGCTGATCCTCGGGGCGCCGTTCGTATTGTCGAAGACTC
>Ga0187867_10002668_pt1 | contig 14655 bp, 10 predicted proteins | sample June2016WEW_13_1_FD_132976 | JGI IMG/M metagenome (GOLD analysis project Ga0187867, IMG submission 132976) | Peatland microbial communities from SPRUCE experiment site at the Marcell Experimental Forest, Minnesota, USA - June2016WEW_13_10 | ecosystem: Environmental > Terrestrial > Soil >... | reverse complement strand
TTTGTAGAGGCGGGCGGAGAACATGTCGCTCAGGAACTTGATGGCGTTGTCGGCGCGCTCGGTGAGCTCGTCCACGTCGAGCAGGACGGTGTGCAGGCGGCTGGCGCGTTTGGCGGTGCGCCAACGGGCCCAGATGCCCATCTTGCCCTGATCCATGAATTCGTAAACGCTCTGCAACTCGCGAGTAAGTAACTCGTCATAGTGGCGGAACTCGAGGAGCTGCGAGTTGGCGTATTCGAGCAGGTGGATGGCGGTCTCTGCGCCGGGCTGGTTGTCGTAGACGAACGCGCCGTTCCAGCCGATGACGACCAGGTCGCTCGGATAGTACGAGATATGCTGGCGCAGAATTTCCTGCCGTTCGCCGTCGGAGAGCGGGACGGTTTCCCCGCGGACGATTTGCGCGATGCGGCCTCCTTCGGCAGCCAGCAGGTCAGCCGCCGATGGATTGCCCGCGCATTCGCGCACGTGGAAGACGAAATAGTCTTCGGTCAGCCAGTCTTCATAAGGCTTGACGAGCGCGGGGCGGGCGCGTTCGAGCTTCTGCTTGACGATCTTCTGGGCGAAGCTGGTGAAGTCGGTATCCCAAACCCAGCGTCCGGCCAGACGAACCAGTTTTTCCCAGTCTCCCGAGAAGGGAAGTTCGAAAACCACGCTGAGAACGCCGTAGTCGTAATACTTGATCTGGGCGTCGAGGCGTTCTCCGCTTTCCAGAACGAGCGGCTCAACCGGCTCAACCACCGGCGGGCGCTGATAGCGAACGTATCCGGGAGTGGGATGCTTGAAGCTGGCCTCCTGGCGGCGGGCGCCGAAAATATCGCGCAGGTCGTCAAGCCGGATCTCCTCGGAGACGTCGAACTGGATGAGGACGAGAACGGAACCTTGCAGTGTTTTGTCTAGGGTTTGCAGCGAGGCCGGGTGTGGGGATGAGCCGGGCGCCGTGAGACCCGGCGTCGTAGTTCCGGGCGTCGTAAGTAAGATGGATGTCTTTTCGATCTCCATGAAAATCAGCTTTCTTGCTGAGAGCAGGACGAGCAGGCCCAGAACTCAGGCCAGAACGGGTCGCAGGGCGCTACCTTGACTTCTATTGTCTCAGAAATCGGGCTGGGAAGCTGCGCTGGAGCGCCCAGCTCGGCCTCCATTAATAAAGCTGCGTTGAAGATTTTCGCGAGGTACCGGCGCATTTTTTCTTTTTAACCCGGTCCATTAGGATCATCGAGTTAGAGGAAATTTCCTTCCAAAATCTTGAGCCCGTGGCAGTTAGAGGCAAAATCTTGAGCGCGTGAGACTTAGCTCATGAAAATGGCTTCTTTGTCGGCGTTTCACTCGCAAAATATTGATTCTAAAGGTGAAATTTTTCAAACTATTGATAACAAAAGAGTTACTGACTTTCCGGTACTCGTCGCCGTTGCGGATGTGCTTTAGAATCAGAGAGTTACGTTCTGCACCTCGCGCAAAATATTGATTTCAAATAGCTCAATTGCAAATACCGCCCGGGCGGTCAGTGGCTTCGCCTGGTTGGCTTTCGTTGCCGCCTCCTTAATTTTAGGATGGTGATTTGCTATGTCAAGGGATTTTCGGGAACCTAGGTTCCCGTGCCCTCTAAATACAGTATGACTACGCTAACGAAGTGCTCTTTCAAAAAGCCTCTGTATCCGGAAACGACCATTACTGTCAGCTCGGTGCCGATTGTGGATTGCGCGGAAGAGGGAGTTGTGCCCTGTTCGGCCTGCAAAAGACTGTTCTGCCTCCCTCACGTGCCGAAGCCGTGCGAGGAGTGTGGGAGTGCCTTTTGTGCTGAATGCGAGTTCGATCACAAGAACGACAATACAGCTCATCTCGGCCCATTGCCGGCCCCAAACTGAGAGACTTTAGGACTGAGGCATGCAAGCGGGCGGGGGCGCCCGCGCCACACAACCGTTACTTCTTCCTCGCCAAGGCCCATAGCAGGGCCGCTCCGGCCGCAATTCCTGCTATTGCTAATCCCGTCCGCTTCATTGATTTTTGGATGGCGGCTTCGTGGGGACGGACCCAGGCGTCTTCGGGATAGTGCCTTGGGGCGGGGTCGAAGAGCGGATAGCCTTCTGGGGTTTCGGTGGCTTCGCGCAGAGCCATCTGCAGGACTTCAGCCAGATGCAGCGCGTGGCGGTCGGTTTCCTGGGCGATCTGCTCGCGGCAACTGAAGCCGTCGGCGACGATGAGCCAGTCGGTTGGCGCCTGGCGAACGGCGGGAAGAAGTTCCAGTTCTCCGATGGCTTTCGAGATGTCGTATTTTTCCTTTTCAAAGCCAAAGGCTCCAGCCATGCCGCAGCATCCGGGAGCGGGCGCGGCGAAATCGACGCCCATGCGGCCGAGGACGGCTTCTTCGGCGGTCATCTTCGCGATTGCTTTGTGGTGGCAATGGCCGTGGATGAGCGCTTTGCGGGCTAGCTTGGGCAATGGGAAATTCTTAGCGTACTGCTCCAGGAATTCGCTCAACAGGAAGACTTGTTTTGAGAGAGCGTGAGCGCGCTGGTCTTTCGGGAACAGGTTCGTGAGTTCGTCGCGGAAGACGCTGGCGCAGCTTGGCTCGAGAACGACGATCGGAGTGCGCGCTTCGATTTCGGGGAGAAGCTCGTCCATGATGCGCAGGAGCAGAGATTTGGCGCGGTCAAGTTGGCCGACGTCGTAGAGAGGGCGTCCGCAGCAGAGATGGGCGCGCGGGACGAGAACGTCAAAGCCGGCGGCTTCGAGAACTTCGGCGGCGGCGCGGGCGGTTGAGGGCAGGAAGTGGTTATTGAAGGTGTCGGCCCAAAGGAGGACGGGAGTCGAGCTGCGCTCGACTGGGCGGGCAAGAGTGCCCGCCCCACACGAACCGTGCTCCCACCATTGCTGGAAAGTTTCGGGGGCGAAGGCTGGAATGCGGCGGTTGCCGTGGACTCCACCGGCGAGCTTGGCCAGATCTCGCAAGCCCGGGAGTTGCGTCGTCAGGTTCACCAGTCCCGGCACATGCGAGGCCGCTCTCACCCAAAGATCCAGATTTCCGAGCGCCATTGCGTTGAGCGGGCGGCGATTGGTCTCGTAGTAGTGCGACAGAAACTCGGATTTATAAGTCGCGACATCGACGCCGACGGGGCAATCGCTTTTGCAACCTTTGCAGGCGAGGCAGAGATCGAGCGACTCTTTGATGGACTCATTCTTCCAGCCATCTTTGATTATGTCGCCCTTCGTCATTTCCCAGAGCAGGTGGGCGCGGCCGCGGGTGGAGTGCTGTTCATCGCGCGTGACGCGATAGCTCGGACACATGACTCCGCCTTCGTCGCGGCGGCACTTGCCGACTCCCACGCAGCGCATGGCCGCCGAGGCGAGTTCGCCGTGGTCTTCGGGAAATTTGAAATGAGTTGCGGGCTTCCAGGGATCGTAGCCGGGGCCGAAGCGCAGGTTTTCGTCGAGCCGATTGGCATCGATCAGCTTGCCGGGATTCATCTTCCAGTCGGGATCCCAGAGCGACTTGAAGTCGCGGAAGGCCTGCATCACGTCGGGGCCAAACATCTTCGGAAGCAGCTCACCGCGTGACTGGCCGTCGCCGTGTTCGCCGGAGATGGAGCCTCCATAGCGGACGACGAGGTCGGCGGCTTCTTCCATGAACTGGCGGAACTTGCGCACGCCTTCGGTGGATTCGAGATCGTAATCCATGCGCGTGTGCACGCAGGCGTGGCCGAAATGGCCGTAGAACGCGCCTTCGTAGTGGAAATTCTGCATGAGCTTGCGCAGGTCGCGCAGGTAGGCTCCAAGTTTTTCGGGAGCGACGGCGGAATCTTCGAAGCCCTCCCAGCGCAGCGGTTCGCCGGGAACGTGCGCGGTGACGCCGAGGCCGGATTCGCGAACATCCCAGATGCGGCGCGTCTGGCGGAGATCGGTGTAAAGGCGCATATCGGGCGGGGGCGTGGCATGATCGAGCGCGGCCATCAGACCACGCGCTTTCGATTCAGCTTCGGCGATGGTGTGGGCGCCGAACTCGACCATCAGCCATCCACAGCCTTCGGGAAGCAGACCGATGCCTTCGAGGTTGAGGCGTTTGCGGCGGCTGGCGTTGACGATGATGTCGTCGAAGCCTTCGAGGCCGATGGGACCGAACTGCATAATTTGTGGAATGTGGTCGGCGCAGATGAAAACATCGGGCCATCCGATGAGGAGCAGCGCACGGGCGGGCGGACTTTCGACGAGGCGGCAAGTGGCTTCGAGGATGGTGACGCACGTGCCTTCGGAGCCGACCAGCGAGCGCGCAATGTGGAAGCCGCTCTCCGGCAGCAGGTGGTTGAGGTTGTATCCGGAAACGCGGCGCGGAATGTTGGGGAACTGGGTGCGAACCTGGTCTCCGTATTTGGTCGCCAGAGCTTTCAGGCCCGAGTAGATCTCAGCCCGGCGGCCGCCTTCGTTTAGAATGCGCGCGAACTCATCTTCGCTGGTCTGGCCGACGTGCAGGCGCTGGCCGTGGTAGGTGAGGATTTCGAGCGCCTCGATGTTGTCGTCAGTCTTGCCGGCCATGATCGAATGCACACCGCAGGAGTTATTGCCGATCATGCCGCCGAGGGTGCAGCGGTCATGCGTGGCGGGATCAGGAGCGAACGTGAGGTGATGCTTTTCGGCTTCGGCGCGCAGGCTGTCGAGTACGACTCCGGGTTGCACGCGGGCGATGCGGCGCTTGGGATCGATCTCGAGAATGTTGTCCATATACTTCGAGAAGTCGAGGATGACGGCGACATTGCAGCATTGTCCGGCGAGCGAGGTGCCACCTCCGCGGGCGAGCAGCGGAGCGTGATGATCGCGGCAGAGAGCGACGGTGGCGATGACGTCTTCTTTGTCGCGCGGGATGACGATGCCAATCGGGACCTGGCGGTAGTTGGAACCGTCGGTGGCGTAGAGGGCGCGGCTGCCGGAGTCGAAACGGATTTCTCCGCGCAGATGGCGGCGGAGCGCGGCTTCGAGAGAGGTGGCGTCGAGGGACGGGGTAGCTGGCGGCGCAGTATGAGTGGACATAAGAGTACAGAATATATTCCGGTATGTGAGGGCGGGACGCAAGGAGATTAAGGGAGGTCAGAGGGTAGAGGTCAGATGGTAGGGTTGAAAGACGAATAACGGCCAACGGTTCGGTAAACTCGCGGCCTTTCGCGGGCGAGGCTCCTTCGACTTCGCTCAGGGCAGGTCGGCGCTGCTGCTCCTAGAGTGAAAAACTCTTTGGATCGGAGACTGATATGGGAGTACGATGCTTCTACTCAAATCGGGAGAGGATGCCCGATCGGTCGAGCGCAACTCTGGCAACGCTTGAGTTCAATTCTGGCAACGCGGTTCGATGGGGCTTATGAAAATCACAGACACAATTGAGGTGTTGTTGCGCAGCAAGGGGAGCAACCGGGTTTTCTACGTGTCCCCTGACCAGTCAGTGTATGAGGCAATTGAGAAGATGGCGCAAGAGGGAATCGGCGCGGTGCTGGTGCTGGCCGACAACAGGCTAATCGGCATCTTGTCGGAACGCGACTATGCGCGCAAGGTGATCCTCAAAGGACATTCCTCGAAAGAGACGCCCGTGAGCGCAATCATGACCACACCCGTGGTCTTCGTGACCCCGAAGAATACGGTGGACGAGTGCATGTCCATCATGACCCATCGCCGTTTTCGGCACCTGCCTGTGGTTGAGAATGATGTGGCGGTCGGCATCGTTTCGATCGGAGACCTGGTGCGCTGGACGATCTCCGGCCAAGCGCAGGCCATCGAGGAGTTGGAGGGTTATATTTCGGGCAAATACCCGGGATAAGACGGCCCAAGGTAAAGCCTGCAGGCGTCAAAAGTGTTGTAAAATTCTACAATTCCCGCCATTTCAGGAGTACAATTCATCCCACAGTCGTGCCCGTAGTAGTGGGGTCACGGGCCAGAGGTAATCCTCGCGGACACGTCAGATTGCGCATTCAGGAGGCTAGTAATGCAAGTTCCGGCCACTGGGGAGAAATCTGTGAACCAAAGTCGAGTTCGTCACGAAGGTCGTAACACCTGGATTTTCACGGTGTATGCGATTTGCGGACTGGGACTTTTCGGGGTACTGGCTTATTACACATCGATGTACTTTGCCAGATAGTGAAATGAGTTACCAGCAAAGACTCCCGGTCTGCGCTGGTAATTAGATAGCAGCGATAGACGCCGGCGCGATCCTAGTCGACGCGAGAGTTGTAGTGTATCTGCGGGGGTGTTCGTGACGGGTACGATACCCACTCTTTGCCCTCTGGTGGTCGCTAACGTCATGAAGATTTCGGAGAGATCCTACAGAGAAGAAGAATCTTCGCGCCCCTGCTCCTGATCGCGCTTCCGCCCGTAACGAAATGCCAAGCCTACGCCCAACGTTACGACTCCCAGTGGGGGAGCGACTAGCACGACCACGCCACGCATGATGGCACGTTGTCCGTCTCTCGACGTTGCGGCGGCGGTGCTGTAGCACATCGCGCAGGCTTGAGAGAATGCGGGTGTGGTGCAGAGTAAGAGCAGTGCCGCCGGGGCTAAAGCCCGCAGTAATTGAATACGACTTACGCGGCCCTGAAGGGCCGCTCTTCCACTAAGAACAGATCTTCCAACTAAGAGCAGATCGCTAAGAGTAGATCTTCCACTACGAGCAGTTCTTTCACCAATGCGTTTCACCTTACCCCCAGATAGAGAATGCGGAATGCGTCGGGGAAGATCACCATCATCATTGCGAGGCAAAATAGCAGTGAGCACATGGTCAGATACTTCATGCGCGAGGCTTCATACTTCATGTGCATGAAATAGGCGATGATGAGCGCAGCTTTGACGATCGACAGGCACATCAGGATCGAGAGCATGCGCTTGGGCTCCATGTTCTGATAGCCCAGATACACTTCGATGGCGGTCAGAACCAGCAGGACTCCCCACACGATGAAGAACTGCATGTGCGAGTGATGGCGATGTTGTTCGGCTACCCGTGCTTCAATGGCTAACTGGCCAGCGTCTTGCATTCAGCGCTCCTCCGTGCACCTCGGTGCACTCCATGGTTAAGCCGTTTGTCTCGCAGGCGGGATTGAACTCTCGCGTGCGATTCTCTAAACGATTTTTGTGGACATCAGGTAGACCAGGGGGAAGATGAACATCCACACCAGGTCGACGAAATGCCAGTACAAGCCGGCGACTTCCACATCGGCTGCGTCATAAACCTTCGGTTTCAACCACAAGATCAGGGAGCACACGAGAGCGGCAAACAGCAACACGTGCGCGGCATAGTGAAACGGGCTGTATGCAGGAGTACCGAGCCACGCAGCCAGCCAGCACAGGAAAAGAATCGGAATGAATTGTTTTCGCAGCGCAACAATCCCGAGGTAGACCACGCCCAGCGTCACGTGCAGCATGTGCATTCCTGTGAGCGTAAAAAAAGTGCCAGCGAATTGCGGAACGGTCTTCGACACGTTGGCGTATTCGGTGAGGGTTCCCTGCCCGGGAACCGCGGGAAAAATGGGCAGACTCAAGCCCTCGGAAATGAGGTGCGTCCATTCGCGCCCGTGAAGAACGATGAACCCGGTGCCGCAGGCCATGGTTGCGAGCAGCCACATACGACGTGCGCCATCATCACCCCGCGATGCCGCGTTTACCGCCAGCACCATTGTGAGAGAGCTGGTCAGCAGGAATGCGGTCATGATCGTGGCATTGACGATGCTGCCAGAGTGGAAAGGCGTAGGCCAATTCGTAATCGAGATGCGCCCGTAGCTGTAGGCGTAGAGGAGCGCGCCGAAGGTCAGCGAGTCCGAGACCAGGAACAGCCACATCCCGATTTTTTTCGAGTACGTGCCGAATAGTGACGGCTCGTAAATGGCCGGGGCATCGATTGCGGGCACATTGTGCGTGAGCGCGGCATCCGCCATGCGTTCAGCCTCCTTTGTCGGCTAGCGTGCGAATTCCAGCAAAGCAAAAATGTAAATCCAGAGCAGCGCCATAAAATGCCAGTACCAGGCGGTGACGTCGACCACGATGCGGCGCGATTCCAGTGGGCGGCGCAAAATTACGGTTGATCCGGCGATAAGCAAGGCGAGAACTCCGCCGAGCAGATGAACCGCGTGCGCGCCTGTCAGCAAGTAAAAAAACGAGCTGCTGGGACCGGTAGAGACGAAAAATCCGCGGTCGGCGAGGTCTCTCCAAGCAAGCCATTGGCCGGTCAAGAAGGCGATGCCCAGCAGAATGGTGATGCCGAGCCACGGGAATTCTCGTTCCGTGCCCAGAGACACTCCGGGAATATCGCTGACGGGGGCGAGCGCTGCCTGGCGGACGATTTGGCGCCGCGCGCGCTCGATGGTCACGCTGCTGGCGAGAAGCACGATCGTATTGATCAAAAATAACGTGGTCGGTAACGGAACTGGCAGCCAGTCGTGCACGACACTATTCGTGGCCGGATCAAACGTCGGCAGGCCCTTGCGCACGATGTACGCGCTGGTGAACGAAACGAATAGCATCAGGACGGGCGCGAGAATCACGAGCAGTCCAAGGCGGGCTCTGCGCAAACGTCTGCGGTAATCTGGCAAGCCGGGATCGGGACGGTTGTTGTCTCCGCCACCAGCGATGGGCGGGAGGGTCCCGCCAATTCCGCGGGAGGTTAGTGGGTGATGCGCCGGAGCAGTTGGTGTGAAGGTTGCCATGTCCCCTAGATGCACTAATGCGTTGTCACCGTTGCTGGGTCGGTTTGCATTACGTAATCACGCGGCGCTCCGGGCACGCTGTACTCGTACGGACCGTTGTGTACCACTGGAGTTAGACCGCCGAAATTGTCGTGCGGAGGCGGAGTTGCGGTCGTCCACTCGAGAGTCGTCGCTTCCCAGGGATTGTCGGTGGCTTTCCTGCCTTTCGCGAGGCTCCAAATCAGGTTGCACAGAAAAATCAGTTGTCCGGCGATGGTGATGAAAGCAGCGATGGTGATGAACCGCTGCACCGGCATCAGGTCGCGCAAATATCCCACTTCCGGCTGCGAGTATCGCCGTGGATATCCCGCCAAACCCAAATAGTGCATAGGAATAAAGATCGCGTATGCGCCGGCGAACGTGAACCAGAAATGCAGTTTTCCCAGCGTTTCGTTCATCATTTTTCCGAACATTTTCGGGAACCAGTAATAGAAGCCTCCCAGGATGCCGAACATGGAGGCTACACCCATGATCAAATGAAAATGTCCGGTCACGAAGTAAGTGTCGTGCAGAGGGATGTCGAGCGCTGGCTGCGCAAGGAAAGGACCGGAGACACCGCCGGAGACAAACAAAGATACGAATCCGATTGCAAACAGTGCGGGCGTGGTAAAGCGGATCTTGCCGCGCCACAGGGTTGCGATCCAGCAAAATGTCAGGACGGCGGACGGAACCGTAATGGCCATCGTGGTAACCGAAAATCCGTAAGCGGAGTACGGGCTCATTCCGCTGATAAACATGTGGTGGCCCCACACGGTGAAGCTGAGGGCCACGATGGTCAGCATGGAATAGACAATCGTCTTGTAACTAAAGACTGGTTTGCGCGAAAACACGGAGAGCAGCGTAGAAACGATCCCCATCGAGGGAAGAATTGCGATGTACACCTCCGGATGGCCGAAAAACCAGAACAAGTGCTGCCAGAGCAGGGGCGAACCGCCCTTGTGAGCCGTCACGATGCCGTTAATCGTTCCCGCCGGCACAAAGAAACTCGTTCCGAGATTGCGATCCATCAACAGAAGAATGCATGCGGCAAGCAGAACACCGAACGCAAGCAGCCCTAAGATTGCGGTTAGGAACCACGCCCAGCAGGTGAGTGGCATGCGCATCAGGGTCATGCCTCTGGCGCGCATGTCGAGCGTCGTAGTAATAAAGTTCAGCCCGCCCAGCAATGCTCCAACACAAAATAGCGCAATGCCGATGCCCCAGAAATCGGCGCCGGCAGCTTCGCCCGGCCCAGAGGACTGCAACGCACTCAGCGGAGGATATCCCGTCCATCCGTGCAGAGGCGCTCCGCCGGTCACAAAAAATGCTCCAACCATCACGACAAAACCAAGAAACGTGATCCAGAACGACAACATGTTGAGGACCGGAAATGCCATGTCGGGTGCTCCGATTTGAATCGGCAATGCGTAATTCCCGAAGCCCCCTTGTGGCGCAGTCGTCAACACAAAAAACACCATGATGGTGCCGTGCATGGTGACCAGGGTGAGATAGGTCTCGGGTTTGATGTCACCCAGGAAGGGAAGCACAGCCGCTGGCCACACCAGGTGAATACGCATCAGCAAGGAGAGGAACATTCCCACGAAGACGGCAACGATTCCCAGGAACATGTACTGGATACCAATGACTTTATGGTCCAGACTGAAGATCCACTTGCGGATGAATCCATGAGGAGCTGGATGGGCCGGAGATTCCTGAGTAGTCATGCTATTGCTTGTCCGCCTCCCGTGCCGATTGCCACTTGTCGAACTCGTCCTGGGTTACGACGCGCACGATTCCGTGCATTTTGTAATGCCCCAGCCCGCAGAGCTGGGAGCAGACCACGTCAAAATCGCCCAGCTTTGTGGGCGTGAAATGGGTGTGAATCGCCAGCCCCGGCATAGCGTCTTGTTTGACGCGCATGGCCGGGACACCAAAGCTGTGAATGACGTCGTGCGCGCGCAAGATCGCGTCCACTTCGCGATCAACCGGCACGTACATCACGCCCGACACAAAATCATCCTTGGAAGCCGGGTCGCGCGCGTCGATTCCAATCGCACTTTCGCCTCCCGCCGAGGCGTCTTCTAGCTCTGGCTTCGTTGCTCCAAATCTCCCATCGGGTCCCGGATATCTGAAATACCAGGCAAACTGCATGGCATTCACTTCCACCAGGGTTGAGCCAGCCTGCGCGGGACGGAAGCGCTCCGCGGCCCACAAATGCCCTCCCAGCAGATCGACGCCAATATCCAGAGCCATGAACAGGCATGCAGCCAGCACAATGAAGAGAACTTCAGGACGCGACTCGCCGCGGTGATACGCGGCGCGCGCCTTGCCCTCGCGGTCACGATATTTGAAGAGGATGAAGCCGAGCGCGAGCTGTGCCACCAGGAAGGCAATGCCCATCGCAATTCCGGTGTTCACAAACTGATGGTCGAGGCTGGCGGCGACGGACGAAGCTCCCGCCTGAAACCACCACACTTTGGCCACGAAGAAATACAAGCTGCTGAAGGTGAGTAAACAGAGGAACAACAATAGGACGAGGGCCATCAAGCTCGACCTCCCGAGCGCTGAACAACGGCGGCGGTTAGGGCGGAATCCGCATGCGGCAACCACGAGGTCTTAGCGATGAAAAAGTATGTGCTGCTGGCCAGGGTGATCAGCCAGATCACGCAGAGAAGAACAAGGCCCATGTACCCCGACCCCCAGTCCCGAATTGATTGAATCGGCTTCCCCACTGCGCGGGCACGTTGAACCGATGCGACGGCCCGAATGGGCCGAACTATATCACAGCTCGGTGCGATTTGCGCAAGCGAGTTTCTGTGATGGTGTTCCCGCAAACGAAGCGGGTTCTTAAGATGCGCGCAATTTTCCCGAGTTCCGCGTAAATCCGCCCAGAGATGCATTGACGACGGCAACAGTTTTATGTAACATCGCGTGCACTTGGGCTGGGGTCTGGGGGAGTGTTGAGGATTTCGAAACGTGTTGGTGTAGTACTTTTCCAACTCGGTGGACCTGATTCGCTTGCTGCGGTCGAACCCTTCCTATATAACCTCTTCTGCGATCCCGACATTATCGACTTTCCATTTTCACGAATTGGGCGTCGCCCGCTTGCAAGATTAGTTTCAAGCACGCGCGCGAAAAAGGCCGGCCATCATTATGCTTCGATCGGCGGCGGCTCTCCGATTCGCAAATTCACAGAACAGCAGGCTGCGGCCTTGGAAGCCGGTTTGATACGCGAAGGTGTGGATGCGCGCTGCGTAGTCGCGATGCGTTACTGGCATCCATTCACCGCGGAAGCGATTACGCGTTTGCAAGAGGCGGAAGTGGACGAGGTTGTTTTGCTGCCTCTTTATCCGCAGTATTCGAAGACGACGACGGGCAGCAGTTTGAATGAGTGGCGGCGGCGATGGACCAGTTCGATTCCGACTTCATGCGTAACTGATTTTTATCGAAACCCGCTCTACATTTCCGCGCTGGTGGAAAAAGTAAATGAAGCGCTTGCCGGCTTCCCCGATCCTGAGCCGGTCGAATTAGTATTCAGCGCGCACAGTGTGCCTGTCTCGGTGATCGAAAAGGGCGATCCGTACCAGAGACAGATTCAGGAGACGGTCGCGCTCGTCATGGAACGAGGATCGTGGCCGAATCCTCAGCGCCTTTGTTATCAGAGCAAAGTGGGCGCCAGTCGCTGGCTACAGCCTTCGCTACACGCCACGCTGAAAAGTCTGGCGGCAGAAAGAGTACGCGACGTCTGTATCATTCCGATTTCGTTCGTCTCCGACCATGTGGAGACTCTGGCGGAGATTGATCACTGTGCGCGGGAAGAAGCTCGCCTTCTTGGCATCGAGCGTTTCGCGATGACGAAGGGTCTGAACGACTCGCCGAGTTTCATTCATGCTTTATCCGCACTCGTGATGAATGCGATTGGCGAAATGGATTTGCGAAGAGTAAAAGACCCCGGCTTTGAATACGGAGACCCAGTGAAAGATAGGGCGGCGCTATCGATGGCCGCCGACTGACAAAACAGACCCCAGGAGAAGACCATGGCAGATAATCCGGATGTGGCGAAGACGCCCCCGGCGAAACCGACCGCAGCCACTCCTTACGTTGGCGCCGGTGCAGTGGGCACCTCGAAAGCCGCGGCCTCGGCGGGCGTGGCCGCAATCGGCCCGGAAGACAACACGGTCAATCAACACCGCCGCAGATTTGCCTGGGTAGCCGTCACCGCATTTCTCACCGCATGGTTCCTAGCGTTTTTTCGCTTCTTTCTGCCTCGCACTCTTTTCGAGCCTTCGACGGTTTTCAAGATTGGATATGCCTCCGATTATGGACTCGGCGTCGACACCAAGTTTCAGCAGAAATATCGTATCTGGGTCGATCGCCGGCCGGATCGGATTTTTGTGATCTACGCGCGCTGCACACATCTGGGTTGCACGCCTGACTGGAAAGCCAGCGAAAACAAATTCAAGTGCCCGTGCCACGGCAGCGGTTATGACGACGAAGGGATCAACTTCGAAGGCCCAGCGCCGCGGCCGATGGACCGCGCATTCGTGCAACTGGCGCCGGACGGGCAAATTGTTGTCGATACTTCGCGGCTTTATCAGTGGCCGAAGGGACAGCCCAGCAAGTTCAACGATCCGGGAGCGTTTCTGTCGGTGTGAGCAAAGTGCGAGATCGGTTGCTTCGCGAAGGCGAATGTGAAGTCCGCCGGAACCAAGCAACGGGGAAGAGACGAAAATGCCTGACGAGAGTAATCGGAACGGGAAAAACGGCGAAGGAAAGACAACCGGCATCATCGAGCGCGTAACGACCGGGGTGAAGGAAGACGTCCAGTCGCTTAAAACCGATCTGCCGGCCAAGGCCAAGGAACAGGTGGATCTTCTTAAGGACCCGACCAAGACTCAGGTCTACACGTCGATCTTCCGGCACAAACACGATGACACGCCGCGCAATCGCGCACTGGGTGTGCTTTCCAACGTTTTTCTGCATTTGCATCCGGCAAAAATTAACCGCGACGCGGTTCGTTACAACTACACGTGGGGCATGGGCGGCATCACTTTTTATTTGTTCATCGTGCTCACCTTCACGGGAGTGCTGCTGATGTTCTACTACCACCCGACGAAGGTCCAGGCGTTTCGTGACGTGCTCTATCTGGAACACGACGTACCTTTCGGGAAGTTGCTGCGCAACATGCATCGCTGGGCCGCGCACTTGATGGTGATCGCCGTCTGGCTGCATATGTTCCGCGTGTTCCTGACCGGGTCGTACAAAAAGCCGCGCGAGTTTAATTGGAATATCGGCGTGCTGCTGCTCGTGTTGACGCTTTTGCTTTCATTCACCGGATATCTGCTCCCGGATGATCAGCTCGGATTCTGGGCCGTGACCGTCGGCACGAATATGGCGCGCGCAACGCCGGGTCTGGGACACGAAGGTCCGTTCGGCCCGCAACTCGGCATGACTCCGTATAACGACGTTCGCTTCGGATTGCTGGGCGGCTCGATTGTCGACGCGAACGCACTGCTGCGTTCCTACATCTGGCATTGCATCGGCATTCCTATCGTCGCGTCGGTGCTGATGATCGTTCACTTCTGGCGTGTGCGAAAAGATGGCGGCATTTCGGGCCCAGCGCCGGTCGTGCTCGAATCGGAAGTGAAGGAGGCGCGCAAATAGTATGGACTGGAGACAATTGTGGGACATCGCCTCCGCGCCCGACAACGTGCCAATCGTGGGCCTGATTCCGTTGCTCGCTTTCTATATTTATCTGGCGTGGAAACAAGCGCACGCGAATGACGAACTGATTGCGCAACTCGAAGGCGATGCCGCGCTCGCGAAAACACATCATCGTAAGACCTGGCCCTGGCAGGCTGGATGGCAGAAAGAAATTCACGTCTGGCCGTTTCTGCTGCGCGTGGAATTTCTGGCTGCGATTATCGTCACTATCATCCTGATGGTCTGGTCGATCACGCTGAATGCTCCGCTC
>Ga0187867_10002664_pt1 | contig 14673 bp, 12 predicted proteins | sample June2016WEW_13_1_FD_132976 | JGI IMG/M metagenome (GOLD analysis project Ga0187867, IMG submission 132976) | Peatland microbial communities from SPRUCE experiment site at the Marcell Experimental Forest, Minnesota, USA - June2016WEW_13_10 | ecosystem: Environmental > Terrestrial > Soil >... | reverse complement strand
CCGAACAATTATGACTGCGTACTCTCCCTGGCCCGCCTTCTCGTGTCCAGAAAGGATCCTCTGGCGGCCATACAGCGGTACAAGCAGGCATTGGGACTGAACAGCCACGATGCAGAGGTTCATTATGAACTCGGCAATGTCTATATGGGACAAACCGATTTTGATGCGGCAATCCAGTCTTTCGATGAGTGTCTCAGACTCACGCCCCGCAATAGAGACGAAGTGCTTGCAAACATCGGAAGCTGTTACGCGAAGAAGGGCGACTTCGATAAGGCCGAACTCTTTTTCAGGCTGTCCCTGAAGGCAAATCCTGATAACGCCAGTGCCAGATCCTATATGGCGAGAGTAATCCCAACAACTCCTCCTTCAACTTCTCCCGGCGCCGGTGGTACCCCATTTCGATCCAGGCTGTTCGGGCAGCAAACAGCCCTTCAAGGGCCTTTACCCTCCGGCAAGACCCCGCTGCAGAGCTCCGATGTGAGACTGGAAGGAAACTACACTCTTGAAGGAACAAACCCCAACGGTACCAAGTACAATGGCATGGCATGGATTACCCAAAGCGACGGTAAGTACTCCGTTAGGTGGAAGACTGCGGATCAGACCTTTACAGGTACCGGCACTCTGTCGGGAAATATTTTGACTGTAAACAGACAAGGCCCTGGAGCTGTGAACGGGGTCGTAGTGTACGGAATGGGGGCCAACGGGATACTCAAGGGTACCTGGGCTGGCGGCAAAGGAAAGGAGACCCTGAAACGGGTCAATTGACGGGCAGGTCGTGACACCGTCGAGCGAGACGGGCTCGGAATGCACTCTCCCTGTTCAACCTCACCGTATTTTGTTCCGCAACGATTGATAAAATACGTTCAGATAATGTCCAATGAAGAGATTTATACCGGTCAAAGTCAGACATTCCGAACACTTCGGAGGACGACAGATGCAAGACGAGCAATGGACGCAGGACGATATCAGCCGATTGAGACGCGAACATGAAATCTATGCCGAGCTTGCCAGCACCCTGACCTCCTCTTTGAACCACTCGGAGATCCTGGAAACAATAATGAGACTGGTGGGGACGCTCCTTAGGCCGCGCAACTGGTCCCTGCTGCTAATGGACCAGGGCAATGCCGAACTTTATTTCGAAATCGTGGTTGGGGAGGGGGCCGAGCTGATTAAGGGCCAGCGCCTGAAGCTCGGGGAGGGAATCGCCGGTTGGGCCGCCAAAACCGGTGAAAGCGTTCTTGTAAAAGACGTGCGTGAAGACCCGAGATTTTGCCGCAGGATTGACCAGTTATGTAATTTCTCTACGAAGTCGGTGATCTGCGTTCCGCTTCGGAACAGAGGTAAAACACTGGGGGCTATAGAACTGGTAAACAGAATCGAACATGATGCGTTCACCGATCTGGATATGAAGGCCCTGCAGACCATCGCCGAATATGCCGCAATCGCCATAAACAATGCTCACTTGTATAGAAAGGCGCACCTGCTGGCTCTTACCGACGACCATACCTGTCTGTTCAACATACGATGTCTCTACGAAGCCCTCGAACGGGAACTCGCTTCCGCAAAGAGTGAGCAGCACGAAGTTTCGATTATCTTCTTCGATCTGGATCATTTCAAGGATGTCGTCGATACGCACGGCCATCTGCGCGCCAGCAAGATGCTAAGAGAGGTCGGGCTGCTTATCAAGGATCTGACGAGGCCGGGTGATATTCCGGTCCGGTACGGTGGAGACGAGTTTGTGATACTTATGCCGAAATCCGGCAAAAACGAGGCGTTAGAATTTGCGCGCCACCTGCGCGAAAGACTTAATTCCCGGGGCTTTCTTTCAGCAGAGCGTTTGGACCTCAGGATAACCGCCTCCTTCGGAGTGGCCACCTATCCTGAAGATGCAAAAGACGAGAGCGAACTTCTGAAGCTTGCGGATGATGCAATGTACAACGTAAAGGAATCCACGCGGAACGGGATCATGACGGTTTTACCGGTGAAATGAATAATCCGGTAATGCGTTTACATGCTGGCCGCAAGAGGATTCTCTAAAATCCCCCCGGTCCCCCTTTTCCAAAGGTACAGCCCCCGCCTCGATGCGTCCTGTATAATAAGGCCATCCCGATGAAATTGGAACCGGCAGGATTGTGACCGGGTGCTCGGCGGATGGCCCTGGTTCAATACGGATTGCGAATTTGGGAGTTGAGGAATCCCGGGATTAAAACGATTATAGTTTCGTCAATTCTTTAATCCTAAATCCGTCAATTCTTTCAACTGGACGTGCTGCGCGCGCGATGGACGTTCAGATGGACGTTCAGACATTGACATATTTCGAGAAACTTGCTACCAAGTAAAGGTAACCGCAGAGACGCAGAGAACTTCTTTTTATGCTTTTGGGTGTCCCAATGGACATGATGCACTGCGGTGAACGGGTAGTGCCGGGGGTGCCGGAAGGCGCCCTTTATATTTTGGCCTCCGATGCAAGGCAGGCGTTAAGATGGGACAGGACTACGGACGCGTTGTGATGGAAGGTGAAGACATTCAGGCCGCCCTGGAGCGCCTTTCCGAAGAGATAATCGCCTCGACGAAAGACCCCGGCCAGCTTGCCCTTGTGGGCATTCATTCGGGAGGCGTCTTTCTGGCCAACAGGATTGCGGCCATTATATCCCGTAAACTCGCGGTCCAGATTCGAGTTGGGACCCTTGACATAACTCTTTACAGGGACGACTGGAGACGTTTGCACACTCAGCCCGTATTGCAGGGAACAAACCTTGCCTTTCGTATCGACGGCCTCGAAATGGTCCTGGTAGACGACGTGCTCTCCACCGGAAGAACCATCCGGGCCGCCTTGGACGCCCTGACCGACTTTGGACGCCCCAAAAGGGTCCAGGTGGCGGTCCTTGTGGACAGGGACCATAGGGAGCTGCCCATCTGCGGCCAGTTCGTGGGGATTGCCCTGGATACGAGCGCCGATGAGCAGGTAAACGTGCTCCTTAGTGAAAAGGACGGGGTGGACCAGGTGGTGGTCGAAACGCCGAAAAGCCTGCCGGCCGTTGGGTAAATCCGGACCCGATCCGGGAAGAGCCAGTTTAAAATTTTAAACTTAAAACTTGGAACTTTTTGTGCTAAACATCCTCGTTGAGCGGGAGTAGCTCAGTTGGCTAGAGCATCAGCCTTCCAAGCTGAGGGTCACGGGTTCGAATCCCGCCTCCCGCTCCACTTCTACAAACAATCGTAAAATCTCCGGTAGCGGCTGCGGTAGCGGTTTACTAAAAAAGGAGGAGATCATGAAAAAGCTTTTCGTGGTGCTCGTCATTGTGATGGGGTTGGCGGCCCCGGTGTTCGCGCAGTTCTATCCCACCGTACAGCCGCAGATGCCCCAATCTACTTATCAGCAACCCCAGATGCCCATGCAGCAACAACAAACGTACCATCCGGAGACGTGGCAGGAAAACCAGCAGAGAGTTCACCGGGAGTGGGGGCAGACGGGCGGAGGAGTTCCTTATAATGTGGTCATTCCTCCGCAGCCGGGGATGAAGATTTATCCGGAACGCAATTAGCATGAAAAGAATCAAGCAAACAATATGGCAAAGGGTGGTCCTGATAGCTTTCGCGCTGCTCATGCTCCTGGTTGAATTCGTCAAACTGGACAGCTCTGGCACCCGCAGTTATTTCACTTTCCTGCCCATACTCATTGCGGCGGCTCTTGTGTGGGTAGCATTAAAACCCAATCCTCCAGCCGAAGACGAAGACATCATTGAATTGAAATAGGCTACCACCTTTTGCCGTGATGCCTGGGCCCGTACTCTTTCGCTGGAGGTTTCACCAAGACCTCTAACGGGCTGTGACCCGACTGGCCCAGGTTAGACAACCCCTCGCCAGTGATCGTCATCTGATCCGTAGGCAGCCCGGTCCAAAAACCGAGAGCCGTCATTGACCTTTCGAAAGCGTACTTGCTCCACTTTTCCTGCCCGGCTGCGATCCCGGTCATATGCTTGCCAGCGTCCACAATCGATTTCATTGCATCACCAACGAAAGAAAGTGAATAATCGTGACCGTTCATGAACGATCCCACCACGTCACGCAAGAGTGGCACGGTGTTAGTAACCGTCATGGGTAGCTGCTTCACCATTTCAATCGCACGGGGAATGCGTCTCTTTTCAAAAAACGCAGCAGCCACCGCCAGGGCCACGATCACATACATTGCGCTACGCACGAACCGGAAGATCCGCTCCCACGGGTTACCTTGTTCCGGTCCAAAGGCCTGCGCGCCCATGCGAAAAAATTTCTGATAAAGTGCTGCGGGGACCGTCATGAAAGCCGTAAGCATTTTATCGAGTTCGCTCCCGCGTCGCATCTTTGAGAGGTCTTTCGGATCGTAGCTTCCCAAGTTATCCCGGACAACTTTATTGGCGTACTCCCTCGCCTGGTCGATGTTGTATAGGGCTTTGGGGTCCGCCATGCGTGCGTTGAATTCAGCTATCCAGGCCGTTCGGGCCAGAAAATTCACCATTAATTCGATCCCGGAGAGCATTACGTGGTCAAAGGTGTGCTTGATCTGCCAGCGCGCAGGATCGAAATTCGTGTAGAACTGGCTTATATCCCGGTCGGACTTATCGAAAAATCCCTGCATGAAAGGGTTGTCTTGTTCTATAAGCGCTCTTGCCGTAAAGGGACGGATGATCGTCCCATTGTGGGGGCTAAAGATGGCCTGCATCACTCGGGGACCTGATACGGATTCGGAAATCATAAGAAGTTGCGGGGTATGCTTCAAGAACGTCCAGAACTTTAGCCCGATATGGACCATGACACCATTTTTGCGAAGCTTGGTCAAAGCTCTAACGGGCGCGCTCAGAAGCTCGGATTGCGGCCTTGCTATATCCTGGAGCCAGGGCAGAAGCATCCGGTGGTAGTCTTTGCTTAAATAGTTTTCCATCGACTGCCTGAAGGCCGGTTCGTTAAATATTTTCTGAGTGTCGCGAATAGGAATCGTCAAAGCAATATATCTGTTCTGGTCTGCAAGAAATTTGGAGACGACGGATACAAAATCGAGATCCAGAATATGGCGTGCGTTCGCCCTGCGCTGTTTGGTGAATCCATTTTTGGGGCTCTGCGGCCTGTAGTTGCGGGAGAAGAGGTCGCGCCCCTCATCCATCGCGCCGCGTTTTTCCATCTGATAGGAAGCGTCCTTATCGTCAACCATGGGGGCGTGCCACTCGGGGACCTCGCCGAGATGAGGGATGGTCACCTTGCCCAGTTCAAGGAAAGGAAACTCATTTCCTGTATTCTTTAGGTACGTATCGGCCAGTTGCGCTTGCGTCACAGGGTTATTCCAGATCTTAGCTGTGTCGAGGACCGCCTGCCATTCTTCGGCTGTGAGCTTTGAGATAACCGCCCATACCTGCTGCTCGGTAAGAGACTGCGGCGCGCCGCCCTCGTCTGGAATTTTAAAGCTGTTTCGAAGTGCGGCCCTATTTCCGGCGTTCCCATAATGCAAAGCCACGGCCATCATCTGGCTCTTGCGCAAAAATTTCCCGCCAAGTTCGGGGAAAAAATACTTCTGCTCTGCCCATGGCCCGATACCCTTAATCTTCGTGCCGAAGCGCTCCAAAATCTTCCCGAATTCAGCGGATCGTTTCTCAAGCTCGTAAAGGGCTGTTGAACCGTCGTTTATCGGCTTATATCCATAATTCCAGTTCGGACCCAATTCTTTTGTCCACCCGTCCGCCCACTCCATGAGTGTTTCGACTTCGAGATTTGCGATATTCCATTGCCGAAGTTTTGCAAGAGCGCGCCTCATCGTTCCGTCGCGCTCGTCGTATGGAGCAAGCGCGTGTTCGCTTCCCGCAGGCATGATCATCGGATTATGGTATTGCATGATCCGCTGCGCCATCTCGCGCCCGGCTTCCGCCACGGCCTTTCTGTCTGCTGTGGTTTGGAGTATTCCTATGGTTTTGGCTTTGTGCAGAAGTTCGTTCAGGCAATCGTGCAAATCGTGCAGAGCGTTGAGAGAGATGTCTCGCAGCGGTTTTCCGCGCATGGCGTCAAGGGATCCAAAGTCCGACTCGTATATTTCGCCCTCATCGAATTTTCTCTGGAGGAAATCGGCCAACGGCTCGGGGTCCGTTACCCTTACTTTATCGAAGCCCTTCCAACCAACCGATTGAAGGATTTGGGCTATTTGCTTTCTGTATTCAACGGGGACCGTAGCCTTTACAGACTTTTGCGCGTCGCCTTCCTCCACCTTCGCCGAGAAGACGCTCGTATCCGCAATCTTGTTTATTTTGCGGAAAAGATCCTTGAATTGCTTTCTCGCCTCCATCTCGGCGCGAAGGCCCATAATGAGGTTTTTCTGCCTGATCTTCTGGCGGATAGCCTCGTTGATCTTTCCCTCGCGGTAGGCGATCTTCGCGGCACGCGCGGCCATCTGAATTCCAGCCTTCAGGTTTGCGTAGTCGGTTTTTTGCTCGATGTCTGCAGCTTTACGCATTCCGCTTGCAGACCACTCCGGCTTCATGCCTGCGGCCTGGTCGGCTTGAGTCATCCCTGCGCCCTGAGCTTCGGACATTACCGCAAGTTCCTGGTCAACCATGACGGCCAAGCGTTCGAGCGCTGTTAGCGAGAGCCGATCCTCATGGTGCTTCAGGCCCTCAGTGATATGGTTTTCTATGAAGGCCCCCTTGGTCGGAAGGCTTGTAAGCATCTGGACCAGGGCGTCATCTGATTCATAACCGTATGTATGGGCCGCTTCCTCTACGCCCCACATGCCGTTTTTCTTAACGAGGCCAGGGAATCGGCGCGCGATATGCGTGACAGTGTCTTTGTCCCAGGTTTCCAAGGATTTCCGATTAAGGCCGCGTACTTTTAATTCGTTTATGATTTTGGGCTCAGAGAGATTGGCATAATGGCTTTCGGCTTCTTTGCGAAGGTCTGTCGTAAACTTCTTACGCAGGTTCGCTTCGGTTTCCTGGATAATCGCTTCGGCCCGCCTGGCTGCTTCCGCCTGGATGTAATTGGGGGAGTGTTGATCGCCCAGCGTGCCGCGTTCATTCAGGAGAGGCTTAAGGAGCTTGTCTAAAAGGCGAGTTTGTCCGGTGGTTATTTCGCCCTTCCCCGGTTTTTTCGCCATTCCAGACATTATAGCAGCGCCAACCTGGTCTTTTAAAGCCTTATCATACTCGGCATTCAACCCATAAATCGGGTTTGCTCTCTCCGCCTGCTCTTTCGAGACTATCCCGTCCACCGTGGCCTTGACCGTATCCGCTTCTCCGGTTTTAAGCGTCGGGATCTTATCGTCTTTTTCCCCTTCGCCGATTGCGCCGCGCTCGCTTCGAAGCGGATCGAGCAACTTATCCAGAAGCGAGCGTTCGCCAACCTGCGCAGGGCCGTTCCCTGCGACATACTTGTCATACCATTCGTCCGGAGTAGTCCCATCTCGTTGCGCTGCGAATTGTGCATGCTGGTCGAGCTGAGACATAATGGAGTCAGCTTGCTCCGGGGGGATGGCTGGGTTTTGCGCCATGGTGGCGGCGACTCGAGAGCGTACCGGACCCGTAGCTGAAGACTGCTTGGTAAAATATTGTTTGATGTGATCGAGAAACTGGCTCGCCGTCATATCCGCCGTACCACCGTTCAGCGTTACGGCCTTGGGGTTGATAACATCGACGGCTTTTGCGTCCGGGTTAGCTAGTAACTTCTCAAAGCCTCCAGCCCCCTGCTGGTGAGCTGCGTAGACTTCCCAGGCTTCCGGAGCTCGCCCCAGGCTCTTAGTGAGAGTATCGATGTTCGCTTTCGTAAGCGCGACGCCCAGCTCTATCTGTTTCGCCTGGTCGAACCGATTTTCCGGAGTGCCGCCCTGCGCTGCCCAGGTGCTGGGGATATGCTGAAAAATCCCCGTGGCGTTCGACGCGGGGTTCTTGGTCGCAGGATTGGTAACGGAGCCTTCCGCCTTCCAGATCGCAAGTTGAAGGTTTGGGTCCACGCCCTGTTTCTGTGCCTCTGCCTTGATCGCATCCGGCACGGGTCCGCTTGGCGGTGTTTGTATCGCCCCAACCGGAGAAGTGCCTCCAGGAGGCGGCGTGGCGCTTCCTGCTGCCGGTTTGGCTTCCCCGCCTCCGGGAGCTTCGAGTTCGCCCGCAGTGTGCACTTTTGCACTCAGCTCCCCTTCAGGCGTAACAGTTCCCTCGCCGTAAGGAGAGACATGGAAAAAGTCTTTGACCGTGCTAAACCATGGCGCGTCCATCGATCCGGCAACCTTTGAAAGCGGGATCTCCAGATCGATGCCGTGCTGAGTTGCGAGATTAACTTGCTCTTGCCTGATACCGAGTCTTTGGAGCACATCACCGTATTGCTGAGGCGTGAATCCTCTCGCCCTGATGCTGAGATCTTCTGGAGAAATGTAAACGGAGTTCCCGGGAACAACGAACGAGAAATCCCTATAGGCCGCTGCCTTCCATATCGCGCCCGTTGCCTGGTATCCGCCCGCTGCGCCCAGACCTTTCAGATAGATGTCCGCCAGTTCTAGAAACGCTTTGGTGGAGTCGTTTGCGTCCTGAGGTGCAAAATCGGCCAGAGAGGATGTCTGTAAAAATTCATGCGGCCTGCTGTCTTTATAGGCTCGAATGATGTCGAGCGCTTCACCCTGCGCGTGGAAGAGCGCGAGGCCTCCAAGGGCAGGCAGCCCACCCAGGGCGGCAGTTCCCACCGCCATGGACCCCATAGAGGCGTATTTGCCTGAACCAGGATAAAGTTCTTCAGCTCCGCGTCCGATCATTTGCGGGACGGCCGTAAACGGAGTCATGAGCAGCTCGCCCGTGCTTAACTGCGGATCGCCGCCAAAAAGCGGAGCGAGAGTCTTGTAATTTTCGGCGACAAACATCGGGGAGACATACTGTCCGTTTTTGCGGCTGAGCGCGTCGGACATGGCCATAATGTCAGCGGCTTTGTCTGGACTGTTTATCCCCCAACTCTCGTTTCTCTTCGCTATTTCACTGAAACCGAATCCGACGAGCCGGTCGAGATAATCCCAACCGTCTTTGGCGTTCGAAACAGCGTCCTGGTAGCGTTCGGCAAAATTCGGAGCGGCGCCGACGGTCTGAGATTCCGGGCCTCCATTGAGTAGATATTCAGTACGAGCGTGCGGAAAGGCATCGGGAAAGCGTTGCTGATCGAGAAAGGCGGACGGATCGTACGCGCGCCCCGGATCTATCTGGAGATCTTTGGTTAATGGCTTGGTTGTGTCTAGCCCCGGAGTCGGGCTTTGCAATTCGTCGGAAAGTTCATCGGCCATCTTATTGGTTACCTCCGGGAAGCGGCAGTCTGAATGTGCGCTCGCCCTGCGGGTTATGGACGGGATTTAACTGAGGGGCAGGGAAACCGCCCCACTGCGTAGCGAACTCAAGGGCTGTCTCAGGTCGTCCCAAAGGAGAAAAGTCGTTCCAACTCATGGAGTGGATAATCTGCTTATCAACCGGCTCCAACATCTTACTGGCCATCTCTTCTATCTGATGACCTTTAAGATTCTGGTCGCGGATCGCTGTGTCGAGGTTATTGATGTACTGCGGATACATCTGCATGGCATCGGCGTTTTGCCAGTTGCCCGTTGTGTCTCTGTACCTGGAGTTATAGAGCATTTCCGCGTAACCAAACCAGCGGCTTTTCGTTCTGTCCTGCATCGTCTCCTGGAGGTTTCGAAGAGATTTCCAGTCGGCCTCGGTAAGTTTTCCATTCATATACGCGTCATTTAATGGCGCCGGTTCGAGCAGCCTGCGGTTACTGACATCATCGGTCAGGCTGGTCAATGTGGCGGGATCTGTCTTCTTGGCCGTGATCGGGCTGGCAAGCCAGCCCATCCCTTTGTAAACCGTGTTGCCGTCGGCACCCACGCCGGTCTTTGGATCGGTCCACTTGAGCGCCTGCTCGGGGGGAATCGTGCCGTTCAGAATCCCGAGCTCGAAGTTATCGTTCGCCGTTTTCTGCTGATCGTTTCGGACCTGGCGCGTACGGTTCCATTCGGCAGAAAGCGTGTGGGCCACTTCGTTTCTTTGCTCGTTGGTGAGCTGAGTGTACTTATTGGGGTCCATCACGTCAGCTGTAGCCGCGTTTATATCCGAGTCCGGATTGCCGATGCCGAAATTATTGTAGACGTAGCCATAAACGTCTTGCTCCTGCTGCTTGGCAACCTTGGGTTGGATCTGTTTTTGGATCTCGGCCCTTGCCCCGTCGTTTGAGAGGTACGGGCTGTACTTGTCGTAGAGGGCCTGAGCGTTTCCAGGATTGATCTGGAGCTCCGTGCCTATCGCCTTGGCTATTCCCGAATCAATGACATTGGCGGCCTTGGCCTTATAGACAACCGGGTCGTGGCCGAACATCTGGCCTTGGGCGGTATAGAGATTATTTATGTTGTTGATGAAACCCTGAACCATATTGGGATCATTCCTGTGGTCCACGATCCGGTCCATATAGACGCCGCCCGTGGCGTCTGTGGTCTGTGCGATCCAACTATTCGTTTCGGACGCCGCGTGCCTTGCCATCCCGTCGAGATCCGACGACATGCGCCGTCGTGCAATCTCTTCGAAGAGGTGCTGCTGCATTTGGTTTGGAAGACTATTTGCAGTAGTGCTCAAAAGGTCGTGCATGTCCTGCTGGAACTGAGGAAAGGCCGCTTCTGCGTCTTTACCCTTGAGCTTCAGGAAATCCATGTACTTCTGACGGAATGCAGGATCGAACTGATTTGCATAAACATCATCGACGTTGGCCGCATTAATGATCTGTTGCCGGGCAACTGCGTGCTGTGCGAGCATGTCGCCGGTCTGGTTGAGCGCGTTCCCCACCTGAGAGCCGAAGTTTTCAGGGCTTGCCCTGTCGATAGTGTTAGGCGATAGATCGATGGGCTTTGATCCCGGCTGACCCGCTTCGGGCTGGACGCTCGCAGGGCTATCAGTTCAGAGGAATTGACGATATTTACAACGCCCTGAACGCTGCCCTTTCCGAACACGAAGTTTTTGCAGTTCCGAAAGTCCTGGACATCAAGCGAGAAGAACGGGCCTCGAAGGGGGGCGGGACGCTCCTTTATACCATCCTGACGGTCCAGTACACATTCTTCGCTGCGGACGGCTCATTTTTCGAATGTATCACGATCGGCGAAGCCATGGACTCTGGCGACAAGAGCTGCAATAAGGCCATGTCTGCGGCGCAGAAGTACGCATTCCTCCAGGTGTTTTCGATTCCGACCGAAGAGCCGAAAGATTCTGAAAACGCAACATATACAACAGCGCCCAGGACGAGAACCGAAGGTAACGGACAGGCCGCATCTGCACCGCCCTCCGAGCCTCCGTCAGCAGCAGCTCCCCAGCAAGGTGAATTTATTACGGCAGAGCAGGCCAGAGATTTGGAGCTGCTCGTCCAGGATCTGAAGATGAGCAAAATCGCTTTCTTGAAAACCTATGGCGCCGAAAGTTTCGCGGCCTTCCCGTCCGCTAAATTCGGGTCGGCTTGTACGATGCTCTCAGCCAAACAGCAAAAGGCGGCCTAACTATGAAAGTCAAACGAATCATCGTTAAAAATGTCGGCCCGATTGCGGACACGACCGTCGAACTGGATAAGCCCTTGATCCTCTTCTACGGAGAGCTTTGCCAGGGAAAGACCACGCTGCTCAATGCCGTGAAATGGGTATTCGGCGGCTCATACCCTTCCGACATTATCCGGCACGGGCAGGCCGAGGCGAGCGTAACGCTCGAATTCGAAAACGGGCTGATCAACCGCGAGTGGTATCGCGGCAAGGACGGTCACACGAAAGACCGGCCCATCGCTTTCTTTAGAGTAGGCGAGGCAGTCAAGCGCCCGGTTGATGAAATCAAGAAATTCTTGAATCCATACCTGCTGGACAACGAATTTTTCAAGAGCAAGAACGAGCTTGAGCGGAAAAAATATCTGCTCGAAATATTCGCAGTCGATACGTCAGAGCTCGACTATGAGGCCATTGTTGCCGAAGGCGACGCGAAGGACCTGCGCGTTAAGGTCAAGGCATACGGAGTCATAGACACAACGGAAGTGGAGTTGCTGGACGTGCGCTCGGTCAAGGAAGAGCTGGCCGAAATCAGATTCGGATATCAGGCCGCTAAGGACCGGCATGAGGCCGAAACGGAGATAATTCGGGATAGCCATTTAGGGGCAGTTCGTGCTGCTGACGCACACAATTCAGGGGCGGCCGCCCGTCGCAGCGCCATCCACACAAGAAAAGAGGAAATCGCAAGGCTCGAAGAGGAGATTGAGCAGCACAAACAATGGCTGGTTGACTATCCCGAAATAGAGCCCATGGACGTCCCGCTCTCACCCACTTATCCAGATCCACCCGTTGCGCCCGACACTGCAGAACTGGAAGCCAGGATAAGCCAGGGCGGAGCGAACAAGGTGCTCTATGAAGCGTACCAGGAGCGCTTGAAGAAGGCGGCCGAGAAAGCTGCCGACGAAAAACTCCTCGCCGACCTGGAGACGAAAATCCGCGACATCAAAAAGCAAAAGATCGCGAAGCTAAAAGAAATCGATACTGGCGGCATCCAGGGCCTCAGCTTCGATGAGGACGGAAATTCCATATACGAGGGCACGCAGGCGAGCATGCTTTCAACTAGCCAGATCATGAGGCTCTCGGGAGAGCTTTCCTCGCTCTACCCGCAGGGCTTCGGGCTGGAGCTGATCGACCGGGCCGAGAGTCTCGGTAAATCCATTTTTGGTTTTATCGAAAGGGCGCAGCGCGAAGAGAAGTCCATCCTCGCTACAATCGTAGGGGAGAAACCGGCGACCGTGCCCGAGCACGTGGGAGTGTTCGTCGTGGAAAGAGGACAGCTCACAATAGGAAAATAGCGGGGGCGTTATGAGGTTTATGAGGTTAAGTGAAGCGATAAGACATACGCGGAATGAGGTTGATGATTTAGAGTTGATTGGCCGCAGGTTCCGGATGACGGACAAGGAGATGGAGGCCGTGGAAGCCACAAGAAAGTACCCGGAACCCGCAGGAGCCGCTGCTTTCCTCGGAGTATCTATTGCCGCTTTAGCTTCAAGAATAAGGCGGCTCGGCGCAAGGACATACCCGATAACGCAAATCCCTTCCGTTCGTCATAAGATTCAACAAAAAAGAGAAAAACTTGACGGGGAAAAGCAAGAGTGGGAAGTCGTGGGGGAGTTCATGCGGGAGGCCACAGCGGAAGCTCTTGAAAATTTAGAATTATCAGAAGATTGTCCCTTTGAGTCACACAGGGAAATGTTTGTATATTTTCTAGTGTGTTCGTTCCCGCCCGTAAATGGCGAAGGACTGGCATCTCTGTTGGGGATCTCAAAGGCGGCGGCGGGCTGGCTTCTTCCTTATATGGCGGCAGAACTGGTTGCTCCTAGCCTAAAAGAGTCCAGAAGGGATAGCCATGCTTAAAGTAACCGCCCGTGACGCCGTGAAGATTCCCGCCAAAGCGTGGGACAAGCTGCCGCAAAAGCAGCGCGACCCTTATGTCGAGATAGAGCGCAGGAACGGATTCGTTTACGCGGTCAGGGAAGAGGAGGAGCCAGATGGACCTCGTTGATGAAATCCGTCAGCAAACCCGCGAGGTAAACGTAGCTTCTTTCTCTGGAGGCAAAGACAGTACGGTTGTCCTGCAACATATTTTTGCTGCTTTGACCGGGAGCAACAAAAAGCTCTACATCGTTACAGCGGACACTTTGATGGAGATCCCTTATTTCCAGGCCTATGTTGATCGAGTTCGAAACTGCCTGAGGGAATTTATTAAACGGGAGGACATCAACGCCGAAGTCGTCACCGTAAACCCGGAGCCTAAAGATTCCTTTTGGGTATCCGTTTTAGGCAAAGGCTATCCGGCTGCGCACATGGGATTTCGCTGGTGTACCGGCAAACTGAAGATCGATCCTATCACCAAATTCATCAAGGCCGCGACTGCCGGCAAGGATTGGATGGTCTTCGTGGGTGTCAGGAGTGCAGAAAGTCCCTTGAGAGCCAGGATCTACAAGCGGAAGAATTACAAGCCAAATCACTACGCTCCCATCCTCGATTGGTCCTCGCATGATGTATGGGAATACTTGCTTACCGAGCCGTGCCCGTGGGGCGCGGACCACAGCGAATTGGTCAAGGTCTACAGGTATTCCTCGGATGAATGCGTCTATGGAGAAAAGCAGGGCGTCTGCATTGGGAATGCCCGGTATGGTTGCTGGGCCTGCCCACTCCAAAAGTCTACACAGCTCAAAATGATCGGCGCGAATACGGGCGAAGTTGAGAAATATAGGCAGCTCAGGCACTTCAAAAACATCCTGGTGGGGACCGCGAATAAAAGTGGATACAGATCCAGAATCCGCCGCAATGGGGCGGAGGGAACCGGGCCGTTCTTAGTCGAGATCCGGAAGAGACTTTTCGCCGAGTTGAAAGCAACCGAATTCAAAACGGGATGGCACTTGATAACTCCGGAAGAGGAAGAATGTATTTTTGAGCACTGGGGCATAGATCATGGGATTCACGATGTGCCAGATCAAAGACAGCCCACATTGTGGACGGCGTAATGCAAAACCTCCGTAAGCGTCCTGTGAACCCCACCTTGTAGGTCAAGCCGCGCTCTGCCATGATCTTCTGAAAATACAGCAGGAGGTCAGGCATGTCGAGCAATGTCAGTAGATCTGGGAAGCAGCGGCTTT
>Ga0187867_10002663_pt1 | contig 14674 bp, 13 predicted proteins | sample June2016WEW_13_1_FD_132976 | JGI IMG/M metagenome (GOLD analysis project Ga0187867, IMG submission 132976) | Peatland microbial communities from SPRUCE experiment site at the Marcell Experimental Forest, Minnesota, USA - June2016WEW_13_10 | ecosystem: Environmental > Terrestrial > Soil >... | reverse complement strand
ATTTCAAGTGTGGCGTCTCCAGCGGTCTCCGGACGTTTCAACCGCCGAGATGGCGCGGTCAGTCGTTCTTACACGCGAAATTGTCGGTGCCGCATTTCAGGGGGTTCTGCCACGGGCTGCTAACCGAAGGAAACATAAAGCCGCCTCGGGATCTTTCCGATACATATCGTCAATTTGCGCGCCCGTCCGGGAACGCGCCATAAGCCAGTCGCCGAATCGCGCGGCCTTCCTCAGGTCCGACAACCGGTGACAGAGAGGTAGCGTAGGGAAGACAGGGAAGTAAGCCCAGACTGTGCGTTCGTGATCCGGCACTACCATGACCTCAAATCTTGGATCTTTCAGAAACAGGAGCGCGCAGGGGTGCAGTTCGTTCAAGACCTTGCGCACGCAAGTTTGAATGCGGCGGGACTGCTCACCCATCCGCCACTCTTGCATCCGAAAGTCAGTATACGTCGGGTTCATCTTCTTCATGCTTTAACCGCCTCTGCTACCACGCGCTCGGTAATAGTTCTTCACAATTGAAGCGTACCCAGGAGATCGCAATCCCGCCCTCAAACGCACAGCCACAAAATGCAAAAGAACGGGATTTTTACCGGAAATTTGCCACGGGCGCGCCGCGCCGCGCGCCGACTACCGGGTGAAGCTCACCACCAGGGCGCCGCGCTCGGGTCACTGCGGAGTCCGGCAACCTGGCCAGCGCTCGACGGCCGCCAAATGCAAAAAGCTCCCGGTTACGGCCGTAACCGGGAGCCTGTCGATCCTCAGCGTTCTTAGCAGGAACGGCTTTCGGAGTGCCGCGCGCCAACGCGAACCATTTCCGGACCGTCTAATCCGGCTGTCTCATGGTAGGTGTCCGCGCGGCCGGTAAAACAGTTTGCAAACCGCTGCTCGATTTCTTTATTGTGTAAGCGTTCAAACGTCGCATCCCACCCACCGGGGTAGGGGTCCGCGCGCCGGCGCCGCCGATGTGCGCGTTGCGCCGCATACGCGGGATCGAGAGCGAACGCGATACCCCAACGGCCGGCCCGCTCCACCCGGAACGGCCCCACGATGAATGGTTTACTGGCAACGCCCCTTTCGATGCTCCGAAGGTGCTTACGCCCGAGCTTGTCAGCAGGGGACCACTCTATCCGTTGCCACCCTTCACCCCACGCGAAGTGCTTCAGGGCGTGCTGTAGCTCGTTGCAGTTCGGTTCATCGGGAAGGAGATTCGCCAACAACCGCCAATCGCGGCCTTTCATCTCGCAGACCCTCAATCGTTCAGTCAATTTTAGCTACCCGCTTTCGGCCCGGCCTACGGGCGTTGCCGAACCCGTGGAACCCTGTGCGCGCGAAAGATAGCCGAAACCTCCGGGCCTTCCATCTTTCCCATCTTAACCAGCTCCGCCGCCACCGCGCGTATAGCTCTCCAGGCGCGCTCGCGTAACAGGCTCTTGGTCGCTTCCTGTAGGCTGAATTGGGCACCGGCCCTTTGCTCGGCAGGATACAACTCAGCCAAGAAGCGTCTCACTTGCGCCACGTCGATACTTTCGGCCCCTTTGGGTTCGAGAAGCCAGTTCACCCGGTATCGTCCGGCCTTGTATTCAGCCATTGGGCCAAGCAGTACGGTGACGATTTCCGCTCGCGCACGGTCCCTTGCCTCTCGGTCCTTTCGGGCCGAACGGAGGCGCCGAACCTCCGCAAGCGAAGCGATCGGCGGAACGTCGGTTCGCCCCATGCCGGCATCGGTGATTCGTACCCCGCGCGGGCCTACGGCCTGGCGGTATCGCCAGGCCCCAAAGAGGTGGCCCGCTTCATGTACCGCCGCACTTCTACGTAGGGTCATTTTCGCCCCGCGCTCTTTGCCGGTTTCCGTTCGCCACGCTTTCCGACCTTCTTCGTGGGTTTTGTCTCGGGGACCGCGGCCGGCTTAGCAGGCTCTTTCAATCCAGCCCCGACCACGATATGCGTCTCGCTTGCCCGTTCCGTGGACTTCAGGAGTGGTTTGTAGTCCCGTGCAATGCCTCTGGCAATCTCGACATCGTGATCGAACGTCTCCGCCTCCTGTCTCAGGTCCCAGAGGATGTCGGCCGGCGTGGCCCGGTTCCCGGCCCGAAAGCCGTGCAGGATGTGGGTGATGAACGGTTCCATCCAATCGCCGGAGGCCATCAGCATAATTAGTCCTTCGATGGTTTCCGCCGCGTAACAGGTCAGGGCTTCCGTTTTCTTCGCACTTGTACGGATGAATAGGGCGCCCGGTTCGGGCGTTTCGGCGTGCCCGGTCGCTTCGGACTCGGGTAGCAGCCAGTCAAGTGAATTCTGCATAGAACATCGGAACCTCCATTCCGAAGTTTCAGTATGCATCAAGCGCTTGAAGCACTGCAAGGATTATTTTTTGGGATTATTCCATCTTGCCAGAGCCGCTCTGCGCGCGATCTCGCGGCGCCGTTCCGGGGAAAGCGCCGCCGGCCCTTTGGGTTTATCGGTTTTCTTGCGGCCCCCTAAGCGGCCGAGTGCGACGGCGGCCGGGTTCTTTCGCTTTGCCATTACTGCTATCAGCATAAACCTTCCGGCCCGGAGTGCGCAAAGTCATCATGGAGGCAGTTCCGCCAAGTGAATTCTACGTGAGTTTTTGCGGCGCGGGACTGGTGGGGCAGGGGACAGATCGACCCGCTACGGCTTTGCCGCGCAAAGTGAATTCTACGTGAATCGATGTAGCTGATACCGCGTATTTCGCGTTTTTGCCACAATTCAAAATCAATAAGTTACGTGTTATCAATCGCCTACAGCAGCCAAACTCCCCCCGCCTCCACCAATGTTTAACATGACACACAGTGAGCACGCGCACACTATCCTTCCTGAGGCGGGGGCGGCAGCAGACTCTCCACAATTCGTCTGAAGGCCAACATCCCCGGATCGTCGAGGCCGATCCCCTTAGCGCCGAACATGCGCGCCCGACCCTGCCGAAACTGCTGGTCGCGGAGTTGGTCCATCGCTTCGCCAATGGCAGCCACAGAAACGGCCACGAGTCTCTCCGGATCGCTAAGACCCTCCGTCGCCCGGCGCGCTGCTTCCACGGCATCCAGGACGGTCTTGTCGCCGAGGCTGCCTTTTCCGCGATCCGCCATCGATCTTACGGCGGCGGCCAGCAGCGAAGCAATCTCCGTCCACGGCACAACTTGGTTCCCTTTGGTCAGCCTGGCGGCAGCCATCAACCCCGTCGCGAGAAGAGTGCCGTACGTAGACGCCGAGACACTGGTGAACGCTTGAGCGCACTTGAGCAGCGCCATGCCTACGTCGCCCGGAAGATTGACCGAATCACCCGTCAGGCGTTCCGAGGCCCGCACCATGTTGACGCCGAGATCGCCGTCGCCTAGCGCGCCGTCCAACGCGTTGAGTTCGCCGGCACAAAGCCGCATCTTCTCCGAGAAACGGTCAATGGCCCAGCGAAGAGAAGCAGTCGTGAGTCCCTGTGTCACTTCACACCCTCAGAAAAGGACAATCGCAGGGAGCCAATAGCAGTTTCTCCAGTTCCGCGTCCAGCCTGCAGACTGTGACCGACATTCCCGCCATCTCCATCGAGGTTGCGTAGCGGCCGACGAGCGGAGCCACAATGGTCACCCCGAGTCCCCGAAGCCGCCGTTCGACATAGCGGTAGACGATGTACAACTCCTCGAGCGGCGTGGCGCCCAGGCTGTTGGCGAGCAGCGACACGCGGTCGCCGGAGTTGAGCGGCATGTCAGCCAGCAGCATCCCGAGCATCTCTTCGGCGGTCTCGTCGGCCGTCCGGAGAACCCCTCGCCGGACGCCCGGCTCACCATGGATCCCCATGCCGATTTCCATTTCGTCTTCCGCAATCGTAAATGTCGGACGCCCGGCAGCGGGCACGGTGCAGGGGGTAAGCGCCACGCCCGCGGTGCGGCAAGCGTCGGCGGCCTTCTGGGCGATCGCCGTAACGGAGTCGAGGTCCGCCATCGTATCGGCTTTGGCTCCGGCCATCTTGAAGCAGTACACCATTCCGGCGATGCCACGGCGCTTGGAGCGCTCCTGGGGTCCCGCGCTGGCGACGTCATCGGCGACACGCACCGTGGTTGTCCGGACATCTTCCACCTCCAAAATTTCACCCGCCATGTCGAAGTTCATGTTGTCGCCGCCGTAATTGCCATACAGGCGCAGCACGCCCGCGCCCCCGTTTGCCGCGCGGATCGCATCCGCCATCAAGTCCACCCCCGGCGATGCGAACACGTCCCCGATGGCGCAGGCATCCAGCAGTCCCGGCCCAAGGTAACCGGTGAACACCGGCAGATGTCCGGAACCTCCGCCAGTGACAATGCCGGCTTTCCCCTTGATGGGAGCGTCCGGCCTGACGATCACACGTCCTTCGGCTCCGATTCGTTTGTAATACCTCGGATGGGCGGCGCAAAGCCCTTCCAGGGTCTCGTTAGCATAATCGAGCGGGTTGTTCAGGATCTTCTTCATTGCCTAAATCTCCTTGCGATCTGTAACTACCTCCTACAGAGTAGTCATGGCAACCAGCGCGAGTCCGCCAGACGCCCGTGGACGCACATGGGCGGCCTTTCATGGCTGATGCTTTGGTTCATTCGATGCCGAGCTCTTCTTGAATCTTCTCCAGCGAGACCCCCTTCGTCTCCGGCATGACCGTCAGTACCCAGACAAGCTGGCCGACCATGCATAGAGCATAGAAGGCGAAAGCCATCCAGCCGGCGGCGGCGGCAATGATCGGAAAAGTCCACGAAATCGCGGCGTTCATGGTCCAATGTGTGAAACTGCCCAGCGCCTGACCGCGCGCGCGAACGCGATTGGGGAAGATCTCGCTGATGAAGACCCAAATGACGGCCCCCTGTCCAAAACCGTGCGCTGCGATGAACACCAGCAGGCTCACCAGGAGTAGCGGGCCATGCACGTGAGCGTAAAACGCATAGGCCGCACCCACGAGACCGGCGATGTAACCAATGGAGCCGACGATCATGAGCTTGCGCCGGCCGAAGCGATCGATAACGACCATCGCCAGCATCGTGAAGACCAGCATGGTGAAGCCCACGACAACCGACTGCAACAGTGCGGATTCAACGCCGGTGCCAGCCATCTTGAAGATGGACGGCGTGTAGTAGAGCACTGCATTAATGCCGGAAAGTTGATTGAAGGCAGCAATCGCCACGGCCAGCATAATCGGACTGAGATAACGGCGGCAATAAAACGGTTCGCGCAGGCTGTGGTGCGCGAGGTCCATCGAGTGTTGAATCTCGCGAATTTCATCCTCCACGCTGCCGGTGTCCGAGCCGCAGCGTTGCAGCACTGTGCGGGCTTCATCCAGGCGGCCACGAGCGACAAGCCAGCGCGGGCTTTGCGGAGTGAGAAAGATCAGCAGAAAGAACAATGCCGAGGGTGCTGCCATGACGCCGAACATCCACCTCCACTCGTGCTCGCCGAGGTGCAGTCCTCCGATCATGTAGTTCGAGAGGTACGCCAGCAGGATGCCGAACACGACGTTGAACTGCGTGATCGCCACCATACGCCCGCGGTAGTAAGCCGGCGAAATCTCCGCGATGTAGAGCGGCGAGACGACCGACGCTCCGCCCACTGCCAACCCGCCCAGGAAACGGAAGAGCAGGAACGACCACCAATCCCACGAGAGTGCACAACCCAGCGAAGAGGCGAAATAGATCACGCCCAGGAGCGCCAGCGCGCCTCGTCGTCCGAAGGCGTCGGCAAGACGTCCAGCTCCGATCGAGCCGATGATGGTGCCTATGAGCGCGCTGGCGACGGTAAATCCGAGCAGGTTGTCGCTGAGGGAAAACTTCGCACGCAGCGCTTCCGTGGTGCCGGAGATGACGGCAGTGTCGAAGCCGAACAGCAGACCGCCCAACGCGGCCACGAGCGCGCAGCCGAGCAAATAGAGATTCAGGGGTTGTTTGAGGGCGCTCGGTTTAGCTGCGCCAATGTCATGGACTGTGTGCATAAGCTTTTGATGTCAAACAGAATGTGCTGGAAGAACCGGTGCGTGAGATTTCGGGCGGTACTTTTCCCGGTCCAGGGGTGCGAGCGCCGCCCGTGTTCTTCGCCGCATTTCGACGGCGGCAATGATTTCGGCTGTGAGTTTTTGTGTCGGCATGTCAGCCTTTCGCACCATCCACCTTACCGCAATTCTTCCGGTCGGGAGTAGATCTTCGCCTCGTTGCCATTCCATCGGTTTTCCTGCTCCCGCCGCTTTGAGTTGATACTCTTGAGGAGGAGGGCGAAAGGGAACGAAGTCTCGCCAGGCGCGCAATCGGGCCATGAGAGTTCTTCTAGTTTCCTCGAATACCGAAAGGACGGCCATCATCCCCCTGCCGCTTGGCCTGGCATTTGTTGCTGCCGCCTGCCGGCGGGCCGGCCATGAAACCGCCCTGCTGGACTTGATGTCCGAGCGCGATGCGATACCGGCGCTCCGGAAGCGCATCGAAGAATTCCGGCCCGGCGCGATCGGCATTTCGGTGCGCAACATCGATGACCAGAACATGGCCAGCCCGAGGTTCTTGCTGCCGGCGGTTCGCGAGGTCGTGACGGTTTGCCGCAGGCTGTGCGATGGCCCGATCATCCTGGGCGGCCCCGGCTACAGCATGTTTCCGGAGAGCGCGCTGCGGTTCCTCCAAGCCGACATGGGAATCCGGGGCGAAGGGGAAACCGTGTTCCCCGCGCTGCTGGAGCGGCTGGAGAGCGGCTCCGACCCGTATGGCCTGCCCGACGTTTACCTCCCCGGCCATCCTCCGGCGGGTGTGACTTTCAGCACCAGCCTGGAGGATCTGCCACTGCCCGAACCCGAGCTTTGGCTCCCGGCCACGCGGCAGAGCCGCGATTTCTGGATACCGGTCCAGGGGAAGCGAGGCTGCCCGATGGGCTGCAGTTTCTGCGCCACCAAGCTGATCGAGGGCACGCATATTCGCAGGCGATCGCCGGAGAGTATCGCTCAGTGGATGGAGCAGGTTGCGGCGCGCGGCTTCCGCAATTTCTGCATGGTGGACAACACGTTCAATATTCCGCCTTCTTATGCCAAGGGGCTTTGCCGGGAGATCATCCGGCGGGGCCTGGATGTCAACCTGTGGTGCATCGTGTATCCTAAGTGGGTGGATCGCGAATTGGTGGAGTTGATGGCCAGAGCCGGCTGCCACGAGGTCAGTCTCGGGTTTGAAAGCGGGTCGGACTGCGTGCTGACGCGGTTCCACAAGAGGTTCCGCGCAGGAGAGGTGCGGAGCACAGCGGGAATGTTCCGGGAAGCCGGCATCCGGCGCACCGGTTTCCTGATGCTGGGAGGGCCGGAGGAGACCAGAGCAACGGTCGAGGAGAGTCTCGCCTTTGCCGATTCCCTCGATCTCGACTCTCTGAAAATCGCGGTGGGTATTCGGATCTACCCGGAGACGGACCTCGCGGCTACTGCGGTCGCCGAAGGCATGATCACGCCCGAGGACGATCTGTTGCGGCCCACCTTTTATATGGCTGCGGAGCTCAAGGACTGGCTGCCGCCCCGAATTGCCGCCTACAAAGCTTCGCGCTCTTGGGTGATGTAGGGCACTTTGATCGCTTTTTCGTTTGAGCCGCAAGGAAAAGAAATAGGTTTTCAATGCCACTTACCGCCATCACTCGAGCCGTCAGCCCGTCCATGAACAATTGCCAACTGGCGTTTGTGGAACGGCAACCCATCGATATAGCCCAAGCCATCGCGCAACACGACCTATACGAAGCCTGCCTGGCATCGCTGGGGATCGCCGTTGTTTCGCTGCCGGCCGTCCCGGACCAGCCGGACGCGGTCTTTGTCGAGGATCCGGCCATCGTGCTGGATGAGGTCGCCATCATGACGCTCGAGGGTGGCGACGTGGTGCGCATCGGCTCCACGCTGTTCGTCGGGCGGTCGGCACGGAGCAACGACGTGGGCATTGCCCAGTTGGCGCGCGAGCTGGCGCCACTCGGATATGCCGTGCAGGCGGTGGGAATGCGAGGCTGTTTGCACCTTAAGTCGGCTTGCACCTATTTGGGACGGGATACAGTCCTTGCGAATCGCGATTGGGCAGATCTCGCGCCGTTCGCGGGTGCTCGTGTGATCGATGTGGCGCCGGGCGAGCCGGCGGCGGCGGACGTACTGGCGATCGGCGACACCGTGATCGTTCCGGCATCCTTTCCGGAAACCGCGCGCACGCTGGATCGCGCCGGCTGGCGTGTGCTCGCGATCGACGTCTCCGAATTGCAGAAAGCGGAGGCGGGAGTCACTTGCATGAGCCTGATCTTCAACGGGTCCCCGATTGTGGCAGGGACGGCGGCCTTTACCGGGTCCGATCTGACGTGTCGAGAGTACGGGAGTACGGCTCGCAAAAATCGCTGAAACCGGGTAAATGAATTACAATAGGCGAATACCCGAGACGATGTGCCCTCGTGATCACTCGCCTGGCTTCAAGAGGACAGCCGCCAGCCCGCAGAGTCAGCCGCCGGGGAGTCTTTGACGTGCCATACACCGGAATCCCCATAATCGGCGATGCGCCTTGGGGCACACATTTCTGCCGGTTCTATCAAGAGAAGCGGGACCTGAAGAACTCGGAGCGGAAGACAGTTGCAGCCTCCTTTTGGGCTCGAAGGCATACCGCCCCATGAAGAATCTCAGAGGAAAACCCCATATAGTCTTGGCCGGTCTCGTGGTCCTGATTCTGGTGGCTGAGTCCGCACTCTTCTATTCGCTCTGGACGAGTTTCGCCGCGAACGAACGATGGACCGTCCATACGCATGAAGTTCTGGAGAAGATCGAGTCCTTCCTCTCGGAAATGAAGGACGCCGAGACAGGGCAAAGAGGTTATCTCCTGACTGGGAAGGAGCAGTACTTGGAGCCTTACGGCACGGCCGTCCAGGCGGTCCCCGTCCAGTTCGAGGAACTTCGCAAGCTGACCTCCGACAACCCTTCGCAACAATCGCGGATCGAGACTCTGCGATCGCTCATTGACGCCAAGCTGGCCGAACTAAAGGAGACTATTGAACTGCGGCGGACCCGCGGCGCCGGCCAGGCCATCGCAGTCGTATCGACCGACCGGGGCAAGCAGATAATGGATCGGATCCGGGTTGTGATCCAGGAGATGAAGGCTGAGGAGTTGTCCCTATTGGATCGGAGGAACCAAAGGAGGCTGGCCACGGCTCGCTTCCTGATGCTCACGATGGCTTCCGGAGTGGGCCTTCTTCTCATCGTGCTTGTGGCTGGATCGCGTGCGATTGATCGCAGCACAACCGCCCGCGCTCTTGCGGAAGCTGCCGAACAGACGCAGCGGGAACGGCGGCACGCGCGGAGCCTGCTCGAGGCCAGTCTCGATCCCCTGGTCACCATCAGCCCCGGCGGCCAGATCACGGACGCGAATGAAGCGGCCGAACTGGTGACAGGCGTGCCCCGCGACAGGCTCGTCGGCAGCGACTTTTCGGACTACTTCACGGAGCCGGACAGGGCTCGCGCCGGCTACCGGAAGGTTCTCTCCGACGGCCTGGTTCGCGACTACCCCCTGACCGTTCGCCATGTCGAGGGCCACACCACCGACGTGCTCTACAACGCGGTGGTATACCGCAACGAAGCCGGCCAGGTGCAAGGCGTTTTTGCCGCCGCACGCGACGTGACCGAACGCAAACGGCTGGAGGAGGGTCTGCGCGTCGCTTCACTCTACGCGCGCAGCCTGCTCGAGGCCAGCCTCGATCCCCTGGTCACCATCAGCCCCGGCGGACAGATCACGGACGTGAACGAAGCGGCGGAACTGGTGACAGGCGTGCCCCGCAGCGGGCTTGTCGGCAGCGACTTTTCGGACTACTTCACGGAGCCGGACAGGGCTCGCGCCGGCTACCGGAAAGTTCTCTCCGACGGATTGGTCCGCGACTATCCGCTGACCATTCGCCACCTCGACGGCCACACCACCGATGTGCTCTACAACGCGGTGGTATACCGCAACGAAGCCGGCCAGGTGCAAGGCGTCTTCGCCGCGGCGCGCGACGTGACCGAGCGCAAGCGCGCCGAAGCCGAATTGACTCGTTACCGCGAACACCTGGAAGAACTCGTGCAGCAACGAACCAGCGAGCTGGAAACCGCCAACGCCCATCTGCGGCGCACCACCGCGGAGCTGGCCAGCTCCAACCATGAACTGGAACAATTCGCGTATGTGGCCTCCCACGCCCTTCAGGAGCCGCTGCGGGCGGTGACGGGTTACCTCGGGCTGATCGAACGGCAGCTCGGGGACCAACTCGAGGACAAGGTCCGGCATTTTGTCGACGGAGCCGTTCAGGGCGCCTCGCGCATGCACACTCTCATCACCGATCTGCTCGCCCTCTCGCGGGTGGGTACGCGAGGCCAGGCGCTGGAGCCGGCCGACCTCAACGCCGTGCTGGACCAGACGCTGGAGGGCCTGGGCGCCAGTGTGCGGGAAACGGGCGCCAGGATCACACGCGATCCGCTGCCCATCCTGTGCGTGGATGCCGGGCAGATGGCGCAACTCTTCCAGAACCTGGTCGGCAACGCCCTCAAGTTCCGCGGTGAGCGGCCCCCGGAGATCCACGTGAGCGCCGGGCCGAAGCCGGGCCAATGGGTCTTTGGCGTGCGCGACAACGGCATTGGCATCGAGTCGCAATACTTCGAGCGTATATTCCTGGTCTTTCAACGCCTGCACACCCGCAAACACTATCCCGGCACGGGCATTGGCCTGGCGATCTGCAAGAAGATTGTGGAGCGGCACGGCGGCGCCATCTGGGTCGAGTCGCAGCCGGGCGAAGGCTCGACATTTTACTTCAGCATTCCGAACGGAGAAAACCATGGAGACCCCAACAATGAACACCGATCTGGGCCGGCCGATTGAAATCCTGCTGGTGGAGGACAGCCCCAGCGACACCGACCTGACCGTCGAGGCGCTGGCCGCGGCCAAGGTGACCAATCGCCTTAGTATCGTCGAAGACGGCGTGCAGGCGATGGAGTTTCTTCACCGCGAGGGCCAGTACGCTCAGGCGCCGCGGCCGGATCTGATCCTGCTGGATCTGAATCTGCCGCGCAAGGACGGGCGGGAGGTGCTGGCGGAAATCAGGTCGGATGAGAAGCTCACGTCCATTCCGGTGGTGGTGCTCACCACCTCGCAGGCGGAACAGGACGTGATGCGCGCTTATACCCTCCATGCCAATTGCTACATCACTAAGCCGGTCGATTTCCGGCAGTTTCTCGAGGTGATCGAAGCCATCGAAGGTTTCTGGCTGTCGGTGGTCAAACTGCCAACGGAGAAATGAGGCAGCCATTGAACGGCGAAACGCACAGGCCGGAGCAGCCCGCGGTTAAAGAGAACATGACGGACGCCGCGATCCGTGTCCTGCTAGTCGAGGACAGCCCGTCCGACGCCGACCTGCTGCAACAGACCCTGCAAACAGTCGGCGCGGACCGTTTCGAGTTCACCTGGGTGGAGCGCCTGGACGACGCGCTCGCGCGCCTGGGCCAGGCGTCCTTCGATGTGCTGCTGCTGGACCTGTCGCTGCCCGACAGCTCCGGGCCCGAAACCTTCCGGCGGGCGCTCCATGCGGCGCCGCACTTGGCGATCGTGGTATTGACGGGCGCCAGCGACGAAAGCCTGGGGCTGGCTGCGGTCCACGAGGGCGTCGAGGACTACCTGGTTAAAGGCCAGTCCGACGGCCGGCAGATTGCGCGCGCCATCCGCTATGCCATCGAACGCAAGCACATCCGAGAGCAACTGCGCCAGCAGCGCGAATGGCTGCGCGTCACGCTCGCCAGTATCGGCGACGGGGTGTTGGCCACCGACACCGCGGGCAGGATCACCCTCCTCAACCCCATTGCGGCCGGCCTGACCGGCTGGCCGGAGGAGCAAGCATTGGGCCAGCCGGTCCAGCACGTGTTCCAAATCATCAACGAACAGACGCGCCAATTGGCCGAGGATATCGTCGGGCGCGTGCTCCGGGAAGGGCGGGCCGTTTCCCTGGCCAATCAGACTGCCCTTGTCACCCGCGATGGGCGCGAGATTCCGATCGAGGACAGCGCGGCGCCGATTCGGGATGGCGCCGGCGAAGTGGCGGGTGCGGTGCTCGTGTTCCACGACGTCACCGGGACGCGTCGCGCGCAGCAGGCGCTGCGCGACAGCGAGTCTCGATTGCACACCCTGAGCGACAACCTGCCGGAAGGCGCGATTTACCGGTATTGCCACAGCATCGACGGCAAACCCCACTTCGAGTTCTTCAGCGCCGGCATCGAGCGGCTTACCGGTATCCCCGCGGCCGAGCTCATGGGCGATGCCGCGACGGCGGAGAACTCGATACTGCCGGAAGACCGCGATCGACTGCGCGCCGCGATAGCATTATCGCGCGAGAAGTTGACGCAGTTCGAAGTAGCGGTGCGCCGCAAACACCGCACCACAGGGGAAGTTCGCTGGTCGCTGTTGCGTTCCACGCCGACCCGCAATCCGGATGGCTCTACCACGTGGGATGGCATCGAACTCGACATCACCGAGCGCCAACGGGGAGAGGAAGCACTTCGCGAAAACCGGGCGAAACTGGCGGAGCGGACCCTTCAGTTGGAACGCACTGCCGCCGAACTGGAGAAGCGCAATCGGGAAGTGGAGCGTGTGAACCGGATGAAGACCGATTTTCTGGCGCGCAGCAGCCACGAACTGCGCACGCCGCTGAACGCTATTATCGGCTACTCCGATCTGCTTGGCGAGCAGTCCGCCGGACCCCTGCCTTCCCCGTACCCGCGGTTTGTGGCCAATATCCAGGACGGCGCCCGCCATCTGCTGGCTATGGTAAACGACCTCCTGGATATCTCCAGAATCGAGACCGGGCACATCGATCTGAACCGCGAAGCGTTCCGCCCGGCCGAGACACTGGAAGAAGTGCTTTCGGTGATCGCGCCGTTCGCCGGAATCAAGAATATCTCGATCGAAAACGAGATCCCCGGCGGCCTGTGGATTCGCGCCGATCGGACGCGCTTCAAGCAGGTGCTCTACAATCTGTTGAGCAATGCCGTGAAGTTTACCCCGGAGAACGGCCGCGTGTGGATTGCCGAAGCCAGCCGCGAGGATGCCGCGGGCTTTTGTATCGGCGATACCGGAATCGGCATCCCCGAATCGGAACTGGAGGCGATCTTCGATGAGTTTCACCAGGTAAGCGGCTCCTCCGGCTCAGCCACAGAGGGCACCGGGCTGGGATTGGCCATCACCCGGCGTTTGGTGGAACTGCATGGCGGCGCCATCCGCGTGGAAAGCACCATCGGCCAAGGCAGCCGCTTCATTTTATCCTTGGGTCCGCACAGCCTCGAGCATCCCAATGACGGGGCTGCGGTATAGGCAGGACGCCTTCGCCGATCTGGTGGACGTCTCTACTTGGCGTTCACCACTCCGCCTACGGTGGAAGACCCGGTTCCGCTGCACGCGTCGCTGCCGTAGCGGATGAACTTCTGGATGCGCTTACCGGTATCGACCTCCGCCGTGTAGATGTTGCCTTTGCTGTCCACACTCACCTGATGCAGCCAATGAAATTCGCCGGGCATGCGGCCGCTTCGTCCGAGCCGGCCCAACTCCTGTAAATTGCTCCGGTTCAGGATGTAGATGGTCATGTTGGAGTTGTCCCCAACATAGAGGCAACTCTGCGCCTTGTCGCTGGAGAGGCTTATCGATACCGCCGTTCCCGGTATGGAGGTGTTGGTGTGTTGGCTGATGAATCGCTCCGCAACGAAGCCGCATTTGCCGGGCTCGCCACTCGGATTGCTGCATGCCTTCCCGAGCATGGGATCGCTGCTGTCAAACACCTGTATGCGGTCATTGCCCCGGTCGCAGACATAAATCTTGCCGTCATTGGCGATCTTTACGCAATGCACGGGGGTGCGGAAGAATGCGGGCTTATTGCTCCCTCTTTCATAGTCCCCTATCCACGGCCCAGCGGCCCTGGGGCCTGCGTCATCGACCGGATTGTTCCCATACGCGCCGAAATGACCGAGATACTTGCCCGTCTCGGCATCGACGATCAGGACGCGGCGGTTTCCGTAACCGTCGGAGACGTACAGGCGGTTCGTCTTGGCATCGACCACCATGTCCGCCGCCTGATAGAGCAGAGGCGTGCCATTGAGGCCGCCATTCGTGTCGTTGCTGTTGGGTCCCTTGGGAGTGCCGCCAACCCTGAGTTTGAAGTTGCCGTTCCTGTCGAACTTCAGTACGAAGCCGTCGCCGCCCGCCTCGTTGGTCGTCCAGGGCGTTCTGCCGCCTCTGGCCGCCGCCGAATTCCCCGAGATCCAGACGTTATCGTTCTGGTCGACATAAATGCCGTGCTCGCTGTTCGGCCAGATGCAGCCCGCTTCCACCTTGCATTTGCCGCCGATGAAACCGGGATCGGCCGGACCGCCCCAGGAGCGCAGCAGTTTGCCATCGGAATCAAACTCCAGAATGGAAGGAGCGGGTTTGCAGCAATCCGCTATGGGGCCATGGGCGCGTACCTGGCCCAACCCGTTGATCGGCTGGCCGTTCTCGTCTTTCGCGCCGGGCAGGGGCCCTTCCAGCCCGGCCTCCTCGTTGGTCAGGGTACGCGGCCGGTTATAGACCCAGACATGGTCGTGCCGGTCGACATCGAGCCCGCCGATTTGGCCGAGAATCCAGTGATTGGGCAGCGGCTGGGGCCACGATGGATCGACGACGAAACTCGGCGTCTT
>Ga0187867_10002662_pt1 | contig 14675 bp, 15 predicted proteins | sample June2016WEW_13_1_FD_132976 | JGI IMG/M metagenome (GOLD analysis project Ga0187867, IMG submission 132976) | Peatland microbial communities from SPRUCE experiment site at the Marcell Experimental Forest, Minnesota, USA - June2016WEW_13_10 | ecosystem: Environmental > Terrestrial > Soil >... | reverse complement strand
GTCCACCGCTCGGATCGAGGCCAGGCCGTGGATATAGGTGCAAACGCCGCAGGCGCGCTGCGTAAAAAGGTATGCGTCCCTCGGGTCCCTTCCCTGTAGCATTATCTCGATTCCGCGGAAAAGGGTCGAACTGCTCCATGCGTTTGTCACCTTCCCATTTTGCACTTCCACTTCTATTTTGAGGTGACCCTCAATCCTGGTGATCGGGTCTATTACCACTCGTGCCATAATGGTTTCTCCTTATTTAAAAAACGAATCGTTGTTTTCTTGCCGCCAAAATGTCCCGATCGATCAGGATGATTTAAAGAAGGGAGTGAATTTGTCCCAGAAGTTGGGTTCGCTGCAGCCGATGCAGGGATGTCCGGCCTGAACGGGCCAGCTCGTCCCATCGTTAAACTTGACTATGGGGCAGTTGTTGTATGTTTCGGGGCCTTTGCACCCCATCTGGTAGAGGCAAAAACCTTTTCTGGCTTCCTCCGAGTTGAAATTGGTCACGAATTCGCCTGAATCGAAATGAGCCCGTCTCGGACACTGGTCATGAACGAGCTGTCCGTAAGCAAAAAGTGGCCGTCCCTTGTCGTCTAGCGTGGGCAGTTTGCCAAACAGCAGGAAATTTACCACCGTTCCCACAAAGTTTATCGGGTTTGGCGGACAACCGGGGATGTTAACGGTCTTGAGCCCGGTGACTTCTCCAACGCTTTTGGCTTCCGTTGGGTTGGGAGCGGCTGCGGGAAGCCCGCCGTACGATGCGCAGGTGCCTATACAGATGGTAGCCATCGCCTTGGGTGCGATCTCCTTTATTGTCTCAAGCATAGTTTTGCCGGCCATGGTTCCGAAATTGCCGTTATCGCCGGTCGGAACCGCACCGTCCACGACCAGGATGAATTTCCCGGCATTTTTGGCAACCGAGTCATGCAACGATTTTTCCGCCGCCTCTCCCGAAGGGGCCATAATCGTTTCATGATAGTCGAGCGAGATAATGTCGAGCACTAACTCGTCGATCCATGGGTACATGGTTCGCAGAGTACTTTCAGCGCAACCGGTGCATTCGGCCAGTGCCATCCAGATAACGGGCGGGCGGGGGGCGCTCGCCAGTGCAGCGGCTACTTTTGATACGTAAGCTGAGGACAGTCCCATCGTTGCGGTAAGGGTGGTGCAGTACTTCATGAAATCTCTTCGCGAAATCCCCTTCCGCTCTAATCGCTCCAACAGACCTTTTCCTTGACTCATTAGCTCCTCCTGCAGGCCATCAACAAAAGACAATACATTATAATTCCGACAAACCTGTGCCACGCATGTTAAACCTTTTAGATTATGTCAGTGTGGAATGCAATAATTTTGTTATCCGTTAATTTGTGCCTGGTGAAGGATAGTGTGTAAGGACTATTGAGACATGTGCGTCGCTTATTACAAATGCAAAATATTGTATTTCTTTGATCCTGTCTAATCATACCAAAATGGTAGGGAACAGACGGCAATTGGATGTATGCTCATATCTATCATCAACATATATCAGACGATAACAATTATTCGCGATTATATATTGTCGGATTGGACTTGTAAGAAACCGTCCCTGAGCCTGCGTAGCTTGTCAGAAATATAAAATATTACATTTCTATCACTAACATATATCAGCGCTGCTAATAGTTATTGGCGATCAGATATTGTCGGATTCGGCTTGAAAGAATCAGCCCCTGCGTCCTGGCGGTAGTCTGAGTTTCTTCGCCGGAATTGTTCGATAGCCAGGATGAGGTCCGCCTGCGTAATTTTGGTTCTGTCCTGAAGAAGAGCATTCAAGACGGCCTCGCGGACAACGATGCGAAGGTCTGAGCCGGTATATCGGTCGGTGAGTCTTGCAAGCTCGGCGAGGTCGAGCGTGGCGTCGACCTTTTCCAGGATCTTTTCGAAAATCCTGCGCCTCATCTCTTCGTCCGGGACGACAAAGTTCATCACATTGTCAAATCGTCTCCAGGCGGCATGATCGAGGAGTTGCGGATAGTTGGTCGCAGCGATCAGCAGTACCCCGTCCTCAACAAGGCTGATATCGTCAACAGCCTTTAAAAGCGTGTTGACAGCCCGTTTTATGGCCCCGTGATCGTCTGCGGCCCTGGATTTGGCCACGAAGTCGAATTCATCGATGAAAAGGATGCAGGGGTTGAGTTTCTTGGCGAGCATAAAGACGTTATCTATATTCTTGGAGGTTTCCCCGAGATAGGCGCTGACGATCATGGAGAGCTTCACTTCGAGGAGCGGCAGGGCGAACCACCGGGAAAGCGCGCGGGCAGAGGAAGTTTTTCCGGTGCCGGGCGGTCCGACAAAGAGGATTTTGCCGATTTCAAAAAGGCCGATGGACTTGAGGTAGTCCCTGTGCTCGAGGGCCTTGCCGGCCTTTGCGATCTCGTCCAACTGCTCTTTGCTCAGCACGAGATCGTCCAGGCTGTTTCTTACGTCTTCAGGAAGCTTTATGGTCACCAGCTTGAGTAATTCTTCGGATTCCTCCCCGTAGAGCTTCTCCACTCTGGCGTGCAGCTTGCCGGAGCGGGCCAGAATTGACTGATTGACCACCCTTGCTTGAGGGTAACTCACATCGGGGTCGAATTTCTGGTAGTAATGGGCAAGCACGGGGTTTTCGAGTATCGCTTCGGAGACGTCCTGAGAGGCGAACCAGGCTGCGGCGGCATCGAACTCGGCCAGCCGGATCAGGCGGCCGGCGCCGTCGATTTCCACGAAAGGCAGATCAGCTAATATCGGTTCAACATTATTTGCGCCGCATATCTTTTCGGCATCCTCGCTGCTCACCAAAATGGGCCTGCGCACGGCTTCAATCCGCGAGTCGAAATAGTTGTTCCTGATATCAGGCGGCAGATCGGCTTCCATGAGTTTGTGGACACGGTTGTAGATCTCGGCGGTGAGGAGCAGTTCAACGAGTTCAACGGCGTCAGCTTTTTGAGTCTGCATTTTCCCAATCTCCGATAAGAGACAAAAAAACTCTATCTCCAATGAGCATTAGTGTCAATATCGGGCAGATAGAGGCACGGATGAGAGTTTTTGCTTTCCCTTTTATAAAAGCCGGATTAAATACCCGTTGAAATCAGCAGGTCGGCGCCGGGATGTTTTGTTTGCGGGCTCAAATCTTCTAATGGACTCACAAGTTTTGCCGGAGAGAAGTTTTTCCCATGTTAAAAAAAGCTCTCAAGTATTTGTGGCCGTATAAGTTTCCGTTTCTGATTGCGCTAGCTCAGGTTTTTATCATAAGTGGCTGCGAACTGCTCAAGCCCTGGCCGCTAAAGGTTATAATTGACAACGTCCTGAGCGGCAAACCCGCTCCGTGGGGATTGCAAAACGTCTTTAGCCCCGCAAGTCTTCTGATTGTGGCGGTGATCGGCCTGGTTATTATCTATATAGTTCTTGGCGGCATCACTCTGTTGAACAACTACACAACCATCAAGATAGGCCAGAAGATGGTAAATGACATGCGCGGGGACCTCTATGCCCACCTCCAGCGGCTTTCACTTGCCTTTCACAACCGCCGCAAAGTGGGAGATCTCCTGTACCGGGTTACCGCCGACACATATGCCATCCAGAGCCTCACAATGAACGGGGTCTTCCCGATCCTCAGCTCCCTGGTTCTGCTGGCCGGTATGTTCTTCGTGATGATGAAGATCGACTGGCAGCTTACGGTTCTTTCACTGGCGGTTTGCCCCATACTGTTGGTATCCATCACTCTGATGAGCCGCAGGATAACAACGGCCGCCATGTTTGCACGCCAGCAGGAAAGCGAGGTCTATTCGGTTGTGCAGCGGGCCATGTCGGCAATACGGATCATCCAGGCTTTTACCAAAGAAGAGGAAGAGCACCGCAAGTTTATGAGCGCGAGCAACCAGAGCCTCGGAGCAAGCCTTAAGCTGTACACTCTTCAGACATTTTATTCGGGCATTGTCAATGTGGTGATGGCCGTAGGGACCGCGCTTGTCGTCTTTGTGGGCGCCAGACATGTCATGAGCGGGCAGATAACCGTGGGGGAGATAATAATCTTCACGGCCTACCTGGCCTCACTATATGGTCCTCTGAACACGATCTGTCAGACCTGGGGGCTGATTCAGGGCGCCAAAGTCGGTGTGGAGCGTGTTTTCGAGATACTCGAAGTCGAAAAAGACCTCAAGGAAGGGACCCGGGCGTTTCCAAAATCGGGAACCAAGGGAGAAGTGGTCTTGGAAAACGTCTCCTTCCATTACGCATCCGAGCAGCCGGTGCTGAAAAATATCAATCTGATAGTCAAACCAGGGGAGAAAATCGCCTTTGTGGGTCCGACTGGTGTCGGAAAATCGACACTGGTGAGCCTGATTCCACGGTTCTACGATCCTCGCTCAGGAAGGGTCCTGCTAGACGGTATCGACCTGCGCGACTACCAGTTGAAGTCGCTTCGGCGCCAGGTTTCCATGGTGCTTCAGCCTCCCCTGGTCTTTCCGGTTTCGGTGCTGGACAACATAGCTTACGGCAGGCCCGAAGCCAGGCTTGAAGAGGTGATCTCCGCCGCCAAACTTGCCCGGATACACGAATCGATAGAGAGGCTTCCGGATAAATATGAAACCATAGTGGGCGAGCAGGGCGCAACACTTTCAGAGGAGAGCGGCAACGCATAACGATTGCTCGAGCTATTTTGCGAAACTCGCCGATTCTGATTCTCGATGAGCCGACTTCTTCGGTTGACGCCGAGACGGAGTTTCTTATCATGGAGGGATTGGAACAACTGACCTCGTGCCGCACAACCTTCATCATTGCCCACAGGCTATCGACAGTCCGAAAGGCAGACCGGATCATCGTGCTTGGCAAAGGCGAGATTATCGAGGAGGGTCCTTTCAACGGTCTCATCAGGGCACAAGGCCCTTTCGCCGCGCTCTACCAGTCTCAATTCGGCCTGGACGAGCAGGGAAGGGCAATTGAATAGACAATCTCAGTGCAGGGACCGGCTTTTGAGGGTATTGTTTTTGCATGGATATGTGATGTCATCTTGGTTATTAATTATAAAGCATTGGGAAAAATTAAATAATTAAGATCGTAAGTGACGCCAAAGTGGCTGGCCCACCCCTTCCGACGCCGCTTTTTGTGCGTCCCGGCGACCGTTCGCAGCGGCGCGGTCCAGCCAGAGGTGTTTTTATGAAGCGTGGGAGCGCATTATTATATGCCGTTTTTGCAATTATATTCGGCGGCACGGTTATATGTGCAGCGGAGCAAATGACCGTCGAGCAGTACTTGCAAGATCTGTCGGTTTTGTCTCCGGTGGCTGAAAGCTCCATCAAGGACCTGCTTGAACAAAAACAACATCGGGTCCCGGCGGCTTTCTCCAAATTTGATCCCTTTTCTTATATACCTCATGGCCAACTTTCAGTCCCTCCCGGCGTCCGGGTTATGGTTTTCTCACCCCATCCGGACGATGAATCGATCGCGGCCTCGGGACTGATTCAACGAGTGCTCGAAAATGAGGGTAAAGTCCAGGTAGTCTTTGTAACAAACGGGGATGGCTACACTTACGCCATTCGCCTCAGGGTGAAGAATGCGCGCATTTCCGGCAAAGATTTCATCGAATACGGGAAAAAAAGGCAGGAAGAAGCGGTCCACGCTTTATGCGAACTCGGTTTCCAGCCTGAGGATGCCATTTTTCTGGGTTTCCCCGATGACGGCATAGAGGGCCTGTGGGAATCCTACTGGTCTAACCTCAAACCGTTTATATCTCCTCACACCCTGTTCGACCGGCCTCACAGAAAAGGTATGAACCGATGGGTGAAGTACTCGGGCGTGAGTCTAAAGGATGAGATCGAGCGTGTGATCAAGGAATTTTCGCCCGACTGGGTTGTGCTTCCAGATCCGCGCGACTGGCATCCGGATCATGCAGCGGCCGGGGTCTTCGTCCTGGACGCGCTGCGAACCATTTACTCCGATGAAGGTACCTTTCCGGCCAGAGTGCTGACCTATGTGGTTCATTACCCTGGTTACCCGGTCGACAGTGACTGGTCCAAGCGGATTTCCGTCACCGGGATTGGCGGACGCGGCATGGTTTCGTGGGAAACTCTGGCCGCTACGAAGTATATGACTTTGCCTCTTAGCCCGGAGGAGATTGAAGGCAAGCGGCGAGCTTTAATTTCGCATGTCAGTCAGCTCCAGATGCTGCAATGGTTTTTTCGAAACTATCTGCTGCCTTCCGAGCTGTACGGAAGCCTTGATTTAACGCAGGTCATTACAGTCCCCCTGGAGTACGCCGCCTATTACAAGCACCTCGCGGAGGCCGATGAATCTCCCCCGAAGGCTGAGGACGATCAATAAAATCATAGAATACCGGCCGGCGCTCATGCATCCGCCGAGGCGGCCAAATTTGGGATATGCCGTATCCCTCCGGGAAATCGATCGTTGCCTGTTAATCTTTAAGAGGTTTATTTTGCGTCCATGATTCGACATATGATTGTGCTGCTGGTTCTAATATCGCTCTGTCAGTTGGTTTTCGCCCAGGACTCCGAAATGCGAATCCCCCCGGCCCACCTCTCAGCAAAAGGGGACTTCGAGGGCAAAAAATGGAGCACGGCTGATATCGACGGCGTCCAGTGGCTGATCGATCCGGATGGGAAACCTTTCTATTCAAAGGGGGTCAATTTCGTTGCTCCCGGCAAGGAGAGTGAAAAGAGCAGGTGCGGGCAAGCGTACTGCTGGTCGAATTTCTACACTTCCATCGGGCAATGGCGCGAACAGATCTCAAGGCAGCTTAGAGATTGGGGATTCAATACTTTGGGGGGATGGTCCGACGGCTCGCCCGATCTGGGGTTCCCGCTGATGGTTGATTTGGAACTCGGCCGGCATTCACGCTTCCACTGGTTCGATCCCTTCGATCCGCAAATGGAGCAGAAGACCCTGGAAAAGGCCAGAGAGCTTACGGCCGCCTATAGGAACCTGCCTCAACTAATTGGATACTTCAGTGACAATGAAATCGGCTGGTGGAATTCAGCTCTTTTCATCTGGTTTTTGAAGGCGCCCTGGGAAAACCACACCAAGCAGTTCCTGTGGGAAATGATTTACGATAACTATAAGGGGAACTGGAAGGCTTTTCTCACCGATTGGTCGCCTCAGGGAGATACCAGGGATTTTGAGGATTTGAAGAAGGTGGGAGCGAGTCTGAAACTGAGGCCGGGCGGCAACGGCATCCGATTGGTGGACAGATTCATGAGCGCCTGTGCTAAGCGCTATTACGAACTTATGTACAAAGCCATTCGTACGGCACACCCTGGTGCGCTGGTGCTTGGCGACAGGCTTCCGCTTTATTATCACCAGGACGTGATCCTTGCGATGGGCGACAATGTTGACGTGATTTCGACCAACTACAACGTTGATGTCGCCGACGGCTGGGTTGCTCCGTACTTCTTCGAGGGGTTAGGCAAACTCAGCCACAAACCTGTGCTGGTAAGCGAGTTCTTCTTCGCAGCGGCCGAAAACGGGAGCGGCAACCGCAACGAGACGGCCAGAAATGTCCATGCAAAACCCGGTCATCTCATGACGGTCCATACTCAAGCGGAGAGAACGTGGGGAGCAGGCGTCGCCCTGCTCAGCTTCGCAAGGTTCCCCAACGTGGTCGGCACGCACTGGTTTCAGTACTGCGACGAGCCGTTCGGAGGACGCGAAGACGGTGAAGACTATAACATGGGCCTTGTCGACATATCGAACAGGCCATACCACGCGTTGACGCTGAATTTCAAGAACCTCAATCCTGTACTGGAGTTGGTGCACGCAGGGAGCGCAGGGCAGTCGAAAAAAGGGGCCGCCAATGACGCACAGGGGGGGAAGAGTCCGCAAAAGAGCTCCGGGAATCAGCCTGTCAGGATAGTCCGGGCGGGTTACCGAATTGACGTTCGCGACCAGTCGCTGGTCAAGTGGGAAAAGGGCAAAACTCTGCTTCGCGGCTTTATCGCCCCGGCCCCGTATGTCCCCTTTGGAGACGTGCACCTTACATGGAGACCGGAGGGTTTTTACCTTTTCAGCCTTTCGGACACCTACGTTGACCCGAATTTCCTGGAATACAAGGCCGGCTTTCCCCGGTCCGAGGCATTCCAGCTTCATTTTACAGTCGAGGCGGATGGCAAACCGCGCCACCTGGCCGTCTATCTCATCCCTGAGAACAATTCTTCCTATCCTGACGGGTTTGAGATAAAGCCCGTGGTTTTTCGGCTGCAAAAGGGCCTTCCCGATCAAGAGCTGTCCCCGGAGGGGCACGTGCAAAGGATAGAAAAATCTTTGCCTCACATGGCCGTCGAAGCATTTTTCCCCGCAAAATGGTTCGGAGTCGATGAGCTGAAGCGGGGGATGCGCCTCAGGGCAAACATCGCGCTTGTGAGCTATTTTCGTGAGTTTGCAATGGTCTGGGCGGGAAAGCCCCAATTGGAGCAGATATCGGACCCGCAGGTTTTCACGGAAATCGTGCTGGAGTAATGCTGGTAACCCACGCCGGCCCACCCACGCCGGCCCACCCGCGTGGCGCGAGGAGCAGGACTGAGGCGGGGAGCGGGGAGTGACACTAACCCTGGACTAATTTATGCAGCCCCTTCGGTGCAGAAATCCAGATCACTGGTACTCATTTGCCGGAAGACCCAGATAAGCCTATCATGCGAGGGAGAAAGAACAAATGATTGTCAGCACCAGTGGTAAAGAGCCGTACGCCACGATCTCTACTGATGGAAAAAGTGAGGCTGCATGCGACACGACCTTCGATAAAGGAGAGGGAGGCTCGGGGTTTCGTCCTCACGATCTGCTTGAGGCGGCTTTCGCCTGTTGTCTCAATATAAGTCTGCGAATGGCGGCGGATAAACACAAAATCCCTCTGCGTGAGGCAAAGGTAAGCGTGTTGCTCAACAGGGACGATCCCGAGCAGACTATTTTCGAGTATGCAGTTGAGCTGCAGGGGGATTTAACTGTACAACAGAGCCGGAAGCTATTGAAACTGGCAGCGTCATGTCCGGTCAGCAGAACGATGTCAAAGAAAATATCGTTTTGCCGCTCCTCGCCTGCGCCGGCTTTGTAGGGGTATTTGAAAGAAGTTTCTTCGAATGGTTGACGGATCCCTTCAATTCGAACGTCACTTGAAGATTGTGCCCATATGCGTTAGAAGATAACCTGGTTCTTAGCGTTCGGTTGGTTTCCATACTGAAACACCCGATGAGACAGGCGGGAAAATGTTCGATAATCTTTCGGATAAATTTCAAAAGATATTCAAGAACCTGCGGGGCCAGGGAAAGCTAACCGAGGCCAATATAAAGGAGGCGCTTCGAGAGGTTAGGATGGCGATGCTCGAGGCCGACGTCCATTATAAGGTGGCCAGGGATTTCGTCGCCGGGATTGCTCAAAGGGCCGTGGGGCAGGAGGTGATGCAGAGCCTCACTCCCGGCCAGCAGGTCATAAAAATAGTGAATGAAGAGCTTTGCGCGCTAATGGGCGGCAGCGCTGAGCCCCTCAAGCTCTCCGGACGGCCGCCGGTTTCCGTGATGCTCGTGGGCTTGCAGGGATCTGGCAAGACGACAACTGCGGCAAAGCTCGCCAAGAAGCTTTCCAGTGAGGGCAGAAGGCCCTGCCTTGTTCCGGCCGACGTCTACAGGCCCGCTGCGATAGAGCAGTTGATTACGCTCGCCGGCCAGTTGAAGCTTCCGGTCTATTCTTCTACGTCCCGGCAGACCCCGGAGCAAATTGCAAAAGAAGCTTTAAACTACGCCATCCAGGAGAATTGTGACACTGTTCTGGTGGATACGGCGGGGCGGCTGCATATAGACGCCGAACTGATGGAGGAACTCTCGCGGCTCAAAGGCATCCTGGAGCCGTCGGAGATTTTGCTGGTTGCCGACGCAATGACGGGCCAGGACGCGGTACAGATTGCCGGCTCGTTCAATGAAAAGCTCGGCCTCACCGGGGTCATTCTCACCAAGCTTGACGGCGACGCTCGAGGTGGTGCCGCCCTTTCGATCCGAGCTGTTACCCAGTGTCCGATAAAGTTGATCGGTGTTGGTGAAAAGCTCGATGCCCTGGAGGTTTTTCACCCTGACAGGATGAGCTCAAGAATCCTGGGGATGGGCGATGTTCTGACGATGATCGAAAAGGCCCAGGAGGCTTTTAACGATGAACAGGCCCAGGAGATCGCGCGCAAATTCAGGCAGGACACATTTACCCTCGATGATTTCCTCTCCCAGCTTCAGCAGGTTAAAAAACTGGGTTCCGTCGAACAGATACTCGGCATGCTTCCCGGTATGGGGATGCTAAAGGATCTGAAAAAGGTACAGGTCGATCAGAAGGAGTTTGTGCGCATGGAGGCCATCATCAGGTCAATGACCAGGGAGGAGCGCGGGCGTGTAGATTTGCTGAACGCGAGCCGCAGGCGAAGGATTGCGGAGGGTAGCGGGACGAGCGTTCAGGACGTAAACCGACTTCTGAAAGGCTATGAGGAGTCGCGCCGGATGATGCGCCAGATGATGGGGGCCGTTGGGGGGGGTAAGAAAAAGAAGGCAAAGTTAAGGCGAAAAGGGTCATTTTTCCCTTTCTAATCTATGCATCATGAGCTATGTTTATTATTTTGCCGTATAAAATAAGGAGCAGACTTGCGTCTTGGCTCTGCACAGATTAGAGAGAACAATTTCACTGGGCAAAAGCGCCCTCACAGGCGCTGGCTGACCCCCTCCAGGGGCGGTTGCTCAAACAGGAGGGCTAGAGTTAATGCCGGTTAAAATTCGTTTGGCACGTGGAGGAAGAAAAAAAAGGCCGTTTTACAAGATTGTTGTCGCCTCCTCTGAGGCGCCGCGCGACGGCAGGTTCATAGAGAGAATCGGGACCTACGATCCGCTTCCAATGGAAACGCAGGTCCAGATCGACAGCGAAAGGCTCCGGTATTGGCTGGGGCAGGGCGCACAACCTACCGGTACGGTTCGCAATCTCATTCAAAAGCACGCGAAGCTTAGCTAGATTCCCAACTATTGGCGTAGCGCATTCATCCGGAGGAAACCATGTTGAAGGAACTGATCGAGTTTATGGCGCGGGCGTTAGTTGACACCCCAGAGAAGGTGCGGGTTTCTGAGATAGTGGGTGAGCAGACCTCTGTTATCGAACTTCGGGTAGCAAAAGAAGATCTCGGGAAAGTAATTGGCAAGCAGGGGCGGACTGCCCGCGCCATGAGAACGATCCTGAGCGCTGCGTCGACAAAAATTCGCAAGCGGGCCGTTTTGGAGATAATCGAATAACACCGATGGACAAGTGCTCTGTTGTTGCCGTTGGGAAGGTAGTAAGAACTCATGGGGTCCGGGGGGCGGTTAAAGTTCTTGCCTACGGCGAGACCCTGGGGGAAATGGAAGCTGGAGATAAGCTGTTTTCAATCGAAGGCGGAGGGCAACGGCAACTGACGCTTGTAAGCCTCAGTGCGCAAAACCGGGTCTTGATCGTTCAGTTCGAAGAAATTGACGGCATGGACCAGGCGCAGGCGTTATCGGGGAAGGACCTCTTTGTTGATAAGGACCGGCTGCCCGGGTTGCCTTCGGGCGAATACTATCATTTCCAACTAATTGGGCTTTCGGTAGAGACAAAAGAGGGGCAGCCGCTGGGGACGTTGAGCGCGGTTTTCGAAACCGGAGGCCATGACGTCTACGTGGTGGAAAAGGATGGCAAGGAGTTGCTGATCCCTGCAATCGAGCAGGTCATCGGTGAAGTGGACCTGCTCAATGGGAAGCTCGTAGTAGATCTGCCCGAAGGCCTCCAATAAATGATCTTTGAAATCCTTAGCATTTTCCCGGCCATGTTTTCTTCGCCCCTGGAAGAAAGTATAGTGGGAAAAGCCCGCGACCGCGGACTGATTGAGGTCCGGGTGCATAACATACGTGATTTCGCCGCAAACAGGCATCAAATGACAGATGACCGGCCCTTTGGAGGCGGAGAGGGCATGGTTATGAAACCCGAGCCAATAGTGGGCGCGCTTCGAGCTATCAAGGATTCCGGCCCTCCTGCCAAGAGCGTTTTGCTGACCCCTCAGGGGCGGCTGTTCAACCAGGAGATTGCTCGAGAACTGAGCCGGCATTCGCGGCTCATTCTCATTTGCGGCAGGTACGAGGGGGTTGACGAGCGAGTGGCCGAGTATTTCACGGATGATCAGATATCCATCGGCGACTATGTTTTGACGGGAGGGGAGCTTGCGGCCATGGCCGTAGTGGACGCCGTTGCCCGGTTGCTCCCCGGAGTGCTCGGCAATGCGGGCTCGGCTGTGGCGGATTCGTTCAGCGAACCGGTTTTGGAGCATCCCCAGTATACACGCCCTCAGGATTTCGAGGGCATGAGCGTTCCGGCAGTCCTGCTCTGCGGCAGTCATGAAAACATCCGCCGCTGGCGACGGGGGCAGGCCCTTTTGAGGACCATGATGCGCCGTCCTGAGCTTTTTGCCCGCCTGAGTCTCACTGTTGAGGATACTGCCCTGCTCGAATCGGCCCGGCGGGAGCTTGAAGAATAACAATAGGCGGCGTGCGGCGAGCCGCCGCAGGCAAGATGCCCGCTTGCAAATTCGCCGCGGGCAAGAAACGGCGAGCCAGCCTCCTGTTGGGAACCGGACGGGCTATGTGGAACCAATGATGGCGCAACTTTTTTTGGCGCTTCTCCATTATCCCGTCTTGAACAGGATGGGTGACATTATTGCTTCGGCGATAACGAACCTCGATCTTCACGACCTGGCGCGGTCGAGCCGCACTTACGGCGTGCCGGCGTGTTATATAGTTACGCCTCTTAGGGACCAGCGGGCGCTCGCAAACCGCCTTGCGGCCCACTGGATCGAGGGTAGGGGAGGCGAAATACTGCCGGAGAGGCGTGAGGCCATGAAGCTTTTAATGGTTGTTGAGAGCCTTTCTTCGGCCATTGAGGATATCGTTCGAAAGAGCGGTAAGACACCGGTCCTGTGGGCCACCACCGCAAAAAATGCAGGGGGTGCCCTGAGCCATTGCGCGGCTCGGGATTTGCTTGAAAGGGAAAACCGGCCCGTTCTGCTGCTCTTCGGGACAGGATGGGGACTCGCACCGGAGATTTTCGACCTTGTGGATGCTGTGCTCGAACCGATTCCGGGCGTCAACGGCTACAATCATCTTCCGGTGCGCTCGGCTGCCTCGATCCTGATGGACCGGCTGCTGGGACGAGGCTAGCAGGTGTGCGTCCGGAAATGCCGGATGAATCTGCACGCTCTGAAATATGTGGGGATTTGGATTCAGTTTACGGGGTGATCCTTTCGGGGGCCCTGTTTTATATTTATTTGCGGAGGAATGAAAATGGGAATCAGCTTGCTCGAAACGATCGAAAGAGACCACATGCGCTTCGATATCCCGGCCTTAAGGATCGGCGATACGGTGAAAGTGCACGTGAAAATCCGTGAAGGCGATAAAGAACGCATCCAGGTATTCGAAGGCGTGGTGATCCGTACCCATAGAGCCAAAATGGGCGCCACTCTCACGGTCCGCAAGGTGTCCTACGGGGTTGGCGTGGAGCGTATTTTCCCCGTTCATTCCCCTCAGATAGATAAAATAGAGATACTGCGTCGAGGCCGCATCCGCCGATCCAGGCTCTACTATCTGCGCAAGCGGGTGGGCAAGGCGGCCAGAATACGCGAAAAGCGAGAGCCGGCCAAGTCGTAGGGTCAGTTCTTAGTTTTTAGTTGTTGGTTTTGAGTCAACACTTAAAACTCAACATTAAAAACTCAAAACTCGCGAAAGGCGCCTCATGCAGCGGCAAATGATCGAAGCCCTGGCGGTTGATATGCGTCTCCATGAAAGGGATGCCTACCGGCGGGGCTTTCGTTTTGTTTGCGGTATAGACGAAGCGGGCCGGGGGCCGCTGGCGGGCCCCGTGGTCGCCGCCGCCGTGGTCCTGCCAAAAAGCGTTCGTCTCCCCGGGGTTACCGATTCAAAGCGGCTCACTGCCCAGCAGCGGGAAGATTTTTGCGATAAGATCCGGCCTCGCGCACTGGCCATCGGGATCGGCGTTGTAGATAATGTCGAAATAGATCGGATAAATATCCTTCAGGCAACCTTCCGTGCAATGACCAGCGCTGTCGGCCAGTTGGCGATAGAGCCGGATTTTCTCCTCATCGACGGTCCATACGAACTCCCTCTGCGGATGGAGCAGAAGGGAATTGTGCAGGGAGACTGCCTTTCGGTCTCCATTGCAGCCGCATCCATCATCGCCAAGGTCCATCGCGACCGCCTCATGTGCGAGATGCACGAAGCATTTCCTCAATACGGATTTGATTCCCACAAAGGCTATGGTACCGCCCGTCATTGGGAGGCCCTTCGCAGGCATGGGCCATGTTCGCTGCACCGGATCACTTTTAGGGGCGTCTTGCCCGTTACGGAGCGCCGCATTGATGATGAGGAGCCGGTATAATAAGGGGAAAGAAGGCGAGAGCGCGGCTGCTGCATACCTCTCCAGCAGCGGAATCAAAATCCTCGAGCGAAACTTCAGGTGTCCGCTGGGCGAAATAGATCTGGTCGCAAAAGACGGAAAGACAATTGTATTTGTGGAGGTAAGGGCCAGGCAGGCGGACGGGATCTGCAGCCCTGAGGAATCCATTACCATATATAAACGCAGGCGCCTTACGCGCGCGGCCCTGTGGTATTTAAAACAGCGGGGACTGCTGG
>Ga0187867_10002656_pt1 | contig 14681 bp, 10 predicted proteins | sample June2016WEW_13_1_FD_132976 | JGI IMG/M metagenome (GOLD analysis project Ga0187867, IMG submission 132976) | Peatland microbial communities from SPRUCE experiment site at the Marcell Experimental Forest, Minnesota, USA - June2016WEW_13_10 | ecosystem: Environmental > Terrestrial > Soil >... | reverse complement strand
GGATGGCTATGGCGTGCTGCGCGAATTGCGCGCCGATCCGCGGCTTTCCGGCCTGCATGTGGTGGCGTTGACGGCTTTCGCCATGCAGGGTGACCGCGACCGCGCGCTGGATGCCGGCTTCGACGGCTACATCACCAAACCAGTGGACATCGCCGCGCTCCGGCAGGAAATCCGGAAGCTTCTCTAGTGCCTATGACCGCCACGCCGCCGCGCATCAAACTCCTCGTCATCGACGACGATCCGCAAAGCCTGGAGCTTGTCTCGGAGACGCTCTCGGAGAATGGCCTCCACATTCTCACCGCGGACGACCCCGAGAGCGGCCTGGAGTTGGTGCGCCGCGAGCGTCCCGAAATCGTGCTGAGCGATATCGTGATGCCCAAGATGAACGGCATGGAATTGTTGGGACGGATTCTCGAGGTGGACCCAGCCACCGACGTGATCCTGATGACCGCCCACTACTCCACCGACGCTGCCGTGGAAGCCATCAAGAAGGGCGCGTGCGATTATCTGACCAAGCCCATTTCAATCCCCGTGCTGCGCGAGCGCATCGACAAGCTGGCCACCGACGCGCGCCGCCGCCAGCGGGTCAGTCAATTGGACGGCGAGTTGATGGATACCAGCCAGTTCGAAGGCATGGTGGGGCGCAGTCCGCTGATGTGGGAGATGTTCGGACAGATCCGCCGCGTGGCGCCGCACTACCGCGCCTGCTCGGTAACCGGACCCACCGGCACCGGCAAAGAACTGGTGGCGCAGGCGCTGCACAAGCTCAGCCAGGCGTCCGGCCCCATGGTGGTCTGCAATTGTTCCGCGGTGGTGGAAACGCTGTTCGAAAGCGAATTGTTCGGACACGTGAAGGGCGCATTCACCGGGGCGGACAGCACCAAGATGGGCCTGTTCGAGTACGCGCACGGCGGCACGCTCTTTCTGGATGAAATCGGCGATATGCCGCTGGCCACCCAGGCCAAGCTGCTGCGCGTCCTGCAGAATCAGGAGGTGCAGCGGGTCGGCTCGCTGAGCGCGCGAAAGGTGGACGTGCGCGTAGTGGCCGCCACCAATCACGACCTGCGCGCGCAAATCGCCGAGAAGCGCTTCCGCGAGGATTTGTATTACCGGCTCTCCATGGTGGAGATCAAGACGCCGGCGTTGGCCGACCGCAAGGAGGATCTGCCGCTGCTGGAGCGCTTCTTCATCCGGAAATTCGCGGCCCAATACAAGAAGCCGGTGGAGTCGCTGACCCCGCGCGCCCAGATTCTGCTGGCGCGCCACTCCTGGCCCGGCAACGTGCGCGAGTTGGAGAATGTCATCGGGCACGCCTGCATGCTGGTGGCCGGCGAAGCCATCGACATAGCCGATCTTCCGCAATATATGCGGCAGGGCGTCGCCGCCGCGGCGTCCACTGCCACCCCGCCTCCGGCGCCGCGGCCCGCCGGCGTGGAAGGCAGCCTGTCGTTCGATGAACAGGAAAGCCGCGTCATTGAGCAGGCTCTCGACCGCGCGGGAGGCAATCAGGTGCAGGCCGCCCGCATTCTGGGCATCACTCGCGACAAACTGCGGTACAAAATCAAGAAGCACAATCTGCAGTAGCACCCTAGTGTAGTGTCTGCGAATAGTACAGTTCCGGTGCCCGGCGTGGCGCAGACGATCGTTGTTGTCGTCTGCGCACCGTGCTCGAACTCGGCAGGCCACGAAAAACGATGGCCTGCCCCACAGCAAATCTCCAGCAGCCCACGAATGTGTTGAAAATACCGGCAAATGCCAAGGTGTTTCAGGTCTCAGTACCGGTTTTGCTTGATCCGCCAGCGAAGCCGGGGTAGAATAACCGCGCGGGGTCAAAAACGGGGTACCGAATGACACACCGTTTGAGAAACGATCCGCGGTTTAAATACACTATGTCGTGGAGGGATTATGAAATTCGCCGCTTTCACGCTCGCGCTAGCGGGCATTTTCGCAGGTAATGCCCTGGGGCAGACGCCCACCGTCGGCGGTCTGCTGAACAACTACAGTTACACCTTGCCAGGGCTGCCGAATTACGGCATCGCGCAAGGTTCGATCTTTGTCATTTATGGTACAAATTTTTCGGCAACGCAAATAGGACTGCAAGCCCCACCCTTGCAGACCAAGCTGAATGGGGTGACCATCGCCGTGACGGTGAACGGCACGACCACCAACCCGTTGTTCTATTACCTCTACCCCACTCAGATTGCCGCGGTGCTTCCATCGGCGACGCCGGTGGGCACGGGCACCATCACGGTGACCACCAGCGCGGGCACCAGCACGGCTTTTCCAATCCAGGTGGTGGCCAGCGCCTTTGGCCTGTTGACGTCGAACAACGGCTCCGGGCCGGCGCAAGGCTACGACGCCAATATCGACCCCAACAATCAGTACACCTTATTCGGCTTTTCGGCGGCTGCCAACCCGGGCGACATTCTGCTGCTATGGGGAAGCGGGCTGGGCCCGGTCGCCAACGATGCCACCGGGGTCGCGGTGAGCGGAACGGTTACGGTCTATATCGGCGGCATTGCGGTCACGCCGCTCTATGCGGGACGGTCGGGGTTCACCGGACTGGACCAGATTAACGTAAAGGTTCCCTCGGGGCTTACCGGCTGCTATGTCTCGGTGGTGGTACAGACCGGCAATATCGTGAGCAACTTCGCGACACTCCCGGTGGCGGCCAGCGGGCGCACCTGCACCGACGCCGATAGTCCGCTTACGGCATCCGTTCTGGATCAACTCACCCAAACGGGCAGTCTCAACATGGGCCTCATTTCGGTGAACCAGGTGACCACGCCGGGCATAACGGTCGAGGGCGTGACTGCCGGCGGAGGCACGACCGACGTCGGCGTCGCCAGCTTTGAGAAAATCACATCCGCCCAAATCGGCGCAGGAGCCTTCGCCGCAGTCTTAGGAGGGTATAGCTCGATCGGCAGTTGCTTCGTGGATTTCTTCAACACCACCAGCACCAGTTCGACAAGCTTGCCTTTGGCCTTCCAGTTTACCTCTCTGAACGCCGGCCCGGACGTCAATATCGTCGGTCCGGACGGCACGCTTGCCATGCCTCTCGAGACGCTAAGCGGCATCGACACCTATACGACTCCGGCCGGTACCGCAGCGTTCATTCCGTCTTCCGGCGGCACTTTCACCTTCAATAACGGCAGCAGCGGCGGCCCGGACATCGGCGCTTTCACCACGCCCCAAATCCAGGTCGCGGCCCCGGTGACGTGGTCGAGCGCCACCACCAGTATTTCGACGGTGACGAGGTCCAATGGGCTCACCGTGAGTTGGACCGGCGGGGCAGCCGGCACGCACGTCGATATCACGGGAATCTCGTTGGAGGCCGTCAACGGCAGCGCCACCAACTATCTGGCGGGCTTCTTCAGTTGCCGGGCGGCAACCGAGGCGGGTACCTTCACGGTGCCTCCCGCCGTGTTGTTATCGCTGCCTCCGAGCACCACGATCATGGAGGATGGAGTCACTATTTCCACATCCATCCTGTTGTTGTCCAATTTTGCGGCCCCAGTGAGTTTCACCGCACCAAAACTGGACGTAGGGCTGGTGGAGGCGGGCGTCGAAGACATTCTTTTTGTGGCCTACCAGTAGAATCACAGCGGTCTTGGTGGGGCAGGCAGATGACCGTCTGCCCCACCCCGTCTGCCCCACCTCTCCTTGACAACGGTCCGTCTCCCGCGTATATAGGTAGTATGTCTACGGTAGACGATCCACGGGAGCGGCTCGAATTTCTGCAGGGGACCCTGGAAGTCCTGATCCTGCGCAGCCTGCAGCTTGGCCCCAACCACGCCTACGGCATCACCCAGTTCCTCGAACAGCAATCCGGCGACGAGTTTGTGGTGGATAACGGCTCGCTCTATCCCGCCCTGCAGCGCCTATTGCAGCGGACCTGGATCGCGGCGCAATGGAAAACCTCGCCCCATGGCCGCCGCGCCAAATACTACCGGCTCACCCCTGCCGGCCGCAAACAACTGGTCGCCGCGACGTCCCGCTGGCAGCGCTTCGTCGAAGCCATGGGGCGCATCCTGGCTCCCGAGGGCTGAACATGTTGCGGGAATACTGGTCCAAACTCTGCCGGACCCTCGCTGGCCGCCGCGGCCTGGCGGGCGACCTGGACGCCGAGATCCATGCCCATCTGGAATTCGAAATCCAGGAGAACATCGCGCGCGGCATGCCCCCCGATGAGGCCCGCGCGGCGGCGCGCCGCCACGTTGGCAATCTCACGCAGATCCAGGAAGGCGCCGTCGATGCCTGGAGCTTCCCCTCGCTGGAAAGCATCGCGCAAGACCTGCGCTACGGGTTGCGGGGCATCCGGCGGTCCCCCGGTTTTTCGTTGGTCGTGGTTGTGACTCTGGCGCTGGGCATCGGCGCGAACACCGCCATCTTCAGCGTGGTCAATGCGGTCCTGCTGCGACCGCTGCCCTACCCTGCCGCCGAACGCCTGGTCTGGCTTGGCGAATCGGACCCCAAGGCCGAAGGCATCAGCGTCACCTGGGTGAACTACCAGCATTGGCGCAACGAGAATCACAGCTTTGAAGACATGGCCGGCTTCCAGACGGCGCATCTCACCCTGACCGGACGCGGTGAGCCATTGTTCACGCGCGCGGGCCTGGTCACCCACGGCTTTTTCGGCCTTCTCGGCGCACACCCGATGCTGGGCCACTTATTCAACGCCTCCGACGACCAGCCGGGCGCAGTCCCCACGGCCGTGCTCGACTATCGCTTCTGGATCGGCAAACTGGGAGCCGACCCCGGCGTGGTGGGCGCGACGCTGGCTCTCGACGGCAAGCCTTACGAAGTTATCGGCGTGCTGCCGCCCGGATTGCACTTCTTCCCACAATCCATCGATTTCTACTTGCCGCTGCACCAGTACGAAGGCGAAATCGTCGATCGCGGCCGGCATGGGTCCATGCGGCTGGTAGCTCGTTTGAAACCGGGAGTGCCGCTGGCTTCCGCCGTAGCGGACCTGGATCTCATCATGCGGCGCCTGGCGCAGTCGGACCCCGGACCAGAGGCCCAGCACCGCGCTTCGGGCGTTTTCCTGGCCGAATCCATGACTGGCGACATCCGTCCCACGCTGCTGATCCTGCTGGCAGCCGCGGGCCTGGTGCTGATCCTTGCGTGCGCCAACGTCGCCAGCCTGGTGCTGGCGCGCTCCACCGCCCGCGCGCGCGAGATCGCCATCCGCGCGGCCATCGGCGCCGGCCGGAAGCGCCTGGTCCGGCAACTGCTCACGGAGAATCTGCTGCTGGCGGCCCTGGGCGGCATGGCCGGTATACTGCTGGCGCAATGGGGATCGGGCGCGCTCATTGCCGCCGGGCCGCGCGATATTCCCCGCCTGGCGGAAACCACACTCGATTGGCGCGTGCTCCTGTTTGCGGCCGCTATCACCATACTGACCGGACTGTTCACCGGTATCGCGCCGGTGCTCACCGCCGGGAGGACGGACCTGGTCTCCGCCCTGAAAGACAGTGCCCGCTCGTCGGCCGGCCGGCGCGGACAGCGATCGCGCAGCGCGCTGGTGGTGGCGCAGATCGCTATCACGCTGGTGCTTGCCTTCGCCGCCGGATTGCTGCTGCGCAACCTGATCGCGGCCCAAACCGCCGATCCCGGCTTTGTCCCCGAGCATGTGCTGGCGCTGGAACTGGTGCTGCCGTCCGCTTCGTACAAGAGCCCGCAGGCGATCGGCGGCTTTTACAGCCAACTGGAACGGGACTTGCAGGGTCTACCCGGGGTTACGTCGGTGGGCGCTGTGCGCTGCCCACCATCGGTGGGCGATTGCGGCGACTGGTTCTACTCGATCCTGGACCGGCCGGCGCCGCAACCGTCCGAAGTGCCCATCGCGCTGTTCAACACCGCGGACCGCGGCTACTTCGGCGCAATGCGCATTCCGCTCAGGGAAGGCCGCGTGTGGGCGGACACAGTCCGTCCCGGCACGCCGCTCGTTGCCATCGTCAACGAAACGTTTGCGCGCAAGTGGTGGCCGAGGGAATCGGCTCTAGGGCATCGCATCAAGTGGGGAGGCCCATATCGCGACGGGCCGATCTATGAGATCGTAGGCGTGGCCGGCAATGTGAGCCAGATGGGTCTGGGCACCGAGCCCTACCCGGAGGTCTACCTGCCCTTCTCGCAGTCGCCGGATCGGGCCATGGTGGTGATGATCCGCACCGGCGGAGTTGCCTCGTCGCTGGCGCCCGCTGTGCGCCGGCGCGTGGCCGCCATGGATCGCAACCTGCCAGTCGAAAGCTTGCGGCCGTTCACCGAGACCGTGGCGGCGTCACTGGCCGAGCGGCGCTTCAGCACTCTGCTGCTGGCGCTGTTCGCGGGGCTGGCGATGGCTCTCGCCGCCGTCGGCATCTACGGTCTGCTGAACTATTGGGTGCGTGTAAGGGAAGGCGAGATCGCCATCCGCATGGCGCTGGGAGCGCCGCGGCCTTCCATTATGCGCTGGGCGGGCTGGCAGGCTCTGCGCCTGTCCCTGATCGGCGCGGGAATCGGCATGCTGGCCGGCTGGGCCGTGTCGCGCGGGCTGGGGAGTGTCGTTTTCGGCGTCTCAAACAGCCTAACGACGCTGGCAGCCGCAGCCCTCGCGGTCATCGCCGTAGCCATGATCGCGGCGGCCATCCCCGTCTGGCGCGCCACGCAAGTGGACGCGGTGAACAAGCTGCATCGCGTGTAAGCTCTCATTCTGACTCCGTTCTCTGGAGGGCGGCCAATCTTGGCCGCAGCCGCCTTTTTAGGCGGCCGAGCCGGCTGAAAAGCCGGCTGCGGGCAGAATTGCCGGCCCCACGTTCCATCCGCACTTTGTAACGCATTTGCCCCTCAGCGCGCCTATAATGAATTAACGCTTCAGGAACTGTGCGACTCGCAACACTTCTTCTACTGCTGGTGTGTCCGCTCATCGAGGCCGCTGAGCCTGCGCTGCAGCCGGTGACTGTGTGCGAGGTGCTGCAGGATCTCTCCGCCTATGACGGGAAGGTGGTGGCCGTGGTCGGACGCTTCTCGTTCCGCCAGACGGGGCGCTGGCTGGGCGAACAGAAGTGCGCCCACAAGTTCATCACCGGCGATCAGGAGTGGCCTAACGCCTTCTGGGTGGTGCACGATCCGGAGACCGCCGCCAAGCCGCCCGCGGTTCTGGCCGTCGACGCGGCGCTGCTGGCTCAGAAGCTGCGCGCCGTGAAACTCGGGACGTCTCTGACCAAGCTCCCCTTCGGCAGCGAGGATTACGACAACTGGGCCTTAGTATACGGCCGCATCGAGACCCGCAAGGATCTCATCACAGTTACGCCCAGCGGTACGCGGAAGAACGGCTTCGGGTATGGAGAGTCCTCTCCCGCGCGCCTGGTTTGTCACGGCGAAGCCGAGGTGGTGTTCCTCAACGACGACGCTACTGGGCCCGCTTTGCGGTGAATTCCTGGGCTTGCCCTTCGCCTCCGTCGCGTGTCCTGCTGAACTTGATTTCGTCGCCGGAAACCGTTCCCTTGTAGACAAGCTTCATGGTGTTCCCGTTGAACTCCATGGTTTGCGTGAAAGAGATCGTATCGCCGTCGATCTTACCGTCGGCAATCGGCATGTCTCCGCCGCGCCCGCTCACCGTGCCGGTCAGCGTATTGCCGTCGGCCTTGAGGTTAAATGTCTGCTCCCGTGTTTGTCCGCCACGGCCGGGCACCTGCGCGGTCCATTTGCCGCTGATATCCGCGGCCAGGGCCGTCAACGTGAGCAAGCCGAGCAGAAAGCCTGTGGTCATTAGTTTTCGCATGCAGAAAGGGCGCTCCCGAAGTGGTGAATGTTACGCGATGGTGTGGATTTACAATGTCTTAACAGGTAACGGCTGGCGGATTCCGGTCGTCCTTGCTTGTTGAGGCACCTGGAAATTTTGGCGAACCATCGTCTTCTTCTCCTTGCACTTTTCGCCGCCGGCGAAGGGCTGTATGCCCAGAGCGGCTCCGTCAAGTCGGCGAACCAGCCCATCCCCGGAGCGACCGTCACTGCCACCATCGGTGATCGGAAGCTCGTCACCACCACGGACCAGAGCGGTCATTACGCGTTCTCCGGCGCGCCTTCGGGCGATTGCTCCATCGAAGTGCGCATGTTCGGCTTCGAGCCTTCCAGCAAGAAATCGAATTGCGCGGAAGCCGCGCAGATCGACTTTGCCCTGCAATTGCAGGAATCGCCGGTGATGCAGCGCATGGCTCGCATGGGCGGCGCGCAGGCCGGCGGATCCCAGCTTGAAGCGCAATTGCAGAGCGAGATGAATACGCCGGAGATCGCGGCAACCGCCGCGCCAGCGGTGGATGGCCAGAACAGCAGCGAAGCCTTCCAAGTCTCGGGCAGCCTGAGCCAGGGCCTGGCGCAAAACGCGCAGCCCGACTTCTTCATGATGATGGGCGGGCCGGGCGGACCCGGAGGTGCCGGTGGTCCCGAAGGACAGTTCGGCGGACAGGGTGGACCGGGCGGCGGCCCGGGTGGCGGTGGACCGGGCGGCGGCTTCGGCGGCCCCGGCGGTGGGCCCGGGGGCGGCGGTGGACGCGGCGGAGGAGGGTTCGGCGGCCAGGGCGGCCCGGGTGGCAACCGCAGACAGGGCCAGGGCCAGCCGGGCGCCCAGTTCGGCAACCGCCGGGCTCCCAGCCAGATTCACGGCATGGCATTCATGACGTTGGCCAACTCCGCGGTGAATGCCAGGCCATTTTCCATCACCGGCGAAGAAGTGCCGCAACCCGTCTACGCCAGCAGCCGTTTCGGATTTCTGGTTGGCGGACCGTTGGTGATCCCCAAGATTGTCAAGGATACTTCCACCTTCTTTTACTTGAACTACACTGGCACGCGCTCCCGGCAGTCGTATTCGGCGGTGGAGACGGTGCCGACCGCGCTGGAGCGTGGGGGAGACTTTTCCCAGTTGCTGCCTTCGGTGGCGCTCATCGACCCCACCACGAAGGCGCCCTTTCCCACCCCCAACGTGATTCCGCAAAGCATGCTGAATCCGATCGCCAACAATCTACTCAGTTTCATCCCCCTCCCGAATCAGCCCGGCTTGGTGAATAACTACGAGTATCTGGCGTCGCCGCCGAATAATACCGACAATCTGAACGGCCGCGTGAATCGCAACGTGGGCAAGAACGACCGCTTGGCATACCATCTGTCTTACCAGCGCCGCGATGCCGAGAACGCGCAGCCATTCGCTTTTTTCGATACCGTCAGCGGCTACGGCATTCAGACGGACCTTACCTGGACCCATAATTTCTCGCCCACTACAATTCTCAGTTCCCGCGTGGCCTTCAACCGCAACCGCAATGAGACGACTCCGTTCTTTGCATACGACACCGCCGCGGAGGCGGAGGTGGCGGGTATCGCGGGCACGTCGTCAAACCCGCTGGACTATGGTCCGCCTAACTTGAATTTCACAAATTTTGGCCCGCTCAGCGACGGGAACCCGGTGCTCACGCGTAACCAAAGCCAGAACGTGACTGAGAGCGTCATCCTTTCACGCGGGAAGCACACACTCACTCTAGGCATGCTGTATGGCCGTAACGATTTCTCGACCGACAGCCAGCAGAACGGACGCGGCACCTTCAATTTCACTGGTGCGGCGACCGGCTCCGATTTCGCCGATTTTCTGCTCGGCCTACCGCAATCCGCATCCGTCCAATACGGCCCGGCGATGTACTTTACGCAGAACACCTGGAACGGTTACGTGCTGGACGATTGGAAGGTGGGCGCGAATCTCACTTTGAACCTGGGCCTGCGCTATGAGATCTTCGCTCCCTTACAGGAGAAATACGGCGAAATGGCCAACCTGGATATCGGTCCCGGCTTCGTTAGTGTCACGCCGGTTACGCCTTCATCCGGTTCGTTTCCCGCCGGGCTGATTAATCCCGACTACCGGAACTTCTCGCCGCGCGTGGGTCTGACCTGGAAGGCGCCGTTCATCAAACGCTCGACCATCGTCCGCGCGGGCTACGGGATTTATTACAACGGCCAGGCCTACATTCCATTCGGGCTGAAACTGGCGCAGCAGCCACCTTTCGCGACATCGGAGAGTGTGAACACCAGCGCCACCGACCCGCTGACGCTGGCAAGTTTGCCCCAGCCAAACCAAAATCCGTCGGCGATCACCAACACGTTCGCAGTGGATCGCTACTACCGCACTCCTTATGCACAGACCTGGAACATAACTATCCAACATGACCTGGGCAGCGGCTTCTTCATGGAGGTGGGCTATCTGGGCACCAAGGGAACACACCTCGATATTCTGATGCTTCCCACCCTAGCGCTTCCCACCACCACGTCGGGCGCCGGGAACCAGCTTGGAAATGCGACGGGATTTACCTACGACGCTCCTATCGGCGATTCCACTTACAACGCTCTGCAGACACACCTGATGCGGCGTTTCCGCGGCGGGATTTCGATGAATGCGCGCTATACTTTCGCGAAGTCCATCGACGACGCGTCCAGCTTTGGGGGAGTCGGCGGCACGGTTGCCCAGAACTGGCTAGATCTGGCGGCGGAGCGCGCCCTGTCGAGCTTCGATCGGCGTCAGGTCTTCACCATGAGCTGGGTCTACACTTCGCCGTTCGGCAACCCGAACTCGCGTTTTGCGTCGAGCGGCCGGGCCGGGCGCTTGCTGCGGAACTGGTCGCTCTCGGGCGGAATCACGGCGGAGACCGGGACGCCGCTGACTGCCCGCTATCAAGGAACTGGCGCGGGGGAGGCGCAAACCGGCGGCGTGGGCAGCGAGCGCGCCGATGCCACCGGCGAACCGGTGTCTTCCGGCAGCGGGTTCTTCAATACGCTTGCGTTTACGAAGCCTACGGGCGAGTTTGGCAACGCCGGCCGCAACACGATTCCAGGTCCTAACCTGGTGTCGGTAAACGCGGCATTCGGCAGGTCATTCCAGTTTGGCGATACGCGCCGCCGGCTGGAGTTCCGCGCGGAAGCCAATAATGTTTTGAATCAGGTTAGTTATACGAATTTCGGCACGGTGGTAGGCGCCGCGAATTATGGCCTTCCCATCTCCGCTTCGGGCATGCGTTCGCTGGACATAGTGATGAGGTTCCGGTTTTGAAATACCTGGCAATCGTAGTGACCATCGCTCTGCTGGCCAGCCAGTTGAGCTCTCAGCAACTGCCGACTTTCTCGACCACAGCTAATGTGGTAGTGGTCAATGTAACAGTGACCAGCCGCGACGGCACGGCCATCGGGAACTTGGGCAAGAGCGACTTCCTTCTTTACGAAGACGGTAAGTTGCAGACTTTGCAGAGTTGCGAGTTGCAGAAGCTGGACACCAAGCCGCTCGAGCCGATTCTGCCGGCGAAGACGCTGCAGACCCGTGAGGCGCCCAAGCCGGCTCCGGCCGCGCCTGCGCCCGTGGCGCCTACGAAGGAGGATCTGCGCGATCGCCGGCTGATCGTTATGTTATTCGATATCTCGTCGATGCAGCCGCAGGAGCAGGTCCGTTCCGTAGACGCCGCCATCAAGTTCCTCGGCACTCAGATGACTACGAGTGACATGGTTTCGATCATGACTTTCGGAACCGATCTGAAAACCGTCCTGGATTTCACCGCCGATCGCGACCAGTTGATCTCGACGCTGCACGCCTTTCACGTGGGCGAAGCGAGCGAGTTGTCCACCCAGGCGGACACCGGCGCCGATGCGCAGGACATCAGCGGATCGTTCGTGGCCGACGAGACCGAGTTCAATATCTTCAATTCCGACCGTAAGCTGGCCGCGCTGGAAGACGCCGCCCGCCGTTTGTCGCACTATCCGGAGAAGAAGGCGCTGGTCTATATCTCGAGCGGCATCCAAAAGACGGGCGTGGACAACCAGTCGCAGCTTCAGGCCACCGTGAACGCGGCCATCCGGGCGAACGTGGCCTTCTATCCGATCGACGCGCGCGGCTTGACGGCTACCGCGCCCGCCGGAGACGCGAGCCAGGCGGCCTCGGTGGGATCGAACATGTACAGCGGCTCGGCGCAAACGTCGTTGTCGGACACCTTCCATAACACGCAGGAGACTCTGGATACGCTGGCGGCCGACACCGGCGGCAAGGCGCTGCTCGATTCCAACGATCTTACACTGGGCATGACTCAGGTGCAGAAGGATATCAACAGCTATTACATGCTGACTTATGCCAGCACCAACGCCGCCGAGGACGGCAAGTACCGCCGCATCCAGGTGAAGCTGGCCCCTAAGGCGGGCGACCTGCGCGCCAAGCTGGATTACCGCCAGGGCTACTATGCGCCCACCACGTTCGCCAAGATGACCGGCACCAACAAAGAAGCGCAGTTGCAGGAGGCGCTCGAAAGCGACAACCCGGTGACCGATCTGCCGATCGCGGTGGAAGTCGATTATTTCCGCCTGGGAAAGGGTAAGTACTTCGTGCCTATCTCGGTGCGTATCCCGGGTTCGGCATTGGCGTTCCGCAACAAGGGCGCCAAGGCGGCCACCGAGATGGATTTCATCGGTGAGGTCCGCGATGCGCGCGGGCGGCAGGCTTCGGCGGTGCGCGACACGATTCCTCTCAAGGTGGCGTCCACCACGGTCGGGGAGGTCACGCGCAAGCAGATCCAATACGACACCGGGTTTACCCTCGGGCCGGGCAAGTACACTTTGAAGTTTGTGGCGCGCGAGAACGGCGAGGGTAAGGCCGGCACGTTCCAAGCGCCTTTTGTGGTTCCGGATCTAGGCTCGGGAAACACGCTGCGGCTGAGCTCGGTGATCTTGAGTAACCAGGTGCAGGCCGTGAAGGAACAGATCGCCGGCGCGAAGAACAGCAAGAAGCTGGTGGCGGAAGATCCGCTGATCGACGACGCCGGCCAGAAGATCATGCCCAACGTGACGCGAGTCTTCCGACCCGGACAGAAGCTGTCGGTCTACCTGGAGCTTTACGACCCCGGCGTGATGCAGTTCCCCGCGCAGTCGCAAGGCCAGAACCAGGGCCAGGGCGCCGGCATCGCCAGTGTCACAGCCACCGTGGCCTTCTATCAGGGTGATAAGAAGGTGATGGAAACACCGGCTGTGCGGGTCAACCGCATCAACGCCAAGCGCCAGGGCGTGGTGCCGTTGCGGCTGCAAACGCTGTTGAAGAGCCTGCCTGCAGGCGAGTATGTGTGCCAGGTCAACGTGATCGATCAGCTCGGGCACAAGTTTGCGTTCCCCAGAAGTTCGATCGTGGTGCTGGCCGACGAGGCGGATTCAAAGCCTCCGGCCCCCGCCGATCCGGCGCGCAAGACCGGCTGAGAGCCGCTACTTTCGGAAACCCGATCGCGGTTTTATACGACAATAGGATATATGAGGTTTTGCCGCATCGCTGCCGTATATGTGATGTGTTTGGCCGCTTGGGCTGCTTCAGGCTACACGGTTGAGCAGATCAAGCAGTTCGTCCAGTCCGCCGTCCAACTCAAGAACCCGGACAAGGAAGTCGCCGAAACGCTGCGCAAGATGAAGCTGTCGGAACGCATGGACCTGGCCACCGTGGAAGCGCTGCAAGGCCAGGGCGCAGGCCCGAAAACCGTGGCGGTGCTGAAGGCGCTGGCGACCGAATCGGCCGCTCTTCCAGAGGCGCAGCCGCCGGCTCCGAAGCCGGTGTATGTTCCACCGCCCCCGCCCTCGTCGGAAGATCAGGCCAAGCTGCTGGACGAGGTGCGCGACTACGCCGTCAACTATACGCACAGGCTTCCCGATTTCATCTGCCTGGAGCAGACCCGCCGCTATGTCGACACGACCGGACGGGACTCGTGGCGGCCTACGGATATCATCACGGCACGGCTCAGCTATTTCAACCAGAAGGAAGATTACAAGCTGATTTCGCAGAACGATCGCGTGATCACCGAAGGCGGGTATGCATCGGTCGGCGGCGCCACATCGACCGGCGACTTCGGCACTACCATGGAGCGAATCTTCAACCCGAAGAGCAATACACGCCTCCAGTGGGAACGCTGGGCTACGCTGCACAAGCGGCGCATGCATGTCTTCTCTTACCGTGTGCCGCTGGAATACTCGGACTTCAGCATTCACTCCGCGCAGGATGAGAAGGATCCGGGAGTGACTGTGATTGCCGGCTACCATGGTTCGATTTTTGTGGACAAAGAGCTCGACACGATCATGCGGATTACGAAGGAAGCCGATAGCATCCCGCCGTCGTTTCCCGTGCAGCAGGCGAGTGAGACGCTGGACTACGATTTCACCAAGATCGGAGACAGCGAATTCCTGCTGCCGTTGAGCGTCGATGTGCGCATGCACGGGGGCAGGCTCTGGAGCAAGAACGTGAAGGAATTCCGGCTCTATCGCAAGTTCTCGGCCGACGCGGTGATCAAGTTCGACGCCGAGCAATTGCCCGACGATAAGACCAAGGCGCCGCCGCCTCCGCCGCAGCCACCCAAGTGATCTACTTGGGATGAGCCGCCATCTTCTTTTCAAGCGCGGCTAGCAGGCGCGATTCGATTTCCGGCGAAATTGGATGCGTCTCCATCCCTTTGTAGATGCGGATGGTCTTCTTCGTGGTGTCGCAGACCACCCAGCAGTTGGGACACTCGGTAATGTGATGTTCCAACTTAGCCCGGATCTCCGCGTCCACGTTCTCGTCCAGATAATCGCTGAGTTCCTGCAAGAACTGCTTACATGTAAGCAAAGGCGTCATCCTCCTTATGCTTGAAGAAACGGGTCAACTTATCGCGGAG
>Ga0187867_10002655_pt1 | contig 14685 bp, 12 predicted proteins | sample June2016WEW_13_1_FD_132976 | JGI IMG/M metagenome (GOLD analysis project Ga0187867, IMG submission 132976) | Peatland microbial communities from SPRUCE experiment site at the Marcell Experimental Forest, Minnesota, USA - June2016WEW_13_10 | ecosystem: Environmental > Terrestrial > Soil >... | reverse complement strand
GGTTTCCCGGAGGCGTCGTTGCAGGCCGGCCTTGCCCGCGATCCCCACTTCATTGGCGTCGATGGCGGGTCGGTCGATCCTGGACCGCATTATCTGGGATCCGGCAAGCCGTTTTGCTCGCCGATCGCGATCCGGCGGGACCTGCGGCTGATGTTGTTAGCGGCGATCGAACGCAAAATTCCGATGGTCATTGGCACCTGCGGCGGCGCGGGAGGCGAACCGCATTTGGCGCTGGTGGTGTCGATGGTGCGCGAGATCGCCCGTGAAGAAGGGCTGAACTTCAAAATGGCCACCATCCATGCCGAACAGGACAAAGCAGACCTGAAGCGGCGCGTCGCCGCCGGCACGATCCACGGGCTGGCGCATCAGGCGCCGTTGACCGACGCGACGATCGACCGGGCGACCCGGATCGTCGGAATGATGGGGCCCGAGCCGTTCATCACCGCATTGGATGCGGGGGCTCAGATCGTGCTGGCGGGACGGGCGTCCGATCCGGCACCATGGGCGGCGGCGGTGACCCGTGCACAATTGCCCCCTGCGCCCGGCTGGTATGCCGGCAAGATGCTGGAATGCGGCGCCACACCATCGATCCCAAAAGGGCACGATTCGCTGTTTGTGACGGTGCGGGACGATCATATCGAATGCGAGCCGACCAATCCGGCGCGCCGATGCACACCGCTGTCGATCGCCAATCACAGCCTGCATGAGAACAGCAGTCCGATTCACCATGTCGAACCAGGCGGGATGCTCGATACATCGGATTGCCGGTTCGAAGCGGTCACCGACCGAGCAGTGCGCATCAGCGGCATGCGCTGGAACCCAGCCGATCGCTACACGGTCAAACTCGAGGGCGTGGAGCTGGCCGGCTATCGCGCGATCTGCGTGTGCGGCACGCGCGATCCATTGCTGATCGGGCGATTGGACGATTTCCTCGACAGTGTGCGTGCGGAAGTGACGACCAAGGCGGCGGCATTCGGGGCAACGCCCGACTCGTATCAACTCGGCATCCGGGTTTATGGCCGCGACGGCGTGATGGGCACACGAGAGCCGTCGCGCAACGCGCTGCCGCATGAATTAGGCTTCGTGATCGAGGTCGTGGCGCGCGACAATCAGGAAATCGCCAGCGCGGTACTCGGCATGGCGCGGACCAACATGCTGCATACCGATTTCCCGGGCCGGTTGTGCCGTGAGGGGAATATGGCGTTTCCGTTCTCTCCCTCGGACATCGACGTCGGGCCGGTTTACCGGTTCAGCGTGTTCCATGTGGCGGAACTGGACGATCCCACTGAGCTGTTCCCAATCGAGTATGAGACAGTTTGACATGGCCCTGATCCGCGATGTCGCCCGCGTCTGCAAAAGCAAGAACGCCGGGCCGTTCGAACTGACGATCGACGTGGTATTCGATGACGCCGAGACGTTCCGCCGGGTCAAGGCCACCGGCGTGCTGTGTCCCGCATTGTTCGCCCGGCTTTACAACGTTCCGGAACAGCACGTGCTGTTCACTCCCTACGACGCCGCCTTTGCGTTCAAGGCGACGCTGCCGCGACTTGTACCATCGGGCGACTTTGGCGATACCGATGTCTATGGCTGCCAGCAGCACGCGCCGTTGCTGGATGTCGATCTGCCCATCTGAAAGCGAGTTTTGTTCATGGCTTCCCGAATGATGACGCTGATCGCGTTTTTGCAGGCGCAGAACTGTTCCAATTTGCCTGGGTCGTGGCGGCATCCTGCGACAATGCTGGATTTTCTGACGCCGGAATATTACCAGCGAATCGCCCGCGTGCTGGAAGAAGGCAAGATCCAGATGGCGTTCTTCGACGATCGTCTCGCGCTGCCGGACCGCTATACCGACAACCACGCCGAAGCGATCAATGCGGGCGTGCGCGCGGTGAAGTTGGATCCATGCACAGTCCTCATGGCGATGGGTATGGCGACGACGCGCCTCGGTCTGGGCGCCACATATTCTACGACCTATTACGAGCCGTATCACGTGGCCCGAGTCTTCGCGTCGATAGATCTGATGCTGAAGGGGCGCGCAGCATGGAACATCGTCACGTCGCTCAACAGCGGTGAGGCACTGAACTTCGGTGGCGAAAAGCACCTGGAGCACGACACCCGCTATGACCGCGCGGACGAGTTCATGGACGTTGTCATGGGCCATTGGAATACCTGGGAAGACGATGCGCTGATCCTGGACAAGGAAGGCAATCGCTTCGCCGATGCCAGCAAAGTGCATCGGCTGGACCACAACGGACCATGGTTCAGTTCGCGTGGACCGTTCAGCGTGCCGCGGTCGCCGCAAGGACATCCGGTGTTGATCCAGGCCGGCCAGTCGGGCCGAGGCCAGGAATTTGCCGCGCGATGGGCCGAGTTGGTATTCGTCATTCACCACAACCTGGAAGCCGGCAAGAAACACTACGCGTCATTCAAAGCCGCGGTTGCCGCCGCGGGACGCGATCCGGCCGCAGTTCACGTCGCACCAGCTTGTTATGTGTGTGTCGCGGAAACCGAAACTGCGGCCCAGGAAAAGCGGGCGATTGTCGAGGCGACGGCACGACCGATCGATGCACTTGTGCTGATTTCAGAAGTCACCAATTATGACTTTTCGAAGAAGCCGTACGACGAACCGTTCAGCGATGAGGAACTGGCCGAATTAAGCTGGCACGGTTTCCGCGACCGCGTAGTGCAGTTCTCCGGCAAAAAGAATCCGACGGTGCGAGACTTCGTCGAAGTCTCCGGTCGCGGCACGGTAAAGGAACACAAGATGTTCGTCGGTACGCCCAAACAGGTGGCCGATCAGATGGAGGAGTGGTTCGCTGCACCGGCCTGCGACGGCTTCGTCCTCGCCGCGACGCACATGCCAGGCTCATATGAAGACGTCGTTCGGTTGCTCGTGCCGGAACTGCAACGGCGTGGCCTGTTCCACAAAGACTATGCAGGCACAACCTTGCGGGAAACACTTGGACTGCCGATTCCCCGCGCAGCCGATTGGCATCGAAACCGCGCGGGATAGGCGAACGACTTACGCCGACGACGATTGCCGGCGCAAAAAGGCAGGAATGTCCAATCCGCTCTCGTCCAACGCAGTGGCACGGCGATCGATCGGCCGCTCAGCCTCCATAACCAGTTCGCCGGCAGGTGCAATTTGCACCGCTTCTACCGCCACCGGCTCGCGCCGCCTGACGATGACGTCCGGAGCCGGAGCGAATGCCGGGCGCTTGCGGAATAATCCGGTCGCATGCTGGAACAACGACCGCGTCATTGACTCGCCCGCACCCTGGGCCGGGACCGGTTCCACAGGCACGGTTCCTGGAGCATGCGCAAACAGGCCGGACGGCTGTTTCGCCGACGGTGCATTTCCTGGCACGGCATCTTGCGATGCGCGCCGCTGCTCGGCCGGGTCATCCGGATACGGCATCGGATCCGGAATGATGACCCGACCTTGCTGGATCGTCTGCTGACGCAGCGTGGTCACGTTGGAGCTTTGTTGCGTCCGCGGATCCATCATCTGTACCTGAGGTGCCGTTGCACCAACGGTCACGGGCGCGCCGCCCACCGGTAGCGGAATTGGCTGCGGTTCTGCGTATGCCGCGCCGCCGCCGACCGCCACCAACTTCGGTCGCGCCTGCTCCTGAGATTGCGGTCCATCGATGCCGGTTGCAACCACTGAGACCCGGATGCGGCCTTCCAAAGACGGATCGGTCGCCGACCCAAACAGCACATTTGCCTCTTCGTCGACCTGTTCGCGCACCGTGCTGACCGCCTGATCGACCTCGAACAGCGTCAGATCATCGCCGCCGGTGATGTTGATCAACAGCCCGCGAGCGCCAGCCATGCTGGTTTCTTCCAGCAGAGGGTTGTTGATCGCGGCTTCGGCCGCCCGTTTGGCACGATCCTCACCCTCAGCCTCACCGGTCCCCATCATGGCTTTGCCCATCTCGGCCATGACCGTCTTGATGTCATTGAAGTCGAGGTTGATCTGGCCGTGCACCATCATCAGGTCGGTAACGCCGCGGACACCCATGTACAGCACCTGATCGGCCATTTTGAACGCTTCCTTCCAGGTCGTGCGTTCGTTAGCCATATGGAACAGGTTCTGATTAGGAATGACAATCAGTGTATCGACATATTGCTGCAACTCATGGATGCCTTCGTCGGCCGCCCGCGCACGCCGCGCACCCTCGAAGCCGAATGGCTTTGTTACGACACCAACGGTGAGGATGCCGCGCTCTTTCGCCATGCGGGCAATGACCGGAGCAGCGCCCGTACCAGTGCCACCCCCCATTCCTGCGGTGATGAACACCATGTGGGTGCCGTCCAGGTGGCGGTAGAGTTCATCCGACGCTTCCTCGGCCGCAGCGCGACCAACGTCGGGCTTTGCACCGGCGCCAAGACCCTGCGTCAAATGCGGCCCAAGCTGCACGCGGCGATCGGCCTTACTGTGCATCAGTTGCTGCGCGTCGGTATTGGCAACAACAAAATCCACACCACGCAGATTCGCCGCGATCATGTTATCCACAGCATTGGTGCCACCACCGCCAACACCGATCACAGTGATTCGCGGGGTGAAGTCAGTGTGCATTTGTTGCGGCGTATTCAGGTTCAGGGTCATTCTGAAGTCCTTCCCCGTGGACGATCGAAGTCCTTGTAAGACGAAAAAACGGATTCGCTACAAGCCATCACACCCGATCTCTGATGAAGTTGACGAGGCGGTGGAACCAGCTCTGGCGACCGCCGCGTCTTGGATCGATTTGATGGAACGTTCCGCCTTGCGCGGCGGCCCAGTTCAAAAGGCCGGTAACAGTGGCAAATGCCGGGCCGGTAAAGATTTCAGGCATGCCGCGAATCGACTGCGGCCGGCCAACTCGCACATCATGGCCGAGAATGCGCGACGCGAGATGCTGCAGTCCCGGCAACTGGCAGGCACCGCCGGTCAGTACAATGCGATTGCCGGTGGCATGCGACAGTCCGGACTCCGCCAGCTTGTCACGCACACTTTCCAACGTCTCTTCAATGCGCGGACGAATGATGTTGACCACCATGCTGCGCGGGACTTTTGCCAAATGATGGTCTGCCTCGCCCACCCGCGGCACCGGCAGCATGTCACGGTCATCGTCCGGGCTGGCTTCGACATTGCCCCACAACGTCTTCAACCGTTCCGCATGCGCCAGCGGCGTCGACAGACCCTTCGCCAGATCGCTCGTCACGTGCAACCCGCCGATGCGAATTTGCGCCGTGTGGATCAATTGATTTTCGAAAAACGTGGCGACGTTGGTAGTGCCGCCGCCCATGTCGATGACGGTGCAACCGATTTCTCGCTCGTCATCCACCAATGTCGACATTCCGGCTGCCATCGGCGCCGAAACGATCGCCTCGATTTCAAGATCGCAGTTGCGCAGACAGGCTTCCATTGAACGCAGTGACGATGCTGAAACGTCGATCACGTGCAGCCGCGCGTCCAGAGTGGAGCAATACAATCCACGCGGATCGACGACATGGTCGGTATCGTCCAGCGCAAATGTCAGCGGGATCACATGGACGGGTTCGCGGCCTTCGGAGTACGAGAGATGGCGGCCCTCACGCAACACGCCTCTGACGTCGTGATCGGTCACCGGACGTCCTTCCGCCGGCGCATCGAGTGACCATTTCACGTTGTAGATTCGCGAATCGGGTTGGCCACAGGTCAGGTTGACGATGACGTCGCGTAGCCTGGTATCGGCCATGTTTTCGGCCTGCCCAACGCAGGCGCGGATCGCGCGCTCGGCCTTTTCCAGATCGACAATACTGCCGCCGCGCACGCCGAGACCCTGGCGCCAGTCACAGCCAAGCACGCGCAGATCACCATCGCTGTCGACACGCGCGATCAGGCAGGCGATCTTGGTCGTGCCGATATCCAGCACGCCGAATGTACCCGACCGATGTGGCCGCGAACGGTCCGGTTCCGGGGGGCCGGTATCGTGGGTCAGCACGCGGTGCGGATTGTCGTTCATCGGTCGCGTGCTCCTAAGTTGGCTTCTTCGGCGGCACTGGCGGCGAGGCGGATTTGTCGGATGGGTTGGCCCCTGAACCCGGCTGGGGCCGCAGCACGAGCCGGTCACCCAGACGCATATCGATCGCCTCCAGCGGGCGATCGAGCAGCGCAGTCTCTTGTTGCAATTGCAACAGTCGATCGAGCGCCTCGACTTCATGGCCTTCCGGCAACAAGATATCGGTGCCGTTCTTCATCCGCAGATTCCAGCGGCGCTCGCTGATCCGCATCGCAGCGACGACCCGGCTCTGGATTGCCGGTCGGTCGGTCAGCGCGTCCAGCAACACGCGCGCTGCTTCGGGCGCACCGGGCCCGACGATCAACGGCAGATCGCGGAATTTGGCAACCTGTTCGTCGGTGACCGGCTGCCCGTCACGGTCGATCAGCACATATCGACCCTGATTCTGCCAAATGGCGAACGGCCGGCGCTCTGACAACGCCACGACGATGGTGCCAGGCAGGCGACGTTCCACCGTCGCATGTGCCACCCACGGCAACTTTTCGATCCGCATCCGCGCCTGCTCGAGCGAGAAGCCGATGATAGGGTCGCCTTTGCTAAAGCCCAGAGCAGCACGCAGGACCGGTTCCGGAGTGTTGGCGCGACCTTCGATGATGATGTCGGTAATGCGCATGCCGGCATTGGCGGTTAGCACGCCGATCTTCTCCCGCACCGAGGCAATGCTGCTGCCCGGCTGTGCATTGCGCAACAACACCACGCCTGCCGCGGTGGCTGCGAGTCCCACGCAAAACCATGCAAACGGACGCACCATCCAGCGCTGACGGCGCAGGAACAGTTTCCAGGTTGGCGGGCGATCGGTGACGGAGGCTCTGCGGCCTGCCATGGTCAGGTTCCCTCCCGGCATGTCGCGTGTTCCACCATCCAGGCGCACAGGCGCGGGAAATTGATGCCAAGGTACGCAGCCTGTTCCGGTAACAATGAGGTCGGGGTCAAACCTGGCTGCGTGTTGATTTCCAGCAGCACCAGCCGGCCTGGCTCACCCTTTGTGTCATCATAACGGAAGTCGCAGCGGGTGGCGCCGCGGCAACCGATCACCTTGTGCGCCCGCAGTGCCACCTCCAGGGCGCGGGCGTAGATGGTAGGATCTATTTCAGCCGGAATGATATGATGCGAACCGCCGTCGGCGTATTTCGATTCGTAATCGTAAAACGTGCCGGCGTCGGCGATGATGTCGGTCACCGCCAGCGCACGATCGCCCATGACGCTGACGGTCAGTTCGCGACCGGGAATGAACTCTTCGACCATCGCGGATCGGCCGAACCGCCAGGCCTGCGCCACCGCGGCACGGCGGTTGTCGCCTTGACGGATGATTTCAACGCCGACCGACGATCCCTCGCTAACCGGCTTGATGACGTACGGCAACGGCATTGGATCGGCGACCAACAACTCCTCGACGGGAATGATCTCGCCTTTGGCAACCGGCAGGCCCGCGGCACTGAACATCGCCTTGGAGACCTGCTTGTCCATCGCTATCGCCGAGGCCCGGACGCCGGAGTGCGTGTAAGGAATGCCTAACCAGTCGAGCACGCCCTGGATCGCGCCATCCTCGCCAAAGCGTCCATGCAAAGCGTTGAATACCGCATCGGGTTTGGGCGTCAGGGCGGTAAGCAACGCCGGCAAATCGTCGGTCACGTCGATCAGCGCAACGTGGTAACCCGCTTCACGCAAAGCGGCGGCAACCTGTAGGCCGGACGACAGGCTGACCTCGCGTTCGTTGGAGATGCCGCCATAAAGGACTGCGACGCGCGTCATGGGCGAGGCTCCGCAGTCCTGGCGGGCACACCAATTCGGCGGATTTCCCATTCCAGCGTGACCCCGGTGGTCGCTTTGACCCGGCGGCGAACTTGCTCGCCCAGACCCTCAATGTCGGCAGCAGTCGCGGTGCCGGTGTTGATGAGGAAGTTGCAGTGTTTTTCCGACACCACCGCGCCGCCGACGCTGAGACCACGGCACCCCGCGGCGTCGATCAGTTCCCAGGCCTTCATGCCGCCATCCGGATTGCGGAACGTGGACCCGCCGGTGCGCGCGCGTACCGGCTGCGAGGCCTCTCGCGCGGCCCGGATTTCAGCCATCTTTGCCGCGATCACCGGGGTCGCACCGGGCTTCGCCGCCAGCCGCACGCGGGTGATCACACTACCCGGCGGGACGCTGGCATGGCGATAGCCGAATGCCAGATCGGTCGAGGACAGGCGGCGCCTTTCTCCATCCCGCGTCACACAATCGGCCCAGGAGAGAACGTGCGCCATTTCGCCGCCATACGCGCCAGCGTTCATGGCGACCGCGCCGCCGATGGTGCCGGGAATACCGGACAGAAATTCAAGCCCGGTCAGGCCGGCCGCGGCAGCGGTTTCTGCCACTGTCAGGTCGAGCGCGGCAGCACCGGCAATGACGCCATCAGGCTCAACCGCGATAGCCGAAAAGCCTCGCGCGAGGCGGATTGTCACTCCCGGCAGACCACCGTCACGAACAATCAGGTTGGACGCGGCGCCGATCACCTGCACCGGCGTGGTTGCCGGTAACGCCAGCAGCAACGTGGCAAGGTCGGCGGCATCGGCTGGCCGGACGAGGAACTCGGCATGGCCCCCGGCGCGGAACCAGGTGAACGGCGCAAGTGGGGCATCCGCCTGGACGCGTCCGCGGATTGGCAGCAAACCCGGCTCGATCAAAGGCAAATCCTTGCGGACTGCGGCGGCCGTCATGTCCCACCTCCACGCCGAGCATTGGCCTGCAACGCGGTCAGTTCGGCGGGTAAACCGGCAGCCCATTGCGTGATCGAACCAGCGCCGAGGCAGACGACGAAGTCGCCCGGTTTGGCGATGGCATGCACCATCTCCGCGAGGCGGGCTGGTGCCGGCAACGGGACGACGCTGCGGTGACCGCGCGCGCGCATACCTTCAACCAAAGCATCGCGGTCGATCCCTTGGATGGGTGCCTCGCCTGCTGGGTAGACGTCGGCGACGATCACAGTACCGGCGTCGTTCATACAGGCGCAGAACTCGTTGAACAGCGATTGCAACCGCGTGAAACGGTGCGGTTGCACCACCGCCACGACATCGCGCGCGCCGGCCTGCCGGGCGGCTTTCAGTACGGCGGCGATCTCTACCGGGTGGTGGCCGTAGTCGTCGATGACAGTGATGCCGCCGGCCTCGCCGGTGCGCGTGAAGCGCCGCCTGACACCCTTGAACCCGAGGAACGCGTCGCGAAGAACGGTATCGCCGATCTCCATCTCCACACCGACGGCGATCGCGGCCAAGGCGTTTTGCACATTGTGCTCACCCAACATCGGCAGGCGGAAAGGACCCATGCGGCGCGAGCGGTTGCGCGTGCGGTCGGTCACCACGACCTCGAACGTCGAGCCGGCTTTGTCCGGCCGCACCTTGTCGGCGCGCACATCGGCCTGGGGTGAGAAGCCGTAGGTAATGATGCGCCGATCGGACAGCCGCGGGATCATCTGCTGCACTGCCGGGTGGTCGATGCACAGCACTGCGAAGCCGTAGAACGGGATGTTGGCGACGAACTGGTCGTAGCCGGCGATCATTGCCTCGGGTGTCCCCCAATGATCCAGGTGCTCGGGGTCCATGTTGGTGACCACCGCGATCACGGCGGGCAGCCGAAGAAAACTGCCATCGCTTTCGTCGGCCTCGACGACCATCCAGTCGCCGTCGCCCATGCGGGTGTTGGTGCCATAGGCGTTGATGATGCCGCCATTGATCACGGTGGGATCGAGGTGGGCGGCCTCCAGCATGCAGGCGATCAGGCTGGTGGTGGTGGTCTTGCCATGGGTGCCGCCAACGGCGATGGACCATCTCAAACGCATCAACTCGGCCAGCATTTCGGCACGACGGACCACTGGAATGAAGCGGGCACGAGCGGCCACGACCTCGGGGTTGTCGGTTTTCACGGCGGTGGAAACCACAACTACCCGAGCATCGCCCAGATTGGCGGCGTCATGACCGATCGTTACCGGGATACCTGCTTCGCGCAGCCGCCAGACGTTGGCGGAATCAGAAATGTCTGAACCCTGCACGGAATAGCCAAGCGTATGCAGTACCTCGGCGATGCCCGACATGCCGATGCCGCCGATACCTACGAAATGCATCCGGCCGATCGAAAGTGGCAGTGCCCTCATGACTGGCCCGCCCTCATGACTGTCCCGCGCTGGGCAGTTCGCTGGTTCTTCTCGTTGTTGATCGGCCGGATTGCCCCCGTGACGGTCCCCCGGACGCCGGCTCTATCGCGGGTGCAGTTTCGCGCATCACCTGTTCCACCAGGTCGGCGAGGGCGTCGGCCGCGCCCGGTCTCGCAACCAGCTTCGCGTGCATCGCACCCAAAGCCAACGCGGCCGAGTCGGCCAACAGGCCACCAAGGTGCTTCGCCAAAGCATCGACCGTGAACCCGGATTGCGGCACGACCCAGGCTCCCCCGGCGTCAGCCAATGCCCTGGCATTGGCGCTCTGATGATCGTCGATCGCACCAGGCAATGGCACCAGAATCGAGGGCCGTCCGGCGATGGCAAGTTCCGCGACGGTCGATGCTCCGGCGCGCGCGATTACAAGGTGCGCAACCTGGAGTCGATCAGCCACGTCTGGGAAGAATGTCGCCAGCTCGGCGCTGATCCCTTTGGCGGAGTACGCAGCCCGTACCCGGTCGAGGTCCTCGGCGCGGCACTGCTGGGTGACCATCAGCCTGACCCGAATGTCGTCAGGTAGCCTCGCGATTGCCGGAGGGACAATTTCGCTGAATATGCGGGCACCAAGGGAACCACCCAGCACCAGAACCCGGATGGATCCACCAAGGATCGATCCATCGTGTTTCGGGCCGGGCGGAGGCTCGTATCCGGCGTCGCACAATGCGGCAATCGCCGGCCGAACGGGATTGCCGGTCACAAGGCGGCGCACTCTTGCCGGCACGCGGCTGGTGTCCGCAAAACTCAGCGCCAGCACGCTGGCGTGACGCGCCAAAAACCGATTGGCCCGGCCAAGCACCGCGTTCTGTTCGTGCAGCACAACAGGCGGACGCCCCCGCACCAGACGCGAGGCAAGAACGGGAGGAACGGCGGGATAGCCCCCGAACGCGACCACGGCGGCGGGCCGGATGCGGGCCAGGATGCTGCGCGCACGCGCCACTCCGGCGGCCAAGGCAAAGACCGCTTTGCCGGCTCGCGCCGCACCACGTCCGGCGATCCCGGCGGCCGGCAAAACGTACTGGCTACGCGCGTCGAACACACTGCCACGCGGCACGACGGCGCGGGCGTCAGTCATCAGGACGACCCAATGGCCGCGCCTGACCAATGCGGAAGCCAGAGCCTCGGCCGGATAGAAATGTCCGCCTGTGCCGCCGGCGGCAATGATGATGGGGCGCACTTCCGGGCCTCTCATGGCAGATGCCTCCAGGGCCGACCGGATTGCCGCGATGCGGCCAGGCAGTGTGTCCAAGAAATTTGGTGCAGCACGCTGGCGGAGGACCGCGAGCGGATCAGCTGCATTGCCATCGGACCAGGGATTGAACGGAGTTGAATTAGCTCACCACCGTCATGGTCAGGCCTGTCCAGACAACCTATACCCGCGCGAAGATCAACCTCAATTGAGGCAGTGTGCGTGCGTATCGATCCTCGGGTCGAGCCCGAGGATGCCGGTGAGGAGCGGATCATGCCGTGCTTCAGACGCAGGTTGGCGCACTTGCGAACGAGTCGTGGCATCAGGGCGGCCCGCATCATGCTGCCTCCCGAAGCATCATTGCATCGGGCGAACGACTCTCGCGCGTTCGCTCGTCCCGCGCCCTGGCACGGGTCAGCGACAGCAACATCCCCATTCCCAGACCTACCGCGACCGCCGAAGAACCGCCGTATGAGATCAACGGCAACGTCATTCCCTTGGTCGGCATCATTCCGAGGGTGGAAAACAGATTGACCATCGTCTGCAACCCGAAGCCGGATAGCAGACCCGCTGCCGCGAAGACGTTGAACAAGTCTTGCTCACGCATCAACCGCAGCAAGCCGCGAAGCACGATGAACGCGAACACGCCGACCAGCAGCACGCAGACGATCAGACCAAACTCCTCGCCAACCACGGCGAAAACGACGTCGGCATGCACATCGGGAATGCTGTCCTTGACCATGCCCTCGCCCGCGCCGCGACCGGTCAGCCCGCCATTGGCGAACGCCTCCATCACCTTGCCGATCTGATAATTGCCACCGTCTTTGCCGTACAGGAACTGATCGACCCGGCGGTGCACATGCGGCAGCAGGGTGTAAAGCAGCACGCCACCGGCGCCCGAGAGGCCAAGCAGCAGTGTGATGAAAAACATATTGATGCCGCTGACAAACAACTGGATCAGAAACACGGCACCGATGACTGCCATCATGCCCACATCCGGCTGCTTTTTCAGGATCGCCACGATCACCAGGAACAGTCCGAGCGCAATCAGAACGCCCGGAAATTTTGGATGGCGGCGCTGCCGTGCCAGCAGCCAAGCCGTCGTCAGCGCAAAGCAGGGCTTCAGAAATTCACTGGGCTGAATGCGGTTGCCGGCGATCGAGATCCACCTTGCCGCACCTTTGGCCTCGACCCCGACCACCAGTGTCATCGCAGTGGCGAGCAACGCCAGCACACACCCCACCAACGCCAGCCGCCTGACGGTCCGCGGCGGCAGCATCGACACGCCAACGATGACGGCCAGTGCGAATGCAAGAAACATCAATTGCTTGATGATGAACATGTCCCGCTCGGCATGGATCCGCTCCGCGACGGACGGGCTTGCCGCAAGAACCATGATGTAGCCGCACCCGATCAACAGACAGAGCGCGCCCAAGGTCCAACGATCGACCGTCATCCACCACCGGGCGATCATCGTATTGTTGGCACGGGTAAAGCCGCTCATCGGGCGATCCCCTCTCTCCGGTCAACGCGGGACGAAATGCTCTCGCCGACAGCTGACGTGGAGCGATGGTCGGAACCAGAGCACCTACCGTCGACTCCCTTTGCGAGCGCCAGACCCCGGGCCAGTTCAGCGAACCGTTCACCGCGATCTTCGTAACTTCTGAACTGGTCCCAACTTGCAGTGGCGGGGGACAGCAGAACGACCGGGGTGTGCTCGTTTTTCGCGGCAGCGAAGGCAGCGGGAACGGCGGCGTCCAGAGTTTCGACCAGGTCGAACGGGACACCATGTTTCGCCAACGTTTCGGCGAAGATCGGGGCGTCACGGCCGATCAGCATGGCACGCGCGATGCGCGGGAAATGCGGCACCAACGGGACGATGCCGCCCTCCTTGCCCATGCCACCGGCGATCCAGATCAGACGATCATAGCAGATCAGCGCGCACTCGGCGGCATCGGCATTGGTCGCCTTGCTGTCGTTGACAAAGCTAACGCCGTCGACGGTAACAATGTGCTGCTGACGGTGTGGCAGACCGGGATAGGAGGCAATGCCGGATGCAATATTTGCGCGGTCCAGCCCCAGAAATGATGCCATCGCGAACGCGGCAGCAGCATTTTGTGCATTGTGTGCACCGGGCAGTGCGATCGCGTCGGCCAAATGAAGGACTGGACCAGTGTTGTCGCGCAGTACGCCGTCCCGACGGAATACATCGACGAGTGTAGGACCCGCGACGCGGTCCGCAGCGGAGCCGGACACACGGGCAACCCTTGCTGGTTGCCGATCCAGCCAGGCGGCCATGGTGCGGGATCCCTGGTCATCGACACCGATCACCGCAAGGTCAGCGTTGGTCTGGCGGTCAAAGATCGCCCGCTTCGCCATTGCGTAACCGGCCATGTCGCCATGGCGGTCGATGTGGTCGGCGCTAAGATTGAGCATCGCCGCCACATCGAAGCGAACGGTTACGAGTCGCTCCAACATGTAGGACGACATTTCCAGGACATAGATCCCGTCGTCCGGCAACAGCGGCAGCGACAGGGCCGCGGGACCAAGGTTGGCGCCGGCCTCGGCGTTGCAGCCGGCCTGTTTCAGGATATGCGCCAACAGCGCCGTCGTCGTCGATTTGCCATTGGTACCGGTGATGCCGACAAAACGGGCACGCGAGCCAGAACGGCGAACGGCCTGATACAGCAGCTCCACGTCAGATACGATAGGGACACCGGCAGCGACGGCGCGCGCTGCGATCGGGTGCGGCTTTGGCAGGCGATGCGGAATGCCTGGCGAGAGCACGATGGCGTCGAAGTTGAACTCGCCCTCACACAGATCCTGCAACTTCACCCCCGATACCGCGGCGCGAGCGGTTTCGGAGTCATCCCACGCGGTGACCTCGGCCCCCATCGCGCGCAAGGCGTTGGCCGCCGCACGACCATTCAAGCCAAGACCAACCACGGCATAGCGTTCGCCGGCAAACAGGTCGGAAGAGAACACAGTCATCTTATCTTCAAGGTCGCGAGCCCGACCAGCGCCAGGATCATCGATATGATCCAGAATCGAATGACGATGGTCGGTTCGGCCCAGCCCTTCTTTTCGAAATGGTGATGCAATGGTGCCATGAGGAAGACACGGTTGCCGGTGCGTTTGTACCAGAACACCTGGACGATGACCGATACCGTTTCGACAACGAACAGCCCGCCAACAATGCACAACACGATTTCGTGTTTGGTGGCGACCGCTACCGCGCCCAGAGCGCCACCAATCGCGAGGCT
>Ga0187867_10002654_pt1 | contig 14685 bp, 21 predicted proteins | sample June2016WEW_13_1_FD_132976 | JGI IMG/M metagenome (GOLD analysis project Ga0187867, IMG submission 132976) | Peatland microbial communities from SPRUCE experiment site at the Marcell Experimental Forest, Minnesota, USA - June2016WEW_13_10 | ecosystem: Environmental > Terrestrial > Soil >... | reverse complement strand
CTAGTATCCATTTGCATAAAGCTTGTTGCAGCAGGAATAGATGGCAGAGTTTCAGTAATGTTTGAACCCATGGCGGCAGGCGGTGAAAGCGTTAAATAGTTTGAACCAAATGTATTATTTCCAAGGAGAATAGATCCTGCCTGAATATTTGCTGGGGTATTTGGAGCAGCATTTACAACAAGAACACCACCAATAAACGATGCCGTGGCCGTTCCGCTTGAAATTCCTGATGTGGTGGCATTTACCGTGCCGCCAGCAGTAATCTTAATGGACGGGTCTCCAGCGCCGTCATTAAAATAAAGATTCCCATCCGTTCCAACCCATAGAGAGTTGTTTGTTGGAAACGCAGACTGCTGAGTAAAAATTGTAGCCTGCAAATTAGTTGCCGGGTTTCCGTTAAACGGAAGCGCCGAATTGATATTTAGTCCCGCCGGAGGAATCTGAACGCCACTACCAGGAGTGTGATTGTGTTGATCTAAGACGTTGAAACACGCTTGGTTATTGAATGCGTAATCGGGTCCCGGGTCAATATTTGGGACTGGATTCGGCAATCCCATGTTTGGAGTAATGATTGTATTTGCCATTAAAAAACTCCTATAGAAACGATTACTGCTGCGCTACTGGTAAGAGTAAGCGTTGTTTTGTTGAAGGGCTGTGAACGATAAATAGATGCCGGTCCTTGTTGATCTAAAATAATCCAGCCTTGTTGTGTGCCTCCGAGCTTATGATTAATTACGGTTGCCCCGTCAATCAATGAGATGTTGCTCAAGATAAGCATGCTTGTCATCGGATTGGCAAGAACAGGGTCCAGTTGCGCCTTCCATTGCGTCTGCAGAAGGCTCAGCGGGAGTAAACTTGTTTTTTGAAGTGGGAGGGCCATCAGTATCCGAAGCCCCCGCCCCAGCCCCCGCCAAACCCACCACCGTAATTTCCGCCAGGGCCGCTAAAATTTGGGTCGCCCATGGTGTTTCTTGAGTTGGTAGCTGTATTCGGTTGTCCGACATTCCTGTTGGCCGCAGTAACTTCAATTCTGATTTCAAGTGCGGCCTTTCTGTTCAACAACTCTTGCGCCTGATCATAAAACTGGCGCTTGGCGAGTGCCTTTGCAGCAGCATCTACGACCACGTATTCCCACCATGCGGAATAACCGAACGGCATCATGTCGGTGTCGAGTAGAAGTTGCTTTGCAAGCGGAACGTACCATAGCCTGAAATACTGTCCGGAATTTGTCGGGATAATATACAGATTCTCGCCCATCTCACGATATTGGAATGAGCAATATTGACCCGAAACGTTATTGGAAGCTGCGCCCAGCAAAATATTGTACTTATTATGGTCAGCCCAATTGAATCGGCTCATCGATACCCAGCCTTGGGTATTATTTACTTGAGCCCCGAAGCTGTTGAAATCCATGCCGTATACTTTGAATGCGGCTGGCGCTGGATTTCCAGCAGGATTTGGCATCCAAGCACCGCTTACTGGATCTAAGAATCCGAGATAGTTTGTCCCATTGGGAAGGGGGTAGTAAAGATTTGATGTGCTGGAAATAATCAGTGGCGGAGCAAGAAAATAGTCTTCTCCGAACTTAGCCGTAAGAATGTCGCCCAACTCATAGTTTGAGTTATTCAGCATCAAGTTCCATTCGTCATTAGTAACGAAATTTGACTTGAGCATGTCGGCCCTGAGTCTGGCTTGGTATCTAAGATAACCTAAGTTGATCTGGCCAGGAGCGCAAGGAACGATTGAAACTGGCGATGAAGCAGAATATCCCGAAGTACCAGCGATGCTGACAGAAGCGACATTATAATAGTAAGTAACGCCAACTGTAACAGCTGTATCTGCATAGTAGTTAGCCGCCGGCGTGGCGATAACAGCAAAGTTAACTCCATCTAAAGACCTTTGAACAGAATAGCTTGTTGCTCCGGCTACGATATTCCATGAGAGTAGATTCTGTCCATTTCCGGTCTGGAGAATGACTTGCTGTGGGAGCCCGCTTAAGCCTGCCATGCTACCTCGTTAAAATGGGCCCGGAGAAAATCCCCGAGCCCACTTAAATTTTCAAAGCTACCTATCAAGTACCGTTCGTTCCGATGTTGCTAGGGCTAAATCTGTAATCTACATAGAAGCACATGCCACAAACAGACCCATTGGCTGGAGCGGTAGGAATCTTGGTTGTAACACTTGAGCTAGTGTCGGACAGCATTTGAACCATGACCCAACCGCCAAAATGAGTGCTACCACCAGTGGGTTGCGGCGCAAGAGACACGTTTGGATCTCCAACAACTTCAATAGAAGTAATTCCAGATACACCGGGAGCATAAACCAGCCCAGTGCTTCCGCCTGCGCCAGTGGCAGCGGCAATAAAGCTTGCGCCAACGGCTGGAGTAACCCCGGCAGGAAGACCAACCGCAAGCCAGTCTCCGTTATTGGTATCACTTACCGTCAATGCAAAAGCAAAACCAGTTGCCCAGCCAGTTACCGCACTAGAGAATGTGATTGAAGTATCTCCAGTTCCGGAAACTTTGGTAAGAACCGAACCAATTGGCGCTCCAATTCCGGTCGTAAGAAGCGTAACACCGGCCACAAGCGTAGACGTTACCGAGTACAAATGCCCAGATCCGTCTGTGTAGATTGCCCCGGCCGTAGCATTTGCGCTAGAGACTGCAAATACAATTGGAACCGACGGGCCCTGAGCGGGAATAACCGTAGAACCGTCCTGGGGAATTCCACCCAACGGAGCATTAAGCGTACTCACAACAGTAACAACAGAGGTACCGCTAGCCGTGAATGCAGCGGTTCCAATGACTGGCGAAGGCAAGTTATTAATCGTAAGAACTAATGCTGCTCCGATAGTGGCAGCAGAAGAGTTAGCGGCGATGGATTGTTGAACGTACTGGAGTCCTCGTTGGCCGTATGCAGCAGCATTGCCAAGAAGAGGAGCAGAACCAACGCCCGATACATTGAACCAAATACAAAACGAATCCCCATAAGAATCATAAAGCATGAAGTATTTACTAGCCAGCGATCCGGAAACGTCTGCAACCGGGGTAATCGTTGCTGTTCCAGCGGGGCCAACGCCCACAGAAGCAATGATATACGGATTGTGAACGGTAAGAGCCGATGCCGATGCACTGATTCCAAGGGCCGAACCAGTTACCGGAGATACAAAACCAGAGAATCCGCCAAGATAACGGTTATAGTTTCCGTCAAGCTGCACTAACGCAAAGCCAGGAGCTGGATTTGGATTTGTATAACCGCGGTGTGTTCCGGGTGTTGCAGTGGTGTGCATGAATATGTTTCTAATGCCCTGACCCTTAATCGACCTAACGCCAAGACCATTACCATTTGTGCTGTCTACGACAAAATTACAGTCAATTAGAACGGGCTGGGAAGCGAAGGAGAAGAGCCTTCCGCCATTATTACCGATAGCATTAGCCATTTGAGACCTCTTTGCGCTCCGGTATTAAACCTCTTGATTGCCGGAGCAGCTAGTCAAGAAGGTGTAGAGAGGTCTACATAATAGTACCGTTGCTTCGTAAAACACAAAGGGCCCCGGATTTTATCCCGGAGCCCTAAGCATAACTCTGGTTGTGTCAGAGAAATTACTGCGGCAATGCAACCACGGCATTTGCGCCCGGAGCATTACACGAGAGGTTGAGGTAACCGCCCACGCGAATTTCTACGGCGTCCTGTCCCGGAATCGGGAAGCCCAGCATGTCGTAGAAGCCAGGGAAGGTAAGGAACTGGGGAATCTTGCCCAAGCTTCTAAGCTTCCACGTTTTCATCGTGGTGATGTAAGCGGTTTGGCCCGGGCAGTTACGATCTTGAATGATCGAAATTTCCCCGTTAGCCGTAGGAAGAACCAGCGCCTTAAAGCTGATTTCCACTTCCTCATTAACCTTCGCGCGAATCATCTGATACTGGCCTTGGCCAGTCAGATTCTTAACGAGGGTCTGATAAGAGACCGGGTTAATGTAAATCACATCCGGGTCGCCCGCTTCAGAGCTTTGTGCTGCGAGTTGGTTCGTGGCATCAATGAGGCAATCTTGAATCGATTCCGAGCCCCCCGAAAACCGGAGCCCGGCGAGCTTGGTCGGCGACACCGATCTGTTCTGAGTGAAGAATGAATCCGACTGGCCAGGAGCGACCGACGGAATCCATGCGCCAAGACCTGCGATGCACAGCATGTTAGCCGAGTTAAGGCCGTTCGTGCTGAACAGCGTATCGCCAGCGCGACCGAGATACGGGAATGCCGTGCTCCAGCCAGACGGGGTAGCAATTGCGCCCTGAAGGGTAGGAGACACAGACACGGTGCCCGCGCCAGTATCAACCGCAACCACGTAGCCGATAGCACCGCCAGTCGATTGCGTAGCTGTTTGGCCTGCGATCGAGAAGCTATTAAGCGCCATGTTGACAGAGAATTGGTAAACCTGACCCAAGTTGTCCAGCGTGATAACGCCAGCAACAATGGAACCGGCACCAAGTCCATACGTTCCGCGAGTGCCGGAGCCGTCCGAAAACATTTGGTAAGCGATATCGTTGGCGGCTCCCATGTAGAGAGACTTAACGTTCATTTTTGCTGCAGGCATGAATGCGCCGATGTTCTGGGCCGATGCACGCAGGAATTGGTTCTGAATAGATCCAACGCGGTAAACGTTAACAGTCGTCAACAGGAAGGAAGCGGTAGCCGGAGCGGTTTGGTATGTTTGAGCAGTACCAAGGTTAGCAGAACCACCGCCGCCAACGTCATACAACACTGGAATTGGGAAGTTCAAGCCGCCGAGACCCATTTCGGTCTCGTCTTTATCAACCATGGAGAGGAATCTGTTTTTATTAAAAACAAGATCCTTCATGACCCATGCGTCATCGGAATAGAGCTGCTTCAGGACTTGCAAGTTGTCCTGACTATTTGAATAGGCTAGTGCCGGATTTGCTGGAGTACCCATTGATTACCTTCCTTGTTTCATTGCTTGCACCCGTCTAATTGCCTCAGCGATTTGCTCAGACTCAGAGAGTAGGTGAAACGGTTTTGACGCCTGCTTTTGTGAGGTCGTCGTCATACTTTGCGTTATTGTTTTTGGAGAAGTCTTTGGAGCGCCTAACGCCTTCTGCGGCTCCTGAGACCTGTTCTTAATCTTTGTCACTGACGCAAATTTTTCTGCGCGTTGAACTAAGGCGTCTTCAATCTCTTTAGCCGCCTGCTCAACGGTAAGCTCTACGTCGTCTTCGTCGAAAGAGTCGTTCACATGACGGAGGACTGCATCCTCCATCCCAAGCTCTTTAATCGTAGAAAATGCTTCATTCTCTGCGACTACTTTGGCAATTTCTGCCTTCCAAAGAGACTGGTTATGCTGAAACTCTTTAACGGTCTGTTCTTCTTGTGCCTTTTCAAGGGCCGTCTGACGTTCTTCTAGTGTCTTGTATCGCTGCTCTTCCGGATTAACCGAAGCCTGCTTATCGACTAGATACTGAGTATATTCGTCGTAAGTAAGACCCAGTTCGTCCGCTGCGGAATAATCCTTTGCTGCAATCTTAGATTTCAACTGAGAATATTTCTCAGCGTCTGCTAATTTTGCCTCAAACTCTCGTTCACGCTGCGCTAGCGCCTGTTCGCGTCTACGCTGCGCCTGCTCTTTACGGGCAATGGCGCTAATCTGCGGCGATAACTTTACCGATTCTTCTCCGGCCGGTGATTCTGCAACCTGCTCAGTAGTGGTATCTTGCTTCGGATTCGGTGCGTTGGGCCGTTCAATCTGTGACCCGGTAATGGTTGTGGTGCCCTTGGGGTCGTATCCGGTGAATTCTCTCACAGGAAGGTCAAACTCTTTTGGGCCGGTGGGATTTGTAATTGCTGCTACTTCGATTGCTTCAGTCGTAAATGCCATATCATTCTCCTTGGTTATTCTTCTTATCGATTCTGCTTACTAAACTTGTACTCCTGATGTTGGACCCTGAGATGCGGCCGGTGGAGCTACTGGCAATGGTCCTTGCGCTCCTGGTGCGGCAGGAACCGGCATAGGCGGCGGCGGTGTTGCCGTTTTCTTAAGGTTTTGAATGGCTGTAAAATAACCCCTAAGAAGATCCATCTTGGTCTCTTCTAGGTCTGTGACGGCATATTTATTGATGGTTTGAACCGTTAACGTTGTTGCGAGGTCCGATGGATCCAGGACAAAATAATCGGGCGGATTATATCCAGTTTTACCATCTTCTACGATTGCGTCGAGATCGTGAAGAATTCGCTCTTCAAGTGCTACAGCCAGTTGATCAGATTGCTCTAGATCAGGAAAGTTCGATAGTCTGCGAAATTCTTGATTTGATATCTCTCCTGCGGCCAGCATCTCGGAAATCTTTGCTTGCCGCCCTACAGGGTCTTTCGGAAGAGATGACTCGTCAAAGCACTGAATGACGTAGGTGTCTTTAATGCCTTCCGCATCCAGGGGTAGATCAACTTCTCTGGTTCCATCCTTGCCCGGGTAAACGGTCGTATAAGTGCCGGTCTCGCGTGCAATATCTGCGGCCCCGTCAATCATCATGTAAGCAAGGTCTGGGAAAAAGTTTTGATACCGGCGCTGGAGTGCCGCGAATCGGTCTGACTCTACGTTCTGCTTGGTCCGCATGGCTTCGCCAGAAGTTACGCCTTGGTCAATCTTACCCGTAGCACTCATGGCAGAAATACCAGCCATGTCATAAGCGTTCTGAATCAACCACTTGATGTAATCGTAAATCTCTTGGTTGTTAGACTGTGCGTTAACAAACTGTGGCGCCTCAGCCATTGTCTTGACCTTAATGATCGAAGACACGTTATTGTTGAACGCAGTTTCAAGAACCTTGGACAACTCGGAGATAATAATCTTAGGTACGCCCGTCATCTCAATGCACTGCGACGAGATAATGAGCATCTTGTAGATTTCCATCTGAGTCGGAAACAAGATTTCAGCTAAGCCCTGAGAAAACCAGCCTACGGTATTCTGGTTGTAATCAAACTTGGCAAAAGGGAAGTATTTTTTCTCCCAGGGCTCATCGAGAAGCACTCCTTCGCTGCATACGATGACGTGCCGACCGTCCTTGGTTTTGTCACCACTCGGAAGGTGCCAGCCCTCACTCACAATGATCTGATCGGAAATTGTATCAGTCGATTGAGGAGAGCTGTCTACCGTTCCGCCCTGAGATGCATAGATTTTTTCTGATTCTTTCGGCATTTGGTCTGCCAAAACGCCACGGTCGCAAAGCTTGGTGTGAATGAGTGCACGCGGGTTGCGGTAGTATCCGTCATTGAAATCAACTAACAGTTCTGTCTCAAGAGTTCGCTCCAGCTCTATCTTGTTGTCCTTCTTGATGACCTTGATAAAGCCGTTACCAAGCTGGGCCGCGTCTCGGAATGCTTCCGCGCCAAGCTCATAAGCCTTGCAGCGGTAAAACTCGCCCATAATGAAGTTATTGAGCTGCTTTGAGATGCGCCGCTCTTTGTAATGTCCCGCATCGGTTAAGAAGACCGGCCTAGGCTTATCTTGAGTGATCTTAGATGTGAGGGTGTCGATACATGAATAAACAACATTCGCTGTCGGCCTGCCCATAGGCATTTGCTGTGAATTATCGAGAGTCGAGGTCGAAGCCAGATAATTATAGAGTGGCTTTCCTGAAAAAAGGCGACTGTACAGAGAAGCCTGCCGGATACGCGCGGAATGGAACTTTTTGAGAAACGCAGTTGTGGACAGTAATTGCGCCAGAAGTTCTTTATCATCCTTAGCCAACCACCATTGGTAATAGTTATTCTCTTTAGGAAGCGTCTTCTTGTCGCGAGGATCTACAATCTTATCTTTGGCCTTAACGACCTCGATAGGTTCAACTTTCCAAGCCACTTAGCCCCCTGCTCCGCTTGGGAAAATAACGTCAACTAATTGCTCCGGCGGAAGGCTAAGAGTCTTGATCAGGCTTTGTAGCTTCTCAGTCGCTTCTTTGTTTTCAGTGGGCTGAGACAATGGCTGCGCTTGAGCTGGCGCAACCACTGAGGCGGGTGCTGGTAGCTGCTCGATCGATGCAGGCAGTCTGATGGATATTTCAAAGTCCTGAGACTTGAAATGACTGGCGCCGCAAGCCTTCAAAGCTTGAAGAATCTGGAGGGTTTCCGAAACGTTCATTAAAGACTCTCGAAATACTTATTAATCCTAGCCATGGCTTTCTTGAGCTGGACAATGTCCTGAGATGATTCGTGCTCACCCATTTCAGTGGCGGTTGCTGGCTCATGGTCTGGGTTGTCGAGTGTTTCGTTAACTTCGGTGTCTTGTTTGGCGTCCCATGCGGCGTTAGGGTCTACGTCTTCCTGACCCGCATAGTCCATCTCTGCCCGATGGGTGCCCCTTTTCTTTGCCCGTATAGCCGCGCTAAGCGCTTTTCCATCCATCATTTGACACCTCTGACGGAAATAGTATCTCCATTGACCACGCCATAATGGTCTTTGCCGTCAATTTTTACTGATACATATTGAATTTCTTCGCCCTTACTCTTAACTAAGATTGTAAAGTCTTCAGTATTTACAAAAACTATCTCTTTCATTTTTACCCCTTGTTCATGCAGCTCATGATCGCTGCCTCTAGCGCCGACATAATTTGTTTTTTATCTTTCTTTTCAAGAGCGTCGATAAGCTCAGAACCAATTGTTTCGTGAAGTTCTTGATTCATTTGGTCTTCGCCGTCTTCAATCTCTCCGCCGCCGGCTAACTTATGCGGTTCTTTTTCGTTGGCAGCAGTCTGACCTTCCATGTTGGGGTGCTCAACTGGGCCGCCGTGTGCGTATAGATTGGGCTTTTTCATGCCGCGAAGTTCGCCAAGCGTTTTGCCGTGCTTTCTCTTTGCTGCATCTAGCGAGTCTTCTTTGTCTGAGTAAATGCTGTCGCGATTAGCCGATCTAACGTGTAGCCCGGCCTGACTGATACCATCCCCGCCCTTATTGACGCCCTTTTCGTTGTCTTCCCGCTTGGTCCAGCTATCAACCGCTCCGCCTTCCGCATATGCCTGTGGCTTCGGCTTGGGCGGAGGTGAACCAGGAAAGCCAATCTTAGTTCCAAGTGTTTCTTGATCCGCTGGATCCCCACCGTCTGCCATACACACCTTGCAGCTATCGACTTCTCCGCCATGCGCGTGCTTATGGTGTTCCGCTCTGCGTTTCTCACTGTATGCGATAGCGACTGCCTGCTTCTGTGGCTTGCCGTGCGCCATTTCGGTCTTAATGTTCTTTTTAAACGCCTTTGGCGTCTTCGAGTGCACTAGAGGCATCGTCTGGCTCCTTGTTTTTAATGGCGTGGACAAGAGCCATAAGCGACTCCATGACTCCCACATGATCTTTGTTATGAATGTGTTCTATAAGTTCGTCTAAGGCGTGATCGATAAGCTCATCGTCTTCAGAGAAGCCGTAGAGAGATACTCCGGACATTTTCCGAAGTGTGGGGACCTTGCGCTCTTTAAGAAATGGAAGACTCACATAATTGATTGAGTGCTTCGGATATTGAATTAGCCCCGTTCACTTCGGTGGGGCCAGGCCGGATGGACTAACCATCATGATCTATGGCTGGAGAAATTGGGCTCGAACCAATGACCGTCCGGTTAACAGCCGGGTGCTCTACCAACTGAGCTACTCTCCAAATTTTACTGCTTAATCTTACGCCTCATAGCCGCCCAATATGGTTTACTATTAACCGTTGGCTTGCCGTCTTTGAGAATCCATCCAAACTCTTGGTCCCAAATGTTTAGCTGATCAGATTTGGGAAGGTCAAGCTCGCCAGTCCCGGCTATTTTCATGCTGCGGCCATTCTTGTTGTATGAGTCTCGTTTCTTTTTAGTCATCCAGTAATGATTCAGTGCTTCACATTATGGAGTTAGTCCCAGTTGTTCCAGGGTGCGGAGCCGTCGGTATTGTTCGTCCACGTGATTCCTTTGGCGTTCGGGTCATTCATTGCTTGGTCTCGTTTGATCTTTTCCATAATTGCCTGCTTATGTAGATCCTCTTGTTCCTTAATGTATTCTGCCGTTCCAGGAATAAGCGCTTTTTTCGCCGGAGTAGAAAGAAAGTGGTAACCGTTAAACCAACCGTAAAGCAAAGCATCGCAGCGATGGTTGGGTAAGCTTGGATGCTCTTTTTTAGGATAGACAATTTTGTCACCGGACGTTTTCCAGACTAGAGCCATCATTTCGTCCATGAGGTCATGCTCATTGAAATGAATCTTAACCTTGCCTTGGATTAGGTCGCCATTCAATATCTCAATGTGGTCAACCTTGCCGAGCTTGTCCGCGTACTCGAATAGAATGTTAGAGCGCATGGTCATGGTCTCTACACCCTGCTTATTGGCGCCGTCGATAATCACAGAGTTACATGGATATTGTGGGTCATTCAAAAACTCTAGAAGCTTTGTTTCAACCTTGTCGAAGGTCATATGCTTCTGCGCGAATGTCTTGATTACATAAAACGTCGGATCATTGTCATGATACGCGGACAAGACAATCGCAGTATCGTCTTCCCATCCCAAGTCACAACTAAGCACATAATGCCAGCCCTTGGATTGAGGATAAGGTAGGTCTCTAAACAGATTTCGATCCGGATTGAACTTATATACGAGCTTGTCGGTCTCAATGACCCACTCATTGAGGTACCATTGACGAAACTGCGGCGTTTCCATGTACAGGGGCCGATTCGTCTTAATGTCATCAATCTGCGCCTGCCAATCTATGTGTGGGTTTTGATGTGCTGACCAACGGTGGACACTCCAGCCTTGCTCCTTGCCGTTGGTTATGTCAAAAAATAAGCCTTGAGTGAAATTGGATGAAGTACCAAGGAGGCAGGTTGTGCCTTTTTGATCGGCCATCGCTGGGCCAAGGATATCGTAAACTAAATGCCTGAGATTAATCGTGTAGAGACTCGCTTCGTCGATACAAACCAGCTTGTATTTCTTACCGAGAAGCTTGTTCATTTCGTCTTCAGATACGTCAACACCTGTAATGCGGATAACGGACCCATTGGGAAACGTGCAATCGAGGGAGGTGTTGTTGAAGTGAATAGACAGCTCATGCTTGCGGTCAACAACCTTGAGGATATCCTTCATGATGATATCAAGGGCTGACTGGCGAGTAAGACCGATGAATAAGCAGTTAGCCCCTGGGTATTTCAGGCAAGTCTCAACCATGTAAAGTCCGGCCGTGTAGGACTTGGCAGCGCGGCGAGTGCAGTGCAATGCCTTGAGTCTAGATGGGTCGTCTATGAACTTGCGCTGCTCTGTGAATGCGTCGGATGAGACTTCAGAAAGCGTGTCTACCGCTTGGTAGAGTACAATCGCCTGCTCTAACAGTTCATTCTGTAGGTCTAGACTCATTCGCTACTTCTAGCTCAAGGGTGTCTGTCATTTTCTTGAGTGCTGCGAGCTTTTCCTTGGCGGTAAGGGTGTCGGCTAGGCTTGTATGGTCGTCGGTTTCTGGAACCTTGCCGCACATAACCTCCATGATGAATTGAAACGCTCTTGAATCACCCTCAGATGCCTTGGATATCTGCCCTTGAATCATTTGCTCTATTTGTAGTGCGCCCGGGCCGGCTAATCGTTCTTTAGCTTCCTCTTCGGTTAAGCCCACATAAATGTGGATGAGCTTAATAAGGTTCGCCATGTGCTTACGGCGCGCTTCTCGTAACTCTGCCGGAAGCTTGGGGCCGCCGAGCGGGTTTCCGGTCTGACCCTTAACCCATGGCCGGAGATTGCCTAAAGCCGGGACTGGTTTATCGTTAGCCACTGAGTATCCAATGACCTTACTGGATTGGTCGGGCAATGACTACATTGTCCCATGGTGTCTCTTGGATGAGGTCGCCACTTTCAAGGTAAACGGTATCGCCTATCCGACTAATGTTATCAACTTTGTATCTTGGATCTTTGGATTCCAGTTTCAGCTCGTATACTGGTTCTTTGTTGACTCCGGGCGCGACTGGGGTTTGAAACTTAACGTAGCTGTACTGCTTAGCGACCTTATTGGATCGGGCCATGATTCTCCTTAACCTCTAGTCTGAGGTCTTCTACAATTTCCTTACCAATCTTGGTGGCTGGCTGGGCGACTGACTTAACTCCTTTGCACAGAAGTCTGGCTATGCCCTTCTTTCGGTAGTCAATCTTAACATAAGCGAAATGAAGGAATGAGCCGGTAAGGACAGAATATCCCGCTATGAAGTCAGGATCCTTCTTGTCGCATGCAATCCTAACCTCAGTACTTGGCTTTGCGAGTAAGTCCTTAATGCTTCGCGTCGCTGCTGCATAGAATTCGTGCGCTAGCCGTTCGTCGCGTTTTTGGTCATACCAAATGGCATTACGCCAGGTCGCATAGACGATTGGCGTGTCTCTCGGTACAAACTGCCTGATTACGATTGTTGCTGTGTCATCCGATTCTGAGTTATTCAAGCGTGTACCCATTAAGCCCATCCATTCTGTAATCCTTCTGATAATCCTTAGAACGGTTGTATCGCTGACTTTGTGCTTTAATTCCGATTCCCGCTGAGTTTTCCCACTGCAGTAATCCATCCATATGAGTTGTACGCGCTTCGGACTAAGGCGGCTATTGCCGTGGACACAGAGACTAATGCATAACTCTTTGAATTCGGGATGGTTTTGAAAGTGTTCCTCTTCTTTGAGTAGTGACTCGGGGAAGCTTGAAATGATTTTAGACCCGGCTGGCTGGAAGGTATCGACATAGATGCTCGATATCCCGCTCCAGCGTTTTAGCGGCCGATCCGCATAGGCTTCATTCTCTTGGTCTTCAAAGCCTTCGCGCCTTAGACGGTCGTACCATTTAGCTTGTATCTCCTCGAAAGAGGGGTCTTGAGTTGGGTCAGCAAAGAACTTGGGTTGCTTCTTGCTCAAGATCAACCACGTTTCCTTGTCCATTAGTTGCTGCATTTTTTTCAGCGTCTTTGGCCTTAAGCCGAGTCTGAATTTCCTGCACCGCGTGGTAAGTCACGTGGCAGCTAATCCGGTTAATGCAGCTATCGAATAGGTCGGTCTTTTTTACATGTCCGTGCTTATGGTCAAGAGCATGAATTGCACTCATGAGGATTTGCGCGGTGTAGTCTGCGTCTAGGAAGTGGGGAGTGCATACTTTGTTGATTGCTTCCAAAATCTCATTGGTCAGGTCTTGGAATTGCGCCATTGTAACCGGGAGATAGAAGTCATTATTCTTGAAGGTTTGTTTCTTAACTACTGCTTTGGTCATGGATTCTCCTTTTTGCTTGCGTTTTAGGTCATGCTACGTATTCTTTTTACGACGTCAACACTTTCTTGAAAGGAAAATAAAATGGTTGCTTGGTTTGTAACAAATTGGCAGGCGGTGGTGGTTGCAGTTTTGGCGATTGACGCCGCGCTGATTCCCCTTTTCCCGAATGCAGGGATTCTCGGCAAGATCAAATCTCTTCTCTCTGACGTGGCGCCGAAGCAAAGCTAATGACTCTTTCCGCCTGGGTTGCGCTCATCACCACTGCTCTTAAGTTTCCTGATTCAGTCATGGCCATGATCAAGATGTTTCAGCAAACCCCCGAAGAGCAGCATCAAAAGATTGTCGCAGCGGCTCAGGCGGAATCAGCCAGCCTTCAAACAACTGGAAGACCTACATGGCAATGAATAAACACTTCCTTGCCGGAATGTTGATGGGTTTAGGGCTTGCGGCCTGCGCTGGCGCTTCGTTTCCATACAAATACTACGGGCTGGACCTGAAGGATCAAAAGCTCCTTGGTCCCACTACTGCCGATGATTTGAGTTTAGCCGCATCCTGCGATGCGACGGCGACGAATCAATCTCCCTGCGTCGCAATGCTGAGTGATGCCTTTCTCTCTCTCAAACAAGATTACCTAGACATTCAAAACCAACTGAACACCTGCCAGCAGCAGCTTGGCGTTCAGTCTGTTCAGGAGCACGTTCACTGATGAATCTGAAACTTATCCGAAACAAGTTTGCTCTTTATGGGATTGAAGGCGAGTTGTTTGACGATAAGGGATTGCATGTTTGTTTTACTTTGGAACACTCTTACGTACAGCCAGACGGTTCATTTCTGCCAAAGTTGCCAGACGGACTCTATGCCTGTCAGCGGGGACAGCATCGGCTGGCATCCATGAACAATAGTTTCGAAACATTCGAGATAACGAAAGTTCCTGGGCACACGAACATCCTATTCCATAAGGGCAATTACAATAACGATTCAGAAGGTTGTGTTCTAGTCGGCGCAGCCTTCGGTCAGGGCTGTATCTTAGAATCAGCCATAGCGTTCGGAACATTCTTGCAGGCGCAAGAGGGCGTTGACTCATTTCAGCTTACCGTTTCCAGTGTTACCGCAACACCAAGCACAGGCTGAAGCAAATCGCTGAAATAGCAAAGCAATATATTGATACGGTAGGGTCGTGTGATCTACTTTTCTCATACACCATTTTGAGTCCCAGTCTTCTGCAAGTATCTCAATTAATTTCATTTACACTTCTTCCGTTATCGGCACGCGCATTCCATCATCCCATGGGTCGCAATAATTTTTATATTTCAACCGCCACTTGAATCTAATAATCGGCTTCAAGTCATCACTGTTTCCACAAAGCGCAACACTTAACATTTCTAGCGTACCGTTAATTCCCCACCTTTGAATCATTCCCTCTACTTGGTTTTTAAAGGCTTTCGCTGAATGT
>Ga0187867_10002651_pt1 | contig 14701 bp, 17 predicted proteins | sample June2016WEW_13_1_FD_132976 | JGI IMG/M metagenome (GOLD analysis project Ga0187867, IMG submission 132976) | Peatland microbial communities from SPRUCE experiment site at the Marcell Experimental Forest, Minnesota, USA - June2016WEW_13_10 | ecosystem: Environmental > Terrestrial > Soil >... | reverse complement strand
ATGTCCACCCGCATTGCGGTCTGGGCGACAGCCGGAAGACATACCGCCATGACCAAAGCCAAAAACAAGCTGAATTTGCAAAACTTCATAGAACCTTCCTTTTACAAGTATTCGCACCACGTCCCAGTGCTATCGAGCGAGAGTATGGAAGTGACACTCTACGCGCCAGATTACGTCCGACAGCCAATCAACCGTCCCAAAGTCATCGTGGAAACTACGTCACCCGTCCGTGCCACTCAGACACCCGTGCGGGCTACTCGGGAACTGGAGGGACCAGTCTGGGGAGGAAGTCGATCGATGAGTTTCTGTTTGGATGGATCTCGAAGCCGCTACTCCGAATCGAGCGGATTGCGCTGCCGTGCTTCACCGCGGGAGCGTTTTTCGGGTAAACGCAACCATGACCTTACCCGAGACCTCTTCGGCGTCGTTTGCCAATTTGTGCGAATTCACTTTGAATTCAATGGTCGGCTTTGGTCAGGCGCAGAAATCCCTCCCCACATTGAGCATTGATCAAGAATGGTGCGCCCTGAGAGATTCGAACTCCCGACCTTCTGGTTCGTAGCCAGACGCTCTATCCAGCTGAGCTAAGGGCGCAATCCCAATTGAAACTTGAAGTGCCACAGGGATTATAACGAATGTTGCCGCATCCGGGAATGTTCCAGGAGCGCAACAGCAAAATGATCTCGACATTGAAATTCCAAAAGTAAGCGCGACCTTCGGTTTTGTCTTCTAAGGCGTTTTCTGTAGTGAAATTATCGGCTGCGCCGAGATATCCACCGCCCTTATTTGGCCTTCATTGAAGTCGCTGTCTTTGTAAAAGTAAAACTTTCCAGGCGCAGAGCAATTCCTACAAAGCGAGTCAAACACGATGTGTGTATTTTGAGTATCTTAGGGAACGGCAAGCCATGTGCTTATAGCTACAACAGACGAAGTGGCGCGCAACGGGGCGCTCCAAGGACGACTTCGGCCAGAGGTTCTCTTGGGCGCCCCTTGCATTTAGCTGAAGCAGCAAGGGAAAAGCCCTCCCCCCGTTTTTTCCTTGCGACTAAGCCAGGACGAAGCGCTCGCGAACATCCACTCCTGCCTGACGCAATAATCGCGCCACCGCATCTGCCTTCAGTCGCGAAGCATCGAACCCGACGCGAACCGTACGGTCCTTTTGATTAAAGTTCACGCCGCGGATTCCATACACCTCCCGCATCCCATCGATGGCTCTCAATTCGGATTCCCCGGGCACAGCTCCGTAACGGAAGACAACGTCCAAATAAGTCATGTAAAAAATCCTCTTCGGTTCGTACTTCGCCTCATTAACTGCAGACGCCCGGCCGCCCAGGCTGAATCCAATATAAAGCATCGCCCATCGAACCAGACAGTAGGCTGAGCCCTAAGAATTCCGCAAAGCCACCAGAAGGAGTAGAGTTCTCCTTTTGTGGTGCCCGGAATTTTTGAGCGATGGCGAGGCCGTCATCGATTCTGCTTTACGCAAATTGCAATGTCGACACGACCGTCTAATCAGGTTTCTTCACTCGAACGCGATCCGGTCTGTGGGATGAACCTGAATCCCGCGACTGCCAAGCATATCTACGAACACGGCGGTAGAAATTACTATTTTTGCTGCGTCGCCTGCGTGGGAAAGTTTAAGGCAGATCCAAAAAAATATCTGAGCGGAGCTCGGTCGCCGAAACCTTCTGGCTTGGTGAGGCTGGGTGCTGCAAGGTCTGCGCCTTCGGCCGCTCACGAAAGCGTTGTTCAAGAACACCAGCAACGAAGCTCATCCAATAGCGCAGCTTATGTCTGTCCCATGTGCCCGGAGGTCCGCGAAAGCACGCCCGGAGCTTGCCCGTCGTGTGGCATGGCGCTCGAGGCCGACGTTCCAGCGGCGTCCACGCGCACCGAATACACCTGTCCCATGCATCCCGAGATTGTGCGTCCCGCGCCGGGTTCATGCCCGATTTGCGGCATGGCTCTCGAGCCACGCACCGTCACCGCCGCTGCCAGCGAGGACAATCCCGAACTGCGTGACATGAGCCGTCGTTTCGGGATCAGCCTCGCACTCACCGCACCGCTGATGGCCATCGCCATGACCGCAATGCTTTGGGAGATGCCATTGCACCGCATGCTTTCCGGTGGGGCGCTGCCCTGGCTGGAGTTCGCACTGGCCACGCCTGTTGTTTTGTGGGGCGGATGGCCATTCTTCGAGCGCTTTTGGACTTCGCTGGTCAATCGCCGTCCCAACATGTTCACTCTGATCGGCATGGGCACCGGCGTCGCCTACGGATATAGCGTGGTCGCGATGCTGGCGCCACGGATTTTTCCTGAATCGATGCGCACCATGGCGGGCTATCCCGAGCTTTACTTCGAAGCGGCCGCCGCCATCACCACTCTCGTACTGCTCGGACAAGTGATGGAATTACGCGCCCGCAGCCGTACCAGTGCAGCGATCCGTGCGCTGCTCGATCTCAGTCCAAAGACCGCTCGCGTTCTTTATTCTGATGGCACCGAGAAAGACATTCCACTCGAGCAAGTAAAGCCGGGCGACCGTCTGCGAGTGCGCCCAGGCGAAAGGATTCCGGTGGACGGCATTCTGCTCGAAGGCCGCAGCTCAGTGGATGAATCGATGATCACCGGTGAATCAATGCCGGTCGAGAAATCCCCGGACAGCAAAGTCATCGGCGCAACCATCAATGGCGCCGGTTCCTTCGTCATGCAAGCCGAGCGTGTCGGGAGTGAGACATTACTGGCCCGCATTGTCCAACTCGTTGGGCAGGCGCAGCGCAGCCGCGCCCCCATCCAGCGCCTCGCTGACCGCGTTGCGAAATGGTTTGTCCCGATCGTGGTCGCAGTTGCATCCTTTACTTTTGTCGTGTGGCTGTTGTTCGGTCCGCAACCTCGCTTTGGGCACGCTCTGGTGAACGCGGTTGCCGTGCTCATCATCGCCTGCCCCTGCGCGTTAGGTCTCGCCACGCCAATGGCAATCATGGTTGGCGTAGGCCGGGGCGCCCGCGCCGGCGTGCTCATCAAGAACGCTGAGGTTCTGGAAACGCTGGAGAGAATCGACACTCTCGTAGTCGACAAAACCGGCACGCTCACCGAGGGCAAGCCACAATTGCTTGGAGTTTCGGTGTCGCAGCAGGATGGCGGTGGCGAAGCTCTTCGCCTCGCCGCAAGCCTGGAACGAGCGAGCGAGCATCCTCTGGCCGCCGCAATCGTTCAGGCCGCGGAAAGACAGGGACTGAAACTCTCAGCTCCTGGTGACTTTGCGAGCGTCGCAGGAAAGGGAATTACGGGTGTTGTTGATGGTAAGCAAGTCGCCGTCGGCAACGCGGCTCTTATGACGGAGATGGGAGCCTTCGTTCGCTCGAACGCGGAGTTCCGTAATTCCAATCCCGGCGCTGGCGCCAACCTTTATGTTGCCATCGATGGAATGTTCGTTCGAACACTGTCCGTCGTGGATCCGTTGAAGCCATCCACTCCCGCGGCCATCCTTTCTCTTAAGAAGCAGGGCATTCACATCGTCATGCTCACTGGCGACAATCGCGCCACCGCCGAGAATCTTGCAGAAGAGGTTGGCATCAACGAATTCGAAGCCGAAGTCTTGCCGGAGCGAAAATTAGAGATTATCCGCAAACTGCAAGGGCAGGGAAGAGTCGTCGCCATGGCTGGCGACGGCATCAACGACGCCCCCGCCCTGGCGCAGGCCGATGTCGGCATTGCCATGGGCACTGGCACTGACGTCGCAATGGAGAGCGGCGGCATCACCCTGGTCAAAGGCGATCTCACCGGCATTCTGCGTGCCCGCAATCTAAGCCGCGCCACCATGCGCAACATCCGCCAGAATCTTTTTTTCGCTTTTGTCTACAACGCGATCGGCGTGCCCATCGCAGCCGGAGTGCTGTATCCTTTTTTCGGTCTGCTGCTCAGCCCGATCTTCGCCGCCGCCGCCATGAGCTTCAGCTCAGTCTCGGTCATCGCGAACGCGTTGCGGCTGCGCAACGCTAAGCTGTAGTGCCCTTCATGCTCTAGGCCCGGGTTCCTCGACCTCGCTTGCCAAGCACTCCTAGCTCAAACATTTTCCTCAATTCCAGGTTAGCGAATTGTAGAATGCGCCCTGCCGACGGTTCGAGTAAAGCTCTGAGGCACCCGCCGAAACAATTGAGGAGGTTATATGGAAGATCTTCCGGCATTGGGCCCTTGCGATTCCGGAATTCCAGATTCGCCAATGGCGACAACCGTGCTGCAAAACGCATCCTCTTTTCCCAACCTAAAGAAACAAGTTCAAAAGTTCTGGCAGAGAAACCCTTGCGATTCTTGGTTTGTAGACGAGCTCCCGGGAACGTCGGCTTTTTACCTAACGCTTGACGAGCACCGGTATCGAGTTCACCCAAAGTTGCTTGCAACGGTGGACTTCAAGAGCACGCGCGGTCAGCGTGTGCTCGAAATTGGCTGGATGCGGGAGCGAGGCTGAGCGCTTTGCCCGCGCCGGCGCACATTACACAGCGGTCGATCTTACCAATGCAGCCGTGTCCATAACTCGGAGGCGGTTTCTGGCGGGTCTACAAGGTTCCTTCACGCAAGGAGACGCAGAAAACCTGCCCTTCGCCGACGGTTCCTTCGACCTCGTATACTCTCATGGCGTCCTTCATCACACCCCCGATACCGGCCGGGCTGTGCGCGAAGTTCACCGCGTGCTTTCCTCTTGCGGCCGAGCCCTCATCATGCTTTATCACCGCGGTTCGTTTAATTATGAAATCAATCTGAGGGTCGTTCGCCGTCTCCGCGCGGCGCTTCTGACCACCAGATTCGGGCCCGCTCTGGCTCAAGAGGTTTTTGGTGACTCGCTCGATCAACTTCGCAGGCACGCAGAGCTGATCAAACAAGGCCCATGCTCCTACCTCGACATGCAGAACATTCTCAATCGGAACACCGACGGTCCCGACAACCCTCTTTCGCAGGTGTTCTCAAGGCAATCGGCTCGGCAACTGTTTTCCCAGTTCCGCAATTTGCGGACGGAGGTCATGTTCTAGAATCCGAATTGGCTTCCTGGCATCGGCAAATTGCTTCCCCGATCGATCGAAGACAGGCTGGCCTCGCGCTGGGGCTGGCATCTCCGGATCTACGCCCAGAAATCTCCTGCAACGGTGTCGCTGGCGGAAGTAGAGAAAAGAGAAGATTGCAAGTTGGCGCGAAGAATTCCGGATGGCTGCCACCGATGCCTTACAGTTTCCCTAAATACTCAATCACGTCAGGCTCTGTCCAATCCACCGGACCAATGAACTTGCGCCGCACGACCCCGCCACGATCGATCACATACGTCTCCGGAAACTTGAACGTCCCATACAGCGCGTTACTCTTTCCGTCCCCATCGCGAACGGATAACAAATTCACGTTGTGATCCCGCAGAAAGCGCTGGTAATTGCTCTGATCCACATCCACGCTGACCGCCAGCACAGTTACGCCCTTGGCCTTCATACGCTGCTGCATCTGCACCAGGGAAGGCATTTCCTCGATGCAGGGCGGGCACCACGTCGCCCAGAAATTCAGGACTACGATCTGGCCTTTGAGTTGGCTGAGGGTTACGGCACGGTCGGCGTCGTGCACCGTGAAATCCGGAGCTGCCGATCCAATCCGCGGCGGTCGCGATCCGCTGTAGCAACCGCACAACGCCATGAGAATGAAAATCGGGGCAGCACCGCTGAGAAAACGAAGGATGCGTGGCACACCGCTATAATAATAGATTCAGCGCATGGCTGCGACAGATCCACCCAACGCTCAACCTGCCGTGTCGGTAATCATCCCGGCGCGCAACGAAGAGGCCTGCCTGGGCGCGTGCCTCCAGTCCCTGGTCAGGCAAGAGGAATTCGCCTTTGAAATCATCGTGGTCGACGATCATTCCACTGACCGCACTCGCGAAATTGCCTCCTCGGTCTCCGACCCACGAATCCGCCTCGTCGAGGCTGGCCCACTCCCGGCAGGCTGGACTGGCAAGAATAATGCGGTCATCGCGGGTGCCAGAGTCGCTTGCGGGCAGTGGCTCTTGTTCACCGATGCCGACACCGAACACCGTTCAGGATGGCTGGCACGAAGTGTCGCGGAAGCCAGCCGTCACGGCGCGGCCTTGCTCTCCTACTCGCCTGAACAAGTTGTGAAGGGTTTCTGGGAAAAAGCTGTGATGCCCGTGATCTTTGCCGAACTCGCTGCGACCTTTCGTCCGTCGCAGGTGAACAACCCCAAGTCGCCTGCGGCCGCAGCCAACGGTCAGTACATCCTCATCACGCGCGAAGCCTATGACGCTGTTGGCGGACACGCCGCGATTGCCGGCAATCTGCTCGAAGATGTTGCTCTCGCGCGCGCCGTGAAGCGATCTGGCCGAAAAATATTGTTCCGCTTCGGCGGCGAGGCCGTTCGCACCCGTATGTATCGCACCTTTGCCCAGCTCCGTGAAGGATGGACGAAAAACCTCGCGCTGCTTTTCCCGTCGCCGCGACGGCTGGCCGCGCTACGAATGATTGAATTTGTCCTGATCGCAGCCAGCTTCGTAATTGCCATCGTCACATTTTTCCATGGGCACGCCCGGCCTGCAGCGGTCGCTGCGATGTTTGCTCTTGTTCTGTACGCATTTCTTCTCGCGCGAATCCGGCGCGCTCATTTTGCCTGGGATGCAAATGTTCTTTCTTTTGTTGGGCTTCCTCTGTTCTCCTATCTCTTACTGCGCTCGGCCAGGGCGCACGCGAAGGGTAGTGTGCCCTGGAAGGGCCGCACGTATTCGGACGAAGCTTGTTTACTGGCAACAGGCCACTGATAACTGGCCACTGGTTTTTATGGTCTATCTCACGCGCAAAGCTGAATTCGCCGCATCGCACTACTACCACAATCCTGATTTCACACCGGAGGAGAATCGCCGTGTCTTCGGTAAATGCAACAACCCCAACGGCCACGGCCATAACTACGTGCTGGAAGTCACGGTGAAGGGCGAAGTCGATTCTCGCTCCGGCTTTGTCGTCGACCTCAAGCAACTCAAGGAAGTTATGCACCGCGAAGTGCTCGACGCCATGGACCACCGTTTTCTGAATAAAGAAGTACCCGAATTCCTGTACCAAATTCCGACTACGGAAAACATCGCCATCGCAATCTGGCAGCGCCTGGCCACCAAACTCGAACGCGCCACGCTGCACCGGGTGCGGGTCTACGAAACCCCCGATCTGTTCGTCGATTTCTACGGGGAGGCCTGAGATGCGTAGCGTGAGGCGTCGAAGGCGCTTGAGATCGGGACGAGTCGCGAGGTCCGGAAAGTGAAAGCTCATCTCTCCCGCCGCTACCTGTTCTCCGCGTCGCACCGCCTGCACAGCGAAGCCATGTCGGACGAAGAGAATCAGGAGACTTACGGCAAGTGCAACAATCTCTACGGCCACGGCCACAACTACGTCGTCCAAGTAACAGTCAGCGGACAGGTGGATGAAAAGACCGGCATGGTCTGTAACCTCACCGATCTCGACAGCTTCATCGCAAGGGAGGTGCTCTCACGCTTCGATCATGAGAATTTGAACACGCTGCAAGAATTCGCTCAACAAGTGCCCACCACGGAAAATCTCTGTATTCAGATTTACGAAATAGTGAACCGTGGCTTCGCTCAGGCGCATCTTGAAAGGGTGCGCTTGCAAGAGACGATGATGAATTCGTTCGAATACGCCGGCAAGCAAATCTAATTTGGGTTTGCGGTAATGAAGGTTGATTCTCAATCGCAAAATTGTCCGATCACAGGAATGACTCAATTGATATGACGATGAAACCAACAACAGAGTCCGCCACCCTCACCAGCGCCAGCTTCGAAGATCTCGTCCAGGAAATGCTCGTCCGCCTCGGCGAAGACCCCAATCGCGAAGGCCTCCAGCGGACTCCGGAGCGCGTTCGCAAATCCATGCAGTTCCTCACCCGCGGCTACGCCGAAGACCCCGAGGCCTTGCTCAAGGGTGCACTGTTCACCGTCACCTACGATGAAATGGTGATCGTCAAAGACGTCGAAATGTTCAGCCTCTGCGAGCACCACATGCTGCCGTTCTTCGGCAAAGTGCACGTGGCCTACATACCCAACGGCAAAGTCATCGGCCTGAGCAAAGTGCCGCGGCTGATCGAACTGTTTTCTCGCCGCCTGCAAATTCAGGAGCGCCTCACCACCCAGATCGCCGAGACCATCCAAAAGGTAATCGAACCGCAAGGCGTCGGCGTCGTGATCGAAGCCCGGCATTTATGCATGATGATGCGCGGCGTCGAGAAACAACATTCCGCCGCCGTCACTTCGTCCATGCTGGGCTGCTTCCGCGATTCGAACGAAACGCGCTCGGAGTTTCTGTCCTTGATCTTCCAGCGTCCCCACGGGATTTGATCGTGCGGAATCTGACCGTTCGCGGCGGACACTCCCCCTGTGCCTCTGTGTCCCCCGCGGTAAGAATTTAAGGCCCACCACCGAGACCACCGAGGCCGCGGTTTTACACGGAAAGAAAGTCAGGCTAGAATGAGTCCTCCGGTTAGCCCCGCCGGAGGTATACACCATGCACAAAGCGCTTCTGACCGCAACGATGCTGGCCGCCGCGGTTTTTGCCTTCCCCGCTCACGCCCAGGACACCAAGAAAGACGCCGCTGTAAAGCCCGCCGACAGCCCTGCGCAAGCCGTGCTCGCCGCCTGGAACGACATTGGCCGGAAGCTCATTGCCATGGCAGAAGATTTTCCCGAGGACAAATACGACTTCAAGCCCGCGCCCGCGCAGCGCAGCTTCGCCGAGCAGCTCCTCCACGCGGCCGGCGCGAATTATTTCTTCACCAACCCCGCCATGGGGCAAAAGATGCCTCCCGAAGAAGATCCCAAGCGCGCTGACTACAAAGCCAAGGCCGACATCGTCGCCTTCGTGAAGAAATCTTTTGCCGACGGCGCGGTCGCCATCAAGGCCAAAGGCGACAAGGGAATGTCCGATCTGCTTGTCGATCCCTTCGCTCACCAGCAGGTCCGCGTTTTGGACATGGCCTATGGCTTCATCGAGCATTCCGGCGAACACTACGGTCAACTCGTCGTCTACTATCGCGTGGCCGGCCTCGTCCCTCCGGAGTCGCGGCCTAAGAAATAACCCGATTCTTGCAGTTTGAGAGTCTCACGCAAGAGACGCGTTCAGGATCACCGAAGCTGAATTGGCGGGAGATTCGTTGGATGCGCGTTCTTGCGCCAGGAATTCACGAAAACAATCAAACCTGAGGAACTATCCAACTCGCATCCGCGACCCAACCACTGTCGCCCTTACCCCACCGCGTACGGATACCGCAGCGTCCGTTCGCCAAACATCTTCACCAGCAGCGCTCCCGATACGAACCCGCCCACGTGCGCCCAGAACGCCACCCCTCCCATGTTCTGTCCCCGCACATCGAGTGCGGTGGCTGTCCCGCTAAGGAAATTCAGCACGAACCAATATCCCAGAATGATCCACGCCGGCACCCACACCACAAACACAAAGAACCACGTCAACACTCGCGCTCGCGGATACAAAATGAAGTATGCCCCCAACACTCCCGCAATCGCTCCGCTCGCGCCCAGCGTAGGCGCGGTCGAGTGGAGATTGATCGCCACTTGAGTCACCATCGCAATGATCCCCGTCAGTACATAAAACGCCAGGTACTTGAAGTGTCCCAGGTAGTCCTCTACGTTGTCGCCGAAAATATAAAGAAACCACATGTTGCCGATCACATGCATCCATGACCCATGCAAGAACATCGAGGTGAAGAAGGGAATTACGATGGCCGGAAGAGGATACCTCGGCGAGCCTCCCAGAAATACCGCGAGATGGTAAGGAACTACTCCGAACTGATGTACCAGCACGTTCAAACTTCGCGGGTCCAGCGTCCATTCAAAGAAAAAAATCACCACGTTCAGAACAATAAGAAATCTGGTCACGAACGGAGTGCTGTATCGGGGCTGGTCGTCACGGATGGGCAGCATAGAAGATCTGTTAACCTAGTAACCTGTAATCTTACAAGAAGGTCACCGGCTTTAACCCCGCAAGCCTGACCGCGCAGCGCAATCGCAAAATTACGCAATCACGAAATCTTATTTTCCTTATGAATGGCGTTATTATCATCGACAAGCCCGCGGGGTGGACCTCCCACGACGTCGTCGACCGCATGCGCCGCATTCTGCAGCAGCGCTCGATTGGCCATCTCGGCACGCTCGATCCGCTGGCTACCGGCGTGCTTCCACTCGTTACCGGATCATTCACACGCCTAGCACAGTTTTACATCGCCTCCGAAAAAATCTATGAAGGCGTGATCCGCTTCGGCTTTGCCACCAATACGTATGACGCGGATGGCGAGCCTTTAGAAGCACATGTGGGGACAGCCGCCCCTTCGGCAAGCTCAGGGCAGGCTCCCGGCTGTCCAGCCCCGGGCCTCCCCCTCGATCTAGAAGCCCTGCAAAATCTCGCTGCGCGGTTCCGGGGCTTCATCCAGCAAGTCCCGCCGCCATTCTCCGCCAAGAAAATCCACGGCATCCCCGCCTATAAGCTGGCACGAAAACAAAAAGAGGTTGTCCTGCAACCCGCCGAAATCGAGATAAAGGAATTCACCATCACGGCCGTCGAGACGGACCGCGCCCACTTCCGTGCCCGCGTGTCCTCGGGAACCTACATGCGTTCCATCGCCCACGAAATGGGTCAGCGTCTTGGCTGCGGAGCCCATCTCGAATCTTTGCGCCGCACCTCCGTCGCCGAGTTCGATATCACCCAAGCCCACACCATCCAGGAAATTGAAGAGAAGCGAATCGAGGCTCAGAGGATCGAAATTCAGAAAATAACGAATTGTCATTCCGACCGGAGTTTGCCTTTCCTGAAGGGAAAGGCAAGCGTAGCGGAGGAACCCGCGGTCACTGACATCAGCGGTAACGTCCAGAGCGAATTCGAAGCTGGCGCTGACACCATATCCTCGCTCTTCATCCACCCGCGCCAACTCCTCCCGCAACTTCCTTCGGTTACAGCCGACGAAGCAACCGCCGGGCGCATTCGTAGCGGGCGTCCGGTCAATCTTCCCGAACTTTCCCGCGCCCCCCGGGTCAAGGTCTTCGCCGGCCAAAGGGAACTGCTCGCCATCGCTACCCGCGTCGCCGGCACATTGTTCCATCCCAAAATTGTTTTCCCCTGTGGTTAGTGATTGTGCCTATGTGGGGATAGGCGCCCTCGGCTGTCCGTCGCGTACGAAGCCGCGATTTCTCGAGGCATTGTCGCGGGGCAAATTCGGAGGGATTGCTGACCGACCTAATGTCCGATAACAGGTATTATGTAAAGTGAGGCTGAAGCCATCACAGTGCGTTTGCTTGGTTGGGGGTCTTGTGGGTGTTCTTCTGGTTTCTTAGTGGCCGCTGATAGCTGACGGCTTTTAGCCGTTTTACATCTTGTACTTCCCCAGATCTTCGTCGTTCAACCCTTCCAGATATTTCCGCAGCTCTTCGGCGCTGACTCGATCCGATAAATTCTCGGCCTGCTTCGCATTCTTCAACACAATCTCATCCACGAAAATCGGACAGTCCACTCGCAACGCCAGCGCCAGCGCATCCGACGGACGCGAATCAATGCTGACTACCTCGCCGCCGCGCTCCAGCCAGATCACCGCATAGAACGTATCCTCGCGCAGTTCCGTCACAACAACTTTATGCACCTGCGTCTCCAGCCCCGTCAGCACATTTTTGATCAGATCATGCGTCATCGGCCGCGGCGTGTTCACCTTCTCCATCTCCAGCGCAATCGCATTCGCCTCATAAACCCCTACCCAGATCGGCAACACCGATTCCCCCGCCACATCCTTCAAAATCACAATAGGCGTATTCGTCACCGGATCCATTAAAAGGCCACGGATGGTCATTTCTACTTCCATTGGGAGCTCCTGAAAACGCCGCTTCTTCCTTAAGTACAGGCTTCTTCGCCCTTTATATCACCAATTCTCCTAGGAGGCTGTTGGGAAAGCTTTGGGTTGCTTTTACTTTTACGTATGTTCCCGGTTTGAGCGAGGATTCGGCCGGAGCGGTGAAGTTCAGGGTTTTGTTGTGGGACGTGCGGCCGATCCACTGTCGACGGGCGTCGTTTTTGCCTTCCACCATTACTTCTAAGGTATCTCCTATATATTTCTGGTAGCGTTTGATTTGTATTTCTCTTTGCCTGGCCATCAACACTTCCAGTCGCCGGGACTTCTCCTGATCCGGGATCGCATCTTCTAATGCGAGTGACGGGGTGTTGGGACGCGGCGAATATTTGAACGTGAAGACGGCGTCGTAGCCGACTTCGTCGAGCAAAGATAAAGTCTCGGAGAAATCTTCTTCGGTTTCGCCGGGGAAGCCGACGATAATGTCACTGGTGATGCTGATCTGACGTTTTGCCGACTTCATCCAGGCGATGCGTTCGAGATACTCCTTGCAGGTGTAGAGACGCTGCATGGCCTTGAGCACGCGGTCTGAGCCGCTCTGGACGGGCAAGTGCACGTGGTCGCAGAGCGTGGCGATGGCATCGATCGCGTCGACGATGTCGCGTCCAAAGTCTCGGGGATGAGAAGTGGTGAAGCGCACTCGGCGAATCCCTGGGAGTTCTCCTACAGCGGCCAGCAATTCCGCGAAGCTCTTCTTCCCTGCCGGATCTTTATACGAATTTACGTTCTGACCGAGCAGTTGAATTTCCGTGTAGCCGAGATCGGCCATCTGGCGGGCTTCGGCGAGGACCGACTCCGAGGTGCGGCTGCGTTCTTTTCCGCGCGTGAACGGGACTACGCAGTAGGCGCAGAATTTGTCACAGCCTTCGATGATGGTGATGTATCCGCGATGCGGGTTGGTGCGGGCGGTGAATTCAGTCTCGAAACATTTGTCGGTTTCGCGATCGTCGAGTCCGGTGATGCGGAGCGGGCTTCGGGCTTCGGGCTTCCGGCTTCCCAACTCTTGCGCTGCAGCCTGATTCCCTGCTTCGAGTTGCACCAGCATTTGCGCAAGGTTGCGGTAGGAGGCCGATCCGCAGACCACCGACACATGCGGGGCGCGCTCGAAAATCTTTTCGCCTTCCTGCTGGGCCACGCAGCCGAGCACGCCAAACTTCTTGCCCTGGGCCAGCAGCTTCTTGTAGTCCGCCAGACGATGGAAAACTTTCTGCTCCGCCTTATCCCGGATGGAGCAGGTGTTGTAAAGAATCAAATCCGCCTGCTCGACCGTTTCCACCTGCTGGTATCCTTCGTGCACCAGCGTGCCAATGACCTTTTCGGAGTCATGCACGTTCATCTGGCAGCCGAAGGTTTCGAGGTAAAAGGTCTTGTGTAGATCCCCAGACATTTTCACAGTATAACCGCCCCTCGTCATCCTGAGCACCGCGCTCTTTGCGGGCCGAAGGACCAATGGACTTGCCAGGGGCACCAACGGCACCGGGACATTACATTAGGCGCGGCGATGTGGATTTCGGCGACGATGGAATCGTTGTCGAAAGTGACGACGGATTTGGCAGTGCTGGTCATGGTCGACTCTTTTTATGGTCGCTTCGGAGGCCCCACTTCCCGTAAACGGCACGAGAAGTGGGGGCCGCGGTTTCGTTGCCGGTCCATCTCGCTTGACAGCAATTATTTCTGGGCGACTTCGTTTCGCTTCAAGTCGAAGAATTCTTTCATCTCTTTGCCTTGGCCGGCGGCGAAGGTCCAGTCCTCGGTGTGATGGTTGGCGTCGATCATGATGAATATGACGCGCTGCATGTGGCCGGCGTCCGGGCTCTCGAGATTGGTGGCGTCGAAGAAATTGAAAGTGATGGTCTTGCCATCAGGCGAAGCCGTAGCGGCCATGCGGGGCTGATTGCCGGCGCTGCAGTAGTGCGTGAGGACGAGACGGTTGGGGCCGTCGAGATGAAACATGGAGATCATGTCTTCGGGACCCTTGCCCATGATTTCGCTCATCAGGGCGGACCCACCAGCGGTGTCCCGGAAGGAAACCTGCACGGGCTTGCCTTGAGCATTCTTCCCTTCCCACGATCCGGTGAGGGTCTTGAGTTGATCGAGAGATTTCTGGGCGGCGGTTTGGGTGAGTGCCGCCGTCGCGGTAAGCAGCAGGATTATTGAGAGCGTGATGCGCAGGGGTTTCATTTCAGCGATCTCCTTTTAGGGTGTTGGTATTCGATTTCGGTTCATGGCCCGGACCGTTTTCGTTGGCGTACTCGGCTTCGACGAACGTTTTCAAGTTTGGCAGGTTCACTTTCCAAAAAGCACGGTATTGAGCGATCCAAGAATCGACGGCGCGGAGCGGATCGGGATTGAGTTGATAGACGCGGTGACGGCCTTCGCGGTGTTCTCGTACCAAGTGTGCGCGGCGGAGAAGACGAAGGTGTTTAGAGATGGCGGGACGGGAGACGAGGAAAGCCTGGGCGATTTCTCCGGCGGGCTGGCTGCCACGGCGCAGCAAATCGAGGACGGCGCGACGGGTGGGATCGGCAAGGGCCTGGAAAGTGGCTTCGGAGGAATGTGTAACCGAACGGTTTCGCATAATGCGTAACCTTACAGTTACGGGATTGGGATGTCAAGGCCAAACGTTCATGGATGTCGGTAGCGCATGATATGTCCGGTTGAATTAGCACATGAAATGTCCGCTTTTCAGGCGGTGAGAGTAGGAGACCATGCGGAGCATGGATTCCTACTCGAAGACCGCCATGGAGCGGGCTAT
>Ga0187867_10002650_pt1 | contig 14713 bp, 9 predicted proteins | sample June2016WEW_13_1_FD_132976 | JGI IMG/M metagenome (GOLD analysis project Ga0187867, IMG submission 132976) | Peatland microbial communities from SPRUCE experiment site at the Marcell Experimental Forest, Minnesota, USA - June2016WEW_13_10 | ecosystem: Environmental > Terrestrial > Soil >... | reverse complement strand
TGCACGGCGAGGCAATGCCGCGCCACGGTCTCACAGGTCGGCATCCAGACCCCTGGCATCGCCTTCATCCGAGTGATCAGCCGATCGAGCATTTCGATCCGCTGCGCCCGCCCGGACACGAACGGATGCAGGCAGACATTAAGATATCCGCCTGCGTGGTATTGCTGCAGAAACGCCTCCCACCACAGGTCGAACACCCGATCGGTATCGGTGATCCGCTGCGCCGCATTGCCCGAGCCAAGCCAGGCGAAACTGTAGAACATTGCATCATCAATGGCGTAATGAAACGGCAGATTGAGCATCTCGTTCCCGCCGTCGGCATCGCGCAGGTAATATGGCAGATGGTCGGCGCATTCGTGCGACGTGTAGACAAAGCCTTCCTGTTTTAGCAGCGACAGCGAATGGTCGCTGCGCGTGCCAACCGGCTTGCGGCCGGTGATCGACGCCAACGCGGCACCGGTCTTTTGCAGGTGATCCAGCTCCAGCTGCATATCGCGCGGCACGTGATGTTCCCACATGTGATCGGCGATCTCGTGCCCGCTGGCGTGCACCGCGCGCAACGCCTGAGGATACAGCTCGCGAATTCGGCCAGGCGTGAAGATTGTCGCCTTGATGTCATGGCTGTCGAACAACGCGATCAACCGCCAGATGCCGACCCGGCCGCCGAACTCCCCCTTGGCGAGCTGCATCGGTGGTTCGTTCAACAGCCGGCGCAACAGCATGGCATCGAAATCGGCGGTGAAATTCACCGCCATGCGCTTCCCCTCGGGCCAGGCAACCCGAGGAATGCGCCGGTGCCGCGCGTCGTAGCGCCGCGCCGCCGCGCTCAAGGCCGACAATTCCCCTTCGAGCAATGCCGTCATCACCGTCCCCCCTCCCCTGGGCCAGCCAAGAATAGCGCGCCTCGGTACCAGTGGTAGAGTGGCGCGACAAATCAGGCGGAGTGACACCATGGCAACCCGGGAAGGCGCGATCGGACGCGCGCTGACGTTCTTCGACGGCGACGGCTTTCGAAATCGGCTGGCCTCCCTGGTGGCCATCCCCAGCACCTCGCAGGATCCGGCCCACTTACCAGATGTGCAGCGTTACCTGAGCGAGGCAATCCGACCCTGGCTGGAGCAGCTTGGCTTTACCGTTGCGATCCATCCTAATCCGCGTGACGGCTTCGGCCCGATCCTGACCGCGGAACGCATCGAGCATCCCGGCTTGCCCACCATCCTGACCTACGGCCACGGCGACACCGTGCGCGGATTGGAGGAGCAGTGGACACCTGGCCTCGACCCCTGGACGCTGACCGAGCGTGGCGAGCTTTGGTATGGCCGCGGCACCGCCGACAACAAAGGCCAGCACGCGGTCAATCTGTCCGCGCTCGAGGCCGTGCTGGAAGAACGCGCCGGCGAGCTCGGGTTCAACGTGAAGCTGGTGCTGGAAACCAGCGAGGAGCGTGGCTCCACGGGACTGCGCGAGTTTGTCGCCGCCAACCGGGACATGCTGGCCGCGGATGTGCTGATCGCCAGCGACGGACCGCGCGTGATGCCGGAGGTGCCGACCATCGCCACCGGCACGCGCGGCACCTATCACTTCGATCTCGTGGTCGACCTGAGGCCGGGTGGCGTACACTCCGGACATTGGGGCGGGCTGACTACCGACCCGGCGGTCGTGCTGGTCTCCGCTCTGGGCTCGATCATCGATCGCCACGGCAAAATCCTTGTGCGGGACTGGCTGCCGCAGAACGGCGTACCGGCGGACGTGCGTGCCGTGCTGGATGGCTGTCCGGTCGGCGGTGGCGGCGAAGCGGCAACGATCGATCCCGATTGGGGCGAACCGGGCCTCACGCCGGCGGAAAAGATTTATGGCTGGAACAGTTTCATCGTCCTGGCGATGACCTCCGGCCGGCCCGAGGCGCCGGTCAACGCCGTGGCGCCGAATGCCCGCGCGCATTGCCAGATCCGCTACACGGTCGATACCGACCCGGCTGGGTTTGGTGAGGCAGTGCGTCGGCATCTCGACGCCGAGGGTTTTGCCAATGTGCAGGTCGAAAACCCGGGTGTGCGCATGCCGGCGAGTCGCACTGACCCTGCGAACCCCTGGGTGCGTTGGACGGTCGCCAGCATGGAGCAGTCTCTGGGCAAACGCGTGCAGGTGATCCCGAACTCATCCGGCGGCCTGCCGGGCGATGTGTTCGTCGATCATCTCGGCACGCCGCTGGTCTGGATCCCACACAGCTACAACGGCTGCAAACAGCACGGACCCGACGAGCATTTTCTGCGTGGCCCAGCGCGCGAGGGCATCGCCGCCTTTGCCGGAATTTGGTGGGATCTCGGCCAGCCCGGGATCCCACTGAACAACCGGTAGGCGCTACGCCGCTTCGGCGAACTCCATGTGCTGCCTGTTCAGCAGATCGCGGTACGGCCCAGGACGATTGGCCAGAGCGGTGGGGGTGCCATCGTCGATGATCTGGCCGCGATCCATGACGATGATCCGGTCGAACCGGCGCAACGTCGACAACCGGTGCGCGATCGCGATGACCGTGCGGCCTTTCATCAGATCGTCCAACGCTGCCTGGATCAATTGTTCGGATTCGGTATCCAGCGCACTGGTCGCCTCGTCCAGCAACAGGATCGGCGCGTCCTTCAGCAGCGCCCGCGCTATCGCCAACCGTTGCCGCTGACCGCCCGACAGCATGACCCCGCGGTCGCCGACCACAGTGTCGAAGCCTTGCGGCAGTGCCTCGATGAATTCGCGGCAACGAGCGGTTTCAGCCGCCGCCATGATCTCGGCGTCGGTCGCATCCGGGCGCGCGTAACACAGGTTTTCCCGGACTGTGCGGTTGAACAGTGAGATGTCCTGCGGCACCAGCGCCAGCGCTTCCTGCCGGCTGTCCTTGCTCATGTCGCGAATGTCGTAACCATCGATCAGGATCCGGCCACTGCTGACGTCGTGAAACCGTTGCAGCAGCGACAGCACGGTAGATTTGCCGGCGCCGGAATAGCCCACCAGACCCACGCGCTGGCCCGGGGCCAGCGTCAGATTGAAGTTTTGCAGCACCGGGGCGCGGCCGGGATAGGCGAAGCCGACATCCTCGAAGGTCACCTCACGCGGCCCGGAAGGCAACGCATTGGCGTCCGGATGGTCCAGCAGGTCGCGCGGCTGCAGCAGCGCGACGGTCGCCTCCTCCAGGCGAACAATATATTGCGTGAGGTCAACGAGCGAGACAGCGAGGTCGCGCGTGCCGTGCAGAATGGTGAACGACAAGGAGGTGACCAGCGCGATGTCGCCAACGCTCGCCTGACCAGCAAGCCACAGCCGGATCCCCACGGCCACCACGCCAGCGGTCAGGAACGCGGTCAGCACGGCATGGATCAGGCGCAGGTGCTCCATATAGTAAAGACTGTGCCGACGGCTGGCCATTTCCACGCCCATCGTCCGCTCCAGCCGCGCCTGCTCCCGCGCCGTTGCGCCAAACGCGCGCATCACGGTGAAGTTGGAGATCACATCCACCAGCTCGCCATCAACCCCGGCGGCCTTTTCGGCATACACCCGATGCCGCGGCGTGCCACGGCGCGCCAGCATGAAAACGATGAAACCCAGAAGCGACGCCAGCACCAGCAAACCGGAAGCGAGTTTCACATTGACCGAGCCGATGAACGCGATCGCCAGACCCACCGCCACCACCGAGGGAATGACGCTCCAGACCGTGGTGTTCATCACGATGAACGTGTTGTTGGCAGAGGAACTGATCCGGCTGGCAAGGCCTCCCGGCTGACGCGAGTTGAAGTACCCTGGCGCGTGGCCCGACAGGTAGCCGAACAGGTCACGGCGGATATCGCCGGTCACGGCGACAAAGGTGCGATGCGCGGTATAGCCGGCGACCCGCCAGAACAGATTGTCTCCCGCGACCAGAACGCATAGCAGCGCGAAGGCACCCCATACGAATGCGGCACCCGCCTCCCGCCCCATGGAGACGACGTCGATCAGGTGCTTCATCGCGAATTGCGTCGAAACGCTGCAACTGACGGCGATCAGCACGGTCAGGAGCACGGTCGCATGGCCCGCGGGATGCAGACAGATATAACGCCACAGGAAGGCCATCGGCCGCCCACGTAATCTGGTGAGCGAAAGTTCGGTATCGGTCGTCATGCGGAGCTCCGGACGGCGCGCCTCGCGAGAGATGGGCAATTCCCATCGGCCTGGCTCACCAGTGCGGATAGAAGCGGCAAATCATGGCAGTTTCGCGGCACCACGGAGGTTTAATTCGGATGAGTTTCGCCAACTCGATCAACCTGGCCGAAATGAACGCAAACGTGCCGAAATCGCGCCATATTCGGCGTTCACAACCGGGAACCAGTCAGCGACCCCGGGAGTTCACCGGGGCCGGCAGACCAAACCCTGGCCGACTGAACCGAGGCACACCCCCATGCGTATTGCGCAAATCTCTCCGTTATTCGAGGCCGTTCCGCCCAAGCTCTACGGCGGCACCGAACGCGTCGTCTATTCCCTGACCGAGGAACTGGTGGCGATGGGGCATGACGTGACCCTGTTTGCCAGTGGTGATTCCATTACTTCGGCGACCCTGGCACCAATGCGGGACCGCGCGCTGCGGCTCGATCCGTCGGTGAAGGACTGGGTCGCCCTGTACCATCGCATGGTCGAGCTGATCTATCGCCGCAAGGACGCGTTCGATGTGTTGCACTTTCACATCGACTATTTCCCGCTGTCGCTGTTCAGCCGGCAGAACGTGCCGTTCCTGACCACGCTGCATGGGCGGCTGGACCTGCCGGAGTTCGTCGAGGTCTACAACACGTTCCGCGATGCGCCGTTCGTGTCGATCTCGAACAATCAGCGCAAACCGATCCCGGCGCTGAACTGGGTCCGCACCGTGCTGCACGGCATGCCGGCCAATCTGCTGACGCCGCAGCCGGTGAAGCAGGAATACGCTGCAGTGCTTGGCCGCATTTCGCCCGAGAAAGGCGTCGACCAGGCGATCCGCATTGCCGGGCGGGCCGGGATGCAATTGAAGATCGCGGCCAAGGTCGATAACGCCGACAAGGAATACTACGATACCGTGATCAAACCGCTGATCCGCGACAACCCCTTCGTCGAGTTCATCGGCGAGATCAACGACCAGCAAAAGCCCGACTTCCTGTCCGGCGCGCATGCTCTGTTGTTCCCGATCGACTGGCCGGAACCCTTCGGTCTCGTGATGATTGAATCGATGGCCTGCGGCACCCCGGTGATCGCCTATCGTTGCGGCTCGGTGCCCGAGGTGATCGACGAGGGTGTCTCCGGCTTCATCGTGGACGATGAGGATGCGGCGGTGGCGGCGACCAGGCATCTGCACGAACTGGACCGGGCGAAGGTACGTGCGACGTTCGACCGCCGCTGGACGGCCCGGCGCATGGCCGAGGACTATCTCGAGGTCTACCAGGAACTTGCCCAACCGGTGCGGCGGCTGCGCGCCGTCAACGGCTGAGGCGATATGTTAAGCGACTGAAACGACAGCATCCGCGTGCCCATCACGGGGATGCGGTCGACGAACGTGACGCAAATGGCCCCGTGACCAACACGGGGATCGCGGGGCAGGCACGATCTGGACAACCCATTCGACCGGTGGCGACACACGCGACAGCAGCGCCACCGGGTCGACCCGATGTGGGAGACCCACCATGCGCATCGCGCAAATATCTCCGTTAAATGAGGCGATGCCGCCCAAGCTTTACGGCGGCACCGAGCGGGTGGTGTCGTGGTTGACCGAGGAACTGGTCGCCATGGGCCACGACGTCACGCTGTTCGCCAGCGGCGACTCGGTCACCTCGGCGACGCTGGCGCCGATGCGGGATCAGGCGATCCGGCTCGATCCGACGGTGAAAGACCCGCTCGCCCTGCATTATCGGATGATCGAACAGGTCTACCGCCGCAAGGACGAATTCGATGTCCTGCATTCCCACCTCGACTATTTCCCGCTGTCGCTGCTGACCCGGCAGAACGTGCCCTATCTGACGACGCTGCATGGCCGTCTCGACCTCGAGGACTTCGTGGAGATCTTCGGCACATTCCGGGATGCGCCGTTCGTGTCGATCTCGAACCACCAACGTTTGCCGGTGCCACAGTTGAACTGGCTACGCACCGTGCCGCACGGCGTCCCCGTCAACCTGCTGACTCCGCAGCCGGTACGGCAGGAATATCTTGCGGCTCTCGGCCGCATTTCGCCGGAGAAAGGCTTCGATAAAGCGATCCGCATCGCCGCCCAGTCGGGAATGAAACTGAAGATCGCGGCAAAGGTCGATAACGTCGATAAGGAATACTACAGTACTGTCATCCGACCGATGATCCAGGACAATCCCAACGTCGAGTTCATCGGCGAAATCAACGATCAGCAAAAGCCGGCGTTTCTTTCCGGCGCACACGCTCTGCTGTTCCCGATCGACTGGCCGGAGCCTTTTGGCCTCGTGATGATCGAGGCGATGGCGTGCGGTACGCCAGTCATTGCCTTTCGCGCAGGCTCGGTACCCGAGGTGATCGACGAGGGTGTGACCGGGTTCATCGTTTCGAATGAGGCGGAGGCGGTTGCCGCCACCAGGCGTTTGCATCAATTGGACCGGGCAACGGTGCGGGCAACTTTTGATCGGCGATGGACGGCGCGCCGCATGGCCGAAGACTATGTAAAGCTCTATCAGGCGCTGGCTGCCCGGGCCTGGCGGTTGCGCGCCGTAGCCGACGACTGACCCGCTTCGCCTCCGCCTCGGTCGTAGCCGACCCGACGGATGCTTAAGCGGTGGGTCTTCGCATCTTCCATCTGGTATAGAGCCGTGCCGGTGCCGCCGGCGCGGCCATCAGGATGGAGCTGACTGCTTGATTCCACTCGTTCTGCCGGCGAACGACACGGCCACGTTTCGCGCCGGGCGTAATGCGGTTCACGCGTTGAACTTCTTTGTGGCCGCAATGCAGACCGGGTTTGGCCCCTTCATCTCGGTCTGGCTGGTCAGTCAGGGTTGGTCGCTGACCGATGTGGGAATCGCCCTCAGCGTCGGCACGGTGGCGGGTCTGGTCGGGCAACTTCCGGGTGGCGGATTGGTCGACCGGATGCACCACAAGCGCCCCATTACCGCGATTGCCATTGCGGTGGTTGCAGTCAGCGCCATGATGATCGCTGTCACGCCTTCGATCCCGGCGGTATGGCTCGCACAGGTGCTGCACGCACTGGGCAGCGCCGTCATTACACCGGCCATTGCGGCGCTGACGCTGGCATTGTGCGGGCCCGACAGCTTCAGCGAGCGGCTTGGCGGCAACGCGCGGTACGCCGCACTGGGAGGCGCACTCGCTGCAGGCGCTTTCGGCCTGGCGTCAACCCGCCTGGGTGAGCAAAGCATCTTTGTCATTACCGCCGCTTTGGCGCTGCCGGCGACAGCGTCGCTGTTCTCGATCCGCCAGGGGCCCTCTCCACCCACGCCGGCGGAGCACATGGCGCTCGCACACCCAAGAGATCGCGACACCGCACCCTGGACAATCTTCCGCGATCCCACGATGCACATTTTCGCGCTGTGCGTCATTTTGTTCCATTTGAGCAATGCCGCTCTGTTGCCGCTGGCATTGGGAGAGTTGTCACAACGCGGCGAGGCCTCCGGGTACATCGTTCCCGCCGCAATCATCGTGCCCCAGCTCATCACCATGATTGCCTCACCCTGGGCCGGTGCGAAGGCGCAGACCCTCGGACGGCGCAAGGTGCTGTTGGTCGGCTTCATTGCGCTGCCGGTGCGCGCGGTGCTGTTCGCATTCAGTCCAGGTCCGGAGGCGGTGGACGTGATCGAGATACTCGATGGGGTGAGCGCGACCGTGCTCGGGCTGATGCTGCCGCTGATTGCCGCGGACCTGACGCAGAAAACCGGACACCTAAACCTGGCGATCGGGTCATTCGGTCTGGCCGTCGGACTGGGGGCAACATTCAGCACGATGGTCGCAGGCTGGGTCGCCGACCGGATGGGAGCCGAGATGGCGTTTCTTGGGCTGGCACTGGTGGGCGGCATTGCGACGGTCCTGCTGGCGCTGGCAATGCCGGAAACACGGCCGGCGACCGAGGCAGGCAGTGCCGCAGCCATGGCGTGACCCCGGGGGCGCCTCTTGCACGAAGCCCGCCGCGCATGCCTGATACCACCCATAGCAAACGGAGGACCGGCCATGGATGAACCCAAACACCTGCACGAACCCGGCGGCGATTTTCAGTGCCTGCACGAGTTCATTCCGGTAGCACGCAAGAAACTATCGGACCACACGTGGGGTTACCTGGTCGGTGCCGCCGAGAGCGAAACGACGCTACGGCGCAACCGGATGGCAATCGATAGCCTGGCATTGCGTCCGCGCGTCTGTGTCGACGTGTCGAAGATCGATACCAGCACAAAATTGTTCGGCAAGACCTGGCGGATGCCGGTGTTCCTGTGCCCGGTCGGCTCGCTGGAATCGTTCGATCCGGGTGGAGCGGCAACCGCTGGACGTGCCGCCTCGGCCTTCGGTGTGCCGATCATGTGCAGTTCGGTCACCCATCCCGGGCTTGAGGAAATCGCCGCGGCCACGCCAGGCCCGAAGATTTTCCAGTTGTATGTGCGAGGCGATACGGCCTGGGTTGACGAGGTGGTGAAGCGGGCGGTCGACCACGGCTATGACGCGTTCGCGATCACGGTCGATACCGCGGCCTATTCCAGACGCGAACGGGATATCGCCGGACGCTTCGTCAAGCCGTGGCGTGCGGCGGCAACGGGGCATACCTATCAGGCCGGCTTTACCTGGGACAACGTCAAGCACTTTAAAGATACGCACTCAGTTCCGCTGATCCTGAAGGGCATCGCGACGGCCGAGGATGCCGCCTTGTGCTGCGAGCACGGGGTCGACGGCGTTTACATTTCGAACCATGGCGGACGGCAACTGGATCATGGCCGTGGCTCCTTGGACGTGCTGCCCGAGGTCATGGCGGCAGTGCGCGGTCGTGCGAAAGTCATGATCGATGGCAGCTTTTGCCGCGGCACGGATATCGTGAAGGCGATTGCTTTGGGGGCCGACGCGGTGGGGATGGGGCGGATGTATTGTTACGCTCTGGCGGCGGACGGCGATGCCGGGGTGCACAAGATGCTGGAACTGCTGGAGCACGAGGTAGGCGTGGCGATGGCGTTGTCAGGGGCTCGGTCGTTGAACGAGTTGAACCCGTCGTTCGTGTTCAGGAATGCCCCGATCGTGGCGCAACCGCATCAGCACAGTGCGTTTCCGTTGTTGCAGGAGACCCCGGAGTATCAGGGGTAATCGCAAGCGTCATTGGCGTTGGAGTATTGCCCAGTCGTCGTGGCCCTCCGCTGGCTTGTTCAGCGGAGGGCCAACTGGCGCCGTACAGTGCTCGTTCGGACGGCTCGCACATGCGGATCATGATGTTGAAAGGGAGGTTCCGTCGGACAATCGTCAAGATGATTGGTATGGAACGGATGTTGTTGCGAAGGGGCAAAGCGGCAATCGAGGTGAGCCTTATCAAGGTCGGCAGAACTGACCCCGGGGCTATGACACCAGCAGATCCCGCCAAAGGCAACTGACGGAGTTGCGCTTGTGCGAAGACCATGATCCGAAGGATCCCGCCCTTAGGTTTCTGATAGCCTGCTCCTGATCGCGACCGATGACCGATGAAGAGGTAACGGCATGAGATGCGATCCGCTGAAGACAAGATCGGCGAGGCAATGCTCAGGAGAACGCGGACCGCCCAGTTAGCTTGTATTGTGACGGGCATTTGCACGCATCTGTTCCTGTCAGGGATGGTGCCCACGACCGGAGATATCGGACACCAGTACCGGTCGTGCTGGGAAGACACTTTTTCGGTCGCGACAACGGTGGGCTTTATATCGCTAATTCTCAATAAAAGGTGGAGCGATAAAATCATTGAACTCGACGAGTCCTGCAGGGTATATTCCCTGAACAGGGAAGACCTGATAGACAACTTACGAGTCGACATACTCAAATCCGCAAGAGCGTTACTTTTAACCAACTATTTTATTATTTGGGTGGATCTGGGAGTATGGGGTGGTTGTTTGTTTGACGGCGTTCTTTACGGAATATAGCCACTTCCGTCCGAGATTGCCGTACACAACCTCATGGCCGGGTACCGCTGCTGAGATTGAAAGGGCCACGTCGCCACATATGGCAGTCGCGTCGCCATTGTCACAACAGCAGAACGGGATTACCGGCGACAATCCAGGTTGTCCCGTCAACTCAATCCTGTCACCCGTAACTAAATCGCGGTGACCACCCATCGGCGCCTTCCGGCAACAGATCCAGCAAGTGCCACAACCAGCAAAAATCGTCGTCCGGCTGCAATCCCGTGTCAGCTACGCGCACAATGCGATCCGCCTCGCGCCGGAATACCGAAACGCCGGGCAGCTAACTTCCGGGTGTTCATTGATTGGTCACTTTGCCATTGCCGGTGCGGCCAATTCGACGCCAACCGGAAGTTTGCTTCGCACCAGGGCAAGGACGTCACCCATGCTTTCGATCCGATCGACCTCGGCTTCCTGCAGCGTGATGCCGAATTCGGCTTCCACAGCCAGAACAAATCGCACGAAGCTCGCGGTGTCGTAGCCGGCAATTTTCCGCAGTACTGTTCGCCCATGGTACTCAAAGCCCGGCAGCCGGAAGGCCTCGCGCGATACTTCGGCCAGGCGTGCCACAATGAGGGCGTCGCTGTGCTCGCTGGATTGCAGAAGCTGAGCCTCGCGTTCCGGCGCGACGACGCCGCGGGCTCGGCGTATCACTTTCCCGGAAACCACAGCCTCCGGCATCGTTTCGGTCTGGAACAGTGCAATCCGGTGTAACGAAAAGCCCAGGATTCTGCTGTCGTTACTGCCAAGTACTTCGGATGGGCGGGCGGCATCCGGGAAGCGTAGCGTGAGCTCGATCGCACGTCCTGATCGCGCCACCGCCGCCGGGACCGGAATGGAGAGAACGCACGTCTCGCGCGCCTGCACCGTCCCGGCCGCGTGTCCGTTGAGCAGCACGGTCACCCGCTGTACCGGAAGCGCGGTGCCATGCGTGAATGGTGAAGCGGTGATATGGAGCCGATGCTTGCCTTTGCCTCGGATCGGCGGCAGCAGCAGGCAGCTTTCAGGCGCATTGCTCCAAACGAAGCCTCGCTCGGGAGGTGCCCAGCCCTCGCGGGTGAACATCTCGCCGGTGCCGTCGCGACCGAAAATCAGTTCCAGGACCTGGCGTGAGGTCGATCCGTCCTCGCTTTCGGCGACATAGTTTTCAGCGAAAGCGGCCAGGGCGATCGTGCCTTCTGCCGCCATGATCGGGTCCTTGTGCGTCTTACGGCGGTCACGGCGGCCTGCAGGTGCACTCAGTTCATAGTCGAAATCACGTAGCAACGCGCCAAACGCCACTTCGCATGCCTCGACCTGCTGCGGCGTCAGATCGTTTCGCCAACGGCCTATCGATGCCGCCGGGTCGCTGCTGGTGCGATGGCTATCGGGGATCGGCTCCGCCGCAGCTTCCGGTTGGTTAAGCAGATCGAGATCGAGAAACCGTGACAACGCCTGCCTTGTCGACACGGGTTCTCGCACGAGATCTTCGTAACGGATGACGATTGTATCGGGGTCGGCATGGCGGGCGATCCGGGCGAGGCGGGAAACGGTCGACGCCAGCATGGTCAACGCCATTTCCGGCCGAAGCTTCCAGAATGCCATCGCCGAACACAACAGGTCGCGCGGATCGCGCACGATGACGATGTCCTTCACCTGATCGAAAAACAGCCTGGAGCCCAGTACCGCTGCCTCGTCGAGGTCGCCCTTCTCACAAAAATACGGTGCCGACTGCTTGCCTTGCGCATTCGCGAGCGTGGCATAGAAGTCCACGATAAATTGCCGGAACAGCGTTGCGTACCCAGTCGGGACCTCGGAATGATAAAACCCGCGCAGCGCATTCTCGCCGCCGCCCAGACCAAACAATCCGCTCATTTTGTACGGGTTGCTGCCGATGATGCTACGCATCTCCGGCGCCAGCATCGTCTCTGGCTTGGTTGACCGCTCCCAGTCGGCATCCGCCACCAGCGCGCGGAAAGCTGCCGCATGGTAAGCAATCTGCTTTATTTCATAAGGAAATCGATCGCCAACCACGAGATCGGGATGGCGGGCGAATTCGCTCATCAGCAACGTGGTCCCGGTACGGCCGGTCGACGTCAGCAGGACAGGAATCATTCCCTTTCCATTGCCATCATGCGACTGCGGACGCGGCAAGACCCAGGAGCCATTTCGCAGCAGCTGACCGGACCAGGTCTCAACCACCTCGATCCGCAACTCTTCAAACGGCGACAGCGGCGGTTCAAACTCGAAATGGAAGCCGCATTTGCCTGACAGTTTTTCGCCGTTCGGCAGGACAAGATCGTCCCGCGCGTGTGTTGTGAGACACATGCCGCGATGCACGCCATTGACAAAAATTGATAGCGTGACGGTGGCGTCGGGACATTCCCTGTCGATCACCCAGCCCTGTATGACCGAACGTGAAATCTCATCGACATGTCCGACCAGGTCCATGTCAGGGCGCGTTCGGCGCAGGTTGCAGCAGCGTCGCATTGGCGAGGACCCGCAACCAGTCTGCCGGATCGGCTGCCTCGATATCCGTGTCGGGAGCGAACCGCTCGACGTAGCCTCGCATCAGGCCTGGCAACATCAGCTCGACCTCACCTGGCAGCCGATCATGCGAAGCCTCTGACACACACAACAATGTCGCGGTCCCGGACCGGTTCAGTTCCATCAGCAAAGCGGCTGCCTCTGCTACCGGAACCGGCCTGCGCTGTTTCAACACATATATTTTCCGGCCAGTACGCAGCCCTTCGTAAAATTTCCGCCGCAAATATCCAAGCGTGACCGCATTGGTGCTACGCGAGGTCTCCAGGTCGGCGTCGTTCTCGCAAACAAATGCCGGCCAACGCAGGTGGTATGACGACGCAGCCAGGAAAGGGTGTCCTGCGTTATCCACCATGAGCGTGACCTGGTCCGGATTGGTCGCCGCTTTCAGGTCGTCGGTCAGCGCCTGGATCAGGTCCACCAAGGTCCCATTGCAGAAACGGAACAGATTGACTAACTCAAGACCCAATTTTCGTTGCACGATACCGAACTCGTGATCGGTGCCGAGACTTTCAAATCGTCGCACCATGGTGGGTATATCCGTTCCAAGTGCCGCCTCGATCGCAGCTGGAAGAGCGCTTGCAGCATCCTTCAGAAACTGGCCTGACACTGCGACAGACCGCAGTACTCCCGCCTGCTCGGCGCGTAAGCAGGCAACAGGCGTTAAACAGCGCGGTAGCGGAAATAAGGCGATCCGAGTGACGGCAATCCCGTTCGGCTGAGTGGCTTCGAGAGGACCGAACCCAGTTTGGCCCGTGGCTTCCGGTAACCTGAAACTCAGCCGCAAGACATCCCGTTTCTCAGTGAGTTCCCTGGGCAACGCCATCACCCACGCCGAAGGTTCACGAACGCAGACCTGGCCAATCACCATCCCATCGAGCAGAACGGTTGCTTTCAGCCCCAGTGACGCACAGGAGTCCATCAGCGGACGAGCGTCGACGCGTAACGCGTAAGAACCTGCCGCGCGAGGTGCCAGCAATTTCAATTGGCCGGACGAACCCTCGGCCACCGAGAACTCATTCTCGCCACCATCCTGGTCATCCGGTCCCGCGGGCAACGCGTTGTGCGACAGGCCGAAGGTGTAGACTTCCGGCGCCACCCTGGAATTCCCATACCTGATCGGCGGAGAGGCGACGATTTCGGGTATATCGGGCTCGCTGGCCGGGAATTGCGGCCCGGGATGGAACATGTCCGTGGTATACAACCGCACGAACGTGAACCAGCAGGACAGTGGCCGCTGGTCGACGGAGTCCCCCAGTCCTGCCGGCACGTAAAAACCGGGGCATTCGAATTCGATTTCCAGGATACCGTCCGGGCTCGACAGGGCTGGGTCGATTTCGCACCGAAGCATCGACAGGGCCTCCAGCCGGATGCCACCAACTGGCGACCCATTGACCCGAACGTGCACGATCTGTCCGGCGATCTCCGGCGGTGCGTGACAGGGACCGAGTTCCGCTTCCAGCATCATGGGCCTGCCGGATGCCTGCAGCGGCACTCGCAGCACACTACGCGGCCCGATGGCCCAAACCCGATCGGACTCCTGGCTGCTCCAGCCCTCGCCGCGGAAATGTCCGCTGTTGCCCTGTTCAGAGAAATCGATAACGACGAGACCTCCGCCGGTGCCCATTTTGTCATCCGATTTTGTCTTGCGGCCGAACGATGCATTGTCCCGATCCAATCGTCTGAACGGTTCGGGCTGCACGGGGATCATCACTCTGGGACCTCTCGCGAGGCCCCGTCAAACAGCATGCCACATTGAATTTTGTGATCATAATCAGGTTCATCGCATGATTACGAGTTTTCGTAAGATTGCCAATCAGAATTCTCGATTCGGCGACTGCTCCCAGGGCTGCTTTGGTATGGTACCTAAGGTCTTTGTAAAAAATTCGTTAACCAATCATTAATACGGGTACATCATCCATGGCAGCCGTACCGAACGTTTCGACCGGATGACCGGCAACGGTCCAGACCACATGCTCGGAGCAAACTGGCCAACCGCCCTTATATCATCTGTTAGATATCAAACCGATTTCGATTCCAAGGTTTGCAGCGTTTCAGGATGATCC
>Ga0187867_10002648_pt1 | contig 14720 bp, 9 predicted proteins | sample June2016WEW_13_1_FD_132976 | JGI IMG/M metagenome (GOLD analysis project Ga0187867, IMG submission 132976) | Peatland microbial communities from SPRUCE experiment site at the Marcell Experimental Forest, Minnesota, USA - June2016WEW_13_10 | ecosystem: Environmental > Terrestrial > Soil >... | reverse complement strand
CGTTTCCTTGTGAATGTCCATGCCGATATACTTAATGTCCATACGGGTGCTCCTTTCGGTAGAGTTTTGGTTCACACTCAAAACCTACCTCAAAGGGGCGCCCTTTTATAATGCGTTGAAGCTGGGTATGGCGCCGCCTCCGCTCCGCTACGCTTGTGCAGAGGCTTCGCTACGCTGCGGCGGCGCTAGGGGAGCGGTGTGTGCGGCGAAAGAACTGCAGCCGGGTCTAGGCAAAATGGCTGGAGAATGGCACTTACCCTGGGGGGAAAGTAAGCGTTGGCACGAATGACCTTTCCCCCAAGGAGGATGAGCGAACCGGCGATTTGTGGGCAATGACCTTTGCAGCAGCTATGGAACACACTAAGCGGTCCGGTCTCCTTCCTTCATCGAATTCATTTTGCAGGACTTAGCGCCGCGGCGTAAGATGAAGAGCCGCATTTTCTAGGCGCATGAAACCCCACTATCCCAGACTTGCTCGTCGCGGGCTCGGCCTCACCCTTGGTTTTTGTTTAGTCCTATCGTCTCCAGCGAATTGCGGCCAAAATGCCGCAGCGCAGTCCGATGCCAAAAAAAGAGAAGGATTAAAGCCAATTCTGGAATACATCTCCTCGGCGTGGGATACCCTGACGCGCTCGATGAGCGAATGTGAGAGCTTGGTCGACCCCAAGATCAAAGCCGCGCCGGTACTGTATTTGCCTGCGGGCTTTAGCGAGCCACCGGCTTTGCAGAAGCTTACCAGCAAGTGCGATGTGCGAGTCGCGCATCTGCCCGTCGAGATTCACCATCTCGGCGAAATCGACACCGCCAAAATACAGCCTCCCGGACTGCTCTATCTCGAGAACAAGTATGTCGTCCCCGGAGGACGTTTCAACGAAATGTACGGGTGGGATAGCTACTTCATCATTCGCGGGCTGCTTCGTGCCGGCCGTGCGGAGTTGGCTCGTGGCATGGTCGACAACTTCTTTTTCGAAGTTGAGAACTACGGGGCCATGCTCAATGCCAACCGGACCTATTATCTGACTCGTTCACAGCCACCTTTTTTGAGTTCGATGTTTGTCGATGTGTACGATGCGCTGCAGAAATCCGGTCACCCCGATCCCGTCTGGCTAACGAAGGCCTATGCTGACCTGGAAAAAGATTATGAAATGTGGAACCGTGACCCTCACCTTGCCGGTGACACCGGTTTGTCCCGTTACTACGATTTCGGGGAGGGTCCTCCCCAAGAGGCGGTACAGGATGAGAGCGGATTCTACCGCAAGGTCGCGACCTATTTTTTCTTTCATCCCGCGCAAGCGGATCGCTACATTCACGAGAGCTTGCCTGCGGTCCAGCCGTCAGTGGTCGAGCAGCCAGTTGTCGAGCAGTCAGTTGCGGGATCTCCTTACGCCCTGCAGATCTGCGATGTTTCGCATACCACGGCTCACGCCGGGTGCGACGAGCCGCACCAATACAAGCTGAGTTCGGATTATTACAAGGGTGACCGCTCGATGCGGGAATCCGGATTCGATGTAAGTTTTCGCTTTGCCCCATTCGGCGCTGCCACCCAGCACTACGCACCCGTATGCCTCAACAGTCTTCTCTACAAAACCGAGAAAGATATGGAGCAGATCAGCCGGTGGCTGGGCCGCGACGCCGACGCCGATAAGTGGAGCAAGCGCGCCGAGAAACGCAAGCAACTCATCACTCGCTACCTGTGGGATGACAAAGCGGGATTCTTCTTCGATTACAACCTGACAACCGGTCAAAGATCCTCTTACCGCTATGCGACAGCCCTCTATCCTCTGTGGGCGGGCTTGGCCACGCCAGAACAGGCTCGAGCCATCGAAAAGAACTTGACGATCCTCGAGAGGCCGGGCGGATTGTCGATGAGCACCGAAGATTCGGGAGCGCAATGGGATTTGCCCTACGGCTGGGGAAACATCGAGATGCTGTCTGTCGAGGGCCTTCGCCGCTACGGCTTCAACACCGATGCCGACCGGATCTCCTATGAATTCCTGTCGATGGTGGCGGAGAACTTTCGCCGTGACGGCTATATCGTCGAAAAATACAACGTGGTCAGTCGCTCCTCCGATGTGCACGCGGAACTTGGCTACAAGATGAATGTTGTGGGTTTCGGATGGACCAATGCGGCATTTCTCGAACTCCTGCACGATTTGCCCAAGGAACTGGCAGAGCGATTGGCGGCAGAGCAGAATCGTCCGTTACCCGCGCCCCCGCAGTGACAAGATCATTAAGGATGAGAACCTTGCTGGGTCTGCAATTGCTCGGCCAGCTTCAATTCATTTTCGGCCTCTTCTTTTTTCCCCATGTCGCGGTAAGCTTGTCCCAGCAAATGGTGAGTTGTGGGGTTGTTCGGGTCGAGGGTCGCGGCCCGCTGTAAAGCGCGCACAGCCAATGCAAACTCGCCCTTCTTTTCCAACACTTTTCCCATCAGGATGTAAGGGCCGGTGGACGTGGCGTCGAGCCAGATGGAGCGCTGCAAAAGGCGTTCGGCATCTTCAAACTTTTGCAGCCGGGAATAGGCGTCGGCCAGCTTGTAATAGGTTTGCGCGTGGCCGGGATTGACCGCCAGTTCTTTCTGAAATTCCGCAATGGCTTCGGGAACCCTAGATTTGTACAAATACAATTCGCCGAGCAGGAAGTGAACCAGCGGAAGCTTGGGATCCAAGGTCGCAGCCTTCTGCGCGTACTCTTCGGCGACCGGATCGAACTCCTGGCGCAACAACATCCGCGCGGTGAACATGTAGCTGGCGGGGGAATCGGGCGGAACGTCGAACATTCTTGCAAATGCCGCGCGCGCGCGCGGATACTCTTTGCTCTGGATGTAGCAGATGCCCAGAATGTACGCGGCATCCACATTCGCTCGCGGATACCAGCCTTGCACTTTTTCGAGCAGCGGAATCGCATCCGCCGGACGTCCGCCCAGGTAATAAGAGAGACCCAGCAACTGCATGGCCTCACCATTGCGCGGATCCGCAGCCCAAGCTTTCTTCAAATACTCGATCGCTTTGGGAAAGTCACTCTTCTTGTAATAGGCCGTACCTAGTTCCAAATCGAGGCCGTTCGCCTGCGGATTACCGGCTTGCAGTGATTGCAAATTAGCGATAGCCTCGTCAAATTTTCCCTCCTGCAGCAACTTGCGCGCCGGTGTCAGGTCAGCCGCGGGTACCGACGCCGAAGGTTGAGAAGATGGTGCGTCTGGCATTGTTTGCTGGGCAAGGCCGCGCGCAAAGCACGCGCACACGCAGCCTGCAAGCACTATCGATCGAGCCATCGAAAAATGCCGCATGGTTCGCATCCTAAGAGATTTGCATTTCTGAAGAAAGATTAAAAGAAATTTTCCGCCCAGCTGCCACACGGAAACTATCTTTGATTCATCACGCGTTGCAGTTCAGCCAGATTTTCTTTCGCCAGTGCGTTGCCGGGATCAATCTGCAAGGCGCGCTCGAAGTGCGACTTTGCTTCGGAGAACTTTCCCATCTCCCCCAAGGCGCTGCCCAGGTTTGCTTCTGCATTGGCGTCTGCCGGCCGCGCCTGCAGAGCCAGCAGAAACTGCTTCGACGCACCCTCGAAATCGTTCCGCGATGCTAGCGCGTTGCCCAGATTATAGTGCGCCTCGAAATAATCGGGACGCGCTTTCAACGCCGCTTCCAGGTAAAGCGCTGCCTGATCCACACGACCCTCTCCGAGCAGCGCGGATCCCATCGCATTATTGGCAACCGCATCGTCGGGACGAAGGCGCAGCGCAGCTTCGTATTCGTCCGTTGCGCGGTCCAACTTCCCCTTGGCCTGCAGCATGGCTGCCAGATTGTAATGCGCTTCAAAATCCGCGGGATTCTTTGCCACGTTGTGCAAGGCGAGAGCTTCCTGCAGAAGCATGCGTGGATCCCCTTGAGCGGGATCAAAATTAACCGGAAGCACCTGCAGCCATAGATGGCACATCTCGTCGCTGGACCTGTTACCGCTTTTTACTCGTGCAGGCGGACGGTTTGGGTTCAGCGGATTCTCCTCCGAATTGTCATACACGTACCGCAGACTCACCGTGGTACCCTTTGGCAGCAACACCGGTTCGGTGTAGCGATACACCGCCTGCCAATTCAGGTTCCAATGCGGGATATGAATCAGCGTTTTTCCCCTACCATCGGGCAGCGTGGCCCAGGCCTGAATGTCTTTTCCGAGGTAATGCGCGTGCGGATAGAGGGCCAAAAGATCAACGTCGACGGGAAATGTGAAATCGTCGGTGACGAGGAAATCATTCTGCCCGGCGGGAATGTCGAGCTTGGCATCATTCTCCAGCTGCAGCAGCATCGGCAACTTGGTCGCGGGATGGGAGGCGAAATAAAGTCCGATGCTTGGCTGTATTGTCTCGGGTTTGCCTGAGGGTTGCAGGTGCGTATTGAGAACCAGGTCTGTGCCTTTATCCAGCCGAAGTTCCATGCCTTCCGGCTCGACGTAGGGAACCGTGCCCGGTTTCCAGAAAAGCAAGTGACTGTCCGGGTCGAACACCTGCGATTCCAGCCGGATTTCCATCCCGCCAAATCCCGCACCGGCGACGGCTTCTCGACGTCGCGACTGTTCCTCGCGATCGACGAGAATATTGGCATGATGCACGTAGCGTTTATCGCCCGGTCGAATTTCGACGGCCTTGACCCAGCGCGTTTCGTCGATCGGCACTCTGAATATAAAGTTCCAGTAAGTATCTACGCCCTCCGGAGGAAGTATTAACCGCTTCTCTGCTTTCAAAATCAGATCGGGCGTTCCCAGCCGCCAGCCCTCGGTAAACTTCGGCTGCGCCGGACGATCTGCGGGTTTGCCCTCGATTGCGCCCTGATCCAACCACCTCTGTAGGAGATCGATCTGCGCCTCGGGCAGCCGCATCTCGTCGGCAAATTTCAACTCCTGCGGGTCTGGCAGCCATGGAGGCATATTTCGCGTGCGCGTAACCTCAGCGATCTGGCGGGCATGTTTTTTTGCATCTTCATAAGTCAGAAGCGAGAACGGCGCCGCCTCCCCGGGACGATGGCACGATGCACAAGAACCAAAAATGATGGGGGCAATATCGCGATTGAAAGTGACTTGTGATTGGCCCGCGTTCGGTTCGCCCGCGCTCGCTTGCTCCGCCGGCTGCGACGGCCTTCCGGCGAACGCGGTTTCCAAAGCGCACGCCACCAGAGCCACCGTTGCGATCCAGGCCGCCCTTCCGATGCGCGCAGCATTCACTGCAGGTCCGAGATGTAGCATCCCACTCCCTTGACGGCGTTTTCCGCCACCGGCTTCCCCGTCATCGCCGCCTGGATCGCGTCGCTTAACTCATGCGTAGTAGCCGCAGGACGCGATCGGCCGAACTCCACATACCAGTTATCGATCCGCCCGTGATAAACCAGCTTGTGTTCACGGTTGAATACCGCCGCCTCCGGAGTAATCTCCGCCTGCGCCTCTTTCACCAATACATGCTCGGGATCGCGGAGCGCGGGCAACCGGTATCCATAATCCATGAGGTATTTGCGGATCGTCGCTGAAGACTCGCCCTGGTCTGGATAAACCAGAAAAAAGCTGGCGCCAGGTTGGTAGCGCGCGCTGATTTGCTGGATCACCGGAGCGTAGCGGCTGGAAACCGGGCAATCGCGGCGCAGGAACACCAGCACAACCACCTTGCTCGACGCATGGGCAAGGGGGTCCACGGCCTTACCGTCGAGATCGAAGGCACTTTGCTGCGCTTGGGCTACGACCGCGGAAAACATGCCAGCGAGGAATATGCCTGCCAACCATCCGCTTAACCGCAAGCTGCTTAACCGCAAGACTGATCGACCCTTCCCCATGTTTTCCTTGAGCCCTGCCAAAATTGTAGGGCTACCCCTCTCCGCTGTCCATTTGCCCCTGAAAATTTGCCCAGTCCCCCAAGGCACGCTTTCGTGAGCTACCCCCCCCCGCATTCATAAGCCACATTTCGATGGCATTTGATGGAGGTACCTTAGCATTTGCTTTGCCGCAGCCAGATCGGGATTGAACTCAAGCACGCGTAGCGTGTACGTCCGAGCTTCATCCATTCTTCCCTGACTGCAGTAAGCCTGAACCAGGTTCAGGCCAATGCTGCTGCGACCCGGGGCCAAGGCGAACGCCTTCTGCCAAAGGGCGATTGCATCCCCCAATTTGCCGGATCGAGCCTCGATCACCGCCAGATTGACGCTCGCATCCACCAACTGCGGATCGACGGCCAATGCTTTTTGATAGAGCACGCGCGCCTTCTCAGTATCGCCATGCCTCTGTTCGATGTAACCCAGGGCCGAAAGCAACGCCGGGTCCTCCGGAGATTGTTTCAAAGCCTTCGAAAGCAAGCTCTGCGCTTGAGGTCCCGCTACCGTCATTCCGCTTTCAACCAGCGATTCCCAAGCGAGCGCCAGATCGCGTAAGTCGGATTCCCCCTTGCTGCCAGGGGGAAACGGCACTAGTCTCGACGGGGAAGATTCCGTCGCTCGATCCTGCAGCAACTGGGGCTCGATCTGCGGCCGCCGCAGAATGCGATGATCGGTCACCTCCGTATGCGCAACGTCGCTGCTGGCGGAGGCAGGCATGTGACAAGTAAGGCAATCCGGCTGATCCACGTGATGCTTCGCCGCGAACGCTGCGCCGTGACACGCCAAACATTTGCCCCGGTAATAAGCGACCCGTTCCGGGGAAGCGGGCGAAAGATGCGCCGTATGGCAGCTTGTGCACGACATCGCATCGCCCGATTTTTTCTTGCACTGGCTCTGCGCCAACGCCTCCACCTGACTGACGGCGCCCAGACTGGATGCTTGAGAATCGGTCAGCACGAAATACCGGACGTAATCGGAAAGCTCGTCCCCGGGCCGGAATTCGTAGGCGTGACGGCCAGATCGCTCTATCGCCACCTTTCCTTCGAGGTGGCACTGCATACAAACTTCGTCGCGCCGAGCAGGGGCCAGCTTTGCCGGATTCACAATCTCTCCTCCGGTGGCATGCTGCGCTCCCGGTCCATGGCATCTTTCACACGACACTCCGTTGTGGAGGAAAGGCGGCTTCGGATAACGGTTGTCCGTATCTTTCGCGGGAGGTTGGATTCCGCTCGCATGACAGTGCAGGCAGCTCGTATATGCAGGAAGACTTAACGGGATCTCGCGCGCAGTCTGATAGGCCGGAGCCATATCCCACATCTGCTTGTTCGCATACCAGTTCACCGGGGACTCGAACAGAAACCCGTCGGTCTCAAACAGGTAGCTTCGGCCACGACGTCCGGAGCCGATATAGTAAAGAAGTTCGCGTTTTCCCCGAACCTCAGAATCGCCCGGCCGATCAAAACTTAACCAGGCTCGTCCACCCTCGGCGTAGATGCGGTAGTGAACCCCTGATTCCTGGTGGGTGAATTCCGCTGGCGTGAGGGCATCAATGGCGGGGCCGCTAGCGCGAGCCATGGCGGTCCGCTGGTAAGACTCGAAGATTTTCGAATGGCAGCGGCCGCAAGCTTCGTTGCCAGCATAACCGTTTCGGTCCCCCGCTTTTGCAGGCGTCGCCAAATCTTGAGTCGCCGCCGGATTCTGCCCCCTCGAAACCCACACGGACAGCACGACCAGGAATAAGAATCCGACTGCTGTCGCTCGCCTGCCCAACCCTGCGGAAGAAATCACCTGTTGCCTGCCTGCCAATTCCGGTACCTATTGTATGCGAGAAAAAAGGGAGTCCCGAGGGACTCCCTTTCGCAGAAGCTCAGGCTGCTCTAGAAAATGAGCTTCAGAGCAAATTCGAGCTGGCGCATGCCGGTAGCAGAACCTGGAGACGAGTCGTGCTCAATGTCGGTGATCGTTCCGTTCCCTGGGCAATCGATGCAGGTTCCTCCGTTTTGATTATTGTTGAACCCAAGCACTGGATGATTGAAAACGTTGAAGGCATCCATGCGGAACTGAAGCCTCAAACGTTCCATCAGTGGGAAGTTTTTCAAAATCGAGGCGTCGGCATAAAGTGCCCGTGGCCCGCGGTAACTGAAGACGCCGACATTGCCTAAATGGCCGTTCCCCGGATCTGTAAATGGTCCAGTAAGCGATGTCAGCGGCGTGAAGAACTGTATGAAGGGGGACCCGCCAGCTGGATGCTGAAGTGACCCCGCGCCCAGGGGGAACGACCCTGAGCCCTTATCGGGGCGGCATACCCCCACGTCTTCCTCGGCGCCGCACTCGTTCGTACTCGGCGTCCAGGGCAGGCCGCTGCCCCATGTTGTGGTGCCGCTGATTTGCCAGCCTCCGATGATCAAGTCCTCCGCTCGATGCGAATTGCCGCCATACATCTTTCCTTTGCCGAACGGCAACTCGTAAACCACGTTGTTTACCCAGACTTGATTTCGGACCTGATCGTCCGGTCCGTAAGCCACGGCTGGGTCGTCCGGATAATAACTGCTGTCGTATTTGTACGCGTGGGCAAATGTGTAGTGCGAGAGCACCTGCAGGCCGCGGGAGAAGCGCTTCTCCACCTTCACCTGCAGCGCGTCGTATTTGCTGCTTGCATCATTGCCCAGGTAGTTGCCTTCGTCAGTAGAGCAGCATTGCAGGACGCCGGGAACCAGGCGAGGCGCACCGGGGAAATTTGCCAGAGTGTTCGTCGGGTCCGCGAAACCTGGGTAAGTAAAGTTGTTGTAGTAGGGCCGACGGTACACCTGAGGTGTTTTCGTGTCGCACGCCGAGTCACCGCAATAGCCAACCATGGAAGGATTATTCACGTTGTAGGTCGGCCCGTCGCCGGCGAACACATGAGTGCCCTTATTGCCGACGTAGGATACCTCGAGCGTGGTCGTACTAGTAAGCTGGTGTTGAACCGTAGCATTCCAGGCATCGAGAGTTGGCAGGCGCTGGGTGGTTGGACGGATATGCGGCTGCACGCAAAGCTGGGTGTTTTGCCCGGTGACCGGATCGAAGACCGCACTCTGATAGCAGTTCGGGCCCGATACGGGGAGCAATCCATTGGCAGGGATTGCTGGGAAAGTGAAGATAGGAGGTCCCTGCGCCAAGGTAAATGCCGGCACTTCCTGACTCGAGCCTTGGGCCAGTTGGGCGGCAAGCACGGGTAGAGTCTGGGTAACCGTATGCCCGAAGTTCGAGCCGAAAACTCCCATATCGAAGCTTCGCCCATAACCCATTCGAACCACAGTCTTCGGGGTGAATTGATAAGCGACTCCAAAGCGAGGGGCAAAAGCATGCCAGGTGTTGTTGATATTGCCGTTCAGTCCGATATTGCCTTCCCCTGCCACGCGGTCCAGACCTTGAACAAGATTGGCGAACCCGCCCTTGTCCTTTCCATTCACATATTCAGGGAAGTAAACCTCCCATCGCAACCCGTAATTGAGGGTGAGTTTCGGACTAACGCGCCATGTATCCTGGCCGTAGTAAAACATCCGATGCTGACGTTCCGCCGCATCGAGGCTCGTGCTGACATACCGGCTGACTTGCGTAACATCGCCGAGCAGAAAGGTCGCCCAATCAAGACCCCCGACGCCGCCGTTCGGTCCGCCGGAGGTGGTTCGAAAATCAAAGGTATAGTCTCCAGTACGTCCCGCATCGCTCGGCACACGCAGGTTCATCGCGTAGCGGAAATCACCACCAAACTTGAACTGGTGGTTGCCGTGTATCTTTGTGATATTGGCGACCCACTGAAATTGCTGTTCACTTTCCGTCAGCGGGCAGTTGCAACGAGCCACACCCAGACCATCCCCCCAGTCCACGGTGGCACCACCAAAATTCCCTCCGTTTCCAGAGGAACTCGAGGGTGTCTGATTCAGAATAAAGCCACCCCAACCGGAGGTTTCAGCTGCCTGGCTTCCGGTTAAGTTTGCGTTGGGGATTCCCACCGAAGTCATCGGAGTCGCTCCGACGTCTGGCTTTGAAGCGACCGGGTTGTATTTGAAGTAGCCGAAGCGGAAGTCGGCCAGCAACGTTGAGCTGAACGTCTTGGTGACTCCAGAGGCCAAACTATAATTATGGGTGATCGAACTACCCGACAATCCACCTGGTCCGAATCCCACACCCTCAAGCGCGCCGTAGGAACCTTTGCCTGCGACGTTGAAATAATCGAGGCTGAATCGTCCGAAAACCTGAACCGTCGGAGCGGCACTGAAGTCGATTCTCGTGTCGAAGCTGTCTTGCTTGAAGGTGCCGGATCCCGCTGCAACGTAATTATTGAACACCTCTGAATTGGTGGGATCAGGAAATTGGGCGAGGATGGCGGCGGCTTGCGGAGAGATTTCTGCAATCGGGATCTGGTTGTTGGCGTAGGCAACGCGACCCAACCCCCCATCCCCTGCCACCGGTTTGAAGACTTGCCCGCCCAGAATGCCTAAACTCGTGCTGCCGCCTTGTTCTACCGTGAGATATTGGCTTAGATCGCAAACGCCGGTGGAAGTCGCGGGATTGCACGTCTGCTTGACCGTGGCGGTAGGAACGGTCAGCAGGTTGGTTGTTCCATTCGTTTCCCGAGTGGCCTGATAATCGCCAAAGAAGAACAGTTTGTTCTTGATGATGGGGCCACCAATGGTGCCCCCGAACTGCTGCCACTTGTCGGATGGTATGAATTTACCGGTAACCGGATTCGCAGCGTACTGCGTGAATGGATCGCGAGCCGCGGTCGCGTCCGTGCGCCGGAACCAGAAGCCCTCTCCGTGAAACTCATTGCTCCCCGATTTCGTCTGTACTGTGACTACGCCACCCAGTGCTTTGCCAAATTCTGCGTCAAAATTCTGCAGGTCGATTTTTGTTTCCTGAATTGCATCCAAGTTCGGGTTCACCACAATGATGCCTAGGATCGGGTCCTGATTGTCGGTGCCGTCAAGTTCAAAAGCCGTGCCGCTGAAATGCTGGCCATTCACAAAGATCTGCTGGCTGCCTTGCGGGTTCTCGGTCGCGGCGTGGCTCCAGCCCACCATCTTCTGGGTGCCCGGCGACAGCAGTTCGAACGAAGTGAAGTTGCGGTTCATGATCGGCAAGTCTTCCACATACTTCTGATTGAACTCGATCGAGACGTCGGCGCGGTCGGTCTTCAGTTGCTCCGCCTCCGCGGTTACCTCGACTTGTTCACTCGTCGAGCCCACCTGAAATTGCCCGTCGATGCGGGCGGTGGCGTCGGCCGACACGGCGACGTCTTTAAACTCGATGACTTTGAAGCCTTGTGCCTCGATGCGCACGGTATAAGGGTCGGGAATTAAGTGGGTGACACTGTAATTGCCACTATCGTTGGTTGTGGCTTGGTCAGTTGTCCCTTTCGCTTGGTCAGCTACTGTCACCTTTGCGTTAGCGACAGCCGCGCCCGAAGAGTCGGTGACCGTACCAGCGATGCCTCCGAAAACTGCCTGACCGGATGCTTTCGGCACCCACAGAGCGCAGAGAAGCACGGATGCCGCCACAGCGGCAAAAGATGACCTCTTCATGAACTGCCTCCTCGGACCTTTCAAGTGATGCCCCAGAGAACGTGGAACTGACTTGTCCCTTTAGCGTGCAGTCCTAGTACAAAAGCACTATCGAGTTAAGTTACATTAGGTTTCATGCCGTTACCGGGAGTAAACTGTTGCGGCTCGTCGAAATACGGAGGACCGTTACTCCCATTGTCACATGGCTTTGACCCACAGTTACGACGCGGGACGAGAGCAATGCTTCCAACAAGTAGATAGGCTTATTAATAGTCATAGCCTCCGAGGCTCGGAGGCGCTTTGCAAGTTGCTCCGCTATCTCGCCGACCGCGCTCTCGATCACCCCGGCGTGGCGCTCAAGGAATACCAGATCGCCATCGAGGTCCTGGGCCGATCCAGTGATTTTGATCCCCAAAGCGACTCGTCGGTGCGAGTGCAGGCGGGACGCCTGCGCGTGAAGTTGGAGGAATATTATGCCGGCGAGGGGCAGCACGATTCCGTTGTCGTTGAGCTGCCTAAAGGATCCTATACGCTCACGTTCCGCGTTCCCATGACACCTCTTCCGATGGCTGAACGCGCCCGGAGGATGGAGAACGCTGATTGGAAGGCACTAGCACAACCATCGAACCATGGCTGGGTAATCGCAGTGGTGGTGCTCTCGGTCTTGCTGCTGTTCTCCTGGGTGCTGATCGCTGGCAGGCGGATTCAAACGAATCCAAAAGAGTCTATTCCCGCCGCCTACCAGGTGTTTTGGAATCGCTTTGTCACTGGCTCCCAGCCGCCGTGGGTGATCTTCAGCAATGGTAACTTCGTGGGCCGGCCGGAGACCGGCATGCGGTACTTCAATCCCTCGTCCGACTCTGGGTCCCTCATCTTGGATCATTACACCGGAGTGGGCGAGGTGCTGGCGGTTCACCAACTCGATCACATTTTCGTCCTCTTCAACCGGCAGCTTCGCGTAAAACGCGGCAGCCTCTTCTCTTTGGACGATGCCAAGAACAACGATCTCATTCTCGTCGGTTCCCCGGCCGAGAATCTCACCCTCTTGGATATCCCCGGAACTCAGGAATTCGTTTTTCAGCGGATTTCCGACGGCCCCCGCAAGGGCGACCTGGGAGTGCTCAACGCCCACCCTCAAGCCGGTGAGCCAAAGCTGTTTCTCGCCAGTCTCCCCAGCCAGCCGACCACAGAGGATTACGCCGTGATCGGGCTGGTGTCGGGCATCGACCCCGCCCGCTCCGTCGTGATCCTGGCTGGAACCACTACTTTCGGCACGCAAGCGGCAGCGGAATACGTTTGCCGCCAGGATTCGCTCGAGCAGCTATTGCATGTCCTGGGAGTCTCCAGGGCGGCGGACCTGAAACCTTTCGAGGCCCTGTTGCGAGTGAAGGTGGCCCATGGAGTTCCCGTGATGACGGATCTCGTGGCCGTGCGCAAGCGCGGCGGCTAGTCACAAAGTTGCGGGCGGGGAGTATCTATAAGACTGCAAGACTGCAATGCTCAACTAAGGAGCAGACGTTCCCGGCGGGATGAGATGAGGGTCCAGTTGGGCGGCTTTCCGATATTCCCCATCTGCCTCTTCCTTTGCACCTTTCTGACTAAGGGCCAGGCCAAGTTCGTAGTGCGCCACCGCATAGGAAGGCTCAACGCGAATCGCGGTGCGGAACTGGGAAATCGCGCCATCAAGGTCGCCGGCGCTGAGCAATCGGCGGCCGGAGTTGGTGGCGAAAGTGGCAGCCTGCAGATCGGTTTTCGCCTTGGTCATTTCGGCCCCGGCTTTACCTTCGGCCGCTGCCCCGGCGCCGTCGCCCAGCTGACGCAGCACACTCGCCAACGTCGTGTGAGCGCCCGCAAAATCCGGATCGAGGCGAATCGCCTGCCGAAGCGCCTCGGCCGCCTCAGGTAGCTGATTCATTTGCTTGAGGACTGTACCAAGCGTGTAGTAGGCCTCTGCGTAGTTCGGCTGAACCTGAATCGCTTGCCGCAATTCTTCCGCCGCATCGGCAAAATCTCCTGACTGCCACAGAGTCACTCCCAGACTGTAATGCGCGTCCGCCAATTGGGGATCCAGGCGAATCGCCTCCCTCCATTCGGCGATCGCCCCCGGGAGGTCGTCTTTGAGCTTGAGCGCTAGAGCCAAGTCATGGTGCAGGCTGGCTCTCGCCGGCTCCAGCTTAAGAGCAACGCGAAACTGCGCAACCGCGGCCTCAAAGTCCGTCTTCTGCAAGTACGCTGTTCCCAGGTTGCCTTGAAATCCAGCATCGTCGGGCCGAAGCCGGATGGCTTCTTGAAATTCTTTTGTGGCAGCGTCGGCTTCACCCCGTTGCAGCAGGGCCAGAGCTAAATTGTTGTGAGCTTCCGGATCCGATGGTGTGAGTCCGGCAACTTTGGTAAACGCCGCCACGGCGCCATTCGGATCTCCCCGCCGCTGCAGCAAAAGACCCAGGCTGGTTTGCAGCGGTGCGAAGTCAGGCTTAAGCTTGACCGCCTCTTCGAACGATCGCAGCGCTTCGTCGGGATTGCCTCCGGCCTCGAGTATTGTGCCCCGGTAATACCAGGCCATCGCGTCCCTGGGATCAAGCTTGACTGCACGGTCCAGTTCTATCTGAGCTTTTTGTTTCTCGCCTTCGCTGGAAAGAGTAACGCCGAGATGAAAATAGGCCGGCTCATACTCCGAGTTTGACTTTATCGCGTCTCGGAACTCTTCCTCGGCTTCTTCAAATCGCGATTGCTGAGCTAGCACCGACCCCAGTTCGTCATGTAACTCGGCCTCCCGCGGCGCTAGCCGCGTTGCCTCCTTGAACTCGGCGATTGCTTCGTCCGTCTTATACTGCAAAACAAGAGCGCCTCCGAGCGCCTGGTGCGCCTGCCATTGCTGTGGCGCTAAATCCACCGCAGTGCGGAGTTCACTGATCGCCCCGTCCAACAGACCCTTGGCCTGCAGAGCCTGCGCCAGATAGGCGTGAGCGATGGCCAGCTTCGGGCGAAGCCGCACCAGCGTCCGAAAATGGGTGATCGCGTCGTCGAGATTCCCTTGCGCTAACAAAACCTGGCCCAGCATATTTTGAGCGTCAGGATTTCGCGGATTAAGCCGGACCGCTTTCGCGAAAGCCGCATGCGCTGCCGGCAAGTCTCCACGTTGCATCGCGATGCGGCCGCTTTCGTAAGCCGCGGAACTGCCGTTGTTCGCAGGCGCCTGCGCCGCCGCTCCCGCGACGCCGCCCGTGATGACGAGAACCAGCAGTGTGAAATGGAATTTTGCCCTGCCGCGCATGATTTCTGGCACCGGCCTTCAGGATAGCGCAACTCCCTCTTTCCG
>Ga0187867_10002645_pt1 | contig 14729 bp, 16 predicted proteins | sample June2016WEW_13_1_FD_132976 | JGI IMG/M metagenome (GOLD analysis project Ga0187867, IMG submission 132976) | Peatland microbial communities from SPRUCE experiment site at the Marcell Experimental Forest, Minnesota, USA - June2016WEW_13_10 | ecosystem: Environmental > Terrestrial > Soil >... | reverse complement strand
GCAGGTCGTCACCATCGCCACAGACGACCACCACACTCTGCAGGAGTTTCGGGGTTCAGTCGGCGCTCAATGGACCTTTCTCTCGGACCCAACTCGGATGATACAAAAGGACCTCGACATCCAGGAATACACCGACCCCGAGCACGATCCGATGATCCCCCACACCCTCGTGCTCAAGCCTGGACTCCTCATTCACAGCATCTACAACGGATACTGGTTCTGGGGACGCCCGTCGTTTTACGACCTGTGGTCCGACTTGCGCGCCGCGTCGAGCGAGATCCGCCCCGACTGGGACCTGAGCAAACCGGGGCTGCGCGAGGCCTGGGGTGCAGGCGACTACTCGAGCTTTCACGGTTGGAACAAACGGGCCGACAAGTCGATGCCCACATCGTATGAGTCCTAGAAGAATACGGGTCTGTCCCTGTTGGGTGCAGGACGGCCTGGATTGTAGGGGCAGGTGGCATTAGTGCGAACGCCGGTCTGCGAACTGCTCGGGATTGAACAACCGATCGCCTTGGCGGCGATGGTGGCGGTGCCCGAACTAGCGGCAGCGGTGTCGAATGCCGGTGCGCTCGGCACGGTGACGCTGACGTGGTCTGATCCGGCAGGAGACGTGGTTCGCGAGACGGCGGCGCTCACCGATCGTCCCTTCTGCGGCAACCTGGTTCTTACCTCAGATCAGCACCGTCGTCTCGATGAAGCCCTCGAGGCCGGTTTGCGGATCGTGTCCTTGTTCCTGGGAGATCCCGCCGGATACACCGAGCTGGTCCACGAAGCGGGCGGACTCGTTCTGTGTACGGTCGGAAGCGCCGAAGAGGCACGGCGGGCGGTCGGAAGCGGAGCGGATGTCATCGTGGCGCAGGCTTGGGAAAAAAAAGGGCGGTCAGCCGAACGCTGGCGAACCACAGCGGTGTCTTACGGCAGGTCAGACAGTTATCCACACGCTTGCGAATAACCATGAACGGCAGCGTCCGCGGGATATTCGCGGGATGAGGTCTTACTGTAAAAAGGGTCCGCCCGGGGCCCTGAACTAAAGCCGTCAAGCTCAAGTGCGCAGTCGGGGCTGCGACCTCTCTAGTGGCGATCCTGCCGGAGGGTGCGCCTGTCAGGCGAACTCCGCCTTGCCGGGGCGAGGTGCACGAGGGCGTTATAGGTCACAAGGGCGATCGCCAGGTGCATGACCATCAGCACGAGGACGGCCTTCGGTGGCTGACCCTTGGCGAGGATGTACAGGTCGGGCAGCCACAGCACTGCCGTCACAAGGATGGCCATCCGGAAGAAGACCCAGCGGGGAGCCGAGGAGATCCGCGTCATCACGGGCCATGCGACGCAGGCGATCAGCACGCCGATGACGGTCAGCCTGGCATAGTCGGAGAAACGGAAGTGTACGTAGCCGTTGGTGGATGGGAAGATCTTCGTCCCGATCGCCACTAGGACGGCATCGACTGACAAGGACCCGGCGATGGAGACGATCGTCGCGAGGAGAACGCATGCGGCCGTGGGCTGCTTGTGTTCCGGGGCGAAATCAACCCGGAAAACTGCTAGTACGGAGCTAAGGGCCGAGTCGCGACGCGGCCACGAGGGTTTCGTTGGAATTGACACTCGCTGATCTTAAGTGTCCCGCGAGGTGATAACGGCAGAATCGCCAGCCTCTGAGCGATCTTTGCCGAGTCTTTACCAAACACTGGTGACGAGCTGACTGTCTATGGTCGTAGGTTCGCTCACGAGCCCGCCGTGAGGAGAACGATGGCCACTCGCCCGAACCGCTGCACCAGGATGGCGACCGCTCACCCGGCAGCGCCGCGAAGCGGAACGAGCTCATGAGCTCGTTACTGCACGGCATTGTCACTCTTCACGGGACCATGGCCTACCTGATCGTCGGCGCCCTCTGTTTCGGGGAGGCCAGTGTCTTCGTCGGCTTCGTGCTGCCGGGCGAGACCGCCGTCGTGCTCGGAGGCGTGCTCGCCTCGTTCCACCACGTCAGCCTCCTGCGGATGCTGGCGCTGGTGGTCGCCTGCGCCATCGTGGGCGACTCGGTCGGCTACGAGGTGGGGCGCCGTTTCGGCCCGGCGCTTGTCCGCCGCCTGCCCGCAAGGGCCCGCCGGGGCGCAGAGGAAGGTCGCAATTTCCTCGAGCGTCAGGGCGGCCCGGCGGTGTTCCTCGGTCGCTTCACCGCGGTGTTTCGGGCCGTTATCCCCGCAGCAGCCGGGCTGAGCGCCATGCGTTACCGGACGTTCCTTTTCTGGAACGCGCTGGGGGGATTGTGCTGGGGTGTCGCCTTCACCCTCGCCGGCTACGGCGCCGGACGCTCCTACGAACGCGTCATATCGGCCGCGGGCACGGCATCGACGTCGATCGTCGCCCTTGTGGCCCTCGCCGTGGCGGGGTTCCTCGTCTGGCGCCATGTGCGCAGGCGTCGTAACGGCCAAGAGGCACCGCCCTCTAAAGCCCGCGAGGCTGACGCCAAGGACGCGGCCCTTCCCGTCGAGGAGCTCGGAGCGCTCCCTCCGGCCCGCAGGTGACGACCTGGACCGGAATGGCGCGACGCCCCGATCCTCAACGGCGCAGGGGCAATGGAGCCTTGTAGGCGGCTCGTGCCTGCACGGTGGTGAGGATGTGATTGGCGACCAGCTGGTCGAGCACCTGGAGCTGGCGCTGTTTGGCGAGGGCGAAGTGGAGGACCGGGTCGTAGTCGGACGGGGCCTGGGGAAGCCCGGCTAGCAGGGAGGCTTCTGCCCAGTTCAGCTCGTCGGGAGCGACACCGAAGTAGCCCCGGGCCGCGTTCAGGTAGCCCCAGTAGCCGTTTCCGTAGTAGATGGCGTTCAGGTACATCTCGAGGATCCGCGGTTTCGAGTAGCTGAGTGAGAGCTTGAGGCCAAGCCCGACCTGCTCCAAAGTGCCGGCGAAAGAAGAGCTCGATGGGTAGAGCTGCTTGGCCAGCTGCTGGGCGATGGTGCTGCCACCGGGATCGCCACTGGTGTGGAGCGCCGTGAGCGCGGCCCTAGCGGCGCCGTCGAAGACGTCCAGCAGCACGTTCGAGTAGAAGTGCTCGTCCTCGACGGCGACCTCGGCCTCCGCCAGCTTCGTCGGGAGTGGCAGGTGACCCAGCTCGCCTCCATGTGCTCGCACGATCGCCGCGACCTGTGCCGGGGCGTCGGCGACGCTCGGCAGGCTCAGCTCGTAACCGAGACCGGCGAGGGCGAGGGCGAGAACGATCCCCAGCAGGGCGAGGCTGGCCCGGACGAGTCGTCGTCTCCACTTACGACGCGGGGCTGTCGCGCCCTCAGCCATCTGCGGCCTCGAGCCGCACGACAGCGTCGACCCCTCCGCTCGGGGCGGCGTCGAGCCAGGCCGTCCCGCCCGAGATGCGGGCGAGTTGGGAGACAATCGCCAGCCCGAGCCCGGTCCCGCCGTAGGCAACCCCCTCCCGCCTCCAGAACCTGTCGAAAGCCCGCGTCTTGTCGGCCGCGCTCATTCCCGGCCCATCATCGGTGACATGGATCTCGACGCGCTCAGCCAGGCGGAGCGCGCTAAGGGACACCTTCCCGCCGGGCGGGGTCGCCTCGAGGGCGTTGGCGAGCAGGTTGTCGAGGACCTGCTCGAGATGACCCGGACAGGCAAGGGCTCTAAGCGCCGATTCGTGCGGTCCGGCGGCCGGCAACTCGCAGGTGAGCGTCACCTGGCGCTCCTCGGCTAGGGCGCCCCAGGCCTCCGCCCGGTCGCGCAGGGCGGCTTCGACATCGACCACCTCTCGCGTCGGGCGCACGCCTCCCTCGCTGCGGGCGAGCGTCAGCAGCCCGTCGACGATCCGCGAAAGTCTGTCGGCCTCGGCGAGGGCGGGGGCGAGCTCGGCCCCTTGCCCGGGCCCGAGAGTGTCCTCCAGGTTCTCGAGGCGCAGACGCAGCGCTGTGAGCGGGGTGCGGAGCTGATGGGAGGCGTCGGCAAGGAACGCCCGCTGGGTGTGGACGAGCTCCTCGAGGCGGTCCGCCATCTCGTTCACGGTCTCGCCTAGGGCCATCAGCTCAGCCGGGCCGCGCTCGACGGGTGCCCGCTCGGAGAGGCGGCCCGCCCCGACGGCGGCGACGGCGGCCTCGATACCCTCCAACGGGCGGGTGAGCGAGCGCGCCAGGAGGGCCCCGAGGGCGCTGGCCAAGACGAGCACGCCAAGCCCGAAGAGCCCGAGCGCGATCCAGTTGTTGCGGATGCGGGCGTGCATGGGCGCCGCCGACTCGGCGACGAGGAGGACCACGTCGCTCCCGTGCGCCGGAGACGAGCGGCCGCTCGCCGGAGACGCCGAGACCGCGACGGGCAGTGCCACGTAGAGGAAATCGTCGTCGGGATCGTCCGAGCCCTCCTCTCCCGAGATGTGGCCGGCGGCCGCCGAGGCGACAATCACCCTCGTGCGGACATCGCTCAGCTCCTCGAGGGCGCCCTTACCGGCCGCCGCCAGGACGTGGTTGGCCGAAACGACCGCCACGACGGCGGCGTCGGCCCGGGCGAACTGGCTGACAGTGAGCCGAAGGCTTGATCCGCCGCCGTGGTCCAGCCCGGCGGCGACGAGCACGGCGAGCGAGGAAGCATCGCGCTGCACCTCCGATATCGAGGTGGTGCGGTCGTTCCGGGCCAGGCTCAGCCCGAGGGGGACCTCGAGGACGACGACAAGGGCAAGCGCGAACAAAAGGAAACCCGCGAGCAGCCGCCTCCTCATTGAGGAACGGCGAGTCTGAAACCGACGCCTCGGCTCGTCTCGATCCACTTGGGGTCGCCGAGCTTCTTGCGAATAGAGGCGATGTGGACGTCGACCGTCTTCGAGGTGCCGTACCAGTGGGGATCCCAGACCTCGGCGAGGATCTCCCGCCGGGTGACCATGGCGCCGGGATCGAGAGCGAGCAGGGCCAAAAGGTCGTACTCCTTCGGAGTCAGCTGCACTTCCTCGCCCGCCAGTAGCACGCGGTGGGTGCGCCGGTCGATCTCGAGCTCGCCGATCACCTGCGGGCCTGGGGCGGCGGAGGGCTGCGTCGTGCTCCGACGGAGGACGGCGCGTATGCGGGCGACGAGCTCACGAAAGCCGAAAGGCTTCACCACATAGTCGTCGGCGCCGAGTTCGAGGCCGACGACGCGGTCGGTCTCGTCGTCGCGGGCGGTGACGATGATGATCGGGACCGTGGAGCGGGCGCGTAGTTGCCGGCAGACCTCAAAACCGTGCGCGTCGGGCAGACCGAGATCGAGGAGCACGATGTCGGCCGGGGGCGCCGAAAGCGCCGCCGCGGCGCTCTGCACCAAGGTGACCACGAAGCCCTCTCGGCGAAGCCCGGTCGCGAGTGGCTCGCCGATGGCAATGTCGTCTTCGACCACGAGAACTTGCACTGCTCCGTTAGCTTTCCACAGGCGATCAGGGTCCCGTCATCGAGTCGTGACAGCGGTGGCGCCACGAGGGCTCGAGTCTTGCCGCCGACGTCTGTTGCTGCCGCCGTCCTGGCTGAATCTTTACCTGTTGCTGGGCTCGTCTTGCATTCCGCCTACGTATCGTCAACGCCACATGGCCTCGCTCACCTTCGACCCGACGCACTCCTCCAAACACGACGCCTCGCGTCGCCGCCCCTCCGTCTCCCGACCCGGGCCGGCTCCGCGCCCAGCGCTCGCCGAGGTGGCGACCGTCGTGGTCTGGCTCGGCTTCGGGGCCTGCATCGCCCTCGCGGTGACGGCCGAGACCTGGAGCCAGCTCAGGGCGGCCGGGGGCGTCGCCATGTTCCTCGGCAACCTGACAGGGCTCGCCGGGAGCTACTTGGCACTTGTCATGGTGCTCCTCGTCAGCCGGGTCCCCGCGGTCGAACGCGTGCTTGGACAGGACAGGCTGCTCGCCTTGCACCGCCGCCTGGCGCCCTGGCCCATCTCGCTCATCCTTGCCCATGCCGTGCTGCTGACACTTGCCTACGCCGAGGCGGCCCGGGCCGGCGTGTGGCACCAGTTCGCCACGTTCCTCGCCTCCTACCCCGACATGGTCACAGCGACCGTCGCTCTGGCTCTGATGGTCGCCATCGCGGGCACGTCTGTCTACTCGATCCGCCGCCGCATGCGCCGGGAGAGGTGGTGGGCGGTCCACCTGTTCATGTACCTGGCCCTGGCTCTCGCCTTCGCCCACGAGATCGCCCTCGGGCCGTCGTTCGTGGGCCACCCGTTGACGCGCCTCGTCTGGTCCCTGGCCTGGGCGTCCACCGCGGGCGTCGTGCTCGTCTACCGCTTCGGACTGCCCGCGTGGCGGAGCTTGCGTCACCGCCTCGAGGTCGTGGAGGTCCACCAGGAGGGGCCGGACACCGTCTCGGTCGTCTGCCGCGGCCGGCACCTGGACCGCCTCGCCGTGGCGGGCGGGCAGTTCTTCGAGTGGCGCTTCCTCACAAAAGGGATGTGGTGGCAGGCGCACCCGTTCTCGCTCTCGGCCCGGCCGCGCCCGCCTTTTCTCCGCCTCACGGTGAAAGGCATCGGTGACTACTCCTCGGCCGTAGCCCAGCTGCGGGCGGGCACGCGCGTGGCGATCGAAGGCCCCTACGGAGCCTTCACGGCTCACCATCGCCGTCGGGCGAAGGTGGCGCTCATCGCCGGCGGCGTCGGTGTGACGGCGGTCCGCTCCCTACTCGAGGACCTTCCCCGCAATTGCGATCCGGTCGTGATCCTCCGGGCTTCCCACGCTGACGACATCGTCCTGGAATCGGAGGTGGTCGAGCTCGTCCGTCACCGCAAGGGCCGCGTTCACCAGCTCATCGGCTCTCGCTCCGAGGTGCGCCTCGATCTCCTCTTCGAGCTCGTGCCCGATATGTGGGACCGGGACATCTACGTTGCGGGCGCGGAGGGCTTCGTCAACCGGGTCGTGGCGACGCTGTCGCGCCGTGGCGTCCCCGACGACGCCGTTCACTTCGAGGTGTACTCCCTGTGAACGACCCTGACCGGTACCTCCCTGACCACGAGAAGAGGAGGCTCTCGCTTTGAGACGCGTGGGCACAGTCGCCGCCAGCGTCGCCGGCTTTGCAGGGATCGTCGCCCTGCACGCGGGCGGCGCGCCCTCGCTCCCGGGCGCCACCGCTCCCCCGGCGCCAGTCGCCTCCGCTCCGGGCACGACGACGCCGGGCACGACGACGCCGGGCACGACGACGCCGGGCGCCACGACAGTTCCCACGACCACGGCCGTGCCGGTGACGGGGACAGCAGTCGGGACCAGCGAACAGTACGGCTACGGGGTGCTCTCCGTGAAGGTCACCGAGCAGTCCGGCCAGATCACCGACGTCTCGGTGGCGAGCCTGCAGACGGCCGAGCAGTACTCCCAGAACCTGGCCCAGCAGGTCATACCGATGCTCCGCAGCGAGATCCTCTCGGCCCAGAGCGCCCAGATAAACGCCATCTCGGGGGCCACCTACACGAGCCAGGCCTACGCCGCATCCGTCCAGTCAGCGCTCGACACGCTCGCAACCAAGTGACGCTGCCGAGGTGATCGTCCACGTCGAAGCCGTCATGGGCACGATGTTCTCCTTCCACGTGGAACCGGGCGAGCGCCCCGACCGCGAGGTGTCGGCGGCCATCGCCTCGGCCTGCACGAGGCTGCACGACCTGGACGACATCTTCAGCACCTGGGAGCCGGAAAGCCCGATGAGCAAGTTTCGAGCCGGGTTGCTGCGCCCCGACGAGGCTCCGGGCGAGATGGCCCGGGTGATCGCGCTGTGCGAGGAGGCGAGGGCGCGTTCGAAAGGCTGGTTCGATCCTTGGGCCATGCCCGGCGGCTTTGACCCGACGGGCCTCGTCAAGGGCTGGGCGGTGGCGGAGGCGCTCGAGATCCTGCGACTCGCCGGCGTCAAGGCGGCGATGGTCAACGGTGGCGGAGACATCGCCGTCCTCGGGTCGCCCGAGGAGACGCAAGCCTGGAGGATCGGTATCCGCCACCCATGGAGAGCTGAGGCGCTCGCCTGTGTGCTCGAGATCGACGGCGCCGTGGCCACCTCGGGCTGTTACGAGCGGGGGCCCCACCTCATAAACCCGAAGGACGGAAAGATGAGGTTCGAGACAGCCTCGGCGAGCGTCGTCGGCGCGGATCTGGCCATCTGTGACGCCCTCGCCACGGCCCTCGTCGTCGCCGACGAGGAAGGGCCTGAGCTCGCCCGCACCCTGGCGGACTACGACGCTTACCTCATTCGAAGCGACGGAACCGAGCACGCCAGCACAGGGATCATGTTCGCGACCGAGAGTGTGCGGTGACCCAGACCCAGCTTCGCACCTCGGCGCGACCGTCCTATGGGCCGGACGCGCTGGCGACCGCACGCCCAGCCCGCAACGGAGTACGCAGTACGGCGGCGCTCTTACGTGCCATGCGGCCACGCCAATGGACGAAGAACCTCCTCGTCCTGGCGGCTCCGACGGCTGCCGGCTCCATCGACCAACCACTCGTGATCGGCCACAGCGTCGAAGCCTTCTTCATCTTCGTTGCCGCCTCAGCCTCGACCTACCTCTTGAACGATGTCGTCGACAGACGCAAGGACCGCCTCCACCCAGTCAAAAGAAGCCGACCCGTGGCCTCGGGAGAGCTGCCTATAAGCCTGGCTCTTTCGGCCGCGGTGCTCCTGGCTACGGCCGCACTTAGCGCCGCGGCCTTGGCGTTCGGAGCCGCCCTCGTCCTGGTCGTCACCGCCTACCTGGTCGTGAGCGTCTCCTACTCGCTCGCCTTGAAGCGGGTGCCCCTAGTGGAACTTGCCTGCGTGGCGTCCGGGTTCGCCCTGCGGGCGGTGGCGGGAGGGGCCGTGGCGCACGTGCCGATCTCCCCATGGTTCCTCATGGTGGCCTCCTTCGGCTCCCTGCTCGTCGTCGCCGGGAAGCGCAGCGTCGAGCAGTCCGTGATGAAAGACGAGGGGGGGCTCCACCGGTCGGCCCTCGCCGCCTACCCGGCAGCGTTCCTCCGAAGCGTCCGGATGTTGGCCATGTCGGTGACCGTAACGACCTACTGCCTTTGGGCCTTCGAGCGTGCCGGACGCCTCGGGCCGGTTGAGCGCGCCGAGGACATCATCTGGTTCGAGCTGTCCATCATCCCCTTCGTACTCGCCGTCCTCGTCGTCGAGCTCGCCATCGAGCAAAACCGCGGGGGCGAGCCCGAGGAGCTCGCCCTGCGCGACCGCGGCCTTCAGGTGCTCGGCGTGGCCTGGCTGGCCTTGCTGATCTGCGGCATCTACGCGTGAGGGCGCCCGCCCGGACCGAGCTGCTCGCCGGTTGGGGCCGAGTGCCGGCATCAGCCTCCCGCGTGCTGCGGCCCGGCTCGGTGGCCGAGCTCGAGGATCTCCTCACCCACCGAGACGGCTCGCGCCCGGTCATCGCCCGCGGCCTCGGACGTTCCTACGGCGACGCCGCCCAGTGTGCCGGTGGGGTCGCCCTCGACTGCAGCGGGCTGAACAAGATCCTCGAGCTCGACGTCACAAAGCCACAGGTGCGCGCCGAGGCCGGTGTCTCCCTCGACGAGCTCCTGCGGGTCCTCGTTCCGAAAGGTCTCTTCCCGCCCGTCACCCCTGGGACGAGGTTCGTAACTCTAGGAGGGGCGATCGCAAGTGACATCCACGGCAAGAACCACCACCTCGACGGCACGATCGGCCGCCACCTGGACTACCTCCGGGTCGCCACCCCGGGCGGGCCCGTGGAATGCGGCCCGGGGCAGCGGAGCGAGGTGTTTTCGGCCACGTGTGGCGGCATGGGTCTCACCGGCATCGTCACCGAGGCCGTCCTGCGGCTGCTGCGGATCGAGACCTCGAGCATGCTCGTCGACACCGAGCGGGCAGCCGACCTCGACGCCTGTATGGCCCGCCTCTCTGAGGACGAGGGCCGCTACCGCTACTCGGTGGCCTGGGTCGACGGCCTTTCCGGGGGACGCCACTTGGGGCGCTCCGTGCTCACGCGGGCGAACCACGCCTTTTTGGCGGAGCTTCCCGCGAAAGCGAGGCACGACCCGTTGCGCCTCGAGCTGCGCAAGCCCCTGGGAGTCCCCGCCGCTCCTCCCATCTCGCTCCTCGGGCCGGCAACGGTCGCCGCCTTCAACGAGTTGTGGTACCGGCGCGCACCGCGGCACCGGGCCGGCGAACTCGTCCCCCTGGCGCGTTTTTTCTACCCGCTCGACGGCGTCGCGGGCTGGAACCTCCTCTACGGGCCGCGCGGCTTCACCCAGTACCAGTTCGTCGTGCCGCTCGGCGAGGAGGCGACCGTGCGGCTCGTCCTCGAACGACTCAGCAGGGCGCGAACCGCCTCCTTCCTCGCCGTCCTTAAGCGCTTCGGGGCTCAGGGCTCGGGCCATCTCTCCTTCCCGAGGATGGGTTGGACGCTCGCCCTAGACGTGCCTCTCGGATCTGGCGGCACCGCCGCACTGCTCGACGGCCTCGACGAGCTCGTCGTCTCCGCAGGAGGCCGCGTGTACCTCTCCAAGGACGGGCGCTTGCGGCCCGAGATGATGGCGGCGATGTACCCGCGTCTCGTCGACTGGCTGGAGGTCCGGACGAGGCTAGATCCCGAGGGTGTCCTGAGCTCCGACCTCGCGCGCCGGCTCGGTCTCGACGGGCTCAGGCGCTTTGCCGCCGCGAATGTCCAAGCGTGATCGACGCCACGGGCATGCCCCAGACCGCCGTTGTCATCGGGGGCTCTTCGCAGATCGCCCGCGACACCTTGCTGCTGCTTGCGGATCGGCGCCTGCGCTCGGTGGTGCTAGCCGGCCGGGGCGGGGCGGCGCTCGAGGCGACCGCCGTCGAGCTGCGCGCCCGCGGGGTCGAGGAGGTGATGACGCGGTACCTGGACGTGACCGACACGGATCGCCTGGACGCCTTCGCGAAGGCGACCACTTGCGAGCTCGACACGATCGACCTCCTCCTAGTCGCCGCCGGGGATCTCGGCACGTCCGAGATCGACGCCCTCGACGCCAAGACGGTGAGCCGGACGGTCGTGACGAACTTCGCCGGGCCGGCCGCCGCCATTGCGGCCTTCCTCGGCACGCTGCGCGCCCAGGGTGCGGGCCGCATCGTCATCCTCTCCTCTGTCGCGGGCGTTCGCGTGCGCAAGGCCAACTTCGTCTACGGCGCCGCCAAGGCGGGGATCGACGGCTTCGCCCTCGGCCTCGCCGACGCCTTGGTGGGCACCGGCGTCGAGGTGACGGTGGTGCGCCCAGGCTTCGTCCGCACGAAGATGACCTCCGGGCTCAAGCCTGCCCCGTTCACGGTTGAGAGCTCCGCCGTGGCCGAGGCCATCGTGGAGGGCCTAGAGACCCGGGCCCCAGTGATCTGGGTGCCTCCGGTGTTCCGAGCGGTCTTCGCACTGGTGCGCCTTTTCCCCCGAGCACTCTGGCGCAAGATCCCCGGCTAGCTGCGGCTAGCGGGGCATACACGCTCTGAGGCGTGGCCGACTCTAGGGCTGGCGCCTCAGCGGGCCGACATCGTGATGAAGTCGCGTGCCCACCAGGTGACGAAGTAGCGCGCAGGCGGTCCCGCCATGTCGGCGAGGGGGAGGAGGTCCGTGCCGTTTGCCGGAGAGGCGAGACCGCTCGGCGTCGTCGGGGCGAAGGTGGCGAAGTTCACCCAGTCGGTGTTGATGTCGAGCTCCATTGCCCGCACGGCTCCGGCACGCACGAGGAGATTGGCGAGGTCGGTGATGTTGAGGAAGGGCCCCCCTACATAGACGAGGGCGCCGTCGCGGGTCACGCCGATGCCCGAACGTGAGACGTAGACCTGATTGCCGAGCGTGTTGCCCCACGTGCTCGTGTCGTAGGCATTGAGCCCCGGCACGGGCTGGCCGTTGTCGACAAGGAGCTTCAGGTTCTGCCGGACGGCGACGACTTGCGGGGTCATAGTGACGTCGCTCCCCCAGGCGCCGACTGTGGCCGCGCCGTTGCGGTAGATCACGAACGAAGCGGCGCCGCTGCGCAGCGGAATGACCGTCTTTCCCTGGGTGTAGTAGCCACCGTTGGCGTCCTGCATGCGGAACCCGGCGTTGAATGCCGCCACGAGGAAGCGCGCTGCGGTCGGTTCGATCGGAGCGGTGTACTTGTACGGCCCGCCTCCTGGGATGTAGCTCCCCGAGTAGAGCGTCGTCGACAAGAGCTTCATGTCCATCCAGGCGATGCCGTCGACGACGCTCGTGTGAACGGCATCGGGACGAAGGAACGTCTCGTAGACGGCCGGGATGCCTCGCACGAAACGGCCGACCGGTTTCCAGTCGCCCTCTCCCGGCAGGGAGGGCCGGGCGAAGCTGGCGAGCGGTGCCGGCGTCGGCAGGTGTGCAGGCACCTCGCCGTGCGCCCCGGTCGTGGCGAGGTGGATGTGCTGTCGCACTGGCAGCGCGGCTGCCAATGGTCGCCCGCCGACGGGCGGTGGGTGGTGGGAGTACCACCAGTTCTCCACCGTGTTGACGACCGAGCCTCCACCGTTGTCGCGCAGCCACTCAGCAAATCGCGTAGGGACCGAGAGACCCAGCGCCGGGTTTGCGAGCGCCCCGTCGAGAGAAACGCTCACAGGGGTGAGCAACGCCAGCACGGCCACGCTGATGGCCGCTACCGGGTGGCGACCGGGCCAGGTCCGACGTGAGGCGCGCCGCAACCGGCGGCGTCTCCTTCGCGCCACGACGTAAGCACGATGGCTCCGCCAGGACGGCCAATGAAGAGGCTTCGTAACGCCTTCCTGCGCGCTCCCCGGGCGGGGGACGGCGACCCGTGCGCCGGGGAGCCGGGAACGAGGCTCACGAACCGCCGCCGTCTCGAGGTGGGCACTTCCCCGCTTCGTCTTCGCCAGCTGGTGCTGTGACTCAGAAGTCGTCAACGCGGCCGTCACGGCCTCGAGCATGCCGTATAAATGGGCCGGCTGAACGGCGATTGTGGGCCTTCTTTGCCTGATCTTTGCCGAATCTTTTCCAACGTTGCCGCCCGGAGAAGACAGGTCGGTCAAGTAACACGCGACCAGGATTCTCCTGCCCCCGTGAAGCGAGCAGCACCAAAGCGCGGCAGGCAAATGCCCTTTGCTTGCATTAGGCCGGATCTAGGCCTGAGAAGGTGAAAAGGCACAGCGGTCAGCGCTCTTCGGCCGCTTCCATGATGCTGAAGGCCATGGCGAGAAAGGCCGCTCGAAATCCCGGGCCCTTTGTGACCCGTGTCCGCCGCCGGACAGCCGCGGATGCTCGACTCCATCGGGTGAATGTCTCAAGTGGATCCAGTGTTCGAGCGGAAGGTCGTAGAAAGTGGGAGGCTCCTCGCGGTCGTCGGCGATCTTGGCGGTCGCCTTCGGCCGGAGCGCGGCCAGCTCAATGTCCGTTAGATCGGAGTCCATCCACTCTTCGACTGGACTCCGGCCATCACCGTCCTCGAAGAACTCGATGGTGGACTCGCGGAGTTTGTTGAAGAGGCTAGCGGTGTCGTCCATTGGGTTACGTCGACGGTGATCGTGCGACGAGCGACCAGACGGCCTCGACGACTCCGAAGAGCCACGTTCCCGCTAGGAACCTGTAGATACTCGACAGGGCACATCCGAAGTCGAACGCGGCGACGAAGTGGCGACCGCGGGACTCCATGGCGTACATCATCATCAAGGTGACGGCGGCTTCGCCGTAGATCGTAAGCGCCACCCTAAGTGGCGTTTGCCGGTATCACTCTGAGATCGAGAAGAGCAGGATCCCCGACGTCAGGCATCGATTGTCGACCGGGGACTCATGCCCTTTCCAGCCACGGGCGTGGCGCCCATGTGACCGCCCGTGCCTCGGGCACGTCGGAACAGACCGCCGCTTCGACGTCTCGACCAACGGTCTCGGCAACCTCGATCGTGGTTCCGCATCGACGAAACCCTCAACCTCAATGAGAAGGGTGCGTCCCATCCATTTTGCCCGTGGGCGTGACGGACGCCGGGGACCGATTCACCGATCCCTCCGCTGTCGCGAGGACATCGGGGTCATCTCGCGCGGAGCGGAGGCAGGAGCCGTCGTCGGATCGGAGTGCCGGTTGGATCCTGTTCCCGCCGCCCGCTGCAATAGTGCCATTCGAACGCTCACCTTTCTGGAAGCGGTCACTACTCGCAACCAGGGCTTCCGATACCTCTACCAGGGCTGCCGAGCCGGTGCGGCCCTCTTGAGAGATCCCCAAGGGGAGCGCCTATGGTCTGGCCGAATCGGGTCGTTCACTGCCAGCAGCAGAGCTCGAGACGTCGAGCCGTACCATTGAGCACTGACCTTGGAACGAGACGAGCTGACAGCGCTGTTGAGGGCGCACCGTGACGAACTCGCGGCCCAGCTTCGCGAGCTGGCCGAGCCTGTGCGCGCCCCCGGAGTCCAGATGCAGTTCGGAAAGCGCGCCGGCGACCACACCGCTGATGCCGTCTTGCAGATGCAGAGAACCATGACCGCCGGCCAGTTGCAACAGGTTGCAGCCGACATCGACCGTGTTCTCGAGAAACTTGAGGAGGACACCTACGGAGTCTGTGACGAGTGTGGCCAGCCGATCGGCGAAGAGCGCCTGGAGGCGATCATGTGGGCACTTCGCTGTGTGCGCTGCCAGGCGGGCGGCCATCGTCGCTGAGCAGAGGTGCCGAGGTGCCGAGGTCCGAGGAGGGCTACCAGGACTTTCGGGTGTGGTCTTCACATGTGCCTGTGAACTGGCCGAACTTGGCGACTTGGAGATGGTGACACGCTTTAGCGCTGTGGCAACCACACTTGGTCCACAGGTCTTGGCTCAAGAACGGTGGGAGGTT
>Ga0187867_10002644_pt1 | contig 14737 bp, 12 predicted proteins | sample June2016WEW_13_1_FD_132976 | JGI IMG/M metagenome (GOLD analysis project Ga0187867, IMG submission 132976) | Peatland microbial communities from SPRUCE experiment site at the Marcell Experimental Forest, Minnesota, USA - June2016WEW_13_10 | ecosystem: Environmental > Terrestrial > Soil >... | reverse complement strand
TGATGTGTCGCTGGATGTCGTTGACGACCTGACCGGTGTTGAGCTCGAACCAGCGCCGGTTGAGGTCCTCGGTGACAGCTCCGAGTTGGACAATGAGGTTGCCGGAGAGGTCCTCCGGCTCGATCTCCCCTCGCTTCTCCCGCCAGAAGCGCTCCAAGGCCGCCTGGTCATCGCCCATAATGATCCGGGCGTCCGAGCCGCCGATGAAATAACGGCGGTTCTTTAGCGAATTTGTCCACATTGGCTGTTTCATCGCGCGCTCCAAAAGTCCAAAATGACTTTCCCTACCGGTCGCCTAGTACGGATCATGTGATCCGAAACGTATCTCTCGATACCGATAAAGTCAATGAGAAAATCAAAGCCCCTTACGAGCGCTCAAATAAGGGCTTCCCGCGGGCTGCTGCGTTGGAGTGCCGAAGACCTTGCCCGCGCAGCAGCCCTGGGGCTAGCGACGATTAAGCGAGCGGAGGGTGCCGAGAGCGAGACCTCGATGACCACGGCAAACGACTTGGCGGTACGTCGGGCACTTGAGGCGGCCGGCGTCGAATTCATCGACGAGAACGGCGGTGGGCCCGGGGTACGTCTTCGAAAATCCTCCAAGACAAAAAAGCCCACCTAGCGTTACGCCCTCGCATCAAAGTGCAAGCCGCGCTTCAAGTTTGGCGTATCGAACTCTAGATGCTCGGCTTGTCTGCGGCAGGCGGCCCACGGATGTTCATTACCCGCGGTTCGCGCAAAGCCGCGCTATTGGCCGCAAAGTCAGCGACGAATTCACCGTTCCATTGTGTCCGGGCCACCATCGCGAGCTCCACCGCTCCGGAAATGAACGAACATGGTGGAGGAATGCGGGCGTCGACCCAACCATCAGCGCCCGGGCCCTTTGGCTCGAAACGCACCCGCTACGGGCAGGTCCGGATGGCCGGGCCATTGCTCTTGCAGACCTGCCAGTGGCCGGCACGACGGATGAGGTAAAGCCCGACGACGATCGGCCGGTCCGGCTTCCGCAACACTGATCGAACGACAACATCAGACCAGACCACAGCTCCCGATGAGGTCGCTTAAGGCCTCGTCGGTTCCAGGAACAAGGGGCGCGTCCACGTTTGTATCGATACGCCTGCTTATTACGACACCGGTCACGTGGAACTCCGAGTGATGGACTTCTCCGGCTCGCTTTTTGATAGGACAAACGGCGGAAAGCAGCCGAACGACTATCGCGCGCGGCGATCGCTCGGCTTGCCCTGGTGGTCTGCCGCGGATGCCGGTTGCTTCTTCGCTTGCAATAGCTGCGCGCGGTTCGCGACAGCTACCCCGAAATCGGGCTTAATCGCCAGCGCCGTGTCATAGCTCGCCAAGGCCTCATCGTATCGTTTCTGTTGCTGCAACAGCCAGCCGCGGTTATTGAGCGCCTCGACGTAGTCCGGCCTGAGGGCGAGCGTTCTGTCGTAGCCTGCCAGCGCATCCTCGTGACGGTTGAGCGCCAGAAGCGCGTTGGCGCGATTGTAGGCCCCCTCGACAAATTCAGGATTGATGGTGAGGGCTTTGTCAAAACTAGCGAGCGCCTCGTCGAGCTGGTGCTGCTGTTGCAGCACCAGACCGCGGCTGTTGAGCGCTGCAAGATCGTCCGCATTGAGGGACAGCGTTTTGTCGCAGTTGGCAAGTTCCGTCTGGAGCTTGAGCGCAGTCTGCCAGTCGTCGCGCGGCGACACGATTTCGTGCATGCGAGCTTTTATATTGGCCGATCGCGGAACCCCGAGCATGTTGATCGATATGATCGGAGGAAGTAGGTTGTTCGGCTCGTTGAAATAGTTTTTCGGATTGAACAACGGCGGCAGATGCCAATACAGCCGATAGCCGTGGTCGAGCAGCCATGCAATCAACGCTGCTGATTTCGGCTGCCGGTCGTTCTCGACGTAAAGAACCGGCTGGAATTTGGCCAAGGTCTCCGTCGCGCCCTCCAGCACGTCGCGCTCCATCCCCTCGACGTCGATCTTGATGAAGTCGCATCGCGCGAGGCCGACGGCGTCGAGAGTCGAAACCGGCACGGTCTCGCCCGGCGCCTGGCCGTCGCGCGCATCCAAGGACACGCCGCCGAAATTGCCGCCTTTGGCATAATTGACGGCGGGAACGAAGATGGTTCCGGGTCGTGCACCGAGCGCGCTATGCACCGCCGTGACATTGGTCAAGCCGTTTAGCGCCAGGCTACCGCACAGCATATGGTACAGCGAGCGCTGCGGTTCGAACGAATAGACTCGCCCGGTCGGACCGACGGCATTGGCGAAGTAGAGCGTGAACACGCCGATATTAGCGCCGACGTCGAGCACCGTCATTCCGGGCTGGATGATCTGCGCAAAGAATGCGACCTCGCCCTCTGAATATTCGCCGTAAAGGTCGAGCGAGCGGCCGATATATTGATCGGTCGTGAAATACATCATCGCGCCGTGCTTGCATGCTTTGATGCGCACGGGCGGCCGGTCAGCGATGAGTTCCCCTGACATTTGCGTTCTACGTCGTCATATCGGGCGCGACCGGCTTTCGCACCATCAACCGGACCTGCCCATAGTCGACTTCTCCGGCTCGTTCTTTGAAACGACCAGCGGCGGGAAGCAGACGAACGAATTGATCTGGCGGTGCACCGCATTGATGCAGTTGTCGATGCCCACCGTTCGAAAGGACGCACCGAAGGACGGAACTCTCTTTGCCTCGGGGATCGCAACGACTTGCGGGCGCAAGGGAAGAATTTTGCTTTTGAGAACTTGCGCGCCGCGCGGCGAGATCGAATAGCAGGACGTGCCAAAGACCCATGTCGCCTTGAATGCCTGGGGCTTGATGGATTGCTTCTGGAATGCGGCGGTTCCGGCTCGCATCTGGTCCTGATCGAATGTCGCGACGCACGGCGATACGCCAGGAACCATATCGAAACACAGGAACATATCGAAGTTGAAACCCCAGTAGATCAGGTCCCAGTCGGGCGGCAAAGTTTTCAGCAATTCATCGGCACGCTGCTCAAACTGGTAGTTGAAGATAGCATCGTCCTCGCTGATCGTGACCGTTTGATTGTTGGCGATAGCCTTGTCCCACAGCGCTATATTCGACATGGCGCAGCCGAGCGCTCCGGGCGAAAAGAAATCCTTGCTGAGGATATCTTTGGTCACAAGGCCTTGGCGGACCAGATTGTCGAGGTCCAGGCTCTTTCCCTCAACTGCCGCGAAGCGCGACACGCTTGTCAGATAGCGGTTTAAATCGCAAAACTCCGTGAGCCGATCCGGGCTACGGTCGAGATTGACAAGGTGGATGTGCAAGGCTGATGGCTCCTAGGGGTGCTGATAGCTATAGCCGATGAAGCGGATTGCGAAAACATGCAGGCGGGGTCGTGATCGGGCCCCGATCGGCTCAGCGTGCTACGAATTAGTTGCCTTTATCGGCCGTTGTCCAGGGGGCCCCCGTAGCGCCGGAACCGCGCTAACTCCGGCAACAAAGCTTCAGAGACAGAACCGCTGGCTAGAGCAGCGTGGACCGCGTCTCCTTCGCCCGGGCTGCGGCCGTGTTAACCTCATACGCTTGCGGTACAATTTGCCGAGGCACTAAGCGGGCTGTAATGTTTCCATCGGAGGAGCAATGCGCGCCACCAAACGGAAACTGCCTTTTATGCTTCTGAGCACCGAGCACGGTGCAATGATTATGAGCCGGCTGGATTACCAGCCCGGCGTAACCAATCAGATCTTTGACTCCGGCATGCACGAGCCTTTCGAAGTTGCCTGCATACTCGAATTGTTGGAGCTCCGCCGGAAGAATTACGGCGATGGCGTATTCGCCATCGATTGTGGGGCCCATATCGGGGTGCACACTGTAGAATGGTCGAGGCTCATGACCGATTGGGGGTGGGTCTTGGCGATCGAGCCGCAGGAGCGTTTGTATTATGCGCTGGCCGGGAACGTAGCCCTGAATAATTGTTTCAATGCCCAGGCCATTCGTGCCGCGGTCGGGAATACCGATGGCGTGATCAATATTCCGAAGCTCGACTTCCTTCAACCCGCGCGTTACGGCAGCCTTGAACTCAAGCAGCGCCCCGGGACCGAGTCCATAGGGCAGAAGGTCAGTTACGACGCAGCGAATCTGGTCCAGACACCGGCAATACGACTCGACTCGCTGTCGCTCAGTAGGATCGACCTCATCAAGATCGATGTCGAAGGGATGGAGCTCGAAACCCTCGAGGGAGCCGCAGCATCGCTGAAGAAGCACAAGCCGATCTTGATTGTCGAAATCATCAAGTCAGATCGAGCGAAGCTGTGCGGGTTTCTGGAAGGGCTCGGCTATTCAATCCATCAACTCGGGCGCCTCGATATTCTTGCGGTCCACAAGACCGACAAAGGTGCTGCCTACGTCGCCGGGCGTAACTGGGCGGCGGAAGCGTCATAGTTGGAGTTTCTCCGAGCCGGCCAAACTTGGATTTGTTGGTCTGTCCCTAAGAGGAAATTCCACCCCAACCCGCGGGCGTATTTCTTTCCGAAGTTATCGCCCCGCCCGCCAAGTTTTTGGCGTTGAGAACCTTGCTCAAGGAATGGTAGGCATGGCGCAGCCGAGCGCGGCAGGCGCGTCGGTGGCTTGATCCGTAATGGATTTCCAAAGGTCGACGCAAGCGCCGCTCGCGGTAGCAGCATGTGCAATTGTTGGAAAGTTTTATTGAGCTGGTTTCTCGATCACCCATTTGTGCTCAAAAGTTTTCCGCACCATAACCTTATTGGCGTCCGCAAACTTGTTCACCGCGCTTATGAGGCCGTGCCAGTGCGGATGATAGTCGTCGCCGAACATGACTCCCCCTGGCCGCACAATCGGCCACCACCCCGTGATGTCGCTCCAAACGTGCTCGTAATCGTGGCCAGCGTCGAGATAGATAGCGTCAGCCTGCAATTCCATCCGCGTAGCAAACATTGCGCCGGTCACAGAGTCCACCGGAAAAGGAACGATTGTGCCGGTGTGGCCGCTGTGAATGACGTTCGCTAGGAATTGCTCGTATACCAGCGGGCGCCCGTAGCGCATAGGAATGAAATTGGCTCCGTACCGTTCGGTCCAGGTGTGCACTCCGCCTAGCCACGTATCGACGCAGAGAATTTCAGCGACGATGCCACGCGCACGTACTAAAGCGGCCATGTGTATCGCGCTCGCGCCCTTCCACGAGCCTACTTCGATGATGCGCGCGGGTCGATACCGCGAAATTATCCATTCAAACATCGGTGATTGCGAATCCCAACCTTGCAAATCCAGCTCGTAGTCAGCGGCCGGGAAGCCCAAAAAGGGGTTGGTTGGATGCAACAGTTGCATCCATGTTCGCTCAGGTGGTGCGTCGTTCATGTCTACTTCTAACTTCTAAGACAGCTTAGCGAGCTGCTTCTTCAATGCTTTCGGCCTGGAATATTGGTCCTGCGATCTGATTGCATCGCTTCGCTCGCCTAATTTTTCCTATCCCGAGGCTACAGTGCCGCTTGCCGACTGACTAGCCCGGTATCTCATGAATTTCACAGTCGCTGCTCCTCGCCAAGCTGCCCCTTGCGCCTGCCAGTAGTTTGGATGGAGGTTCGGGGCAGCCACCGCACCCATCTCGAGAGATCGATCGCAAATCATTTTCAAGACGGCATCTGCCTCTAGCGAGCAAGCGCAAGTTGCAGCAACTTCGCAGCTAACCGACTTCGGTAGTCTTCCTTAGCAGTTGCCAGACCCGATCTTCCTCCCTCTTTTGGTGCTCAAAAAATTCAGTCATGCTAGAACGGACATCGGACAAACGGCGATACATATCCTCGACAATGTTGGCGCTTAAATTCAACAACATCCCGCTGTAATCAGGCTTTGTGATGCGCCCTACCATGGAAGCGGCGTGCATGAAGGCATCGTGATAAATATCGATAAATGCCGCCAAGCGATTATCGTGCGCAATATTTGAAAATAAGGGAATGAAATGTCCCGCCTGACCGAGTACGTCCTCGACCATGGGGTGCCGTGCACAGTTTAACATCTCGAGTACGTTATTATCTCCAGTCACGGGGAGAGAATACACGGTGCTTGCTTTTGATGTCGGGCCGATCTGTTCGTATTTCGCTTCAAGGCTCGGATTACTAACTCTGTGAATCAGGAAGATATCGGTCGGCGGGCCGTTCGAATGTGCAATGAGACGCCTTGATGACCAGCCCGTGCCACAGACATCGACGATAACGCTCCGGTGACCGCTGCGTATCGCATTGAAATACTCAACATAGGTCCGGGATGGGTGGGCTTTTGCAGCCCGACTAGTGTAAAAGTATTTCCCCTCAATAGGGGAACTAAGCGCGCGCGCTATTGTATTGAAAAGTCGCGACCAAAGATAGCAGTCCCTGCTTGAAAACAGTACGACGTCCCAATGCTTTTCCTCCGCCGAGTTAAGAAGAGAGAGAGACGCGAGAAACAACAATGGAAAATTGTACTCTATTTGCAAAAGCTGAGCCTGGCGGCGTTCTGGCACTGGATCCCATGTAGTCAGGCGAGCTTCTCGGATCAAATTTGCGAGCCAACCGAAGCCATGGTCCGCTATTAATTTTTCCGTTGGGCTTCGCTGACTAATTGTTGTCTGGCGGGCGGGTACGTTGTGTTGCTGCGGCGAAACGAAATCAGTTAAATAGTTGTCCCCCAAGTGTTGCTGAATTATAAAATGCTGTTCGAGTGACTTCCAAACCGTTCCAGTACGCTTTCCATGCGACGAATGAAGAAGGGATGTGAATGGCAATCTGCATACTTCTGTCAAAATGTACCGAAGAAAAGATTCCGGCAGGTACATGTCAGAAATTACAAGATCGCCCGCCTGCACTTCTGCGCAATGTTCTCGAATCGGAAAGATGTTTTCTAATTCGACTGCGAGTTCCGCATCTTTCAAAATGAGCGCCTTATCCTGCGCTAATCCAAACGATTTGGACATTTCCGAGTAGACGTCGTCAAGCGTATATGGACCACCAAAAATCCGCGCTTCTGCGTCGATGCGTGCCTTTGCATATCCGTAATGACCCGTTCTCGCCTCAACGAGGTGAAAGACGTTGTGCGGATCGACACAGCGGCGCGCCACAAGCGTGTCAAATAGGTCGAAGCTGCGCACCGGACGGCGATTGTTCACTGCTGTCACCCCAACTTTTGGCTCCCTTTAAGCTTTTCAGAAAAACCAGCCCATCAGGGGAAATGTAATCTGGGTCGCGAGTTAGGCTCTCAACGACTGGCGAGCCTTCTGACCAGCGTAACCCTCCTGTTGACGCTCAATCTGGTCCCCTTCAACATCCGCTTTTGTGCAGTATTTTTTTCCGTTACGCTAGTGGCAGCTTTATTCACGTCCTAGCAGCCCGACAGACTATCATCCGTCGGGCTAGCGGTTCGTGGGCGGCTGTCCTAAAACGAAATGATCGACACACGGAGCGTGCCACAATGCAGTCTCCTCCCGACAATCAGCCGGCCCCAGCCCCAGTGACCAAGCCGGAGGATATCATTGCGCTCAACAACCATGGGCTGGAGTTGCAGAAGCAGAAGCGCTTCGCCGAAGCGCTTGCGGTGTTCGACAAAGTCTTGTCCGTCGCTCCGAACATTGTCGAAGCTCATTATAATCGTGGCAACATGCTGGGTGCGCTGCAGCGCTTCGATGAGGCGATTACGGCCTACAGCTGGGCAATCGCGCTCAAGCCGGACTTCATCTGCGCGCTGAACAATCGCGGCTGGCTCTTGCAGCAAATGAAGCGGTATGGAGAGGCGCTGGCGAACTACGACCAGGCGCTGGCGATCAAGCCAGATTATGCCAACGCCAAAGCCAACCGGGATGCGTTGTTGCGCGAGCAGAAGCAGGCGGCGGAAGCGAGGGCGGTTGCTGCCGTCGTGCCGGCGAAAATGTCGGAAGCCGTCCCACCAAAGCCCGCGCCTGCCGCGCCGAAGCCCGTAGCCATCGCAGCGGCAAAAAAGTTTGATACTTCGCCGAAGGCAGCAAAAAGCTCCCGCAGCAAGGGCAAAGGCCGTCCTCCGAAGCGCGGCAAATAAATCGGTGTATTAGCGCAAACGCCACAAGCAATAAATGAGGTGTTGCCTACGTAAGAAAAAAGCCCCGGTCTGACCGGGGCTGAAGTTTTGGAGGCCGTCTGCGGCGGCTGATACCGCCGAGCCGACCGACTCAAACTCTACGCCTTCAAGGCGAATAGGCAATGCCAGAAATCCGAACCGTCACGACGCTGTGCTGGGACCGGGACGAAATCTCAGCCTCGATCCGGCTCTATGAGAAAAAAGCCGCGCCGATGCGGCGCACGTCACGGCGGCCACCGCATTCCGCTGGGACCGATCGGCCGCAGCACAGTCCCCGCTACGCCCTGACCTGACAGAAAGAGGCCGCCAACTTGCGGGCGAATGCGGAGCGGCAATTGACCCCGTCGCCGCGTTTGGCGCAGTGCAGCAAGTCGGTCGCTATCAGGGGTCCAGCGGAAAATTGCGCGTCCCTCGCAATTCGGTCGCTCATGACCCCTAAAGCGTGGATTCGCCGCCGCGCATATCGTGGTAAATCCGCAACACCCTTTCCAAAAATCTCGCTCTGTCCCTAGTCCGCAGTGTGAAAGTGGCACAGAGGAGAATACCACTTTTGGGGATCGGCTGGCGAACGGCGAGCCGTCGGGGGGTTGTCATGAGAAATCTGTCGGTTGCCATGGTCGCGCTCGGGGCGCTCGCTGCAGCGACTCCTGTCGCCGCAGCGGATATGGTCCTAAAGGCGCCACCGCCGGTCGCACCGTATAATTGGACCGGCTTCTATGCCGGCGGCAACATTGGATATAGTTGGGGAAATGCGGACAGCAATTACAACGAACCGTTCTTTGGTTTCTTGGGGCTGCCTGTCCCAATTTCCACATCACAATCGTTAGATGGTGTTATTGGTGGCGGGCAAATCGGTTACAACTGGCAGGCCAATAAGACGTGGGTTTTGGGCCTTGAGGCGGATCTCCAGGGCTCTGGCGAAAGAGGCAGCAGCAGCACTGCCGATCCGTACAACCTCCTCCTCATTAACACTTTTGCTGCACTCGATCCCACCCTCACTCTAACCAACAAGGTCGATATTCAATGGTTTGGTACGGTGCGCGGTCGGGTCGGTGTGCTCGCTACTCCGACCATGCTGCTGTACGGAACGGGCGGCCTTGCCTACGGCGGAATATGCGCTTCGGGATCTGTCAACGACGGAGTCGTTCTTGGTACTGCCTGGTCATTCAGCAGCTCGACGACCAAGGTCGGCTGGACCTTAGGTGCTGGGATCGAAGGAGCCGTTCCAAATACCAGCAACTGGACTTGGAAACTTGAATACCTCTACATCGACTTCGGCACCATTAGCGGGAACGGTGTCGACCCCCTCCTCCTGTTAGGAAGCTATCCTTATAGCTGGAGCACGAGGGTCACCGACAATATCTTACGCGTCGGCTTTAATTACAGGTTCTACTAAAGCAAAGGGCCAAGCATCGTCCTTGGTGAGCAGCTTGGTCGCCGAGCGCCGACCGGGCTCGTCGTCGAAATAGAAATAGCCGAGGGCCTAACGAGCGCGGCATCCATCCGGTGGCCTTTTTCCGCTCAGCCACCGACGAAAATCCATTTCTCGCAGCAACGCTAGCATGCGGTCGTGCACATTGCCGACAATCGGGCGCGCCGATGCGCAAATGCAACACTTCAGAATATCTTTCCGGTGACGGTCGCCGCCGACACCGGGTCAATCCTTTAAATGGCTGAAAGAGCCGCACAAATATCGCGTAATCTTAATCTGAATGAGATTCACTTTTCGGCGGTCGTTGCGCCCCGGCAACAGTCCAACCTCCATTTGTCTGATACCTTGCGATCCGACCAGTGAGAGGAAGACATGACCGCACGTACGAAGACCGACTACCGGGTTCTTGGCTTTGACGTGGGGGACTGGTCAATACTTGGCGGAGGCCTTGCGCTGGTCGCCTTGCTAACTTTGCTGGTCTGAGCGGCCCTTTTGGAGCGTTGAATAGCGGGTCATAAGTTTAGGTATGGAAGAGCGGTGAGCGAGCTGTGGCGGACTATCGGTGCTGCGTTCAGCCCCTATCGGCCGGAATTGCACTATATGCGCGGTCCTGGCCCAAAATGTCGGGTCAAGCTTCAGGCATCCTAGCGACGACTGCGCCGCCTCTCGCGCAAATAGAGCAAACGTTCGCGGCGGCTCACATAATCGCATAACGCCTGTCCGCCGCGCCCCAGCACAACTCAAAGCCCAGAGGCACAGCGAATTGACGGCAGCCCGCTTCAAGGATTTTTGGCGGTAGTATTTTTGGCGGCAGTCATGCCATACCGGTCCGCAACGCGCCGCTCAGAACACAAATGCGAGGGCAACGACGAACAGGACGCTACCTGCCAGCATGAAAATTTCGGCAGCGTCAAAGAGTTTAACGATCCGCATGGGCACGCCTCCAGTGCCCCGACTCCCTTAATGGTAGTCTAGTCCGCGAGACAAGGCGAAATTATGAAAGCGCAAGGAGGCCCTCTGGACCTCCCCATGTGAGGACTGGTCACTGACGAGCCTGAAGGAGAAGCTAATCAAAATCGGCGCGTCGCCGTCCAACGGCAAATATTCCAGGAGATCTCGCGGTTGATCGCGGAACTTCGACCACAGCCACGACCACCCATGCCTGTGTGAGGCGGTTGACCGTACCGTGTTCGAAAGCAAACGAGAGGAGAGCTGCGCCTTGATGGCGGAAAAAGCTAAGGTTTGCGGGGCCTGACTATGGCAAATTTGCAACACCCGCAGAGATTCATCCCTCTGTTCCGGGTTTTACATGCGGCCCGCATTGTCACTATGGCCCGGGGCGGGCCACCATGACGTCGAGATGGCATATCATCTGGGGAACCCGAAAAGTGGGGGGCTGCCGTGAATAAAATTCTGTGCCTTGCTGTTTCTTCGCTCGTCGTCGCCTTTGCGACTGATGCCGGCGCGGCCGATCTTGATCTTCCTTTCAAGGCCCCCGTCCCTGCGACGGTCTACAATTGGACTGGTTGTTATGTCGGCGCAAATGCCGGCGGCGGTACGAGTTGGTCCACGTTTAGCGATAGTGAATACTATGGACATGGCACAGGCGCGGTCGCTGGCGGCCAAGTAGGATGCAACTACCAGATAAAGAAGTTTGTCGTCGGCCTAGAGGGTGAGCTTTTTTGGTCGGGCATTAATCATACCTATAGTGAGACTGAACCCGAAAGCGGAACGGCTTACATTGGCGGATTGTACCAAGACAGCGAGCAAAGCCAGAACCTTTGGGACGCCACGCTCGCGTTGCGCGCCGGTTTTACGCCATTGGATGATCTGCTGATCTACGGCAAGTTGGGCGCGGCTTGGGGCTCGTACAGGTTGACGTATAACTGCTGTAATTACGCGCCTACGTACTCTACCAATGAAACTGAAAACGCCCAGGCAACCGTAGCGGGCTTGGTATTTGGCGCTGGCTTCGAATATGCGATCACGCCCAACTGGAGCGTAAAATTCGAATATGAGTATATCGACTACGGCAGCCCCAAATTTAATTTCACCGACACTTATGGGGGCACCACCTATATGTATAGCTATACGGAAGGAGAAAATAAGCAAATCGTTAAGGTGGGCTTCAACTACAAGCTCTATTGAGGTGCAACCGGGATTGTTGCAAGGGACTGATTGATTGCGAGCCGCAAAGGACACGAAACCCCGGGCAAGTCTCGGGGTTTTCTGTTTTGGGAACGAAAAACGCGCGCGCTCACTTCACTGCCATCGAACACCATCGTTTGCTCTGCGGCGAATGTCGGCTAAGGATTAAGGCCGCCGCCCTGTTGGCGCGTGCGGCTGCTGCCAGCCTACCGGCGACAACGTAGCTCACTGAGTGGCGGGCGATCACTATTGAATTGCCGCAACGGCGCGTTAACGTGGGCGCCAATGCTCCTGGGCGCCAATGCTTCAGTCGATGACCTACTTCAGCAATCGCGACACCAACCGGCTGGCGCTGCATAGCGGCGTGGGGACTCTGGCCTGGGCGATGTCGGGCGCGTTCTCCGCGGTGTTTTTGCTGCGTGCCGGCTTGGCGCCGGCGCAAATTTTTCTCAGCTTTGCGGCGATCCTCGTCCTGCGGTTCGTCATGCGCCCCGTCGTGCTGTATGCAGCGCCGGGGATCGGGCTGCGCCGCACGTTCATCTTGGGGGCGATATTCGGAGCGCTGTCGTGCCCGGCGCTCGCGCTCGTCGATGGCATTGGGTTCGGGCTCTTCACGTTTATCGTCCTCTCCTCGCTCGGCCAGGTGTTTTATTGCACCTGCTATCATGTGTTCTTCACCACGCTGAGCGACTCCGGCCGCCGCGGCATTCAGGTCGGCGCGTTCCAGGCGCTTGGCACCATGGCCGCCGTGGTGGGCCCGGCCGTCGGTGGGCTGCTTCTGGCGACACGCGGACCGTGGGTGACCTTCGGCTTGGCATTTTTGATTGCGCTTGCGGCGATCTTGCCGCTTCTGCACATCGCCGAGCCGCCGGTCGTCCGCGAGCGCCCGCGCGACGCCTATGCGGCGGCCAAAGGCGGCGTGCAACTTTATTTTGCCGACGGTTGGATCCAGGTGAGCCTCACCAGTGCTTGGAGCATCGTTTTGTTTCAGGCCCTGCACGACCACTACGACAGCTTCGGCGGAACGTTGTCATTGGCGGCGCTCGCCGGGGCACTCGGCGGGATCGTTTTCGGACGTTTGATCGACAAAGGGCACACGCGCTCGGCGGTCTGGATCAATGCCGGCATTTTGGCGCTCGTCGTCGTGCTGCGCTCGTTGACGTTTGGCAGTGCCGCCGCGGCGGTCGCTATCGCGATCGGCACCACAATGGTCGGTGGCTTTTATCTGCCGTCATGGATGACTGCGGTCTACGACGAAGCCAAAATCGCGCCCTGTACGTTCCGCTTTCAGTTCGCGGCCGAAGGCGGCTGGGATGCGGGCGGAGCTGCGGCCGGACTGATCGCCGCGGTGTTCTGCGCGGTTGGTTTCCCGCTCGAGGCGGCAATTCTGCTCGCGCTACCGATGGTGGCTGTGCAGGCGTTGCTGCTCCAACGCAGCTATGCCGGCCGGAGTAGCGCTCACAGTGAAGCGCGGGTGGGGATAGCAACCCAACCGCTCGCGGTGCGGCTGCCGTAACCAATGCACTCTCAAGCACGAGAAGCTCGGTAATGGCTTTGCCGGCAGACCGAAACAATAAACATCGATTGCTGACCTCGCCCCCCGTCGTATTGTGCACCGGCATCGCGGTGATGGATTTCCTGTTCCGGGTCGATCGGTTCCCGACTCCGGCCACCAAGGCCCCGACGCAGGAATTCGTCATCACCGGCGGCGGCTGCGCCGCCAATGCCGCCATCGCGGTCGCCCGGCTCGGCGGCCGCGCCAAGTTTTGCGGCCCGCTCGGTGATGACGAGATGAGCGATCGCATCGTGCAGGGCCTCGTCGACGCAGGCGTGGACGTGGACGACGCCGTGCGGGTTCCCGGAGCCGTGGCCTCGGTTTCCGGAATCCTGATCGATCCGGCCGGTGAGCGGTTGATGACGACAAGGCGCGAGCGAGGCCTCGATGCGGCGCGCGCCTTCAATCCCGACGCCCTGGCGCAACAGGTCGATGCGGTGGTCGCCGACAATCACTTCGCCGACTTCGTCCTGCCGATCTGTCAGGCGGCGGCGCGGCGGGGGATACCGGTGGTGCTCGACGTCGATAAGGAAACGAAGGCCGACGACCCGCTATTTGCCTGTACTTCGCACGCGATCTTTTCCGCCGAGGCGCTGCGTGTGACCACGGGGATTTTGGAATGCGAGGCGGCGCTCGCCCGCGCCGCCGAGTTTTGCCGCGGCTTCGTCGCGGTGACCGAGGGCGCAGACGGCGTCCGCTGGCGCGCCGGCAACGGAGTCCGACAGATGTCCGCATTTCCGGTGGCAGCTATCGACACCGTTGCGGCCGGCGATGTTTTCCACGGTGCTTTCGCCTTGGCGTTCGCCGAGGGCTGTGCCGAAGTTGAATGCCTGCGTTTTGCCAGCGCCGCGGCCGCGCTCAAGTGTACCCGCTTTGGCGGCATTGCCGGGGTGCCGGGTCGGCTCGAAGTGGAGCGACTATTGGTATCTCATCCCTAGTTCAAAGTCAGACCTTATGGCTCAGAGAGTGACACGCTGCTCAGCGGGCGGACGTTTCGTCAAGCGAGCAACCGGAGTGCATGGTTGCTGCTTGTTCTCATCTAAGGCGGGCAAAAGAAGCGGCAAAAATAGGCAGTAGACTATCCATAAGTTACTGCGAATGCTATATATACACCGGCAAATGAACCGGCAAAAATGACGGCAGTATCCACAATGGAGCCCACGCTCCCCGAGGAATCCAAGGGTTTGGAGAACCTCGCGATTGATCTGGTGGCCAAGGCCAGCACCCTGGCGGGTAAGGTCAACCCCTTGCTGGCGGCGAGCATCGGCGACCTGGTCCGGTCGATGAACTGTTATTACTCGAACCTGATCGAGGGTCACCACACCTATCCGGTCGATATCGACCGGGCACTCGCCAACGATTACGCCCAGGAGCCCGAGCGGCGGAACCTGCAAAAGGAGGCGCGGGCCCATATCGAGGTCCAGCGCCTGATTGACCGCGGCGAGGCACCGACCCCGGTGGTCTCAACAGAGTTCATCCTGTGGGTTCATCGAGAGTTCTGCCAGCGGCTTCCCGATGATCTGCTGTGG
>Ga0187867_10002640_pt1 | contig 14761 bp, 11 predicted proteins | sample June2016WEW_13_1_FD_132976 | JGI IMG/M metagenome (GOLD analysis project Ga0187867, IMG submission 132976) | Peatland microbial communities from SPRUCE experiment site at the Marcell Experimental Forest, Minnesota, USA - June2016WEW_13_10 | ecosystem: Environmental > Terrestrial > Soil >... | reverse complement strand
CGTTGCGGTTGCAGGCGGATGACGGGGAGAGACAAAGCAGGCCTCCGTTTGGGTTGATATTCCTCTGCCGGGAGTCCGGAGGAAGCAGCAACCTGGATCTGTCCGAGCACACCACGAAGACTACAAAGTTTTCCGACTTCAACCCGGTCGCAACGAGACGGCTCGTGAATTTTGGCTATCGCGGTTTGGCCAACCCTAACGCTCGCATCCTGGCGTCCAGGCCGGTGGCACATCGCGGGCCACGACGGCGAGGATGACACCAGTGACGATAGTGCGATTGGCTTGGGCGATTCTACACCTTTCCGCTCCGCTCCATGACCGACGTCAGGACCCGCGCCATGTTACGGCCAACCCGAGACAGCGCATCGTGCCAATCGAAAATACCGAAACGATCGAATTCAGGCAGCAGCGCTTTGCCTATGGCGAAGTAACTCGTGCAGCGGAGTGTCGCAGGATCGGGCATGGCAGACAAACGCCATTCAAACAACGCCAGATCTTTGCCAGGGAGATACCGATGGACGCCGCATGGCACGAGTATGCCCGGCGGCGCATTCAGTCCGGTCTCCTCACGTAATTCGCGGGCTGCTGCGGATGCGAAGTCCTCGCCAGCTTCGGCGATTCCCTTCGGGATGTCCCATAGCGTCGAGCGCGTGGCATGGCCGAGCAGAACCCGGGTTCCGTCAATCACCAGCACCCCGCAGGTTGTCACGTTCATTGCCATGGCGTCACCGGTTCAGAACCCGAACGCGTGAACGGCTGCCTCCTTGGTGTCGCAAATGTCGAAAATCCGGTGCATGCGCACCAACTCGAACACTGTGCGCACCTGCTTCGACATGCCGAAGAGCTTCACGTCGCCACCCTTGGCGTTCAGTTTGCGCAGGCAGGAGATGAACGCCCCCAGCCCGGAGCTGTCCACGAAACGCAACCGGCTGAGGTCGAATACGAGCTTCGTCGTGGCCTCCAGCACCGGCGCGACGTCGCGTTTGAACTCCGCCGAATTGCTCGCGTCGAGTTCCTGCATTGGCACAACCGCGACGGTCACGTCGCCCACCTTGTCGAATGCGATGACCATCAGGGTTGTCCTTCAGATTACGATTTGTGCAGCTTGACGAGGGCAATGCAGTTCCCGCCGCGCTCGTCACGGTAATAGCGGACGTCGTCGACGCTTCGCGTAAGCAGATATACGCCAAATCCGGACTCGCGCGAACCGTCGAACGCGGGCGGGGCCACGCCGGAAGGGTCGAACGAATTGCCGAGATGATGCAGCCGAACCGCGACGTGATCGGGAAACGATTCGGCCTCGATTTGAATCCGCTGATCGGTGCGCCCCTGGTAGGCGTGCTTCATAATGTTGCTCGCCGCCTCGGTCACCGCGAGCTCGACCTCCGCCACACGATCGACACTGAGCGGCGTGTCGGGAAGCCCATGGCAAAAGCCGCGCACAAATTCGCGCGCCCGGCTCAGTTCCTTGAGGTCACTGCTGATCTCCAGTTCCGCCTGAGCCAGCGGACGGCGTCGCTCGCCGATTTCGACTGCCACGCAGGTCAGGTCGTCGTACAGCTGGTCAGACCCGGTAAACGCCACGACCCCGGTGCGGATGGCGTTCACCAGTGCGGCGCAAGCGAGGCTGCCGTTCGTCCGGACACATTCCATCAGACGCTCAGGGCCGAACCGCTCGCCCGCGGCATCGGGCGCTTCGGTGACGCCGTCCGAGAAGAACACAAAGACGTCACCGGTTTCGAACGGAATGGCGATCTGGTCATAAATCTCGCCTTCGCGGATACCGAGCGGCAGATTGTCCCCGTGGATCATCTCGCAGAGCCCGGTGCCGCTTCGCACGTGGATGACGCCGGTGTGCCCGCAATCCACCAGATCAAGTCGGCGGCGGATCAGATCCACGCGAGCGTAACACAAGGTCACGAAACTCTCGAGCTCGATCAATTGTCTGCCCATCCCTGCATGTGCTAAAGTCACGACTTCCCTGGGCTCGGGCAGTGCTCCGACCGGGGACAACGCCATTAGGTGGCACAGCGCCTGGGTGAAATGGCTCTTGGCCGCTGCGCCCAAAAGTGCCGCCGGAATTCCCTTGCCCATCACGTCGGCAACGATGATGTCGAGGCTGGCGTCCTGTTGGGCGAAAAAGCCGTAGAAGTCGCCGGCAATCCGCTGCGAGGGGATACTGACCGCCGCCACGCGCACTCCCGTCATGTCCCGCGGCGGCTCGTCGAGCAGCAGCATCTGCTGAATCCGGAAGCCGATCGCGACCTCATTCTCCCGGGCGATTGCTTCGGCCTTGGCTCGCTCTCGCTCGGCCTGCGAACGCAGCGACATGATGCCGTAGCTCAGATCGCTGGCCAGTTCGGTCAGCAGGCGCACTTCCGCGTCGCCGAACGCCTCGATCTCCGAGGAATAGATCGTCAACGCGCCGAACGGCCTGGCCGCGTCCCCCAGGGGAATGGCGATGCTGGAGGCATAACCGCGCCGGACGGCATCCGCACGCCACGGTGCCATCTTCGGATCGGTTGCAATATTCTTCGCGATCTGGATCTGGCCAACTCGAATGCAGGTCCCCGTCGGTCCTCGGCCGCGGTCCGTGTCCGCCCAGGTGATGTTGGCCGCCTGTAGGTAGCCTTCTTCGAAACCCGACTGGGCGATCGGCCTCACAGTCTTGCCGGCGTCGTGCTCAGCGTAGCCAACCCAACAGAGACGATAGCCGGCCTCGTCGACGATGACCTGACAGATCTGCCCGACCAGCACGAGCTCGTCCGTGGCCCGCACCAGAGCCTGGTTGCATGAACTAAGCGCACGATGCGCGCGATTGACGCGACGCAGTTGGTCCTCTGCCCGCCTTCGCGCGGTCATGTCGTAGACCATCGAGCGGCTCATCAAATAGTTGCCGTCGGCGTCGGTGATGGCTGTCGCGCTGGCCATCGCAGGCATCACGCTGCCGTCCTTGCGGATCATGTCATATTCAATGTCTCGCACGCTGCCTTCCGACGCCAGTTGCTGAAACGCGACCCCGAACATGGGCACGCTGCCGGGGGCAAGGAAATCGGAGAACTTAAGCTTTCCGATCACTTCATCACGCGTATATCCCAGCCAATCCAGTTCGGTATCGTTGATCTGGACGAACACGCCGTCCTTATCGAGCGAGTGGTAGCCGCACGGTGCGTGATTGTAGAGATCGCGGATCTCCGCGGCCGAGCGCCGTAGCGCTGCCTCGGTCGCCTTGCGTTCGGTGATGTCTTGCATGGTGCCGCGCAACCAGACGACCTTGCCAGTGTCATCGCGCTCGGCTTCACCGCGGCCAATGACGGACCGCATTGTCCCCGCCTCCGTCACCATTTCCAGCTCCAGCTCAAACGGCGTCCCGGTCTGCCGCGCCTGTCGCACCGCCGTATTCAGCCGCGCAAAGCTTTCCACCGTGTAGAAACATCCGTGTTGGTCGTAGTCAGGCAGCGGCAACTTCGGATCACGACCAGCGATATGGTGCAACTCCTCCGACCAGACCAGGTTCTGGGTGTTGATATCCCAATACCAGCTGCCGACCCGCGCGAGGCGCTGTGCCTCCCTGAGTTCCTCCTCCCGCCGGTGCAACGCCTGTTCCGCGTTGCGGCGTTCGCGGTCCGCACGATCGATGAGGAAACCAATGAACGCCGTCAGGCTTCCCATCAGCACGATCATCGCCACGATCATTGTGGTGCCGCCTGCCCACACGGACGAGACGCCCGCCGACAAAGCGGTCCACCACAGGGCACCAATCAGGATTGGAATGGCAATGGCAGCGGGCAGCAACCGCCGCACGAGGGTTCCCCCGACACCGGCGCTGACAAACAACGCCGCGATGCCGCGCCCGGTGCGAGCACAAACCACGCCGAGAGCAAGCAGACACAACGTCACCGCCGTTTGTAGCGCGATGTGCGTGTAGGAGACGGCGGATTTGAGAACGAAATCCAGCAGACCAACGATCGACGTGACACCCGCCACGCAGGCCAGAATTGGGGCGAACGAATAGCGGCGGGAGCGCCACGGGATCGTCCAATCGAGCCCAAGCAGTGCCAGCCCCAACAGGAGAAAGTCCAAGGCCGTGATCGGGGCGATCAAATCGGGGCGCAGACTGCCAATCACATCCGCAGCGGTTTCCCGGAACAACAGCTGGTCGATCCCAAGGTCCCAGCCCGCTGCCTGCTCGACCAGGCTCACCGCACCAAATACCGCACTCAGGATCGCCAGCACCTGGCCGATGCGCAACCGACCGTTGTCGACAGGGCGATCGCCCGGTTTCCGCATCAGCCACAGCGAGAGGCCAAGTAACAGCAGAACGACGGCGGCGTTCGGCTTGATTACCACCTGGCCCGGGATGACGCTCTTCAGGACAGGCACATTAAACACCCAGCCCGCGAGGCCGAGTAAACCGACAGCGATGGAAACTGCGCAGGCGAACGCGACGATGTGACCCAGAAGCCTGGCCACATTAGGATTTGTCAGAGCGTGCCCAGGTCGTCCGGCGGATGTACGGATGGGACGAGCGGCAATGACGACCCCAATGGCATCGCCGCGGTCATCCCGGTACACTGACGCGTTGAACAACACCGACGTGTCGTGTCCGTCACGATGGTGGAGTGCCAACGCACGGTCGCGCACCAGGCCCTCGCGCCACGCCTGCTGGTAGCCCGCCAGAGCGTGGCCGGGCGCAGTGAAACAGCCGGAGAAGTCGGTGCCGATCAGTTCGGCCCGCGAACGGCCGGTCACCGCCTCGGCCGCGCTGTTGGCATCGATGATGCGGCGCTCGGCGTCAATGGTCAGAAGCGGATCGAGACTCGCCTCGATCAGGCTCCGATTATAGGCACTGACCGCTCGTGCGGCGCCCGCGGCGGCCGCACGCCGTTTAGCCCGCTCGGACAGGTTGCCTGCGGTGACGGCAGTAATGAGAAAAGCGGTCAGCGCGACCCAGTTTTGCGGATCATCGATTGTGAAGGAGAAAATGGGCGGCAGAAAAAAGAAGTTGTAGCAGAGCGTGCCGAGTACCGATGCCAGCAAGGCGGGCCAGCTGCCCCAACCGGTCGCCGCGAAGAGGACCACGAGCAAATAAGCCAGTGCGACGGTCGTTGTACTTAGTATCGCATGAAACGGCGCGAAGCTGGCGGTCACTGCCGCAACACCCAGGAATGCCACGACGTAGCCGGTACCGCCGCGCCGCCAGCGTGTAATCAAAGTGTTTTGCGGCCCGTTTGCGGCAACATGCAACGGGCAGTCCGGGACTTCCGGTGCGCGTTGCGGGTTGTTATCGGCCATCGCTCAGTCCTCCACCCGGCCGATACGCCAGATATCCCGGGCGTACTCGGCGACGGTGCGATCGCAGGAAAATCGGCCGATGCGGGCGACGTTCAGGATTGCCTTGGTGGCCCACATGGCGGGCTGACCGAACGCGTCGGAGACTTTCTGCTGCTGGTCTATATACCCTGGCAGATCCGCGACGTGGTAATAAAAGTCACCGTGATCGAGAATGGACTCGTTGATCCAATGGAACAGTCCCGGCTCGTCCGGACAGAACCGATCGGCAGCGAACGCATCGAAGATGCGTTGCAGGCGCGGGTCCTGTGCGCACAGTTCTCGCGGGTGATACTTTCGACCGCCGCTCAGTTTTTGAATATCCTCCCGGGTGAGCCCGAAGATGAAGATATTCTCCGCCCCCACCTCGGCGAGAAGTTCGATGTTTGCCCCGTCCAGTGTCCCAATCGTCAGCGCACCGTTCATGGCGAGCTTCATATTGCCCGTTCCGGACGCCTCGGTACCGGCAGTCGAGACCTGCTCGCTTAAATCAGCAGCAGGAATGATTTGTTCCGCCAGGGATACCCGATAATCGGGAACGAACACCACCTTGATATGGCCGTCGGCGCGCGGATCATTGTTGATGACCGAACCGACACCACAAATCGTCTTGATGATTTGCCTGGCAGCCCAGTACCCTGGCGCGGCCTTCCCCGCAAACACGTAAGTTCTGGGCGCTGCGGGCGGCACGCCGTCTTCCACCAGGCATAAATATTGGTGCACGATATGCATGACATTGAGCAGCTGCCGCTTGTACTCGTGAATTCGCTTGACATGAACGTCGAATAGCGAATCCGGGTTGACCATCACTCCGGTTGTCTCCGCGATCACCTGGGCGAGTAGCTGCTTGTTGGCACGCTTAATGGCCATGAATTCTTCGCGGAACTCACCATCACTTGCCAATGGCTCGAGTTCACGGAGCCTGCCGAGGTCAGTGATCCAGCCATCGCCGATCGTCCGTGTGATCAGCCGCGCCAGCCGGGGATTGGCCTGCAGTAGCCATCGGCGCGGCGTGACGCCATTGGTCTTGTTGTTGAAGCGTTCCGGCCAGAGCCGGTAGAAATCCGGAGCCAATGTCGTCTGCACCAGACGACTGTGCAGAGCGGAAACCCCGTTCACCGAATGACTGCCCACGATGGCAAGATGAGCCATGCGCACCTGCCGCGATGGCCCTTCCTCGATCAACGACATCCGGCGGAGCGCTTCGCGGTCACCGGGCCGCACCGACGCCACGTGGTCCAGGAATCGGCGATTGATTTCGAAAATGATCTGCAGATGTCGAGGCACGACGCGCTCCAGCAGCGAGACAGGCCACTTTTCGAGCGCCTCCGGCAACAGCGTGTGGTTGGTATACGCCATGGTTGCCTGGGTGATTTGCCACGCCGTATCCCATGCCAGGTCGCGCTCGTCGATCAGAATGCGCATCAATTCGGCAACGGCCAGCGCAGGATGGGTATCGTTCAGGTGAATGGCAATTTTGCTCGGGAACGTGTCGATGCTGGCGTGATCCCCTTCGTACCTACGGATAATGTCACGCAAACTGCAAGCGACAAGGAAATACTCCTGGATCAGCCGCAGCTCCTGCCCCGGGGCAATGGCATCTGACGGATACAGCACCTTGGAGATCGTTTCCGAGGCAATCTTCTGCTCCACTGCCCGCAGGTAGTCGCCAGCGTTGAAGATCTGCATGTCGAAGTCATGTGACGACCGAGCAGAGAACAGCCGCAGCCGATTCACCGTCTGGCCGCCATAGCCGACGACAAGGATATCGTAGGGAATGGCGACCAGAAGCCGCCAGTCGATCCACATCGGGTTGTAATTGCCCGTCCGATCAACGGCGTGCTCGATCCGGCCGTACACCGGGATGAAGCAGGTCTCATCCGGCCGCTCAATCTGCCAGGGCGAGCGAACAGCGAGCCAATTGTCTGGTTTTTCCTTCTGGTCGCCGCGATCGATCTCCTGGCGGAACAGGCCGTACTCGTAGTTGATCCCGTAACCGTGGCCCGGCATTCCCAGTGTCGCCATCGAATCGAGGAAACAGGCCGCCAAACGGCCCAACCCGCCATTGCCCAGGGCGGCATCAGGCTCGCTCGCCGCCACAGCATCCAGTTCGATGTTGAGCTGTCCAAGGGCCTCCCGGCAAGCGTCGTAAAGCCCCAGATTGATCAAATTACTAACGAGGTAGCGGCCAGGGAGATACTCAATCGAGAGGTAGTAGAGTTGCCTGGCATCCGCATGCCTGTAGCGTTGCTCGCTCTCGAGCAGGCGATCGACCATGATGTCACGCACCGCCAGACTGACACATTCGAATATCTGCCGGGTCGAGAGCGTTTCCCAGGCCTGCGCCAACGAGTATCGCGCGTGCCGCCGCATGGCTTCGCGGAGTGCGGACGCGGAGGGCACGTTGTCCGCCGGGGCGATGACCATGGAGGTTTCCTCTCTCGACCGGAACAACGCTTTCGGCGGCCTAACCCCTTGGAGACTTATTGTCGACGAAAGCCCGTAAGATTAAAGCTACACGTCATCATATTCGAATATCGGTCCGGGACATCACATCAGTCTCCAGGGTAACGTCTCATGTCACAGGGCTTTGAGGTTTTCAGCAGACAACTCGGCATCCCGAGGGTCCGTCGCAATGTCGAATTGCACCTTCTGGCCTTCATTCAATCCTGGTAGAGCAGCCCGATGGACAGCGCTGATGCATACGAACACATCAGGCCCGCCGCAGTCTGGCGCGATGAAGCCAAGGCCCTCTGCCGGATTGAACCATTTCACGGTGCCGGTAGGCATGACGATTTCCCCCGCGGTAGCAAACTTCACCGGTTAATCCGGTTGTTGCTGGTTACATCGACCTATTGGTGAGCCGATTTTGGTCGAGAAGCAATTGTGGGATGTTTTACCGTACCCGACTATCGAGTGACGGTTCGATCTGTCGCCACTTACCGTCGGCATTGGTGGGCACAGGGACTGGCGGCGATATGTCGCGTCGTAGCTGAGTTGATGCGGTGGATCATCCCTGCGTGCTCACCTCTTGGTCAGTGGCATGCTCGACGTGCGGGCTGAGATCGCCGGAGGCGCCTTCATCGCTCCGAAAGCGGGCGCCTGCAAATGCTGAACAAGCCGGCCAGCGGTGGGCTGTGCAATCATTTCGTCAGCGTGATGCATACTCTTGCGCGCCTCACGCCGAAGCGCAAAGGCGAGGGCTTCGGCGACTTCGCGTGGCGAGGCTGTGCAGAGATTGTGCGTATCGGGCATCGCCGGACGGCAGGTGTTGTTCCGGAACATAGTTTGAACGCATTGGACGACGCTACGGCCTGCGTGGGCGCGGGGCACGATCGTAAACGATCCTTTGGGGTGGCGTTCAACACTCGGCCGCTCATCCGGCAACCACTCCGATCAATCCCGATGGCAGTGCCCCAGGTCGCACACGGGTGCCGCTATTCGCCGAGGCCCGCCCTCCTGGTTCCATCTGTATCAGGTGGCGCGAAATGGCCGGCTCAGGTCAGGTGGTGACAACGAAACATAGACGGAGACCAGCCGGAATTAATCGCCGACGGTATAAGCCGTTGGGCGCGCGGCGCTAGGCACCGCCCGCGTCGGGCCCCCGCTCCGGGCATTGACGGATGGCAGCGCGCCTTGTCTCATGCCTGCAACGACACGCGCCGCTGCTTCACAGGAATCATCGATGTCACTTCGTCCGCCAGCATGGCTCATGGCGTCTTGTCTTCTGGCAACAATGGCGACCACCGCGATCGCTGACCCGCTGGCGGATCCGAACCACACCGTCACCATTCAGCTGGAAAACGATTCGACCCGGCCGGGATCGGATAATTACTACACCAGCGGAGAGCGCATCGCGTACACCTCGCCAACCGGCTTGGTTCCCGCCCCGCTTGCCGCCTTTGGCCATTTGTTGCTGGGTGACGGGCAGCAACGATTTGCCCTCGAGCTTTCGCAGAACATTTTCACACCGCTCGATGACAAGGTCGCGAACCCGCCGCTCAACGACCGGCCTTACGCTGCCGTGCTGTTGGGCACGATCTCCTTGATCCAGGACACTGATACCACTCGAACCGCTCTGGCCCTCGGCCTTGGTGTGATCGGGCCTGATGCCTTGGGCGAGCAGGTGCAGAACGGTTTCCACAGCCTGATCGGGCAAGGTTCCATCGGGGGCTGGAGCACGCAACTTGGCAATCAACCGGTCATCCAGCTGACCGCCGATCGCACCTGGCGGGTATCACTTGGAGGGATCGGCGGGATGGAGACCGACGTTTTGCCCTCAGTCACGGCAGGCGCAGGGACGTTTCGCATCTATGGCCAGGCCGGCGGCACGGTACGACTTGGCCAGGGCCTCGATTCCGATTTCGGCGCTCCCAGAATTCGTCCCGGGCTGACCGGAACTGACGCCTATGTACAAACCCGGCCCTTTGCCTGGTACGTGTTCGCTGGCGTGGACGGACAGGCAGTCGCCTGGGATGAGACCCTGGACGGGTTGCCGTTCGAAACCAGCCGCCATGTGACCCGTCAGCCCTTCGTTGGCGAAGCCCAGTTCGGGTTCACTCTGATGGCCTGGGGAGCAAGATTTACTGCCATGCAGGTGCTGCAGTCGAACGAGTTCCTGCATCAGCGCAACGGGCTGTTCCAGTTCACTTCGGCATCGGTCTCGGTAAAATTCTGATCACGTGTTGGTGCGGGAGGCCTGCTCGAACTCGGCCTCGGTGATGCCGAGCGTCAACGCAGCGGCGCGGATATCGGACCATGAGGTTTCGTCGACCTCAATGCCGACAGCATTCCGTCGAGCGGCAGACAGGCGTTCGGGTTCACCCGGGGTCAGCACCTCGGACACGCCTGATGCCGGACGCGCCGATTTCACATGCTCGCGGGTCGCCCCAACTGATGCGATGACCGCGGCCGGATCGCCGATTTTCGCCAGGTCGATGACGATTGCCAGCATGGAATTCACCACCCCGCCCTGGGCTGGATCATGGGCGCCCTGACCGCCAGCAACCGCGGAGGCCATGATCTCGCACATCACCGCAAGGCCAGAGCCCTTGTGCAGGCCAAAAGTCTTCAGCGCACCGGAGTGGTCTCGAATGAAACCGGCCGGATCATTGGTGGGTGCGCCGGTCTCATCGACCAGGCAGTCATCCGGCACCGGAATTCCCTTGTTGTAAGCGACCCGCGCCTTGCCCGCGGCGATGGCCGTGGTGGCCATGTCCAGCAGCATCGGCTGGCCGTCAGGCCCAGGAACCGCGGTGCAGAACGGGTTGGTGCCGAGGCGGGGCTCGCTTGCACCGTAGGTTGCTGCGACGTCGCGATGGTCGGCCACGTTGACGAAAGCGGTGAAGGCGCAGCCATGGCTCGTTGCCAGTTCGGCGTAGGTGCCGATACGCCCGACATGGGCTGAATTGCGGAGCGCCAACACGCAGGCACCAAGTTCCTTGGCACGTCCGATGGCACGGCGGACGCCGTCGGCGGTCATTCGCTGCCCGTAACCACGGCGTGCATCGATCACCAGCAGTGCGCCAGCATCGAGTATCGTCTCCGGCGTCTGGTTGGGCACGAGCAAACCGTCGCCCAGAAGCCGGACATAGGTCGGCAGCATGCCGACGCCATGTGAGTCATGGCCGGCAAGATTGGCGCGCACCAGATGATCGGCGACTTCGGTGGCCTCGGCCTCATCGCTGCCCATCCGGCGAGCGATCAGGTGAGTAACGGCGTGCAACGCGCCCGGCTGAAACGTGAGCATCGGGCGCGTTTAGCGGGGGATCGTCGAATTGGCCAGTCAGGGGGCTCGCGGCGGCTTTAGCGGCTGCACGGTGTCGCGGAAAGCTTCCAACGACTCGCACTTCTCGAAATGCCCCTGTAGTGCTGGCCAGTGGTGAGGATCAAACAGACCGTCGTGTGCCTCCCGGGTGAAACGGATGGCGCAGGTCACCGCGATGTCGGCATGGCCGATATGATCGCCGAACCACCAGGCGGAATGCCGTGAATCGCGGTCGACTTCCAGTTCCTCGAGCACATCGGCGATCTGTGCACGACAGCGGTCGATCCACCCCTGGGATGTTTCCTTGTGAAGGACCCGTTCGTACAGCAGGCTGACCGACTTGTCCGCGAGACCGGTGGCGAGCGCACAGATTTTCAACGCGCGCCTCCGCTCGGCACCCTGCGCGGGGATCAGCCGTTGGCCGTGGCCTGCGTTCTCATCCAGCCAGTCCAGAATAGCCGCACTGTCGATCAGTGATTCGCCGTCGTCGAGCAACACCGTTGGCACCCGGCGCAGCGGATTGAACGGCGCAATCTTGTCGGCGTCGCCGAACGTAGACCACGGGCGATGTTCGTACGGGATGCCGTGCAGCTTTGCCGCGATCGCGACGCGGCGCACAAACGGGGAATCATATTGGCCGATGAGGATCATGGGGGACCTCCGGGAAGCCTGAATAGCCTCGGGTACTGCCGTGTCTGCCGTTATAGATGGGCTCTATCATTGATGCTGTTCGGAAAGTTCAGAGGCTACACCAACCGTCATTGCCGTTGAACTCTCGCCCCAATCGTCATGGCCCGGCTCGTCTGGGCCATCTGGCGCCGCACAGTGCTGGTTCAGGTGGCCCGCACCAGGCGGGCCATGACTTTGAACCGGCGGTTTCCGCGAGAGAAACGGCGCCATCGGTACCAGGCCTCATAGCCAGGGCGTACTTACAGTTGACGCACCGGCGCGACACCTGTTTGCAGGGCGTCGGTGCCGCGACATCGCGAGACCGGTGCGATCAGAGCTGCCTGTGTCGAAGGCAGGAGCGGCGGTTACTCCCCGATCACCGCCGTAAAAGCGCACTGGATCTGCGCTGGGCTGTTCGCTGGCAAGGCCTGCGTGTGGCGTGCCGGCCGAGATGCGGGGTCAGGGAACATCTTCTCCCACTCCCCATTCAGCGCCGCGCGACCTGCCGCCTGATCCTTGGCCCAGAACTCGATCTTGAGGAAGTCGTCCGGCGTGCCACCCGCGGCCTTGATCGCGGCAGAGAGTTGGAGGAACAGGTTTTTCACCTGCGCCTCCAACGTCTCCGGCACCGTGCCCGTCGAGGGATCACGCGGTCCGATCACGCTCGACATCACCACGTTGCCGATCCGGCTGGCGTTGGGGATCGGGTTCGAGTGAGCGAACCCGGGCCACATGATGCTCTGACGTTTGGCCATGGCTCAGACGGTCTCCCGTTCGTGGGAGGATGGGGCTCGGAACACCGGCACATCGTCGGGATTGTCGATCAGCGCTTCCGGACCTTCGGTCGGCAGTCCCTGGGCGTAGTTCAGAGCGGCGTCGATGTCGCCTTCCCACACTTCGCGCGGCAGCTCGTAAAGCAATTCGACTCCGTAACCGTTCGGATCATTGATGTACAGGCTGTGCGTCATGCCGTGATCGACGCGGCGATTGAACTTTACGCCTTGTTTCTGCAGGTACTCCAGCCGGGCCAGCCAGGCCTCGCGGGTTGGGAAAGCGATCGCGATGTGGTTGACCGCGACCGGCGCGCCGAACATCGACCAATCCTTCGGCGGTTCGGGCAGGCTGGGGTTTTCCACCAGAGCGATGTCGTGGTGATTGTCCTTGCCGGCATGATCGCAGCTGTAGAACTGCATGTTGGGCGGATTCGGCCGGTCCGGACGAGCCTTCAACTTGCCGACCTGCTTGAGGCCGACGACCTCGGTCCAGAATGCGTGCGATTCGTCCATGTTCCGGACATTCAGCACCAGATGATTGAGGCCCGACGGTGCGGTCAGACCGGTTGCGTTATCAGCCATGTATTGTCTCCTGTTGTAAAAGCATTATCCGGTACGCGCCGTCTCGGCGCCGCCAGCTGTCGAGGTTTCCGCAGCCATTAACTCCCGCACGATGCCACGGAACAGGTTCGGTCCCCCGTCCATCACCAGCGACAGCATCGGCTGCGACGGATCAAGGGAAATCACTTTCTGTTGCGCTTCGATGATGGCCTTGTCTTCGTTGAACGCCACTTCGGTGAAGCGGAAGATCTCCCCCGCGAGTTCCGCGCTCGCGTTTTTCGACCGTCCGCCGGCGGAGTAAAAGTACCGGGATGTCGTTTCGGTTACCGGAATCACCGCCTGATCGTCGCAACGGGTGAACAGTGGCTCGATCGATGGCGGGGGTGCCTGACCGCCACAGCGGTCCGCGGTGCCCGGCGGATACCAGGCGGGACGCTGGATGAACAGGCCCGGCACAATGAAATCATAGGAATTCCACGTATCGAACTTGTCGTCCGGCTTGCCCAGGTAATGTGATGGCCCACGAGACCGGAACCACCGCTGGAATCGCACGCCACGTTCCAGCCGGATAATCTCCGGCTTTTCCGTCGCCCATTGCGGGACACCCTTGCCCAGAGTGTTCTGATGAACGAAGGCGAGGTGCGACAGATCCAGCAAATTATCATTGATGAGTTGGTAGTTGGCTGCGTAATCCAGGCAGCCCATCTGGATATGCCAGTCCGGATCCGTCGCAGCAATCGTTGAGGGAATTTGCGAGACGTCGGCGCGCGCCGCCTCGCCCATCCAGACCCAGATCCAACTGCCGCTCTCAACCACCGGATAACCACGGACGACTGCTCGGTCGGGGATGGTTGTTTGCCCGGGAATTTCGTTACAGCGACCGTCCGGTCCGAACTTCAGGCCGTGATACATGCAGCGCAGATCGTCGCCCTCGCGCCGTCCCAGGGACAGCGGAGCGAGGCGGTGGCAGCACCGATCCTCCATCGCGACCACCGAGCCATTGGCGGTGCGATACAATACCAGCGGCTCGTTCATGATCGTGCGGGCAAGCAGTCCGTCGCCGGAGATCTCGTGCGACCAGGCGGCGACGTACCAGGCGTTACGAATCCACATCGGTCTATTCCGCTGCCAGAGCGCGGGAATCTTCTTCCATCAACCGCTCCACCGTGCGGCGCATGTGCAGGCGTGCGGCATCGGTGGTGATATCGACGAGATCGTTTTCGCCTAGTTCCATCAGACGACTCTGTTGCCCCTCGACAACGGATTTGTCTTCCAGGAAGGCGGCGGCGATTTCCTTGAACAATTGCTCGGTGGTGGCTGGGTCGTCGGTGCGGAAACCGTTGGCGGTGGACCAGAAGTAGAAACAACTGGTGTCGGTTTCCGGGGTCAGACCGTGAAACAGCCGGAATTGCAATTTGCTGTTTTCGGTCAGGCCATTCGCGTAAACCCCGGCCTCATCCGCAGCGCTAAGTTGTAGGATCGATCCGGGTGCGATGAACTCGAACATCTGTGCGCGGTCGATCTGGTTTTCGAACCGGGCAGCGCGGACATAGGTGGGCGGTGGCACGGAGTTCAACATCCAACGGGTGAATTTCAGTCCCAGATTGGTTCGTGCCGTTTCCATTTTGGCTTCGACATGGGTCATCGGGTTGCCGCCGAT
>Ga0187867_10002635_pt1 | contig 14775 bp, 11 predicted proteins | sample June2016WEW_13_1_FD_132976 | JGI IMG/M metagenome (GOLD analysis project Ga0187867, IMG submission 132976) | Peatland microbial communities from SPRUCE experiment site at the Marcell Experimental Forest, Minnesota, USA - June2016WEW_13_10 | ecosystem: Environmental > Terrestrial > Soil >... | reverse complement strand
CGGTTCATGTGCAGGCCCGCCTAGTCCGCAGTCCCGTGCCCGACGCCCCGGTAGATGAGCCCAGCGGCGCGCACTTCTGAGGGGTCGAGGATGTGGCGTGCGTCGACGACTACCCTTAGCGCTGGTCCCGACTTCTTCATCGAGGCTCCAGTCAATCCGCGGTACTCTAGGTGGTCGGTCAGAATCAATGCGGCGATAGCGCCCTTGAGTGAGTCCCGCATGCTCCTGGCGCGCTCGACCTTGAGGGCTGCCAGCCGGCGGTCGTCGCCCTTGACGAGCGGATCGTGCACCACGACTGCCGCGGCCCCATCAAGAAGCTCTCTTATGACGGACAGACTGGGGGATTCTCTGGTATCCGAAGTGTTTCCCTTGAACGCGACCCCGAGCACGGCTATCCTCGAACCGGCCAGCTTCTCTCCCGCCTCCTGGAGTCCGTCGTTGGTGAGCTTGCACACGTGTGAGGGCATCATGTCGTTGACCTCCCGAGCGACCGTCAGGAGCCTGGGGACGAATCCTTTCTCAGAGGCCGGCTGGGAGAGGTAGAATGAATCTTTTGTCAAACAAAAACCCCCTACGCCAGGGCCAGGTGTTAGTAGGTTCGTCTTCGGGTCTGTGCGAGTCGCCTCGATAACCCTGATGACGTCCACCCCTAAGGCTTCGCACGCGAGCGCGAGCTCATTGGCGAGCGCTATGTTGACATCACGGTAGATGTTCAAGAACAGCTTGGCTGCCTCCGTGATTCTTGGGCCACCGAAGAGACGAATCGGAGCATTGAACATCCCGAAGAGCCCTGCCGCAGCGCGGCTGCTTCGCGAATCTATCCCTCCTATCATCTTCGACAGTGTTCGGAGCTCGAAGAGGGCGAGCCCCTCTATGGTCGTCTCGGGCACGTGTGCGAGACCGAAATCCCTCCCCGGGACCAGACTTGACTGCTCTTTGAGAATCCTGCCCACAATCTCCTCCGTGGTCCCAATAGAGACCGTGCTTCTGACTATGACTGCCGAGCCCTTCTTGAGCCCTGCGCCTATGTCCCTCGAGGCAGAGACCAGGGCACGTGTGTCGGGCCGCTTCTGGGAATCGATAGGCGTTCCTACTGTGATGACGATGAACCCTGAACGCTTCACCGCAGCAGAAGTGTCTGTGCTCAGTTCGAGGTTGCCTGAGTTGAGGGCGAGCTTGAGGAGTTCCTCCATCTCGTGGGAAGACCCATGCCTCATCGCTGCGCTGTTCACACGGCTCGTGAGCCTAACCGAACCTGAGGATATCTCGACTCTACGCATACAGCTCGGACAGAAGTTCTCGCGACCGACGGCCAGGATGCGGACCCCGCAGGTGGGGCAGGTTGAGCCGAGGACCTTCGACGAGGGGAACAGGTTCTTGCTGTGCTCTACTATGGGGGACCGCCCGGCCCGAAGCTCGTTGAGGAACTGTTCGTTCTTGTCGCAGCCGAAGACCTTGGTGCCCTGATTGGCCAGTAGCAGGGCTAGGGGGAGGCCGACGTGGCCCATTCCTACCACGCAGACGGGTATCTTGCCACGCTGCAGCTGGGTTGTGATGCGATTGGCAGGTGTCTCAAGTACGTTCATGGTGATCTCACGTTTTGCTTTCCCGCCCTCGCTGACGGCAATTGTCTCTAGATTAAGGCTGTTGTATCCTCATCCCTTTTCTCGGCACCTAATGGGGACATCCGCGCACCGCGTCGCCCGCGAGCGGGTTGACGTCGGCGGTCTTCTGAACACGAGGATGAGGAATCACCATGGCTTTGGGTTAGCGGGATTGCAAGTAGGTTTGCGACGTTGATGCTGTCGCGCGGGCCCTCATGCTGAATGCAGAACCCCTAGCTGATTCAAAAAAACAGAGGGATGGAGGAGTAGGCTCCTCCACTTGCCGCCCTTAGGCGGGGTGAATCTTGAGGCTTTGTCTTGACCTGACGAGGAGTGCCAGCAGGACAGCGCCGATAGCGACCACCATGATTGGTGATGCGCCGAACTCAGGCACGCTGTTGGTTGGGGGTACTCCGATTGGGGGTACTGTAGCTGTCGAGGGGATGCTTATCACTTGGGCTGCCCATGTGAGACAGTCGCCAGAGCCGCTGCCTATGCTTGCGCTGTCTGATGTCGCACCTAGTGTCTCAGGAACTGAGTAGGTCTTGGTGTCTGACAGGCTGCCGTAGCTCCACGTGGCGCTGGATGTCTTGGGGTCGCTTCCGGGGAAGGCGTTGCTGTCGATCGTCACGCCGTTGTACTGCGCGTAGTTGCTGGGAAGCTGTCCGTCTAGGACGAAGAATGTGGTCGTTGCGGTGGTAGCGTCAGCTGCTCCGTGGTTGAACACGCTCGTGAGTGGGTTTCCTGAGGCTGGCTCGGTGTATGCGCCTGTGTAGACATAGATGTTGTTTGAAGTGGCACCTGTCGTCACGACGACTAGGCTTGCCCCATCATCCAGAGGCGTTGCGTACTCAGACCAGGGGTCACCACCATTGGTGTATCCCGAGGCGAAACCTGAGACGGTGTTCGCGCCGTTCGTCACGTATGGTGTGACGTCAGCCGCGTATACCCAGAGGTTGCCGCCACCCCAGCACGGGCTGGCGTCGTCACTCTGGAAGGTTCCGGTTATCGCGTTGCCGTTGATGCTCGCCGAGGCTAGTCCGGTCTGGTCAGTGTTGATGATGCCCCAGATCAGGTATGCCGCCACCACGGTTCCCGTGTATGACACGGTTATGGTGCCGGAACCTGTGTTCCTGAGGGCAGTTCCTGCTGCGGTGTAGGTGTAGTCTCCGCCAATCTGGAGGAGTGCGGTTGGATTGAGCGGAGGATCTGGACCGGGCACTAGGCCCGGAGGATAGACTCCGTTCGAGTTTGTTGGGGATGCCGACGTCGGCGCGATTCGCACGACGAGGCACAACATGATGACTGCTGCGAAAGTCAGGGTCGAAAGACTCCGTACGTTCTTCTGCATACGCACCAAGTTCTGTGCGATTTGGTATTAAGCTTCGAGGAGTCCATCTTCATAGATATGAATCCTGAATTCACATCGTTTGGATTGATCATTTCGCGCAAATATTGGCTTGAATCCATCAAAGAACGACTAGAAACCCAGGCCGAAACTGAAAGTGGTCTTCTGAGCCAGCAGTCACGGACTTTGATTCTTGACCCGTTCTGGAGGAGGAGATCCGCGGGTGGCTCCGACCACGAGGACCTTGCAGGGCTATTGCTAATCGGCCGCTCGAGTGAAAGAGCCCCCGATAACCTCGCGCAGACCGTCCTCCAGTGAGAATCGGGGCGAGTATCCGAGCAGGACCCTCGCCTTGCTGATGTCAGCGAGACTGTGTCGAATTTCACCTTCCCTCGGAGGGGCATGCTTCGTGCCGAGGAGGGGCTTCCCCATGATCCTCTCGATGGAGGCGGCGAGCAGGTTCAGGGAAACCTGAGCGCCACCTGCGACGTTGAAGACCTCCCCCGGGCGCGGGTCTCTCTCCAGGCTGAGGAGGTTCGCGCTCACCGCGTCTGCCACGTAGGTGAAATCCCGCGTCTGCTCGCCGTCCCCGAAGATGACTGGAGCTTCGTCGTGCATGACCCTGTTCACGAAAGTTGGTATCACTCCGCTGTAGGGCCCATGTTTCTGCCTGGGACCGTAGACGTTGAAATACCGTAGACAGACGGTCCGCAACCCGTAGACGCTGGCGAAGACTCGGCAGTAATTCTCCGCTGAAAGCTTCGAGACGGCGTAGGGCGAGATAGGTGAAGTACTCATCGTCTCGACTTTTGGCAAGGTCTCCGACTCGCCATAGACCGACGAGGATGACGCATAGACGAATGACTCTACCTTTGCGTCGTTGGCCGCCGACAGAAGGTTGAGCGTGCCGCCGACGTTCACGGCGTTCGTTCTCACGGGGTCCTCGATGCTGCGCGTCACGCTGACCAGCGCTGCTTCGTGAATGATCGCGTCGTATCCCTTCACCGCCTGTTTGACGAAGGTTTCGTCGCGGATGTCCCCTCGGTGCAATCGAAGAAGGGAGGAATCCATGGGAAGGTTGCTCTCCTCCCCGGTGGCGAAATCATCGAGAACGCCGACCTCGAGGCCGCGAGCAATCAGGGCGTCCACTATGTGGCTTCCGATGAATCCGGCGCCTCCGGTCACGAGGACCCTCGAGAACTTCATCTTCGAAATCCCACCGTCGACAAGGCGTTAATAATGATTCTTCGGACCGCGCGAGAACTTAGCGATCCTTTTGGACTGATCTCGACGGCTTCATGGCCAACCTGACGGCAATGTAGAGGAGAATAATGGAAGCCAGGTGTTCTATCAAGTCAAACTGATACCAATCCTGCTCGACGATTGCGCCAAGACCACCCAGCGGGAGGTTTTGGGCGTAGCTCAAGACGAAAGCAGCCGTAGTCAAGAGTGGGACACTGAATGCCTTCTCCCCTGTGAGGGACGTACCCTTCAAAGCCTCTCTCAATGCGAGACAGAGGAAGACGATCGTCAGGACGTGAAGCAGGACCTCCATGAAGATGTGCGGACCTGCGGGATGGGCTCGGGTGACCTCGGGCCACGTCAGCACGGAGTCGAAGTTTACGGGTGCATCATCGATGAGGGACCAGAAGTAGGCGAGGAAGGCAAAGAGGGCGATTCTCTCCCTCGCCACAAGAAGAACTGCAGAGCCGAAGACCAGGGGCAGCACGACGCCTCCAAGGAGCGTGGTCACGTCGAAGGCTTGATTCTGGTAGACGTACCAGAGCGACACTGCGACTCCCAGTGATGCAGCTGCGATGGCCAGGATTCGATAGATTATACGCTCGTTACCCAAGATTCATACTCGCTCGTTGACCTAGCGGCGGTATTCGGCCCTTCCCGGGTGTGTATGAATCTTGCCATCTCGGAGTTTCATGATTGGAGACCTTCATGAATCCATGAAGGAAAACCTTCGAACGGCTTGGCCTGGAGTCCGTCTCGATTGTAACCCTCGACTGAACTAGGCACCTCTACCACCTCCTTCAACAAAGACGGAAAGGAGAAGGTAGCTTGTCTCAACAAGACAATGGAAGCCGAAGCAGGCCATGAACCCACTGCAGACTATTCCGACCGTTTATCGTGTCGCTTGCGCTGCGTACTTGCCCTTGACTACGAACATCACTGGTATGGCCAGTGCCATCAGGACAGCGAATCCCAGAGGGAACTGTGGGACCGTAGGTGGAGGTGGGAACGCTCCTGCAGTTAGCTTTGTGTTCGTACTGCAGACTGAGCCACTGTCGTAGTTGTCTACAGCTTTCAGGGTGAGGGTCGTGGTGCTACCCGGGGTGCTCGGTGCGGTCACTTTGACCGTAATTGTCTGGCTGATTGAGTCAGATGGCGAGGACGGAACGGGGTTGGGTGGTGTCACGCTCACTATTGTCCAGGTTCCGGACGGCGAGCCAGGAGTTACGCTTGCAGCCAAATTGAAGGTCGCTTTGTACGATGACGAGTCACTGTACGTCAGTAGGTAAGTCAATGTCGCGGTCGATCCCGCGGGGATGGTGGTTGATTGAGTGCTAGGTGATAGGGTCAGCGTACATGGATTCCATGCAAACACATTACTAACGGAAGGCGCTATGAAGACAAGTGCGGAAAGCAAGCCCAACATCGCGAGCGCTGCATTCCTCTGGCCTAGTTTCATTATCGAATTCTGCCATGAATAGTGTATATAGGGTGTCCGAAGCAGAAATTCATAGACGTGGAGCCTTGATTCATGTTCTCACCCCAAGAATCAGATTTTGGATGAATTTCGTAGCCGCCTAATCTTGCTTATTCCAACTATTCGATTTGGGTGCGTGTTGGTGCTCAACACGGGCAAATGAGCGGATAATTCCGGTGCGGGGGAGGTGTGAGAGGAGAAGCGGGCTTTAGGCTACCTGCTTCTTGAGGAGCGAGTGACCCTGCGCGCAATAACCGCGCCAACCGTCAAGGCCCCCACTAAGACGACGAGGCCCGAATCGCTCAAGAGCACTAGTGGGCTCCCTGCATTGTTCTGGAAATTGCTACCCGTTGTTGGGCACGAGACCTGCAGCTCGGAGCTTCCTGAAACACAAACTGTTGTCGTCGCGGTTACTGTCTGAGTCTTGGTCGAGGTGGTGGGAGCCTGCGTGGTGGTCACGGTCCCTATCGAAGTCGAAGTTACGGTTGTGGTGCTCAGAGGAGCCACGCTGGTTACTGTCGTGGTCGCTCCCGTCCCGGTTACGGTCGTCGTGCCGCCGGGTATAGTCGTGGTGGACGTTGAGGTGACCGTACTAGTCTGGTCCACGGTTGACGTCAACGTGTTAGTTACTGTAGCTGTCTGAACAGTGGTAGAAGTCACCGTCGCAGTGGCGGTGGACGTCTGAGTGATCGTGACCGGAGGTGGAATGCTCGTGACGGTAGTCGTAGTGGTGCTGGTTACCGGGAGTGTCTGGGTCGAAGTGGCCGTCGTTGTCTGGGTGACGGTCTGGGTGCTAGTCTGAGTGGTCGTTACTGGCGGTGAGGTCGAAGTGACAGTTGTAGTGCTAGTGCTACCCGGGAGAGTCGATGTCGAAGTAACTGTCGAGGTCTGCGTCTGCGTCACGGTCTGGGTGGTCGTGACGGGCGGAGACGTGGTCGTGCTCGTCACGGTCGTTGTTGTGGCCGGGAGAGTCGAAGTCACGGTCGTCGTGGATGTCTGTGTTGAGGTCTGTGTGACCGTACTGGTGACCGTCACTGTCACGGTGGGTGGATCCATGCTAGTCGACGAACTTGTAGAGGAGGTTGAGCCTGGCCCCCAGAGCAGGGTTCCAGCAGGCAAAGCACTGACGGAGCCTCCGATGATTATCTCGTCGTTCTGGAGGTTGGAGTTCTGAAGGTTACCCTGAACTCCCCACGCCGTCCCGTAGGAGACGGCGGTCTGGACCGGACCCCACGTACCTGACTGCAGAGCCTGCATCGTGTTGGAGAAGGTTACGGCCGGGAAGGAGAAGACGCTCGAGGCCTGCTCCTCCGAGAACGCCTCGACTGGGTAGCTGGAGCTGGAAGCGCTCGCACCCATGTCGAAGGTGCCCAGGACAGTGCCATCAACCGCGTAGGCCCAGGTAGTACCGCTCTGGACATACATCGAGAAGGCATGGGAGCCCGTGGCGATGCTACCTGTCCCTCCCGCGAGAATCGTCTGCGACCCGAGGTTCCAGACCTGGTAGAAGGAGACGGGGGCCTCTCCTGAGCAGAGATAGTATCCCACCTGCCCCCACTCGTCGTTGGGGAGTCCATCTGCTATCCAGAAGGCTAGACACCCGGCCGTTGCGAAGTTAATCACTTGAATGTCGGACTGCACTCCGGTGTTCGGCAACGCAGAAGAGTCGCTTGACGAAGCACCCACCCACCAGACGGAGCCGGCGGGAGGGCTTCCGCTGAAAGTCGTGGGCTGGGGTGTGGCCTTCAACCCGGACGTCGCGGAGTTCAGCGAGAGGGCACCTCCCACGAAGATGAGGGCCAGCATCAGGTATGCCCACCTCATACTAGACCCACTCTCCTAACGTTCAAGCTAAGACAGTCACCGGCCTCGTGCCGAGCACAAAAGCCGGATAATGCATGATTATTGGCCTCTTTGTGAATTTTTCTTTGGGGAAGCCTTCGCCGGAATCGGGCCATTCTCGGCATTCTCAGGCGGATCGTAGGTGAGAGCGAGCATGAGGATCCTCTCCCAGGCTGGAAGAGAGTGGACATCCGTCGTTGCGTCCGAATCCTGGCTAGCGCTGGAGAAATCCTGGGCTTTTGCTTGAACCTGCATCGTGCGCCTGGACATGGGAATGAGCAGCCAAAGCCTAGTAGATATGTCTTTGGAATATGCATGAATACAATGTAATACAATCGTGCTTTCACTGATGATTCGGTGCCTAAGGCTTCGCTATTTCCTTAAATATCCGTCATTTTAGTCATGGAAAGTCTAACATGCACCGTTCCGCAGATATAGGTCTCGAGAATCACCCCAGGCACCTCTTGAAGAGTAGGGCATCGATATGGTCTCGTCTGTCCGTCCTGGCGGCGGTGCTGATCTTCGCTGGGGCTTTGGCAGTCTCCCTTCCCTTGGCTGGCGGGACTGCCGCGATGTCGTTAGATGGGAGTGCAAAGAACGGTTGCGGCTATGTCACCGTTTGCTCAGTTACGCTGACGACCAGCCAACCTTCAGACATCATAATCGTAGGATGTGACTGCCTGCCGTATGGCGCCTCATTCACCGTCACGGACACGGCCGGCCTGACATTCCACCCTCGAACGGCGCAATTGGGCATCGGAGGGAATCAGTTCATTCAGACGTGGTATGCCGTGGCGCCGGCGGCTGTCACGGTAGACACCATATCGGTGCAGACCTCGTCGACAGGTGAGACGTGGTATGGGGTCATCGCGTTCGCCGTTTCAGGCGCGAACACCGTTAGTCCTTTCGATTCGAACCCGTCGGTGCCTAGGGCGCAGGCTAACATCGCCTGTCCTGGCGGCGACCCATGCAACACGGGCGTCTCCACAAGCGGCCCTGGCTTCGTCTTCCAGTTTGGCGGGGACACCGGCAGCAAGGTCCAGGCAGCAGGCGCCGGATTTTCGCTGATTCAAGCGGGCAAGTCTGGTCAAGACGCTTACGCACAGTACGAGGTGACCTCGGGTGGCCTGTCGGCCGTGACGCTGTCGTTCGGATCCTCACAGGGGAGCGACTTTGGCGCTGTGACGGACGCTCTAGTTCCAGCAACCGCTACCACTTCGAGCACGTCAGCATCCTCGACCACTACCACGGTGAGCCCCCCATCCATCGATGGCAGCGCCAAGAAGGGATGCGGATACGTGACCGCCTGCACGCTATCACTGTCGACCTCTCATTCCTCTGATGTCATCATCGTGGGTTGCGATTGTTTGCCGGCGGGTGCCTCGTTTTCGGTGAGGGACACGGCCGGCCTGAATTTCCTGCCGAGGACGACGCAGTTGAACATCGGAGGGGGGCAATTCATCCAGATTTGGTATGCCATAGCGGCAGCGCCCCTGTCCGGGGACAGCATCTCCGTCGTTACACCAACGACGGGGGAGACCTGGTACGGGGTGGTTGCATTCGGTGTGTCCGGAGCCAACCTTCAGGACCCGTTTGACTCCAATCCCAATCTACCAGTACGTCAAGCGAACATCAACTGTCCGGGATCTGACCCGTGCAACACCGGCATCTCGACCGTCGGCGGCTATGACTTCGTCTTCCAGTTCGGCGGGGACACCGGCGGAACTCCCCAGACAGCAGGCGCCGGATTTGCTCTGATTCAAGAAGAGACTTCGGGACAGAATGCCTACGCACAGTACGAGACCACCTCCGCACCTCTGTCTTCCGTAACGCTCGCCTTTGGAACCTCTCAGGGACACGACTTCGGCGTCATTGCAGACGCCATCCAACCGGGATCGTCCACTTCCACAACTAGCACCGGGTCTTCCTCCTCGTCATCGACCTCCACATCCAGCACGACGTCCACATCGAGCACGACCTCCTCCTCTACGACCGCGTCGTCGCCGCCCTTCATAGACGGCTCCTACTGGAACGCGACCGTCAACTGCGGGGTCGCTGGCTATACCAGCTGTTCAGCCGTCTTGACGACAGTCTTCTCACCCGACCTGGTAGTGGTGTTCGGTCAAACAGAGTCCCTACAGTTTGCCAGCTGTTCCGGTCTGGCGGCGCCCTCGCTGTCCGGAGTGACGGACGCCTCTGGACTCACTTGGCATCTGAGGACCACGGTGACGTCCGCATCGACGCCTTCGAGCGACGGATGGTGCTACCAGTTTCATCTCGAGGAGTGGTATGCGAGACCCAACTCCACCCTGACGGGCGATACGATACAGATTCACGTGGCCGCAGGGCTGACATCGACTCAGCACCTGGGCCTCCTGGCTTTCGGGGTGGCCAACATCAACCAGCTACACCCGTACGACGCTAACCCGAACGCCAAGTGCACAGGAACCGGAACTTCGACGACCTTCGCCTGTGAAGTGTCCACGAGCAGTCCGGACGACCTGATTATCGGAGGTCCAGACTTCTTCTTCGGAGCGTTCAGTTTTGGGACGGGCTATCAGGCTGTCGCCCCGCACTTCGCTCCCGATTGCACCACCCAGGTCGATGTCTCTTGCTCCGAATACCAGACGGTAGGGTCAGCTGAGTCGGGCTTTGCTGTGTCCTACACTCAGGCCACAAACGCGATCTGGTGTCTGATAGGCGATTCGATACAGGGGAGTGGGGGGACCTCCTCAGTGGCTTCCTCCAGTTCTTCGACTTCAACCCATGCAAGTTCAACCAGCGGAAGTGGGTCAGCAAGTCCGCGGGTAGGCTTTGCGAAAGTAGACGCTTCCACTACGTCGAACATCAACACCACGGGCACAGTTCAGGTCACCAACCTCGCCGCAGGCATCAACCAGCGGCCGCCGTTCTGGATTGCAGACGAGTCTTCGGGCTCTTTCTGGGATAACACCGGTTACTAGCCAGATTCCGAGACTGCGGGCCGCGGGCGCGAATTAATAAGTCTCGGGTTTTGGCATTCGCTCTCGAATGAGAGTCTGGATTCCCATCCTAGTGCTCGGGGTCATCGGCCTCATCACTGGGGGACTCTTGGTGGTTCTGCATGCGCACCGCACAATCGGTCTGGGTGGGATAGGGCTCGGTGGGCTTCTCATCCTAGTCGGCGTAGGAGGAGGGATTCTGAGAGGGAGATCCGTGAGAGTCGAAGACAGGAAGACCGTCGTCCGGACAGGACAGCGAGGACAAGCTCGAAAGGCCATCATCGCTGTATTGGTGGTCATCCTCATCGGGGTCGGGACGTTCTACGGAACGACCTATCTTGCGGGCCTCCAGTCCGGAGGGCAATCTCCGTCTACGGGAAACTCTGGGCAGAGCTCTCAACAGATCAGCGTCGCAACGAGCAATCCCAGCAGCACAACCACCTCCGTCTCGGGATCGATAACCACCTTCCAGCCGAGCACGACCTCCAGCAGTACCGCCGCTGCCAGTACGACCGCCAGTACAACAATTAGCACCTCCGCGCAGAGCAGCTCAGGCAGCAGCACGATTGCTAGTACGTCCAGCACCACCGCCACGAGCAGCGTGAGCACCCTGACTGGCACGAGCTCGACGTCCCAACAGACCCAATCTCTCACCCAAAGCACGACGGCATCGAGCGATTGCCTCGCCTCGACCAAGTCCCTTGACGGCTCGGCGATCAACTACAACGCCTCCGGCACCTCGGGGGTTGTTTCCCTTACGACCCATAAGGCATCGGACGTGATAGTTGTCTTTGCTTCCGCCGTCAGCACTCCCGAGGGGTCCAACAGCGTCCCCCCTGCCGTTACGCAAATCGAAGATGGCTCAGGCTCTCTCTCGTTCCACTACAGAGATTCCTTTGTCACGTTCGTTAGCGATTCCTTCGGCAACAAGTTCTCGGAGGAAGAATGGTACGCAATCGCGGCTACCCCATTGGCCGATGACCCCATCACAGTTACCCTGGCCTCCCAAACGAGCGTCCTCACGATTATCGCCTTCGCAGTGTCCGGAGCCAATACCAATTCTCCATTCGATCCGAACCTTCCGGTTCCCGTCGGAGTGAGTGGGACCACCCAGGGAACGATATCTGCCGCCGTGTCGACCGACTGTTCGAGCGACCTGATCATAGGAGCGGCGATTGATGTGGATCCACTATTGGGAACGGGTCAGGGGTTCACGTTGATACAATCGGACGGCGGCAGTCTTCAGGCCACCGGTCAGGATCCAATCGCCGAGTATATTCTAGTCTCCGCTCCCCAGACAAAGCTAGACGTGTCGTTCGCAAGCGAGTCCCAGCCCTTTACCCACACCTGGCTCATAATTGCCGATGCGTTCAACTAGAGACGCAGCGACTCCACGCATTGACAGTCTTTCGTAGGGGACCCTTCATGCGGACTGCCTTTTCCCTCGCTCTCACTCATCGTGGCATGCCAAGGCCTCCTACCTCCCTCAGACGCGAAAGGGACTAGGGCCAGACAGGCTGTTGGAATGCATCCATTCTGATCTCTGAAACTTCCTCTGATTGTAGAGTCCTCGGTAGCGAGGAGAATCCAAGTCCCCCAGAATTCGTTTCCTCAATCCGTCAGTCACGGTGTGAGGGAGCACGATGCACTCGAGTTTCTCAAGGGAACCTTGCAGAAATCAGCCGAAAGGTGAAGCGAGGGCCAGTCGAAGGACTTGCGGAGTTTGAAGAACCAGAAAAACAGATGGCAGCAGTGGAGTCGTGACTTACACTGCTGTTCCGACTGCGGGCGCAATCTGCGGGAGACTCTTCCTCCTGAGGAAGAGGAGGCCTACCGCACCGAGCGCCACAGCCAGGCCCGTTCCGACAATCGCGAACTGGGGCACGGTCGCTGTGATCGTGAGGGACGCTACCTCAGTGAATACGCCGCCACACTTCAACTCATTACCGACCTGGGAGCATGCGTAGATGGTCAGCGTCTCCTGGCCGTTTGTGGGAGTCACCGTTGTTGGGGCGGTGAGCGACAGCGTCATTGTTGAGGGTGACCCGTACCCTGCTCCCTCACAGGTGCCTGATGGGCACGTTGCCACATTACCTGATGCGGGAGTAAAGGTCCAGCTCCATCCATTGTCGGTGCCTGCGTTTGAACTGCAACCGGTGCCTATGGGACATACGTAGTATTGCATTGTCGTGCCACTGGGAGCGTTGCTTCCGTAGAACTCGAAGTTCGCGGAACCGGTGCTTCCGGGACCGGTCAGTGGTATTGTGTTACCTGACGCGCAGCCACTTACGCATTGCAGAGATCCAGTGTATGTTGCCGCCATTGCGGTTGGCAGCATCATGAGAGCGAATAGTGCTCCAACGGACGCCAGTACAGTCAGCTTCCTCAGTTGCATGAGTTTGCCCTAGCGTGGGTCGGTTATAAGGCCTAGGAAGCCGAAATCAATGGACATGAATTTGAAATTCACGTCCTATTTTGAGGGACAATCCACTAGAAAATAGTCTATTTTGGACAGTTGCGGAGCATCTAGGGTCACTGCATCCTCCGTCAGAGGTAGTCTCCCCAGGCACGCTAAGGTCATTCTGGAAGGGAGAATATAGAAATTGTGCCCAAACAGGCGTCTCCGACTTCGATCCGAGGAGGATTGTCTCTCGGAAGAGCTTCGGACCATCTCAGACCAGAAATTTTTAATTACGCCTGACAAATTCCGATAGAATCGTTGAAGTCGGGACTAACGGCCGCGATTGACCCGCGCAAGATGTCTCGGCCCAACGCGTATCTGGTAGCGCTACTCGCGGCGTTTCTGTTTCCCCTCGCCATCCCCCAGGTGGGGATTGACTTCACGTACTTCTTCATCTTCATCATAGTATTCTTCGCCTGGCTGATAATGAAGTGGGAGACCTTCGAGGCCCTCACGAACAGGAGCACGCTATGGGAGACAGTGCTCGGAGCGGGAGCGGTCGTGGCAGTCTACGCGTACAAGACAGCTTCGGCCACACGATTGGGACTCCTCGACATGATAATCATCTTCGGGGCGCTGGCGGTTGCCTTCTTCGGGATTAGGTCCTTCAAGCTCTTCTGGGTCCCTGCAGCGTACGGGGTTGTTCTCCTACTCGGCTACCAGGTCGAGAACGACATACCGAACTACGTCGTCCTGCAGGACTGGATGGCCGGGGTCATGGCGTCGGCGATGAGCGTGCTTGGGATACCGTCGGTAGCCTCGGGGCACATCGTCGCAGTCAACTCCAACTCAAGCTCGCCGCTTCTTCTGGACGTCGCCAGCGACTGCACCGGCATCCAGGGTGTTCTGGCCTTCGGGCTCCTGGGGAGCATGGCTCTGATCGACGTCAAGGCCAAGCTCTCGAGGCTGATTCCGCTTCTCGCCATAGGCTTTGTCGGCGTCTTCCTCATCAACATCCTGAGACTCCTGGTCGTCTTCCTCGCCTTCGACTTCCTCGGAACGTCGATCGGAAACACGGTCCATGTCTACGCGGGATATACCCTGTTCATAGTCTGGGTTCTGATCTTCTGGGGTCTGGCCTTCAAGTACATGTCTCCGCGGCCGGCGACCATGGTCACCCCGGTCGTATCGCCAGGCAGCGCCGGCGGACCAACTTAGCGAATTACCCGGACCTTCACTTCGGCGCCCTAGGTGCCACGAAGACGCCTCAGACTCGTCCTAAGTTTCCCGCCCCATCCCCATATCGGGTGTCCCAAAATTTGGCTCGTCGGCGGTGCTGAGCGCCGCGGCGACCCTCGTACGTGTCATCCTCATGGGAATGTTGGTGGTTGGGGAGACGCCAGCAGCAGGCATCGGGCCGTGAGTCAGGAACCTCCAGACGGCAAATCTGGAAATCGATTGTTCTTGTCACGACAGGATGTCAACCAGTTTCTCGGCCGAGCGTTCCCAGGTGAATTCGGTGAGGATGCGAGAACGAGCGTTCTCCCCGAGCCTCTTGCCTAGGTCCCCGTTGACCAAGACCGCCCTGATGGCGGCCGCCAGCTCACGGATGTTTCCTTCTTCGACGAGTAACCCGGTCTCATGGTCGATGACCGCCTCGGGTATGCCACCGGACCTCGTGCCCACGGAGGGTTTACCCGCGAGGCCGGCCTCGAGAAAGACCGTACCGAACCCCTCCACATCATCCTTGAGGGTTCTGGGGGTCATGACGAATACGTCGCAATCCCGATATCGCGCAAACAGCGCTTCGCCCCTAAGACTGCCTGCGAATCTCACGCTCGTCCCGAGCCCAAGGTCGTTCGCCAGTCTTTCAAGGTTCG
>Ga0187867_10002634_pt1 | contig 14776 bp, 12 predicted proteins | sample June2016WEW_13_1_FD_132976 | JGI IMG/M metagenome (GOLD analysis project Ga0187867, IMG submission 132976) | Peatland microbial communities from SPRUCE experiment site at the Marcell Experimental Forest, Minnesota, USA - June2016WEW_13_10 | ecosystem: Environmental > Terrestrial > Soil >... | reverse complement strand
TGCGCGTCTTTGGTTTGCGCGTCTCCACCAGCCTATTTCCGATGCTGGGCGTGCAGCCCGTCGCGGGCCGCGTGTTTCGTCCCGAAGAGGAGCAGCTTGGCAAAGACCGCGTCGCCGTACTGGGCGACGGATTGTGGAACAGCCGCTTTGGGGCCGACCCGCACATCATCGGCAAACAGATCGAAATCGACACGCAGAAGTTCACGGTGATCGGCGTGGTGGAGCCGGTGCTGCAATTCATGGAGCAGGCGCAGATCTACGTGCCGCTGGCATTCACCGCTGCGCAACTGGACCCCCGTGCGCGCGGCCATCAAAACATCGATGTAGTGGCGCGGATGAAGCCCGGCGTGACCCTGGACCAGGCACGCGCGGAGATGAAACTGGTTGCCGCGCGCATGACCCGCAACCTGCCGGACTGGTATCCGGCGGATTGGAACATCGAGCTGGATCCGCTGGCGGATGCCGTAGCCGGCGAGTTGCGCACACCGCTGCTGGTGTTGCTAGGCGCGGTGGGCATGGTGTTGCTGATCGGGTGTGTGAACGTGGCCAACCTGCTGCTGGCGCGCGCCACGGCCCGCCAGAAGGAGATTGGCCTGCGCATCGCGCTGGGCGCCGGGCGCGCGCGGATCGTGCGGCAACTGCTTACCGAGAGCCTGTTGCTGGCCGCGATTTCGGGCGCGGCTGGGTTGGCGATCGGTGTCTGGGTGCTGGAGTTGTTCGTCCGCTTCGGCTCTCCCGAATTGTTGCGCTGGCAGACCGTACGGATGGATGCTGGAGCGGTGCTGTTTGCGATCGCGGCGGCGGTCCTCACCAGCCTTCTTTTCGGCTTGGCGCCGGCGCTCAGCGCGTCGCAGCTCCGGCCGGGGCGCCGCAGCCGCTCGAGCAACCGGTCGCGCAGCCTGCTGGTGGTCGCAGAGGTGGGGCTTTCCGTGATGTTGCTTGGGGGCGCGGGACTGTTGCTGCGCAGTTACGTGCGCCTGTGGCAAACGAATCCGGGCTTCGCGCCGGATCATCTGCTGACCGCGCGCATCAGCTTGCCGCCACTGCAATATCGCGATCCGGCGCGCATTACTGCGTTTTATTCGGAACTGCTGGCAAATGTACAGGCGCTGCCCGGCGTAATTTCCGCGGGAGCCGTCGACGGCCTTCCGCTGGACGGGAGCGACCATGGCGGGGACTTCCAGATTGCGGGCCGGCCCTGGCCCGCATCCAAGGCCGTGCCCGATGTACAAAACCGTCGCGTGACGCCTGGGTACTTCCCCGCGCTGGGGGTTCCGTTGAAGCAGGGCCGGCTTTTCACGGCGCAGGATAATGCCGATGCGCCCAAGGTCGCGCTGATCGATGAGACGCTGGCGAAGGCATTTTTTCCGAAGGGAGACGCCATCGGCCAGTTTCTGATTGACGACGCAATCGGGCAGAAGTCCGGCGGCGCTCAGATTGTAGGGATCGTAGGCCCGGTGAAGGACCGCAGTCTGACGCAGGATCCGCAACCAGTGATTTATCATCCAGCTTCGCAGGCGCCTCGTCCGTTCTTGAAACTGGCCGTGCGTACGGCGGGCGATCCAATGGCGCTGGTGTCCGGTATCGAACGGCGCGTGCACGATCTGGACCGCAACCTGCCGGTGTACAAGATCGCCACCATGGAGCAGAACCTGAGCGACTCGCTGATGCGCCGGCGCTTCTCCATGCTGCTGCTGGCGGCGCTGGCCGGGTTCGCGTTGTGTCTGGCGGCGGTGGGAGTGTACAGCGTGATCGCCTATTCGGTAGGCCAGCGCACGCGTGAGATCGGCATCCGCATGGCGCTGGGGGCGCAGGCCGGCAGCGTGCGCAAGTTGATTCTGCGGCAGGGACTGCGGCCGGTGTTCGCGGGTCTGGCCGCGGGGCTGGCGGCTTCGCTGGTGGCGATGCGCGCGCTGGCGAGCCTGCTCTACGGAGTCGCCGCCACGGATCCGCCGACGTTTCTGGCCGTCGCGGTTGTGCTGCTGGCAGTGTCTGCCCTGGCCTGTGCGATTCCCGCGCGGCGCGCGGCGCTGGTGGACCCCATGGCCGCGCTGCGGCATGAATAGGCGCGCTAACATGGCTGCATGGCCGATACCGCGCGCAGTTCGTTGACCGAGTTACGGCGTGTCCTGCTGACACATCACAAGGCGCTGCTGGATTCCGAGCGGGCGCGCTACGACCATGATGTCGAGCGCATCAAGTCCAGCGGACAGCTATTGAACTTGGTGCTGCACGACCCGTTCTTCGCATGGTTGCACGAGCTGTCGGAATTGATTGTGCTGATCGACGAGACGCTGGATGCAGAGGAGCCGGCCACCGCCGCGGATGCCGCGCGTCTGCTGGCGCAGGCGCGCGCGCTGCTGACGCCCGCCGAAGGAGGCAATGGATTCCGGGGGCAGTATTTCGATGCGCTGCAGCGCGATCCGGATGTAGTGATCGCGCACGGGGCGGCTATAAAGGTGCTGGCCGGGCTTGAGGCCGACGGGCGGGATCGGGCACAATAGAGGAATGCAGCTCAAAGAATTGCGCGAGTCGAACAAAGAGCAGATTCTCCGTCTCGCCGCAAGCTACGGGGCGCGAAATATCCGGATCTTCGGTTCGGTCGCCCGCGGCGACAGTTCCCCTTCAAGCGATATCGACTTCCTCGTCGATCTCGACCCAGACAGGACGCTGATGGACTTGGGGGGATTGCTTACAGGCCTCCAGGACATCTTGCATGCCCCGGTGGACATCGCCACTGAACGGATGCTTCGGCCGGGCGTTCGCGAACGGGCGTTGCGGGAAGCCGTTCCCCTGTGAGAGATGACAGAGAGCGGTTGAAGGACATCCTGAAAGCCACGGGCCACATTCTTGCCAAGACGGGTGATGGGCTCCAGGCGTTGGGGGCCGACGAGATGCTGCAAGTGTGGGTCCTGCATCATTTGCAAATCATTGGCGAAGCGGCACGTTCCCTCTCGCAAGAGTTCCGGCAGCGTCATCCCGATCAAGTCTGGGCTGAGGCGGCTGGCCTGCGCAACATCCTTGTCCATCATTACTTCGAGATTGACGCGGACGAGGTATGGAAAGTAGTTGAGAACGATCTTGCGCCGCTGCGAGACAGGGTAGTGCAGATCTTGGAGGATGAACGTCCGTAAGGCATTGCGGCGCGATCCGGATGTGGTAGATCGCGCAAGGACTGCCTGTTGGGTACTGGCCAATCTAGTCAGCGATTAGGAGCCGGCGCCTATACTTTCAGACTCCAAACCCAGCATTTGGAGGACGGCGGCGCGGGTACGTTGGCGAGGTTCCACAGCCGCCGACACGTGAAAGGCCGTCAAGAGCTTCGTTTCGACGCGCTCCAGGCGTTCGTCCAACAACCCGGTGATCCATTGCTTGTCTTCGTTGGTGAGGCTCATCCCGTTCCATTATGCCTCTTTCGACGGCGCGCCGAAGGGGTAGCTTGCTTCCAGTTCGCGCCGGCCGCCTGTGTCGCGATGGCGAGTGATTCCCCGCGTGATTGGGAGCAAACGCGCTAGACTTAACTCGTATGAGTGAGAACGCCGCATTGGACCGCATCACAGTCGAACCAGGCAAGTGCGGTGGCAAGCCGTGCATTCGCGGTATGCGGATTACCGTACGGAGGGTGCTGGAAATCCTCGCCACACACCCGGACCGGGTGGAGCTTTTTCGCGAGTATCCTTTATCCTTGAGGAAGAGGATCTGCAACAGGCCCTTCGTTATGCCGCAGCCTCGGTAGACGACGAAATCAAGTACGCGGATAGCGTCGCATGATGCGGGTGCTGCTCGATCAGGGCTTGGCGCCTCGAACCGCCGTATTGCTCGCGCGATTAGGTGGAATGCGATCCATGTAGCTGAGATCGGTCTGGAGAGGGCCGATGACCAAGATATCCTCCGAGTTGCGCGGGATGATGACCGGGTCTGCATCACACTCGATCACGACTTTCACCGGTATCTCGCCTTGGCGCAGTCTACCGGAACGTCGGTTGTCTTCATTCGTATTGAGGGGCTTGGCGCGGAAGGGCAGGGCGCACGATCCGACAGGTCTGGGAGACTTGCTCTGAGGTCCTCCTCAGTCAGGGATCGGCCGTCACTGTCGAAAGCAGAGCGATACGCATCCGAAAGCTGCCCCTGATGAGCGGGGGAATCGCTGCACTACCGCGACAGAAAAGGTGAAGGAAAGGTCAAGGATATCCTGAGAGCCATATCCGCAAAGACCGGTGGACGACGGTACATTTGTGATTGTCTACCTGACAACATCGCTGATTTCCGGCCAGAATCCGCTGTGGTGACGGGCCGGGACGAATTTAGGCGGTAGAACTATCTCCTTTGCAAAGTCGAGCAGCACATACTTCTCGCCGAACCTACAGATCAGGTTGGCGAACGAAACGGTGGACAGATTGGGCATTACTCAAGCTCCTTTCTTTGTGCGCATCTGACGCGCAATTCTCCGATTGAGCGGGGGGCGAGGGCCTTGGACTCTCACACGCTGGTATCGGCAGCATGAGGAGCGGCCGCCGTGGGATTCACAACGGCCCGAGTTGCTCGAATTGGCGCCGCCCGATCAATTACACGTCGCACAACTTCGCGGCTTCTGCCAGCGACGTCATCGGATCGCGCGTGGGCACGAACTCGTGCGCAAAGAAGCCGGTGAATCCGGCGCCCACGATGGCTTCCGCCACGGCCCGCCACTGCAGCTCCTGCGTGCCGTCCAGTTCGTGCCGGCCGGGCACGCCGCCGGTGTGGAAGTGCGCGATGTACTGGATGTTCTGCCGGATGGTGCGGATGATATCGCCCTCCATGATCTGCATGTGATAGATGTCGTATAGCAGCTTCACGCGCGGCGAATCCACGCGCTTGATGAGTTCCACGCCCCAGACGGTGTGGTCGCACTGGTAATCGTGGTGGTCGATCTTGCTGTTGAGCAGTTCCACGCAGACGGTCACGCCTTTGTCTTCGGCGAGTTTCTTGACACGGTTCAGGCCGATCACGCAGTTGTCGAGGCCTTCCGCGTCCGCCTGGCCGCGCCGGTTGCCTGAGAATGTGATGACGTTCGGCACCTTGGCAGCCGCGGCGCGCGGGATGTTTTCCTCCATCTCGCGCACCAGGCGGTCGTGATTCTCCTTGCGGTTGAAGCCGTCGCCGATAGTGCCTGCGCCCGGCGTCATGGCCGGAACCAGCCCGTACTTCTGCACGGTAGGCCACTCCTTGTAATCGATCAGATCGATGCCCTGGAGGCCGATGCGCGCGCCTTCGCGGGCCAGATCGTCGAGGCTCATTTTGGCGTAGCACCAGCGGGCCGCGGATTGTTTCAGACGGCCCTTCAACGGGGCCGGTTGGGCGGTCAGGGAGGGCAGGGCGGCCGCCGCGCCCGCCAGTTGGAATGCGGTTCTGCGTGTCATAACTGGTAGAATCATAAGATACACCCTATCTACCATGACCGCCAGTGACCAACGCCGCGAAGCCCTGCTTGACGCACTCGAAAGCCGCATTCTGGTTATCGACGGCGCGATGGGCACCATGCTGCAACAGCAGCACCTCACGGCCGCGGATTTCGGCGGGCCGGCGCTGGAGGGCTGCAACGAGAACCTGGTGAAAACCCGGCCGGATGTAGTGTTGGGCATCCACCGCGCGTATCTGGAAGCGGGCGCCGATATCGTCGAAACGAATTCGTTCAATGGGACGAAGAGCGATCTGGTGGATTACGGCGTGGATGGCGAAGCGTATGAACTGATGGCCGCGGCGGCGCGGCTGGCGCGCCAGGCGGCGGATGAGTTCACCACCTCGCGGAAGCCGCGCTTCGTGGCAGGGTCCATGGGGCCGACGCGTAAGAGCATCACCATCAGCCGCACGATCGCGTTCGAGCATCTGCAGCAGGATTATTACGATCTGGCCAAACCGCTGGTAGATGGCGGCGCGGATATCCTGCTGCTGGAGACCTGCCAGGATACGCGCAACATCAAGGCTGGCTTGCTGGCTATCCGGCGGCTGGCGCGCGAGCTCGGCCGCCGCATTCCGGTGATGGTTTCGGGCACCATCGAAACCATGGGCACGATGCTCGCCGGACAGACCGCCGATGCGCTTTATGCGTCGATCGAGCACGCCGATCTACTGGCTGCGGGGTTGAACTGCGGCACAGGTCCCGAGTTCATGACCGACCATCTGCGCACCCTGAGTGAGATGGCGTCGACGCGCGTCTCCTGTTACCCCAACGCCGGGTTGCCCAACGTGGAGGGCGAATACAACGAAACGCCGCAGTCTTTCGCCGAGCAACTGGATCGTTTCGTGGAACACGGATGGCTCAACCTGGTGGGCGGGTGCTGCGGCACCACGGCGGCGCATATCAAGGTGGTCGCGCAGATGGCCGAAGGCAGGAAGCCGCGCGCCGTGAAGCCGCCTTCGCATCGCGCCTATTATTCGGGCATCGAGCTGGTGGAAGCCGAGGACAGCAACCGTCCGCTGATTGTGGGCGAGCGCACCAACGTGATCGGCTCGCGGCTGTTCAAGAACCTGATGGCCGGGGAGAAGTGGGAAGAGGCCACCGAAATCGGCCGGCGCCAGGTTAAGAATGGGGCGCACATCGTGGACGTCTGCCTGCAGAGCACCGACCGCGACGAAATCAAGGACATCCCGCCGTTTTACGAAAAACTGATCCGCAAGATCAAAGTGCCGTTGATGATCGACACCACCGATCCGCGCGCCATGGAGCTGGCGCTGACTTACTGCCAGGGTAAGTCGATTATTAACTCGATCAACCTGGAAGACGGCGAAGAGAAATTCGAGCGCACTTGTCCGATAGCCAAGGCTTATGGCGCGGCGCTGATCGTGGGCTGTATCGACGAGGACAAACAACAGGCGCAGGCTTTCACGCGCGAGCGCAAACTGGCGGTGGCGCAGCGGTCCGTGGAACTGCTTACCGGAAAGTACGGCATCGCGGCGGAAGATATCGTCATCGATCCGCTGGTGTTTCCGTGCGCTACGGGCGATGCCAATTACATCGGCGGCGCGGTGGAGACCATCGAAGCGGTGCGCCTGGTGAAGGAAAACCTCCCGTATGTGAAGACGGTATTGGGGATTTCCAACGTCTCATTCGGCTTGCCTGCCGCCGCGCGCGAAGTGGTGAACTCGGTCTTCCTTTATTACTGCACCAAGGCTGGGTTGGATCTGGCTATCGTAAACGCCGAGAAGCTGGAGCGCTTCGCGTCGCTTCCGGAAGAAGAACGGCGCCTGGCGGAAAGCCTGCTGTTCAATACGCCGCCGGCGGAGGGTCCCGAGGAATTGCATCTCGCTCCGGAAGACTGGCGCCGCCAGAACCTCGAGCAGCGCACTGCCATCAACCAATTCCACATCGCGGCCATCGCCGAGCATTTTCGCACGGCGGGGGCGCGCATCAAGGTCCGCGCCGAAGATCTGCCGCTCGACCAGCGCTTGGCCAACTACATCATCGAAGGGACCAAGGACGGGCTGATCCCCGACCTCGACCGCAAGCGTGCGGAAGGCGCTACGCCGCTCGAAATCATCAACGGCCCGCTGATGACGGGCATGGCCGAAGTGGGGCGGCTGTTCAACAACAACGAACTGATCGTGGCGGAAGTGCTGCAATCGGCCGAAGCGATGAAGGCGGCCGTCACGCATCTGGAACAGTTCATGGAGAAGGCGGATTCGGCGTCGCGGGGCAAGATCGTCCTGGCCACGGTGAAGGGCGACGTACACGATATCGGGAAGAACCTGGTGGAGATCATCCTGAACAACAACGGCTACCAGGTGGTGAATCTGGGTATCAAGGTGCCGCCGGATATCCTGATTCGCGCGTTCCAGGAGCACGCGCCGGATGCTATTGGCCTCTCGGGCCTGCTGGTGAAGAGCGCGCAACAGATGATCGTCACGGCGGGAGATTTGAAGGATGCCGGCATTCGCGTGCCGCTGCTGGTGGGCGGCGCGGCGCTCTCGGATCGCTTTACGCGCACGCGCATCGCGCCGGCATATGGCGAAGCCGTGTGCTACGCCAAAGACGCCATGACCGGTCTGGACCTGATGAACCGGCTAATGGACCCCGCCACGCGCGGCGCGATCATCAGCGGCCACACGTATTCCGAGGCGCCCGCGCCGATCCAGGTTGCGGAAGAGGCGCCGGTGCGGGTGACCGAGGCGCGCAGTCGCAAAGTGCGCGCCGGCATTCCGATTCCCGCGGCGCCCTATCTCGAGCGCAAAGTGCGTGACGTACCGCATCTTGCCGAGATCTGGAGTTACATCAACCCGCACATGCTATACGGCAAGCATCTGGGTTACAAGGGCAATTTCGAAAAGCACCTGGCGGAGCACGAACCTAAGGCGCTCGACCTGTTCCATAAGTTGGAAGAAGTGAAGCACGAAGCCGCGGAGTTCATGCGCGTGAAGGCGGTGTGGCAGTTCTTCGAAGCCGAGCGGGATGGCAACGTCATTCACCTATTCACGCCCGGGGCGCCGGAGCCGCTGCACACGTTCCGTTTCGGCCGCCAGCATCGCGACGAAGGCCTGTGCTTGAGCGACTACATCCTGGGCCCCGAAGACGGCAAGCGCGACCACCTCGCCATGTTTGTAGTGACGGCGGGCGCGGGCATTCGGGATAAGTCGGAGGAATGGAAGAAAGCCGGACTGTACTTCAAGTCGCATGGCCTGCAGGCGCTGGCGATCGAGACGGCGGAAGGTTGCGCCGAATGGCTGCACCGCCGCATCCGCGAAGATTGGGGCTTCCCCGATCCGCCCACCATGACGATGCAGGAGCGCTTCACATCGCGGTATCGCGGCAAGCGCTACAGTTTCGGCTACGCGGCGTGTCCCAACCTGGACGATCAGCAGGCGATTTGGAAGCTGCTGCGGCCGGACGACATCGGCGTGCGGCTGACGGAAGGCATGATGATGGACCCGGAAGCGAGCGTCAGCGCGCTGGTTTTCCACCATCCGGACTGCGCGTACTTCACGGCGAGTGAGGAGACGGAAGCGGTGATGGTGTAGGGCTGTGAATACATCCGAAGTTCGGGCGCTCTTTGCACAGACACTCCTAGGCGATTATGAGGCCGAAGATGCGTGGGCGGCAGTCTCGGCGTTACGCCGGGATGGCAGCCGGGAGACCTTTGACTACACCGCGGCGTGGTGCGTATCAGACGATCCGTTAAAGAGAGCGCGTGCCGCAGCTATCTTATGCCAGCTCCGGCGCGCATCCTCGGCGAACGCTCCAGTTGAGCAACCAGATCCGCCAGAATGGATGTTTCGTGATGAGTCCTACACGCTAATCACACAGATGCTGGAAGACGAGCAGGATCCCATGGTTCTTGACTCCGCCATTCACGCCCTCGGGCATCTGCAAAACGCCGGTGCGGTTCCTCTGATCCTCCGGTATCAAGATCATCCCGACGACAAGATCCGCTTTGCGGTAGCGTTTGCTCTCGGCTGTTTTCCGAACGACCCACGGTCGGTACACAGCTTGATAGAGCTCACGTCAGATGCGGACGCGGGTGTCCGCGATTGGGCTGTCTTTGGTCTTGGAGTGTTAGGGGATGCCGATTCGCCCGAGATTCGCGAAGCAATCCTCCGATGCCTGGACGATGCGGAGGAAGATGTTCGCGAGGAAGCCGCCGTGGGCCTCGGAAAACGTCGAGACCAGCGCCTCATTCCCAAGCTTTGGTCGATGCTCGACGACGAACTTAATTTTCGCGTAGTTGAGGCTGTGGCCGCTCTGCTGGGGTTGGATCACGTTCGGCCGGAGTGGACGTCCGCGGACTACAAGACCGCGCTGGCAAGCAAATTCCAGATCTCGAATTAACTTACGCTGCCCTTCCTGTTCCTCGTCCTCGAACCGTCTGAGAGCGGCGGCAGTATTCGCGTAGGTCCGCATCCGACCAAGAATCTGACCAATCGATTGTGGTTCCCGGAGGCAAAGTGGCCAGCCGCTGCGCCAGTATACGGCCTGTTTGCGCCGCACCACCGTGGCGCGAAGATTTATGGCTTATCTCGGCCAAGTTCGATTCGACGTGCGCCATCCGGCGTCATGCTCAGCCATGCGAACATTTGCTTCGGAACGCCACCGGCGGCCCAGGCGGGTCATCGCGCCCATCATTCGCTCCAGCCGGCCCATGCGTTTCTCGGCGGCAGCTTGGCTCATCGCCACAGACGCCTGGCTCACGGCAACCGACGCCAGAGCATTTTCGATCCGCTCGAACCGGGCCTCCACAGCGGGTTCCATAATTCGTATCTTACCGGATCTACCGCATCGCCGACGCCGGATGGAGGTTGACCGGCGACTGCGTAGTTGAGCCATAATAGATAAGAGATTTTCCATGGCCACGATCACTACTATCAGCGGTGCCCAATTCGACGCCTTGCCTTACGAAGAGGGCCGCCAATGGGAACTGGTCGACGGAGAGCTGATACCTGTGCCAAGTCCGACGTGGCAGCATCAGGAGTCTGTGCTCAGGATTCAGCTTGCTCTTCGGAGCTATTTCGAAACCAACAAGATCCAGGGGTTGGCAGGGCAAGATGTTGAGTTCTCCATGACCGACAACGACCGCGTCCGGCCGGATGTCGCGGTTTTGCTTGGAGAAAAGGCCACCAGTCTGGATCCTGATAAGACTCCCATACCTGGCGCACCCGATATCGCCATCGAAGTCATCTCGCCAAGCGAGCGGGCCTCGGAAAGCCACGACAAAGTCCGCGCCTACCTGCGAAACGGGACCACCGAAGTCTGGCAGGTCTACCCAAAATCCCGTACCGTGCAGATACATCGCGGAGAGATGGCCCGCTCCCTCGAATGGAGCCATCCGGTGGAGACCGATCTGCTGCCCGGTTTCGCGCTCCAACTCGCATCCCTGTTCGCGTGAGGATCGCGCAGGTGGGGCACCTGCCCAAATGCGCCTGCGTGGAATACCCCAGCCCGGCGCGCGCGAGGCCGCGGATATCCCTTCTTTTGCTCGGCTTACGTTTCTGGCAAGTGGATTGCCCTTCCCCCGCCGGAATTCCTATGGCCTACGTTATAACCGAAGCTTGTACCAAAGACGAACTGTGCGTGGAAGCCTGCCCGGTCGATTGCATCCACCCGAAGAAGGACGAAGCCGGGTTCGAGGATGCGCCGCAGCTCTTCGTCGAGCCGGACGACTGCATCGATTGCGGCGCGTGCGTGCCGGTCTGCCAGTCGAACGCCGTATTTCCGCTCGACGAGCTGCCGGCCGAGTTGGCGCACTTCGCGGCGGAAAACGCGGCGCACTACGGCAAGAACTGAGCCGGGACCAAACGAATCCGAAGCTGGCGCGTCTGCTGTCGTATGCGCACTCTGCTTCAGATCTCACTCGCCCTAGCCCTGTCCGCATCGCTGCGGGCTCAATTTCCGGGATTGACGCTTCCGCCCGACGGCAATAATCAGAAGGCGTCGGTGATTCAATTCATCGGCCCGGTGAAAGTCACTATCGACTATTCCAGCCCCGCGGTGCATGGCCCCGGCGGCGACAACGACAGGCGCGGGCAGATCTGGGGCAAGCTGGTTCCTTACGGCATGACGGATTTGGGCTTCAATGGCGGCAAGCCCAGCCCGTGGCGCGGCGGCGCAAACGAGAACACGATATTCACCATCTCCGATCCGGTCACCATCGAAGGCCAGCCGCTAGCTGCCGGCAAGTATGGATTGCACCTGATCGCCGGAACGGACGAATGGACCGTCATTTTCTCGAAGAATTCCTCGGCTTGGGGCAGCTTCTTCTACGACGAAAGTCAAGACGCGCTGCGCGTGAAGGTGAAGCCATCCAAGCACGAGTACCGTGAGTGGCTGACTTACGAGTTCACGAGCCGGCGTCCTGCCGAAGCCACCGCCGAGTTACAGTGGGAAGAACTCGCGGTGCCCTTCAACATTAAGGTTGAGAATGTAAACGAGATTTATGTTACTAAGCTGCGCCAGGAACTTACTGGCGCCGGCGGCTTCAACCCGCAAGCGTATGACGCAGCCGCGCAGTTTTGTGTCCGGGCCGGGACTCACCTGGAGGATGCGCTTGCTTGGGCGGACCTGGCGATCAAACTGCCGAATGTCGGCCAAGCCAACTTCGACACGCTGAGCACGAAAGCGCTGGTACTGACGAAGATGGGCCGCGAGGCCGAAGCCCAGGAGATCATGCAAGCGGCGGTGCATCACCCCACCGCGACCAGCCTTGATATCCACCAGTACGGCCGCCAGTTACTCGCCGCCAAGAAAAACCAGGAAGCCTTGGAAATCTTCAAGCTGAATGCAGAGCGCAACGGCGACGCATGGCCGGTCAACGTCGGTCTGGCGCGCGGTTACATGGCCGTCGGCGATTATAAGAAAGCGGCGGAATACGCGCAGAAGGCAGCCGCACAAGCTCCCGACGTCGCGAACAAGAAGAACCTGGAGGCTATGGCTCAAACGCTGGCCGCAGGCAAGCCTTACGATAACTGACCGGTAGGCTCAGCCGGGTAGTGGCAGCAGCGCGCGTATGGTTTCAAGCGTGTCCGCCTCCGCCGCTTTCTTATCGGTGCGCCAGCGCGCCATGCGCGGGAAACGCACGGCGATCCCAGAACGGTGCCGCGGAGACCGCTGAATGCCTTCGAACGCCAGCTCGAAAACCAACTCGGGCTTGACCGCGCGCACCGGTCCGAACTTTTCGATCGTATTGGCGCGCACGAAGGCGTCCACCTGGCGAATCTCATCGTCCGTGAGGCCTGAGTAAGCCTTCGCAAACGGCACTAACTCGTTGCCATCCCAGACGCCGAAAGTGTAATCGGTGAAGAGGCTGGCGCGGCGGCCATGGCCGGGCTGCGCGTAGATCAGCACCGCGTCCACCGAGTAAGGTTGTATCTTCCACTTCCACCAGTCGCCGCGACGGCGGCCCACGCGATAAGGCGAGCCGAGGCGCTTCAGCATGAAGCCTTCCACTTTACGCGCGCGGGCTTCCTGACGGCGCAGGGTCAGTTCCTCCCAAGTATCCGCCCGCACCACAGGTGAGACAATCAGCGCGGAATCCGGCGGCGCGATCCCTTCCAAGCCCGCGCGGCGGATTTCGAGCGGACGCTCGCGGATGTCTTCGCCGTGCAACTCCAGCAGGTCATAAGCGACTATGACTACCGGCACTTCGCTCAGAATACGCGGGCCCAGCACCTTACGGCCGATGCGGCGCTGCATCTGGGCGAAGGGCAGGGGCTCACCGTTTTTCCAGGGCAGCACTTCGCCATCGACCACGGCGCCTTCCGGCAACTGCGCGCCCAGCGCTTCCATCTCCGGGAAGCGTTCGGTCATCAACTCCTCGCCGCGCGACCACACGAATGTGCGTCCGTGGCGGCGGATCAACTGCGCCCGGATGCCGTCCCATTTCCATTCCACCTGCCATTCGCGAATGTCGCCCAACTCTTCGACGCGGCCTTCGAGCGGATAGGCCAGGAAGAAAGGATACGGGCGGCTGACATCGGCGTCGCGCGTGTCGGGAGTCACTAATTGCGTCCAGAAGGCGGCGGTAGGTTGCCAGTCGCCCATCAAGCGGTGCGAAACCACCGCGGCGTCCAGGCCGCTGACCATGGCCACCGCGCGCACCACCAGGCTTTGCGATACGCCCACGCGAAACTCGCCGGTGATGATTTTGTTCCAGGCGAAGCGCTGGCGCTCATCCATCTCGCGCCAGGCGGAAACCAACGAGGCGCGTTTGGCTTCGTCATCGGCTTCGCGCAGCGGCAGCAGGCGGTCTTCGATCCAGTAGTGCAGGGGCAGATCGCTGGAAGTCTGCGCGGGCGGCAGCAGCAGCGCGATGGTTTCGGCGAAGTCCCCGACGGCGTGATAGCATTCGGTGAACAACCACTCGGGTATGCCGGATTCCTCGATGGCCCACTGCGCCAGCTTACGCGATTCCAGCAGGCGCTTGGGGCGGCGGCCGATTAGGAAGGTGGCCGCCCAGGCGGCGTCGGCCGGCGGCACGCGCGAGAAGTAGCGCGTGAGGGCCGCGACCTTCTCGTTGGTCCTGGTGGTCTCGTCGAGCGCGGCATATAACTCGGCAAACGCCTTCATGGCTCGGCCTCTGCCGGTTCCGCGGCGATTTCGTCCTGCTCTGCTTCGAAGCTGGTTTCGATAGCTTGGGCATCCAGTCCTTGTTGCTTGAGCCACTCCACCATGGGTGCGCGATAGCCGTGCGTGACCCACACGCGCGATGCGCCGGACGCGCGAATCGCGGACAGCAGGCCCGGCCAGTCGGCGTGATCGGACAGCACGAAGCCGCGGTCCAGCGACCGCCGGCGGCGCGCTCCGCGGATGCGCATCCAGCCGGAGGCGAAGCCGGTGGAAATCGGGCCGAACCGGCGCATCCATATCAAGCCGGATGTGCCGTTGGCCGATGGCGGCGCCAGGATCAACGCGCGGCTCCAGTCCGTGGACGTTGGTGCGGCAGCCGCATGCGTGGTGGGGGCCAGCGCAATGCCCGCCTCGCGGTACAGCCGGCAATAGTTTTCGACTGCGCCATGCGTGTAGATCGGACCGGGCGCGGCGTCCATGCCGGCATCTATGCCAGCCAGCGCGCGCTGCGCCTTGCCCAGACTGTAGGCGAACAGCACGCTGGCTTTGCCCGCCTCTTGATTGGCGGACCACCAGTTCCGGATCTCGGCGAACACTTCGGCTTGGGCCGGCCAGCGATAAATCGGCAAACCGAAAGTGGACTCGGTGACAAAGGTGTGGCATGCAACCGGCTCGAATGCGGCGCACGTCGGATCGGGCTCCAGCTTGTAATCGCCGGAAACCACCCACACTTCGCCGCCGGATTCG
>Ga0187867_10002633_pt1 | contig 14776 bp, 12 predicted proteins | sample June2016WEW_13_1_FD_132976 | JGI IMG/M metagenome (GOLD analysis project Ga0187867, IMG submission 132976) | Peatland microbial communities from SPRUCE experiment site at the Marcell Experimental Forest, Minnesota, USA - June2016WEW_13_10 | ecosystem: Environmental > Terrestrial > Soil >... | reverse complement strand
CGACAGCCCTGGGGACCATTTCCATTGCACATCTGCGGCATATTACCTTGCGCTCGTCGAGAGGCAGCGGGCTGACTTCGCTTAGTGGAATCCTCACCTCCCCGCACAGAGCGGGATTGTAAGCCTCTGCCATCGGGACCTGCCAATGGTTCTGCGGCTTGGCAACCACCACCGCATCGACCACTATTCTGGGAAGCTTTACCATCATGGGATGAAGAGTGCCCGCCTTGACCTTTCGTTCCACCTGGACGATCACCTTGCCGCCGCAACCTCTGGCCGCCAGCGCCAGGCACATGAATTCCAGGGCGATTGCTTCACGCTCGATAGAGACATTGCCGTTTTCATCGGCGCTCGTGCCGCGAACTATTGCGACGTCAATCGGGAATGCCTTGTAGAAAAGATACTCCTTGCCATCTATTTCCATCAGGCGCACATACTCTTCGTGGCTTATGCTGTTCAGCCTGCCGCAGGTTTCCCTGGGATCAGCGAATGTTTTAAGACCCACATGGGTGATAATACCAGGCTTCCTGCCCGCTATCGCCCTGTACAGGTGTAATATCACCCCCTGGGGAATATTGTAGGCTTCGATCTTGTTGTCGACAGCCATTTTGATCAGGTCGGGCTGAAGGCCCCAGTGGCCGGATATAACCCGCCGCACCAATCCTTCTTTGGCCCAGCGATTCAATCCCCAGTTTGATTTTCCATCATTCTGGCTGGCTCCGAATGTCAGCGTGAGATCTGTGGGCTGACCCGTTTCAAGGAATTTCTTTTCCATTGCCGCCGATATCTCTTCAGGATGTCCCATTCCTACAAAGCCGGACATCGTAACGGTGTCCCCCGATTTGATGAGATTTACGGCTTGTTCAGCAGACATGAATACGGCCATACCGATCTCCAATTCAGATAAGCGGTTAGCAATCCAGGCTATAAAATCGTAGCAAAGGTTTATAGGAAGATTTTTGGGCAAGTTTCATGCCAGTCTTTTGGAGACGAGAGAAACCTTGATGAGCAAGGAACAGACGGGGAGGCAGGATTCTGAAAAAGCTCAATGTGATGCATTTTTACATCATCCCTGTTTTAGCTGATTTTAGAGTATTTTAGGGTTGTTATGCCACTACAGAGGCAAAATTCGGTGGTGATGCTAAAAAGCATCGGAGATGTTGGTTTGCATCGAATTGCCGCATCGGCAGTCATACTCTCTAAATCCGAAATTTTATATCCTCAAACGGGTTTGCCGGTTCTTCGACCTGGTGACTCAAACAAGAAAGTCCATGCTTTCTGGTTTTTCGAACGACTGTGGACTGATCGATCCTAAGGGCCTTTGCAGCCTTGCGCGTGCTCCCATATTTTTTCAGGGCCTGCTCAATGATTTGTCTTTCGACGGCTTCAATAGCTCTCTTAAATGGAACGGTCTCATTTAGAGCCACTTTGGCGTTCTGTGAATGCGCCTGGCTCCGAATGTTCGGAGGCAGATGGATGGGCGTTATATGCGCCTCCGGTGTCATAACGAGCATACGCTCGGTTACGTTCTGAAGTTCGCGAATATTTCCAGGCCAGGCGTAGAGCATGAAGTGATCGATTACCTCCGATGAAACCCGCTTGGAGAGTTGGTATTTTTTATTTATCTTTTCGACCAAGTGCAGAACAAGCAGAGGAATATCCTCCCTTCGTTCGCGCAAGGGAGGAATTTCAATTGAAACAACGTTGAGCCGATAATAGAGGTCCTCCCGAAAGGACTTGCATTTAACCATTTCCTTAAGGTTCCTGTTAGTGGCCGCAATAATTCTGGCGTCAACGGCAATGGGCTTTAGCCCTCCAACCCTCATGATTGTCTGGTCCTGTAAGGCCCTTAGCAGTTTTGCCTGTATGTTGCATGAAATATCTCCTATTTCGTCAAGAAACAGGGTACCCTTCTCGGCCATCTCGAACATGCCGGGTTTGCCCTGTTTTCGGGCGCCGGTGAAAGCCCCCGGTTCGTATCCGAAAAGCTCTGACTCGAGCAACGATTCGGGAATTGCGCTGCAATTTATTTTGATGAGCGGTCCTTCACAGCGGTGGCCCAACCGGTGGATTGCATTGGCGATTATTTCCTTGCCCGCCCCCGATTCGCCGGTAATCAATACGGACGAATCCACTTTGGCTACCTGAGCGGCCATTTCAAGCGCCAGCCTTGTTTTGGGGCTTCGAGCAACGATGTCGCCATTTTTCGTAATCCCCTGCACGCGCCTCTGTTCGAGTTCTGCTGCGTAGAGCTCATTGAGCTGCTTGGTTTTTTCAAGAAGTTCCTTGAGGTAGAGTATTTCCGTTATATCTCTGATATTTGCGACCACTCGTCTTATCTGCCCGTTTTCGCCCCAGATTGGGATGGCTGTCGCCATAATTTTCTGACCGACCTTCTCACCCCTGATCATGTGGAGCATGATAGTCGTTTCCTGGCGGGACCTGATTGCCGCCATCACCGAAGATTCAGAATAGTACTTTTGATTCACGAGGTCCTGGGCGTTTTTCCCCACAACGAATTCCCGGCCAATACCGCAAATGCGCTCCCAGGCGCTGTTGACTATTTCAATGTTTCCCTGTCCGTCCGTTATGAACAAGCCATCATGGGATGCCTCGACGATATCTTCAAGCTCACAGATATTGAACTCACCGGCCCCATTTCCGCAGTTGCAGGCGCACGGTCTTTTCTTTGCGTACATGGTTTCTCCTTGGCTTGGAGTTGGGCCGGCCAGGGCACATTATCTCAGCGCTTGCGAAGTTTTCGCGATATACTTGAATATCTGTTTGAAAACACCTTCGAGAATTTCCGGGGAAATAAAGTAGCCGGGCATTTCCTGATAAAAGGAAGAGGTGATCTCCCTGGCGGCCGAGTCGATGTCGTGGGCGTTACGACTGAAGGTTTCGTACAGGCGCGCTTTCCATCCCAACGCTTCTTTGATGGTTTCAGAGACTATTGTCTCAGCTTCATCTCCGGTTATGTAGCCGCAGTGATCGGCGCAAAACACATTGACTTTAAGAGACCTCAGCTTTTCGAGGCTGTTCAGAAACTGGTCGATGTTTGTGTTCATGGAGGGGAATAATTTGTCCGAAAAAGGTATGCCCATTGCGTCGGAGGCAAAAAGGACGCCTTGATCGGGTTCGTAAGCCGAAATTGAACAGTTGGAGTGCCCCGGAGTCTCATAAATTTTCAGAACGACCCGGCCAAGGTCAATGATGTCGCCCTCCCGGACAGGGAGCGGTTCGATATCTTCCCGCCACTCGAGATCAAAACCCTTGAGCGATTCATACCTCTCCCCGGCGCTCAACTGGTTGTAGCTGTTTATAAATTCGATCGCCACCGGCTTCTCGAATGTCTTTAGGGCCGCTTCCGATGCAAGCACTTCAATTGCCGGGTATTTTCTCTTGAAATAGGGGACCATTCCAACGTGGTCGAAATGTGAATGGAGGATCAAAAATTTGGTGATTTCTCCAGGGTCAATTCCGAATTCACGCATTTGGGTTAGAACATCCGGAAGAATGAAGCTCATCCCGCCGTTGATCAACGCCGTGCCCTGGCGCCCCCGGAGCACATAGGTCCCTGATTCCTCAGCGCCGAGGTACCATAAGTTACTATCGATTTTGCCGGGTTTTCTAAATCGCATCTCATGCCCTCCAAGTTACTGCTTATACCGCTCAAACCTTGACGAATTCAGAGTACGTATGTCAGGGTCTTGTCACTTATGGGAACCATCCCCCGTTCAGTTATCACAACCAGATTAGATTACTATAAAATATATATAAGTATAAAGCAATTCCTGTCGACACCCTGTTCCGGCAGTCGTTACCTCGGGGCCTGAGATGGTTGATTGCCGATCAAAACACGTTGTCGGGATGTACGACGAAGTGAATAGTTTTGTATCCTTCATCAAGGATGCGGCCGAAGGAGGATCGTCGCGGGAGATGGCCTTCGTGCTGGCAGGGGGGCCGGGAAACGGCAAGACCTTCTTCGTCGACAACCTGTGCGCGCTCTACAGGCAGTTTCCGGCCAGTCCGGAAAACCGAAGATATACGTTCAATTTTGCGCACCTGGACAAACTCGGCGGTTACGGCAAGATAGAGACAATCCAGTCGCAGACCTTCGAGGACCCGGTGATACCGGCCATGAACCTGTTCGAATCCCGGGATGAGGGCAAAGAGTTTCTCGCGGTTCCGGGAGATTTCCCGGACCAGCAGATAGACCGGCTCCAGGAACAACTGACCGCCTACGCCATCGGAAACGAGGCCAAGACCACGCTGACCAAGGAGCGGCTCCACCAGGACCCCAACCTCAACTACGTGAACATGATCATAGGCATCGACGCTGGTGACTTCGCATACCGCCGGGTCGTCATCGACGATTATCACCGGTAAGCCGCCAGTCATGAGTTCCTGCCCGATCCCTAAGTCCACCGGGCCGGCCCGATAAGGGGATATTTGCCGGGGAGATTCAGGGTATGAACCTCGCAAGACAAACCAAGTGCAATAGATTACTTCTTATTCCATGCCTGGTTGCAAAAAATACTTCAAAAAACTGAGCTGATTGACTAGGATACACGGCTTTTATTGGTATATTTTTATGATTTCTAACATGAGGAGTTAAACAGTGGGGGGTATAAGAATTTCCGAGGTGAAATTGACCGAGGAAGAAATAGAGGCCGCTGTCGAGGTGCTGCGGTCCGGAAATCTTCGCCAGGGTGATCAGTGCGAGGCTTTCGAACGCGAATTTGCTCTTAAGGTGGGGTCACGTTATGCTTTGACCTGCGCCAGCGGCACGGCTTCCCTTCATTTAGCGTATATGGCGTTTCTTAGACCGGGCGATGAAGTGCTTGTGCCTTCCTTTACCTTTATGGCCACCGGTTCGATGGTAGCAATGAGCGGGGGAGTGCCGGTGTTCTGTGACGTCAACCCCGATACGCTCCTGATCGATCTTGAAGATGCTGAAAAGCGCATTACCGATCGCACCCGCGCTATTTCGCCGGTGCACCTCTTTGGCAATCCACTCGATATAGCCGCTGTCAGTGATCTTGCAGCGCGTTACAACCTGGTTGTGGTGTGGGATGCCGCCCAGGCGCACGGTGCGGCCTGGAAGCAACGAGATATTGGTTCATTGGACGATTTTGTCGCCTACTCCTTCTATCCCTCCAAGAACATGTTTGTCGGCGAAGGGGGAATGGTGTGTACAAATAACGCAGAATATTACAAAAAAATGCGATCCATGCGCAGCCATGGTGAAACAGGCAAGTACTATCATACTGCCCTGGGATTCAACTACCGGATGACCGACGTGGAAGCGGCCATCGGGCGCAAACAGCTTGGCAGACTCGATGAGATGCTTGTCAAAAGGAGAGTGAATGCGGAGATTCTGACCGCCGGCCTGGCAGACGTTCCCGGTCTTCGACCTCAGAAAGTCACCGATGGCGGGGTACATGCCTGGCATCAGTATTGCCTTTTGGTTGATCCGGTTGAATTTGGCTCCAACCGCGATTCTCTGGCTGAAAGACTCAAGGAAAAGCGAATCGCCAGCGGGGTGCACTATCCACGGGGCCTACATCAGCAGCCTGTCTTCGAAAAACTCTATGGTCCGTTAAAGCTTCCGGTTACGGAAAAAATAACTGAAATGATCCTGGCGATACCCGTACACCACGGTCTAACGCCAGATGACGCCAAAACTATCGTGGAGGCGATCAAAGAAAGTAGATCGAGAGCACATGGAGTGACGCATCAAACCTGAGACTCCACACGACTGTCTGACGCTGCATCTTTTTTCAGTAGAGAAAAGCATTCCGGCCTAAGCGGAATGCAGGTCCCTTTCGTTTCGCTTCGGGGTCCCGGATGAGGTCACGGTTCATTCACGAATGGTGGCTGAACTTGCCCGTATCTTTGTCATCTATCTCAGGCATGCCGGACTGAAAGTCATTTTGTTCAGTTTCTCATTCCACAAAATTTCGATCTGGTTCTTTCATAGATGGCGTAAATATCGAAAAGACCACGAGAGGATCTTTGCCCGTATTCCTGGTCGAGTGGACCTTGTTCATAGGGTTAAAATGGACCGTTCCCGGTTTAACATCAATCCATTTATCATTCACAAGCATTTGTCCCGATCCCTTGATCACATAAACGGTTTCATCATGCGTCTTGTGAAAATGAGGCTTTACTTCCGCCCCTTCAGCGAATCTTATCAAAAAGAAAGTTACTGTATCGTCCTGGGCAATATTGATCATCTGAATCTTTTCATCAGCCTTTAACGGGTTCGCATTAAGAATATCATCGACTTGGGTAAGAATCTGGTCCGCAGTATTTGCAGCCTGAGCAGAACTTATCGCAAAGGATGAAAGGACCAAGCACGCAAGAACCGCCGAGTAGAAAATCTTTCTGCTCCACATATGATCTCCTTCTTGATACCTTAAGATTTTGTTTAAATTCCCAGTTTCCTTTCAGACTATTTCTGCCTTGAGTTCAATATGTGATGAAATTCATGGCTCTAGCCTCGTCGGGAGGCAGAGGCGGTGAAGTGATAAGAAGTTCCCTTTCGGGAACCTTGGGTAGCACATGTTGTGAAGGATTGCAACGCAAAAGAGGTGGATATGGCAGGCAAACCTCAACGCGGTCGTGCCTTCCGTGTTCTTGGCCCTGAATTCGGCATAGATAGGTGACATCCAAGACTGGCCAGTTCCTATCGGTACGGTCAAGGATTATAGGTAATGTCAAAGTTGATTTGATGGTTGCCACGGTGCGGTCCCTCACATCGTCTTGTCCAAGGCTGCGATTGAGCGGCATCATGGGGCTTTTGCAAGAGGCTCATGGTTTAGGATATCGGTCTTGGGCTTCTTTTGATCCCAGGTAAATTTCATACTTCCATTATATGTATGATTATGCAGATTTGGAAGAAGAATTCCGGAGGCTGTTCACAGACCGCATGGTGGAGAATATCTCATTCGAAGCGGACCCTCAAGTTGGCTGGCGAGGCCGGCGAAAAATCATGTACAAACCTACATCGCCGATATCGCCGCAATTCTCTGGCAACAATGTGAAAACGCAGCACCACCTGAGCACCAAAAGGAAAAGCCGACTCCTGAGAATCGGCTTTGCATAAGGGTTTTTTGATAGGCGGGAGAGGATCTGAACCTCCGACATCACCCGGAAACATAGACGGGGTAAGGGGCGTTTTGAACCTGCACCGAAAGTGCACCAAAGCAAATATCGGGGGGCGAGAATCGAACTCGCAGTGATATAGGTGTGGTAGGGGTTTACAGCCTTCTGCACGACTTGTGCAACACTGGTGAAATTACATCCACCTTCTCATGGCGAAGAGGGTCGATGCCTTCTCGAAAAATTCGCCTTCTTTCATGTTTCGCTTGTATACTTCACCGGAAAAATTGTAAACTTTCCAAGTTTTCCGAGTGCGGTAACTGGATTTAGGCTAGCAGTTTATGACCGTAAGGCTATCTCCGTTGATGGTAAGGATCGCTGCTAGTAGGAAAGGAAATATGGATGAGCCAAGGCGAGGGTAAAAGTCGGGTGAAAGCGCTGAAGGCCTTAATATGGCTTGGTAGCATCATCCTAACGGCCATCATCACTTCCTGGATAAATGATTATCTGGCGAGAGCAAAGCCTTATGCAGAGATTGTCAAAATGGACTTGTCACGTCCTTTTGATAAAGATATTAAGATCTACCCCAGTCCGCTTGTTATGAACCTAATGAGGGATTCTGGTATATTTTTAGATCGGTTTTATGGGTTACACCCTACTGCTGAATGGCAAGATTTGATAGATATCGTGGATGAGCAGGCACGCATCCTTCCAAGTGCCGAATCTGTTTTAGTTGAGATGATAAACATTTTGAAGACCAGCTCTCTAGATTCTGAACCAAGAGTCAATGATGTTAGGGTTGAACTAATGAAACGACTTGATTCTGTACCTCTGGGTATCCTTGAGCCTATAACTAGATCTGTTTTGGATTCGAAAGGGTATATAAAAAAGTTCAAGACTGACCGCAAGTATGAAAAATATCGATCTCATCCTGAGATATGGAAGTCGCCAGGCCTCGGCAATGTTTATTATGCTCCTGGTAGGTATTTTAGACTTTATGAGGTTGTTGAAGGGAAGGACAAGGAAGATCAGTTGTTGACAAACATTTATAGGCGACTATGGATTTACATGGACAAGGATATTATGATTAGTGTTTTCTCAGATGTACTTGAAGATATCAGAAATAGGATAGTAGTATTCGGAAAGGTGGTGGCAGAGATGAAAACCCAGTTGGAGATGCAAAATCCTGTTAGGGTTCACATAGTATTGGGATTATCGAATTTGGGAAAGAGACCCAGCATATTTAAGGGATATGGAACATTGGAGTTCCATAAGAGTGATAGCGCTGTAAGTTTACCCATTAATTCATTTGCTGGTAACCAAAGTGCTACTGCATATGCGGTGAATAGTGAAACCACGATGCTTGTGGATTATTACTCGACGGATTCGGTAGATCAAATTGAAGCGTCCAAAATTAAGGGATTCAAGTCGGCTCTTCAAAACAAAATATTCGATTGTTCGCTGTCAATATTCAGACTTACTGATGTAATGAAATACGATGAAATTAAGGTAAAGAGCTTTCCCGCCAGTTTAAATTAGTTAGATGTACGGAACATGGAAATGGGCACCGATACCCGAAATTCTATTCAGCAAAAACGGTTTCCTCGTGACGCGTATAAATCCACTTCTGTCAGAACTCTTTTCGTCAGCTCAAACACTTGATCGAACCCAGAATCATGCGCTTTCAACCAGTCCCTAGATTCTGAGCTGAGCGCCCTTCATCCAATGCTTTTGATGCGAAGCGTTCAAGGCTAATGCCAGAGGGCTGGTTTTTGAGTGCGTGGTTTATTGGCGTCCCCTCTGGCATGGCCTTGAGCGAGGAGCGTACCTTATTGCTTTTCAAAATGCCTCCCGTGTGATGTGTCTCTTCAGTCCCTGAGTTCATCGCCTCGTACCCTTCACAGTGATTCGAGGGTATGAGGCGGGGAATTCAGTGGCGAGGGACCACAGGTTAGGGGCTTTTAGAGAAGATTGCGGAGCTACCTTTAAGAAAACCTTTGAGGGCCGTTTCTTCTGTGCTCCCTTCCCCTGGGTTGCTCGAGAATCCCATCTGACTCGATCTTGAGGGGTTCGAGAGGAACTCAAGAGGGGGGGCATTGGTCGGCTCTCGTGGTGCTGTTTCCTGAGTGTCAGCCCTTGTAACGGAAAGCTTGGATTGTAAGGAGGGATACGGCATAGTACGGTGCACTTTGTCCGCCGGAGCCGATCATGTTATACTCGGCGTGTGTGGGGTCGCCGAAGCATATTTCAAGAGGGAGGACACTCTACTGGAGTCGGGTGCTTTTTTGAGCTACAATAAGCCAATGCAAAAAACGCGAGGCTCGCCCACATTTGCAGGACTCTGCGGCAAGCATCAGCGCCATGCCGGCTCACCCCGCGTGATTGGCTTGTAGAAAAATGCTGCAAAGGAGGAAAGACATGGAACGGTCCTTAAAGCCCTCGCAAATAAAAAAATTAAGCGTGGCCGAGCGCATGCTCATAGTCGAAGAAATATGGGACAGCATTGCCGCAGACCAGGAATTGATGGAAGTGACCGAGGCTCAGAAAAAAGAACTGGATCGCAGGATCGCCTTGCACAATGCAGTCCCGAGCGAGGGCAAATCATGGGAGGAAACCAGGGATAGACTAAAGGCTGCGAAATGAAGCGCCCGATTCTGATACGCCCTGAGGCGGAAGCGGACATTGAGGAAGGATATCGCTGGTATGAAGAAAAGCTTGGTGGTCTTGGAGCGGATTTCCTTGAGTGCCTGGAAAATGGTATGGAGTTAATTCGGAACAGCCCGGAAATGTATCCAGTCGTGTACCGGAACATTCGCCGGCTGCTAATCCGCCGTTTTCCATATGGGATATTCTATATTGCTTCGGAAAGTCTCATAACCATATTGGCGGTCTTTCATGGCCGCCGCGACCCGAAAGAATGGAGGTCCCGCCATTAGCAGTTGGGCCGGAAGTGCATCGCGGCGGATATGGATCTGATGGACGTTTTTAGACGAAGATCAGAAGAGGAGGCAGAGTCCCTGGCGCAACTCCTGTGGGAAAACTTCCCGCCTCAGGTACTACCCACGGGCCACCGTTTCGCAAAAAGTGCGAATCCTGACCGATCGAAAATATCACTAACTGTGAATAGGCGGGAGAGGATTTGAACCTCCGACTTCCACATAAAGCAACAAAATACTATCCGCGAATACATCAAAGAGCAGCAGGCCGAAGACAGAAGACTCGACCAACTGCATATGTTTGAGCAGCTGCCACCTTCAGGTGGCGAATAATCTGCAACCGCTTTGAGCGGTCCACCTTTTCAAGCCCCCGGCTTTGCCGGAGGTATTTGGCTCTGAGGAATCCGCTTCCGCTGCAACAGTTCACCCATTTCAACAAATTCAAGCCCATCCCAGATGAGCAGCTTCTCAAGCGCCGTGGGGACTGGAAACCCTTCCGGCGGGAATAGATGAAGCGAGGTGTGCGGCCAGGAGTCTACCTCCGGCGTCGCTCCCCATCGTTGCTTGTAACAGTAGATCCCGTCATCCGCATGTGGCCTGGTGCGCAATAGATCCACAACGGCCAGGGAATGCCGCCGGGCGTATTCAAACATGTAATAATAGGCTGCCGAAAGCGCGCCGAGGCGCAGCGGGTATTTGTCCTCCGGGATATGACCGACGACCAGCAGGGAGAGTTCGTCCTTCCGAACCGCGCAGATGATGCCGCATATCCAGGAATCTTCGTGCAGGACCAGAAGGAGAAAACCTGAACCGGCCCACCGTTGCAGCTCATTGAGGCTTCTCATGTGAGCGGCATCCCCGAAGCGCGCGCGTACATAGGGGACGTAGAACTCCTCATAAAAGCGCGCAACCGATTCTGTATGATTCACCAACTGGAACCGGTATTTGTATTTCGTGACCATGTGGCTGACTTTCTCAATTCTTCGTCTACGGGCCCGGTATTCCAGGCTATCGAGAATCACCCGTTGTCTGATCCAGGGAAAGGTTATAAGACCTCCTCGGGGAGCCAGGGAGCGCAGCAGCCGGTTAAGCTCGAGGCACAGCAGCGTGTCGGGTGAGGCCAGGCGCCGGATCGTTTCGCCCAGGCGCCACAAGGGCGCCTGGGTAACCCGAAGTTCCCCGGCAGGTTGGGCAAGGATGTGCCGGATATACGGCAGGCTCTCGCCTTCACCGAGGTAAACGAAGCGTTTACCCGGAATACCGCAACCGAGTTCGACACATCTGAGACTGAACGAGCGAGGCAGCAAGCCAAGCCATTTTATGATGCCTGTGAGGACATATGCCGTTTTGTTGAACGGTTCGTTCAATCGCATCCTTGCCTTTGTTCCCCTTCGTCCCAGACCGGCTTCAGACAGGAGCCGCGTTTTTCCATTTCAGCCCAGCATCCGCCGCGGCATCCGTCAAAGTGAACGCAATCGCAACAGCACCGTTTAAACTCATTTTTCCTGAAACGGGTGAAGCCTTCTTTCCAGATTTGCGGGAATGGCCTGTCCCGGACGTTTCCTTCCGAAAAAGATGTAGAAATCCACTGGCAGCCTATAACTTCGCCCTCAGACGTTATCGAGCAGCGCGTTAAGCCCGCTCCGCAAAAAAACGGCTTCACCCCGGCAGCACCTGCAAGACACCACAAGTAGGTATGCGACTCACCGAAATCGACATTGACAGCATTGCGATGTTCCTTGATAAAGTCAACCAGACGGGACAATTGTGCCTTGCTGAGATCGTATCCCGAAGCGCCGGCCGCCCTGCCGACGTTGCACACCGGCGTCAACCGCCAGGAGGTCGCAGCCGAGTTTTTAATTATTTCCACCATACCCTCCAGTTGACAGATGTTTTCGGGATGGACGACCGTATTCACTATCCTGGTGGGAACACGCATTTCCGCAAACAGTTCCAGGCCCTGCAGCGCCCGGACAAAAGCCTTCTTACTGCCCCGGACCCGGTCGTGGTATTCCGGCGCTCCGTCTATGCTCGTGAAATAGAGAAAAAAGTGCAGAGTGCGCAAGGTCCTTTCCAACGCCGGGACATGCCATCCGTTCGTCACGAGGCCGAGTTGCAGTTTGCAATTGTTTGCATAGGCCATAACTTCAGAAATGTCCTGGCGCATGAGCGGCTCGCCGCCTGAGACCACGAGCCTTTTGACTCCCATGGCGCTCAAATCGTCGATCAGCTTGTGCGCTTCTTCACGGCTCAACTCATCAGGCCTGGCGTCACCTGAGGACAACTCGCAAAACGGACAGGAAAAATTGCACCGGTTGGTAGCCAGCCATAGGACGAAGGTGGAGGGCCTGAGCATCCCGAAGTGATGGAGGTACAGACAGAAGGCCCGTTTCAGGCTTGCTGCATTTTTCCGGTAAAGCCGCCCAAGAACAGGAATTTTTAGAACATTTCTTTCAAGAGCTTCACATAGCATGGTCAACCACTCCACTGGCGCCTTTTCCCGCTGAGGGGGCAGAGGTCTTTTTAAGCGCCAGTATCGCCGTGAAATGGCCCGTCAGGCGATGCGTCGGCAATCGCTCCAGTCGCTCAAAGGCCATCAGAATGCGCAGGAAGCGGCGCTTCAGCCATGCCGGGGCGCATCTTTCCAACAGACGGGCAACTGCCACGGCAAATACCCTTGGACAATGCATGATGGTTGTTATTTCAAGGACTCCGAACCCAGTTTCGATGAGAATGTTTTGCAAATCCATGGCATTGCAGGTCGCCCCGACGTAATAAGGGGTAATGCCCAGAAAGCTGCGAAGGCGAAAAGGGAGCGCGTTGCGGATGCGGATTATCTGGTTCGTCGGATTGTCCATCGTAATGATCAAGTGTCCTCCCTGGCGAAGAATCCGAAACAGTTCAGCAAGGCTCTCCACAATTGCCGCTCCGGATTCGAAGTGGTCCAGTGTCGATGTGGAGATGATCAGATCGAATGCCGCATCGGCAAAAGGGAGGCGCAGCACGTCGGCGGCAACACCCAGGATTCCCGCATGCCGTGACCGTGCGCCACGCAGGGTGGTCGCGGCAAGATCAATGCCCACAAAAGTTCGTGCGTGTGCGGCAAGGATTGGATACAGGCCTTCGCTGCACATTTCATCGAACAGGTCGGTCTTGAGTACGCAATCCGCCTTCCCCGCCTGGAGCCAGAGGGAAAGGAGTGAAAGATTGACCGCATCGCTGTGGCAACGCCAGAGCGTTTGCCGGTCGTGGCGCCATGAGGCGCCCACCGAATTCCAGTAACCCGGTCCCTTGCCTGTCATACCGGTGTCTTCCCCGGCAAGTTGCGCAGGAAAAGCTCGTCCCATAACATCCTGAGGCCTCTCTAGTTCAAAAGCCTTGAAATGAAGGTGCGCACCTTTCCTCCGGGTTCCCGGGGAATGGAATCCACCCGCATAATCCGCTGCCTAACAGCGCTGCCGAGCACCGCACGAACGGTTCCCTCAAGCCGCAGCCGGGTTGCGCGCCAGTCAACCCCTGGCTGACAAACGATGTGCAGGCAAAAACTCTGTAGAGTCTCCTGAATCACTTGCACCTGCACTACCCCCTCTATGGATTGGAGATTTTCAAGCAGGATCCCCTCGTGCATAATTCCCCCCTCAGGGAGCTGTATAATTGCTGCTCTACGCCCCTCGATGCGCTCTATCGTCGGCAGTGTTCTGCCGCAGGCGCAGGCCGAATGCCCCAGGGTAACGATGTCCCCCAGCTTGTAGTTGAGTAGCACCGTTGCCCGGTTGAGTAGATTTGAGACGACGATCTCGCCCTTTTCCCCGGGCGCCACGGGATTTCCCCCTTCGTCCAGCACCCGGACGGCGGTATGATCGATGTTGATGTGGAATCCCTCTCTTCTCTCGCATTGATAGGCGATGCGCAAAGCCTCGGTAGCCTGGTAGCCCGAAATGACCGGCACGCCGACTCCAGTCTCAATGAGGTCCCGGTCAAAGTCCGCCATCCGGTCACCGCCATACAGTATTAACTTCGGCCGGTGCACGGGAAGCCGCCTTTCATGGGCCTTCCGGAACAGGACGCCGATATAGGAGCCGATCCCGTGGATCAAGTCCGGTTTAAAAGAGTTGATTGCCGCGATGTTGTCCTCCAGGCTGCCTGCCGGAAACAGGGCGCCGCGCTTGAAGTCGAACCGGCGGGGCACCCAGGAACGGGCCTCATAGAAATCGCGCAATTGGAAGCAGACACTGCGTGGCGGCACGACGATCATTTCCCGGTAGCCAAGCGTGCTCCCCAGAAAATGGGCCAGAACGGCACGCTGCCGGAATCCATAGGCCATCGTGAGAAATAGTGCAGCCGGATTATAACAGATATGCTTGGCGCGCCCCGACGTCCCGCTGGAATAGATGCTGAGACTCCTGTTGCCGGAGTGCCGGCGAGAGAGAAATCTCTCTGGGGTGGCCGCCAGATCGTCTCCCGTCACCATGGGGAGTTGCGCAAGATCGTCGGCCGACCGGAAGTCGCAGGCCCGCAGGCCCGCATTATCCATCACTTCATGGTAAAAGGGAACGGTTGCGTAGGCATGGGCGACGATGGCCCGCACCCGGCGGTTTTGCAGCTCACGTATCTCTTCCAGGCTGAGGAAGGGGAGTCTGTATTCGCGCCGGGCTTGCCAGAGGGTAAAGCCGTTCCAGAAAAATTTGCGCAGCAAATTAGTCATGGCGCGATCTTCTTCCGATCTTGACTAT
>Ga0187867_10002632_pt1 | contig 14777 bp, 9 predicted proteins | sample June2016WEW_13_1_FD_132976 | JGI IMG/M metagenome (GOLD analysis project Ga0187867, IMG submission 132976) | Peatland microbial communities from SPRUCE experiment site at the Marcell Experimental Forest, Minnesota, USA - June2016WEW_13_10 | ecosystem: Environmental > Terrestrial > Soil >... | reverse complement strand
GCGCCAGCCTCCGGATTTGGCGGCCCGCACAAAAGGAATGTCCTGGCGCGTCTCCCGGGTCGAACTCCACAACAGGGCCTGCGATTTCTCCAGCTTCCGCATGGTGCTGGCGTCGCTCCGGCGTACTGCGGTTGCGATCCGCTCCGGATCTGGATCGATTCCCAGGAAAACTGCCACTTTAGCCAATTCCTGCGCGGTATTAGCCAGCATGTCCTCATAGCGGAGCAAAAGGAACCCGGGGTGGTTGTGCCGGGTGACCAGCCAGGATGCTACATTGTCTCCCCACGAGCCGTAGGGGTTGAAATCTCCTGCCATGAACCGGGCCGCGTATTTTTCGAAGGGATATTGGTCGTCGATCTGGCGGCGCTTGCGTTGAAAGTAGTATCCCGACAGCAGCACATCCCTCGGGTCCCGCACAATGTAGATGATTCGTGGGTAGCGTGGATCGAAATACTGGTGGCTCTTGAGGACCCGCGGCCGCGGCATTTTTGCCAATTCGCGTTTCGAGAGCGCCTCTGGGTCCGGCGTCAGCCGATTGATGTTGGAAAAATCCGCTGGGGTTTCCGGATACACCAGGTTGGCAATCAGAAACCGGGTCCAGGTATTGCCCGACTTTATGTAAGAAACGATAAAAACATCGTCTGGAAAAACGTCCAGATTGCGTCCTGGGTGGTGCAATCCCAGCGCCCGCCGCGTTCCGCGGATCAGCCACTGCATCATAGGTCGAACCTCTCGCTCTCTTGATCGACTACCCACCCGGGACCTTCGGGGGAGACGCGGCTTGTATCTGGGGTAGCCACGCTGGCTGGGACGTTCTAGTACTTCAATCTTGCCTTACTCCTGGATCTTTTTCATTATAGCTGAACGCTTCCCGTTCTTGATTGACCCACTTCGGTTGATCCGTGCCCGCTAGAACCCGCTCTCTGCTTGCCTTTCCGGGCCAACCGGGCATCCTGCAAGCGTAGAAAACGGCGCGCTGCCCAAGGCGCAATCTGCACCGCCAGTGCTATTCGTCGGCTCTTCCGGTCCTGCAGCAGTACCGCCGCCTGGGCCGCCGCGAGCCGTGCTTCAGGGTAACGACCCTCCCGCAAATAGCGCTTTACCAGGTCCATTTGGCAGAGCCCCTCGACCCGCGCAATCAGTTCCTGGATCAGCTTCTTCTGTTTTGCTGAAACCGGCAAAGTCGCCAGCACCTTCTTATAGATCTCGATCTGCGCCCGCTTCAGCAGATAGCCGTCGGCTGCCAGCCCATCCGGGAGCAGTCGGTGTTCAATCCCCACCTGCCGCAAGAGATCCATCTTCGCCCCGCGAAAAGACATGCGCAGCCAGAGGTCGAAATCCTCCGAGCGCCGATAGTGTTCGTCGAACAGTCCGGCGTCGATCATTGCCTGCCGCGAGGCCACCACGGCCGAAGTCGTCACCGCACATTCCTCCGTCAGCAGCTTTTCGAACGTCACCGGTGGACTCTGCGGTTGGCGCTCAAAAGACCGGCCGACATGCACTCCATCCCTTATAAAGTAGGAATCGCAATAAACCAGATCCAGCGCCTGTTCCTCAAGCAACGGAACCAGACGGGACAGGTGCTCGGGCAAATAGATGTCGTCGCTATCGAGGCAGGCGATGTATTTGCCTCGCGCCGCACGGATCGCCGTGTTGCGCGCCCCCGATGGTCCGCGGTTTTCCTGCCGGATGTAGATCAGCCTCGCGCCGTAGCTCCGGATCGCCTGTTCCAGCGCCTCCGTATCCGGCGAGCCGTCATTCACCAGCAAGACTTCAAAGTTCGTATACGTCTGCGCGAACACGGAATCCAGCGTTTCCCGGATACGCCCCGCCGCCTGATAAGCAGGAATGACGACGCTCACTCGAGGCTGTTGCCGCTCGTCCAAAATGCACACCTCTCCCGCCCCTTGCCCAGCAAACCGCAGTCCAAAACCGCCCCACTACCTCAGCCTAACTGTTTGATTTTAATGGATGTTTACCGCCAGCAGGAAGCGTCACTGAAATCTCGGGGCAAGCGGCCATCAATTGTGGGTAATTTGTTTCCCTTTCTTGCCCCGGCTGCTTACCAGACACGCTTCATGGCCCCGGCAAATTTCGCCACAGGCAAGGTATTCAACACATCTTCCTTGCTGAGCCAGGCCCGCCGCGCCTGCAGAATTCCGTAGCGCATCTTCTCCATGTGCGAGGTGTGGTGGGAATCGGTGTTGATGACGATTTTCACGCCATGCTGTTTGGCCAGGCGTAGATGAACGTCGCTGAGATCGAGCCGGTCGGGATAGGAGTTCAGTTCCATCGCTACTTTGTGCTTGGCTGCCGCTTTGAGCACGGCGTCGAGATCGAACTGGTAGGCATCGCGGCGCAGCAGCAGCCGTCCAGTGGGGTGCCCGATCAGCGAGGTATTGGGATTGGCAATCGCTTTCAGCAGCCGCTCGGTCATGGTGGCGCGATCCTGGTTGAACTGCGAGTGTACGCTGGCGATGACGATGTCCATCTGCTCAAGCACCGAGTCCGAGAGATCGAGCGAGCCATCGCCCAGAATGTCCACTTCAATCCCCGCGAAAATGCGTATGCCCTTCATCTCTTTTTCGACCGCCCGTATTCTTTCGATGTGCGCCATCGCCCGTTTGTCGGTGAGCCCGTTGGCGAAGGCGAGGTTCTTCGAGTGATCGGTGATCGCCATGTACTCGTAGCCGCGTTCCCGCGCCGCCTCGGCCATCTCTTCAATGGTGTTGCGGCCGTCGGTTTCGACGGTATGCATATGCACGTCGCCGCGGATGTCGGATAGTTGGATCAGCACGGGCAGCGTGTGTCCGGCGGCGGCTTCGATCTCTCCAAGATTTTCGCGCAGTTCGGGAGGAATGAAGTCGAGCTTGAGCTTGGCGTAGATTTCTTCTTCGGTCTTGCGCGCCACCGGCTTCGCGTCTTCGACGCCCTCGATCTTCGACAGGCTGTATTCGTTCAGCGTGAAGCCCATCTTGAGCGCGCGCTGGCGCAAGGCCACGTTGTGCGCCTTCGACCCGGTGAAATATTGCATGGCCGCCCCAAAAGACTCCGGCGGCAGCAGGCGCACGTCCACCTGCATGCCGTTGCGGTGCCGAAAGCTGACCTTGTTCTCTCCTTGAGCGATCACGTCCATCAGCCCGGGAAAGCGAAGCAGATGTTCGATGATCTTCTGCCGCGGTTCTGCCTCGATGCAGGCTTTGCCCGTGACCAGGATGTCGAGGTCACCGACGGTTTCACGTCCGCGGCGCAGCGATCCGGCGGGCGTAACTTTTTCGATGCCCAGATCGCCCAATGAAGCCGCCAGCAGATGCTCCACCAGTTTCTCGGCCAGTTCTTCGGCGGTGTCAAGCAGGAATCGTCCGGCGATGCGGCGGTAGTCTTCGATCGCCTTAAGCAGCTTTACTTCATGTTTTTCACCCATCCGCGGCAGCGTGCGGATCTTGCCCTCGCGCGCCAACTTCTCTACGCCCTCGAGGTCGCTGACCTGGTAGGCGCTCCAGATCAAGGCAATCGTCTTCGGCCCCAGACCCTGAATCTTGAGCAGTTCGAGCATCGAGGGGCGGTATTTTTTCAGAAGTTCGGCGTGCGCCTCGATGCGGCCATCCTTGAAAAGCATCTGCAGATTGGCCAGCATGCCTTTGCCAATACCCTGTATTTCGAGAAGTTTCTTCGGCTCTTGAATCAGGTCGGCCACCTGTTGCGGCAGCGCTTCAATGGCCTGCGCTGCGTTGCGATAAGAGCGCACGCGAAACGAGTCCTGCCCGTCGATCTCCAGCAGATCGGCAGTCTCGTAGAGAATTCCGGCGATGGCTTTGTTGTCCATCCAAAGTTGTCAACCCGAGGGAATGATTGTAACGCTGATGAAAGGGTCGCAGCAGGGAGTTAGCAGGGGCTGAAGGACACAGCTACCCCGGGCGTGGAGCGCGCACAGAGCTTGATCCGCAAAACCGGCCTGAGCAAAGCAACCTCAAATCACGGGACCTTGGTTACATTGGCCGCTTGCGGCCCTTTCTGTCCCTGGACGATCTCAAACTCCACCCTGTCGCCCTCCTGCAGGCTCTTGTAGCCTTCGGTGGTGATTGAGCTGTAGTGAATGAATACATCCGGTCCATCGTCTCGGCCGAGGAAGCCGTATCCCTTGGCATTGTTGAACCACTTGACGGTGCCTTTCAAACGTTCCACGTGCGCCCCTCTTTCTTGCGGATTTCCCCGAAAAGGCGCGATTTCAGGGCCCGCAAAAAATGTGTAGGAATTGTGCTGCTCACCGGGGGGGCTGTCAAGGCTCAGCGTCACACATCTTTGGTTGTCGGCAAGGGCCTGGGGAGCGACGAGGTTGTCACCGGGACGGCTCTCTAGCGAGCTGGTCGCAGCGTCTGCGCCAGCCACAAGACTCCCGAGATGGTCTTGGCGTCGCGGATGCGTCCATTAAGCGCCATCCGTTTCGCCTCCGATAAAGCGAAAAACCGGGTTGCGATCTTCTCGTCCGGCTCAGGCTGGGCTTCGCCCGCCTGGAGGCCACGTGCCAGGTAGATGGTCATGGTTTCGTCGAGAAAACCGGGGCTTACGTAGAAATGCAGGATTCTCTTCCACTGGCGGGCGGAGTAGCCGGTTTCTTCGAGTAACTCGCGCTTGGCGGCGGTGAGCGACGTTTCGCCATCGTCAATGCGTCCGGCGGGCAGCTCCCACATCATCGACTGCGCCGCGTGGCGATACTGGCGCTCGAGAAGGATGCGCGGCTCGGCTTTGCGGCCCGCTTTTGCCCCATCATCGACCGCCAAAACAACGATAGAGCCGGAATGCCGTATGACATCGCGGCGGGCGCGTACCCCTCCAGGCTCTTCCACTTCATCCGTCGTGACGCTGAACACCGGCCCCTGGAAACTGACGCGGGAAGAGAGGACGCGAGCTCGCTTTGCTTTCGTTCCTGCTGATTTCGCCATGACAACAATATAAGGTATGCTGCGCCCGTGAGCCGAAAACCCATTCCCGAAAACATGACCGGAAGAACAAAGACGGCCGGAAGAACAAGAACAATGACCGGAAAGCCCTCCATAGCCATCGTCGGTGCCGGGAGACTGGCGACTTTTCTGGCCGTGGGATTGAACGACGCCGGTTTCACGATTACCGAGATAGTCGCACGCGATTCGCCTCAGTCCCGCCAGCGCGCGCGCAGGCTTGCCGCGAAAGTGGGCGCGCAGATCGTCACCGCAAATTCCGCCGCGCTGGACGCCAACTTGCTATGGTTCTGCGTTCCCGATCGCGAGATTCGCGGCGCCGCTTCAGTTGTGGCGGATCATCTGGTTGCTCGCGAACTGGCTCAGCAGAAAGTTAACGTTCGCTACTCCTTCCACTCCAGCGGAGCCCTGTCCAGCCGCGCGCTTGAGCCTTTGCGCAAAGCAGGCACCGCAGTCGCGTCGGTGCATCCGCTGATGACGTTCGTTGCCGAAGCGCATCCTTCTTTAACAGGTGTGCCTTTTGCGATGGAGGGCGATGACGCGGCCATGCGAGTTGCACGGCGAATCGTCCGCGACTTAGGCGGCGAGAGCTTTTCATTGCCCGCAGCGCGCAAGGCCGCGTACCACGCATGGGCCACGATGACTTCGCCGCTGCTGCTAGCGTTCCTGGTGACGCTCGAAGAAGCCGCTCGCGCCGCCGGCCTAACGCGGAAAGATGCGCGCCAGAAGAGCCTGCCCATCATCCGCCAGACCTTGGCCAACTATTCGCGCCTCGGTCCGGCGCGCTCGTTCAGCGGCCCGCTGGTTCGCGGAGACGCGGAAACGGTGGCGAAACACCTGGCGGTCCTGAAGCAGCATCCCGGAGCGCGCGAGGTTTATGTGGCGCTGGCGCGAGCCGCCCTGCGCGGACTGCCGGTGAAGAACCGGAACGGATTGCAGCGGCTCCTGCGTTGAGTCATACATTGGAGCGACGGGCGTCTCGCCCATCCCGACCGGCACGCCCGGATTTCCATCAGCATGCTTGGATCGACAGCAGCAACAACACGCGCTCGTGATCTCTAATGCCGGGTCCGGCGACTGCTGAACAAATGGCCAAGCTTCTCTTGCTTCGTCCTCAAATATTCTTCGGTGTGTTCCGTGGGCGCGACTTCGCACGGCACGCGCTCGATCACTTGGATACCGGCGTTTTCGAGCGCAGCGACTTTATCAGGATTGTTCGACAGCAAGCGAACCCGCTTGATGTCCAACGCCTTCAGGATCGCGACCGGCATCTGGAACTCGCGCTGGTCGGCCTTAAAACCAAGGCGCTCGTTCGCTTCCACCGTGTCAAATCCGCTGTCCTGCAGCGCATAAGCCTGCAGTTTCGCCATCAGCCCAATGCCCCGGCCCTCCTGCTGCTCATAGATAAGGACGCCTGCCCCCAGTTGGGCGATCATCGAGAGCGCCATTTCAAGTTGCTGGCGGCAATCGCAGCGCAGCGAGCCAAACACATCCCCGGTCAGACACTGCGAGTGGATGCGCACCAGCGGCGCCCCGGAGTGCACCTCGCCCATCACCAGCGCCACGGCCTCTTCGGTCCTGGCGCCGTCCCCCGATGCCGACGCCTTGGTCGCAAACCCGTGAATCAGGAAGTGTCCCCAACGCGTCGGGAAGTCCGCGGATGCCACCTGTTTTACCTTTAAAGAACTCACCCCTAAATTATAGCCTTCGATTTCAGGTACACACCGCTTCGACTGCTCAAGATCCCGATAATCGATGTCTTGAGCGTTCCACTGCGCGCGGCGGGCACAGCCGCAAAATCACGTGTGCATAGGCGAAATCGAGCGACGGCTGTTAAAATCAACAAGTAAACTCGCCGCCATATGGGGCTATAGCTCAGCTGGGAGAGCGCATCGTTCGCAACGATGAGGTCGTCGGTTCGAGCCCGACTAGCTCCACCAATCACTTCAGGTAGCTCGTTTTTCCTTAGACAACAAACTGAAGGCCACTGATGTAGCCCGCGGATTTATTTCCGCGCTTCGCAGTCCATCGCACCAGCATGAGCGTGGGAATTGAAACCGGGGCATCGAACACAGGTAAATCGCAGCACAGGAACGTGTCCGCGTGCAGGGGATACGAACTAAGGATGCAAGCGCCGCCGTTGCTCAGATTCTGAATGTGACCGTCAAATTCCGTTGGCTGGGCACTCGTCGCCTGACCCGATAGCAAACTCCGTGCATGCACTTTAAGCACCTGCGGGTGACGCTCATGCTGGCGTCGTTCTCGATCTGAGGGAGAGGTCATACTAGCGAATTATGTCCCAAGTCGCGAATCCGGTAAACTCTTCAAACGAACTAAGCAAAAACGGCCGGGAAAAACTCCCGGCCGTTTCAGGAGGAAGTGCCACAACAAGCACTATCCCGGATGTTTGCATTTGACCCGGCCAAAGAGCCCCTACGAAGCTACTTCAGCCATCGTGCGGCCGCAACCGCCCTTCAAGTCGGAAGCCATTGCTTTTGACTAAAAGTCGCTGTCTTCCGGCGTGCAGTAGCAAACCCCTTGGCCGCTGCCCAAACCGGCTGCGCCTTCGGTGCCGGTTACAAAACCACACTCTTCCGGTATGAGCGATTTCTCAACCGATCCAAGGTTTGCGTCGTTGGCATTGGTTTCGGTTAGGGCGTAGCCTTCAACCACTGACTGTACGTGCGTCGCCGATACCCGTAGTCCAGCTTTTGAGCTAACGGCGGTTGTGCCATTCCAACCAGTTGGAGAGGCATCAGCCATTATTTTGATGACGCCACGTGTGTTCACCTTCCCGGTTAGGGAGTTGGCCGTGAGGTCGTTGTCCACGGATTCTGAGAGCAGACCATCTTTCGATACGAGGCAGCCGCAACATTCTTGTAGTTCTTGGCTGTCATCGAGCACGTAGATGTCTGCGTATAGGTTACCGTCTGTGTTGCCATCGTTTACGATGCGCACCGTAGCGTCCGGGGCACCAGCGGTGTTTGCGTGGGAGTAGTAGGTGGTGAAAAACACGCTGTTGTCTTGAGCGAAGGCATTCCCTCCCAGCATCAGGGTAGTTGCCAGTAGCGGAAGCAACAACAATCCAAGCTTTTTCATTTTTGGGTCCTCCTGGGTTTGGTAGCGCCTGGTCTGGGGGGAGGACAGGTCGCGGCGCCGAGTTAATGTAAACCAATCGGTTAGTTCTTTACAAGTACTAACTTGGACTTAACCCCGCTGGGCTAATCCTTCTGGACTAGTTCCAAACTTCGGAAGAGGTTTTTTGGGCCGAGCGCATCGTTCGCAACGATGAGGCTCCCGAACGGTCGGCAGCAACTGAGCGGGGAGTCATTTCTCGATCCCGACGTGCGCGATCCGTCCATTGCAAGATGCGCCGGAAAGTGTTTTGCTTCCGGTTTGCCCGCCATCCGGACGGAACCATTAAGGCGTGTATGGGATCTCCGCAAGGTTCCATGAAATTCGTAGCTGAAAGACTGCGGCCTATTTCAGGCCATCGACCACGTAGAGGTCGGAGAGGATACGTCCGACAGAGTAGGCATAGGATTTCCCGTCCGCGCTGAACCTGAGGCTGGGAATACTTTGCACGCCCGCCGGATCGGCCGGGGCGATTTCCTTCCAGGGTTCCCGACGGCTCGTCGCGAGATCGACGCGAGTGACCTCAACGGGCACGTTGGAAGTGCGCACCAGCACGCTCTTTCCGCCGTCAAAGAAGCCCATGATGCGTTCGGTAGGATTCGGGATCACATTGAATTTCTGTGGATCCCCACCCGCAACCGGGTAAAGCCAACGCTGATGCTTGCTGTCCATGGCCAGAAGAAATTTGCCGTCGGGGGTAATCAGGCTTCCCCCGATGCCTTCGGGAGTAATCGCGCGCGGAGTTCCGCCCTGAGTGTCGAGTAAGTAGGTGCGACGGGCATGGCCGGGCTCGTTGGCGGAGAACACGATCGACTTACTATCCGGCAGCCAGGCGCTGGCGTAATGTTCGGTCTTATCATTGGTAAGCTGCCTCGGTTCTCCGACGCCGGTCGGAAGGAGCACGAGATTGCGCGGAGATCCGACATCGACGAGCGCCCATTTACCGTCCGGAGAAAGACTGCCAAAGTCACCTTCTCCGAGCCGGATGGCAGACGAACCATCCGTTGGGCGCAGAAAAATACTGGAGTTGGCGCCGGCTGCTTCTCCGCTCTCGGAGAACAAGATGGTCTTGCCGTCGGCCGACATGTCGCCAAGCAAAGACCAGTCAAACCACGAAAGGCTGCGTTCGCGTGTCTCGCCCGGTGCAAGCGCAAAGATACTGAGACGAGATTTATCTGCGGTTAAGAGGACAAGACCGCTACGGCCGATGTCGTGGATCGTCAGCCCTCCGGGTGCGCGATAAATCAGGCGCTCCTTGCCGGAAAAGTCCAACGCATAGATCGACCGAGCGGCTCCTGAGGGAACGGCAGAGAACCAGACTTCCTTGCCGTTGGGTGCCCACGCTAGACCCTCTACGCTGGAGTAAAAGGAAGAAATGGCCTTGCGATTCCCGTGAAGGTCGACGATAACGACCCGGCCGTCATCGCCTCCGCTGATGTGATCTCCGATGGCCAGGTGATCCCCGCTGGGAGAAAAGCGCACATGGCTGACCCAGCCCTTAGGCTCGTAGATCACGTTGCCAACAGGAAATTCCAGTTGGCCGGCCCCGGTGGCGCCGGGACGAATCACGGCCAGAGACTGGCCGTCGGGAGTCCAGTCAGCCCATAGAATATTCTCGAGCACCTCGCGCGGAGCTCCCCCGGCGAGTGGTACGCGCGCCAAGGTGCCCGCCTGCATGAAGGGGGAAGAATTTCCGGGGTGCAAGGAGACCGCCATCTCGCCCTTCGAGGAAATAGCAAGAATTTGAGCGGGTGGAAGCCCGATGGTGCGGGAGTCGGAGCTGTCGAAACGGGTCGAGAAAATTTCCTGCGGCCGTCCTTCCCACGCTGCGCCATAGATGATGGTCTGGCCGTCCGGGGCGAAGCGCGCGTCCCAAATCGTACCGTTGCGAAAAGTGATTTCGTGGAAGGTCGGGCTGGCAGCGGCGCCGCGATGCGCAAATCGATAGATCCCAACCCACGACGCAAGCAACAACAATCCGCCAAGCAACGGCAACAACCATCGACGAACAGCCGGCGCTTCCGGGATGGCGGGCAGAGCGCCGCGGCTGGAGATTGAGACATCGCTGAGCGCTTCGAGGTTGAAGGCCACGTCTCGAGCGGATTGAAAACGTTCGGCGGGGTTCTTCTCGAGACAGTGGCGGACAATGCGCTCTAGCGCGGGCGAGACATTGCGGTTGGTCTCAGCCAGCTCTGGCGGATCCTCTTTAAGGATCGCGCTCATGGTGTCGGCAGCGGAATCGCCGTGAAAAGCGCGTTTGCCGGAGAGCATTTCATAGAGAATCGCCCCAAAAGCGAAGATGTCGGAACGCGGGTCGGCGGCTTTGCCGCGAACCTGTTCGGGCGACATGTAGCCCGCGGTGCCCAGAACGGTTCCCGCCTCCGTGGCCACTTGCATGGTGGGCGCATTGTCAGAAGCGTCGGCTTCCGAAGGGGTGAACTTGGCCAGGCCGAAGTCGAGGATTTTGGCGCGCCCGTCGTTCGTGAGGAAAAGGTTCTCCGGCTTCAGGTCGCGGTGGACGATGCCCTTCTCGTGTGCCGCAGCCAGGCCGCGCGCGATCTGCTGCGCGTACTCGATGGCCTTGCGCGAGGAGAGGGCACCGTTGCGCAAGCGGTCCCGGAGGGTCTCACCCTCCAGCAGTTCGGAGACGACGTATGGGGCACCACGGTCGTCGCCGATGTCGTAGATCGAAAGAATATTAGGGTGGTTGAGGGCAGCGGCGGCGCGGGATTCCTGCGCGAAGCGCTGCAAGCGTTCAGGGTCCACAGAAAAGGACGCGGGAAGAATCTTGATGGCGACGTCCCGACTGAGGCGGGCATCGCGCGCCCGGTAGACTTCGCCCATCCCGCCTGCGCCCAGGGGCGACTGAATTTCATAGGGGCCGAGTTTTGTGCCAGGAGTGAGCGCCATCCGTGGGCGCCATTATAGTCCACAGCAGCGGCGCCGTGGCCGATCCAACGATCCCCGACGGATGATCGGCCAACCGGCAGTTATCCATCAGCGCGATTCTGCCCACCCCTCACAAGATTGATCGCATATCCTTGTGCTCACGGCTGCGAACTGACCTCGAGCAGCAGATGATCCTTGAATTCCGCCGCCAGCTTCGCCACGCCATTGGCCGCCGCGTCTACCGTGCCAAGGTCTTTTCCCTCGCCGTAGTCACTCACCCGATACTTCCCGGGCTTCAATCCGCGCAGTTCGACTTCGCCCTCCCAGTTTGCCGGGGTAAAGAACGCATAATACATTTTGTTGTCTTTCGCGATGGCATATCCCTCGGGAGTGTCGTAGCCGGTCACGTAGAGGTCCCTGAACTCACCCTTCGAAAGCATCTTCTCGTTATATAAACCGATCCACTTCTTCCAGTGTTCTTCTTTCGCAGCGGTCAGGTTGACGTCCTTGAATTTCGGACCAGGATCGGGCCAGACGAACTTCGTCCCCACCACGCCTCCGGCTCCAATCGTGGAAGCAAAATCGTCGCCGTGTTCTCTCCAGTCGTTGCCCACCTTTGTCATCGCGGAAAGCTCGACGTGATCGCCGTAGACCGCCGATTCCGGTCCCAGCAATGCCTTGTACATTTTGATCCGCCGCCGCACTTGCACAGCCCCCACCGGGTCCGCTGTCACTGCCTGGTCCATGAACGGTAACCAGGCGAGTGATGGCGGTGTGCCGCACGGACAGCTCTGAGTCACGCTCTGCGGCTTGAGGGCGCGCGTCGTCTGGAAAATTTCCTTGTAGACATCCCCCATCGCATTCACCGAATCCTGTGGCGATTTGTGATGATGCGCCGGGTTGTAGCAGGCCGGAACGCTGTAGATGTTGTCGAGCTTGCTGCCGTCGAATCCCCAGTCGCGAATGAATTTTTCCGTTAGCTGCTTGTGATACGCCCGTACTTCCGGTAGCGCCGGACACAACGCCGCCAGGCCCCGAGTCATGTGCGCATGCTTGCCGTTCTTGTCCAGGATCAGCCACTCCGGATGCTCCTGCACCACTTTCGAAACCGCGTACTTGTGCGACTCGTACTTTCCCTCGCCATCCTCGACCCCGAGCGGCAGCCACCACAACTGCACCAGCATGCCTTCCTTGTGGAAGGCGTCCGTCATCTTCTTGATGGAGTCTCCGGGAAAAGTATCTTGGCGCGGATTCCAGTCGCCATAGACGTCGAACCAGCGATCGTCGAGCGTAACCCACTTGATGCCCATCTCCTTCAGCTTCGGAACCGTGCCCAGCATCTGCGCCGGGGTTACGTCGGCTTCGTATCCCCAGCCGCACCAGCTCACGTTGTAGGCTTCGCTCGATGGCTTCGGCAGCTCCCATCCTTCTTTCTGCAACACGCTCGACCATATCCGCAGTGGCTCATAGAAGTCGCCCGCAAAGACCGAGACGAAACTGCGCGGCGTGGAGTACGTCTCGCCCGGCTTCAGCGTGATGTTGGCGGCATAGTCGACCTCGACATTTACGCGTCCATCGGTTCCCACTGTTGCCGGGATCGCTGTGGATATCGGAATCGTCTCCACGTGCCCGACCGCTTCGCCCACCTGCCGTGTCCAGAACGCTACCACCGGGATCCCGCCGCCATAGCCGCCTTTGACCATCTCTCCCATGATGTTGGGCTGGGAAAAAGCCGGCGTCAGCTTCACCACGTCATCTTTTCCCCAATCGTAGCTGGCGCCATGAAACGACCACATCTCCCAGGGCCGCGCCTTCGGGTCGACCAGGCGTGCGTTCAACCGCCGCCGCTGATTCACGCTTTTTTCGATGACAACTTCGCTCGCGCCAGTGTTCTTGTATTCCACCGTGCTCAACAAAATGTTTGGGAACTTGTCATAGACTTCGAGCGCCAGAACCCGCTGCAAGTCGGTTCCCGATGGTCCCAGCGGACGCGCCGGAATTTCCACACGCTTGCCGACTCCCATCTTCCCGATTGCTTCATGCACCTCGGCCTGCTGGAAGTCGAGCGTGAAGTGCACATCGTTGCCCGCGACCCGCACAAAATCGCTGTCCGAGGGAGCGCCGACGCTGGGTTCGTCCAACGAAAGCTTCTTGCCGTTCTTTTTCTGCCCATCTGGCAGCAGAAACGCTTGCACATAACCATCCGGCGTCACCTGAAACTCGGCAGCGCTCGTCGTCAGCGTGACGGGTCCGCCTGACTTCACGTCCACGCCGATCGCGGAAGGCTGAGTGGGTTCTGGCTTGGCCGTCTTGCTTCTCAGAGGCGACTTCGGCAACTTCGAGCAGACCGTCAGCAGGAACATGAACCCGAGCGTGATACAGAGCAGCGCAATCCCGTTTCTTCGGGCGCTCATCAGGAACCTCCTCCTTTGTTGTTCTGAACCCCCGCCCAAAAATCGCAGTTGACAAAAGATATAAAACGAAAGTAAAAGTAATGGTTCGTAATATTACACCGAAAGCTCGTAGTCCCGACACCCGAACTTTCGCCGGGCCCAACCAGGCCCTTTCCGAACATTCGGGTGAGCGTCCAGGAGCGTCGCCATGCCCACCCCTTGCCTTCGCCTGCGAACCCTCTCGGCCCTGTTGTTTTCCCTACTCCTGACGCTGGCCACGCCGCTATGGGCGCAAAAAGATGCCGGAGCCATTGTAGGCCTGGTCCGTGACCCGAGCGGTGCCGTGGTCACGGGCGCCAAGGTCACTGTGACCGACGTCGATCGTGGCATTCAGTTAACCTTCTCCACCAATGCTGAGGGACAGTATGTCGCCAGCCCGCTCAGGATCGGCCGTTATAGTGTCACCGTCGAGAAGCAGGGATTCAGGAAGGCCGTTGCTGGCCCGGTGCAAGTGAACATCCAGGATCGCGTCGCCGTGGATCTGACCCTTCAGGCGGGCATGGTAACGGAAGTCGTCACGGTCACCGGCCAACGCCCGCAGCTCGAAACCGGAACCTCCGAACTGGGCCAGGTGGTGGACAGCCGGACCATCAACGCGCTTCCTTTGAACGGACGCAACTACGCCCAACTCGCTCTTCTGGGCACGGGCATCGCTGCTGCCGAACCTGGATCGCGCGTCGAAACCACCTACGGCTTCAGCGCCAACGGCGCCCGCTCTCTGCAAAATAATTTCCTGCTCGACGGCATCGACAACAACGCGAATCTGGGCGACGTCCTCAACGGCGCCGCCTATGTCGTCCAGCCTGCCGTGGATGCCATCGCCGAATTCAAAGTCGAGACCAATTCCTACAGCGCCGAATTCGGCCGCGGCAACGGCGCCATCATGAATGCCGTCGTCAAGTCTGGCACCAACCAGTTCCACGGCGACCTGTGGGAGTTTCTGCGCAACGAGAAAGTGGATGCTAGCAATTACTTCGACATCTTCGGTAAACAGCCCTACAAGCAGAACCAGTTCGGCTTTACCCTGGGCGGGCCCATCATCAAGAACAAATTGTTCTTTTTCGGAGACTACGAAGGCCTCCGTATTCGCCAGGCACTGCCGCAGCTGTCCACGGTTCCCACGCCAGCCGAGGTGGGCGGCGATTTCTCCGCCTTTCTCACCAACACCGTCACCGGCGTCGTCGACTGCAAAGGGAACCCGACTTACCAGGGAGAGATATTTGATCCGACCCAGGCGGAAACTAGTTCGCCATACAATGGCGGACCCTGTAGTCTCCCCATCGGCACCACCGGCCCCAACTACACCGGGACCCCGACCAACAAATTCACCAACCCTGGTGGC
>Ga0187867_10002630_pt1 | contig 14778 bp, 11 predicted proteins | sample June2016WEW_13_1_FD_132976 | JGI IMG/M metagenome (GOLD analysis project Ga0187867, IMG submission 132976) | Peatland microbial communities from SPRUCE experiment site at the Marcell Experimental Forest, Minnesota, USA - June2016WEW_13_10 | ecosystem: Environmental > Terrestrial > Soil >... | reverse complement strand
ATCATTGAGTTGCTCCTTGAGTTCGTCGACTGTGAATCCGGCGCTGCCGGCGCGCGCCACAAATTCGGAGACAAGCTGCGCCAGCCGGCGGCGGCGCTCGACTTCGTCCTGCTGCACTTCGCGGTGGGAGATAAAGGTGCCAGTGCCCTGCTGGGTTTCGAGCACGCCGCGGATTTCGAGCTCGCGATAGGCTCGCACCACGGTATTTGGGTTGATGGCGAGGTCTACAGCCACTTGGCGGACCGTAGGAATCTGGCCCCCCGGCGGCAGCTTGCCGGACGCCATACCGGCGAGCACCTGATCGATGATCTGGCGGTAGACGGGGACGCCGCTATGGAGGTCCAGGCGGAAGGCGAAGGCGTCTGTGCGTGCCATCTATACATATAGTGTATTAGTATACTAATACATTGTCAAGAAAAAATGGGTAGGCGGATTTTGGCTGCGGCTGCTTTATGCCCACCTCAGGCGAAAACGGGCGGTTCGGCGGAAAGGGGCGAAACGGGGATGGCGTCAATTAACCGGCGCGTGTAGGCATGCGCGGGCCGGTGGAAGATGCCCGCCACGGGGGCGAACTCCACGATTTCGCCTTCGTGCAGAATGGCCACGCGTTGGCACAGCGAAGCGATCGACAGCAGGTCGTGCGAGATATACAAGATGGCCATGGACAACTCGCGGTTGAGGCGGGCGAACAGGCGCAGAATCTCGGATTGGGTGATGGCGTCGAGCGCGCTGGTGACCTCGTCGGCGATCAACAGAGCAGGGCGGTGCAGAATCGCCATGGCGATGAGGACTCGCTGGGCCTGGCCAACGCTCAACTCGCGGGGGTAGCGGCGGAGGAAGGGCTTGTCGACGGTGAGGCTGACGGCGTCCAGGGCGTCGAATATGGCGGTGTCGCGCCGGGCGCGGGGCGTTCGGTCATGGGCCTCCCACGCCTCCGATAATTGCGTGCCGATGCGCAGGGCCGGGTTCAGGGAAGACACCGGATTCTGCAGCACCAGCGCAATCTCACGGCCGCGGATGGCGCGCATTTGACGTTCGCTGGAACACAGCAGATCGCCGCCGCGAAAGCGGATCTGGCCGCGCACAGCGCCGCCTTTGAGGTGCAGCAGACGCATGATAGCGAGGGCGATGGTGCTTTTGCCCGACCCGCTTTGGCCCGCAAGACCCACGATTTCTCCGGCTTCGATTTCGAAGGCGGCGTCGCGCAGCACGTTCTGGCGCGCGCCATAGTCCGCCGAGATTCGGACGGATAGCAGCGGCGGAGCGTCGATACGCGGGTCAGTCAACGGATGTACCACTTCCACGATGGCTGGCCAACGGGAGGCATGGCAAGTCGACTTTCGTTAAGCGATGTAAGACCAGTCGCGATTCGCTGCGCGCGGTTAGTACTTTCGCTGCAACTCGGGGTTATCGAAAGTTAACGCTCCTCTACATACTATCTTGGTTAACGTTACCGGTGCCATTCCCAAGGATACTATCTCGAACCATAACTTCAACATTATCTTGGTACAAGAAGTACTTGGATACGCGATAATTAGTTTGAATATAGATCCCATAGAGCGTATGTTACTGGTATGGCGATGACTGCGAAAGTACATACATTAGGGGGCGGAGCTATGGCCCGCTTCAATTCGCATCACGCCGTATCCCGCTTCACCCCGGAGGACGCGCACCCGGAACCACGGTACCCGCAGGATCATATCAAGGCGGCGCAGGCTCAAGATGACACCGACATGGTAGGCGGTGCGGTAGTCAGAAGCGAACGGATGAAGTCGGTGTTCCGCATGGTGGAACGGATCGCGCGCACCAACGCCACCGTCCTGATCGGCGGTGAGAGCGGAGCGGGTAAAGAGGTGGTGGCGCGCGCCGTACACAACTTCTCGCTGCGATGCGAACGGCCCTGGGTGGATATCAACTGCGCGGCCCTGCCGGACCACCTGGTGGAAAGCGAACTGTTTGGTTACGAGAAAGGCGCGTTCAGCGGGGCGGAAGGGCAAAAGGCGGGTATGTTCGAGCTCGCCAGCGGCGGAACACTATTCCTGGACGAAATCGGGGAACTGGACGCCAGGATGCAGGTGAAGCTGCTCCGCGTGTTGGACGGCGTGCCGTATTACAGGCTGGGCGGTACGCGGAAAGTCGCAGTGGACGCGCGCATTGTAGCCGCCACCAATAAGAATCTGGAGCAGGCCGTGGAGGCGGGCACATTCCGCGGCGACCTGTATCACCGGCTGAACCAAGTGAGTATCCACGTGCCGCCCCTGCGCGAGCGGCTGGAAGATGTGGCGCCCCTGGCCTATCGCTTCTTGCACGAAGTGGACCCGCGGCTGGATTTGGGGGAGGACGCTCTGAGCGCGCTGGAAGACTACGCATGGCCCGGCAATGTCCGGGAGTTACGCAACGCCATCACGCGCGCCGCCGTTTTGGCCGATAGCTGGGAAATCTGCGCGGCCGACCTGAATCTGAGGCACTCGGCGCAGGAACCCACGGCGAAGCCGGAGTTGAAACGCCAGTTGGGCGGACTGGAGGAGCAGGTAATCCGGGAGGCGCTCGAAAGATCGGGAGGACGGCAGGACCTGGCGGCGGGGCTGCTGGGGATTTCGCGCCGCACCTTGCTCAGGAGATTGAAGGAATATAGAACGCGTGGCGGCGTGGAAGCGTGCGCTACGCAGGCATTGCCGGTATGAATCTCAAGGCAAAGGTATACGTCGCGACAGTGAGCCTGGCCGGGCTCGCCGTCATTGGAATGAGTCTGTGCCGATGGCATTCCGAGGACCTATACCGCTTCTGCTTCTACCTGGTCCTGTCGGCCTTGGCGGCCGGACTGAAAGTAAACCTGCCCGGCATCCGGGGGACCATGTCGGTCTGCTTCCTTTTTGTGTTTATAGGTATCGCGGACTTGAACGCGCCGGAAACCTTGATTCTCGGCTGCGCGGGAACGGTGGTGCAGTGCCTTTGGAAGTCCAAACAGCGGCCCAAGCCATTCCAGGTGATTTTCAGTATCGCGAACACGGGCATCGCGGTGACTCTGGCCTACTCTTTTTATCACTGGCCTGTGCTGCAGCGGTTCGATCACATCGGACCCTTACTGTTGATCGCGACCGGCTTGGCTTATTACATTCTAAACACCGTGCCCATTGCCGGGGCTATCGCTCTTTCCGATGGGAAGCGATTTGGCGAGACCTGGCATAACTGCTATTTCTGGTCGTTTCCGTTCTATATGGTAGGCGCTTCAGTGGCTTGGATCATCAGTCTCTTTACCCGGCAGATGGAATGGCGCGGCTCGATTGTGCTGCTGCCGGTGGTTTATTTGATATACCGTTCGTACCAGCTTTACCTGGCGCGCCTGGAAGACGAGCGGCGGCACGTGGAGTCCATTGCCGGGCTGCATATGCGCACGATCGAAGCTCTGGCCCTGGCCATCGAAGCGAAAGACCACACCACTCACGAGCACCTGCGGCGGGTTCGCGTTTATGCGCTTGAAGTGGGCAAGCAACTGGGGTTATCCGAGCACGAGCTGGAGGCGCTCAAGGCGGCGGCGCTGCTGCACGATATCGGAAAGCTGGCAGTGCCCGAGCACATCATATCCAAACCGGGGCGTCTGACTCAGGAAGAATTCGAAAAGATGAAGATCCATCCCGTGGTAGGCGCCGAGATTCTGGAGCGAGTATCTTTTCCATATCCGGTGGCTCCGATTGTCAGGGCGCATCACGAGAAGTGGGATGGAAGCGGCTACCCTTACGGCTTGCGCGGCGAGGAGATACCGATCGGCGCGCGGATTTTGGCGGCGGTGGACTGCTTGGACGCGCTGGCTTCCGACCGCCAATACCGGCGGGCCATAGGCCTGCACGAGGCCATGGACGAAGTTGTAGGACTGGCCGGCAAGAGCTTCGACCCGAAGGTGGTGCTCATTCTGAAGCGGCACTATGTGGAGCTGGAGGGGCTGGCGAAAGCGACGGGGGAGAACACCGCCAAACTGTCGACGGATGTGAGAATCGACAAAGGCTCCGAGCCGGATGCCGGATTGCAAAGGTCTGCGCCGCACGCCGCCCCTGGCAATGAGTACGACTTTCTGTGCTCGATCGCCGCGGCGCGGCAGGAAGTGCAGTTGCTGTTTGAGCTGGTGCAGGAGCTGGGTAACTCCCTAAGCCTGGATGAAACGCTATCCGTAGTAGCGGCCCGCTTGCGAAAGATCGTTCCTTACGACGCCATCGCGATCTACAGGCGGATGGAACGAAAACTGATCCCACAGTATGTCAACGGAGAAGACTTCCGGCTCTTCTCGTCGCTGGAGATACCAGTAGGAGAGGGCCTTTCCGGCTGGGTGGCCGAAAATCACAAACCTATTTTGAATGGTAATCCGTCGGTGGAGCCGGGTTACTTAGCGGACTCAACCAAGTTCAGCACATTGCGGTCGGCGTTGGCGGTTCCGTTGGAGGGATTGAACGGAGCGATCGGAGTGATGACGCTATACCGCGCGGAGCGCGACGCGTTTTCGCGGGATCACCTGCGCATCCTGCTGGCCATCAGCAGCAAGGTGTCACTGGCGGTCGAGAATGCGTTGATCTTCCGCCAGGCGGAAGACTCGGCCACCACCGATTATCTTTCCGGATTGCCCAACGCGCGGTCCCTATTTCTGCGGCTGGACAGCGAAGTGGCGCGCTGCAAGCGGAACCGGGAGCCGCTGTGCGTGGTGGTATGCGATCTGGACGGCTTCAAACAAATCAACGACCGCTTTGGCCATTTGGAAGGCAACAAGGTGTTGCGGCTGGTGTCGGATGCGCTGCGCAGCCGTTGCCGCGAATACGATTATGTGGCGCGCATGGGCGGCGACGAGTTCGTACTGCTGCTTCCGGGTAGCGACCGCAGGTCGATACAAGGCCGCATCGCCGAGATCCGGCAACTCGCCCTCGGCACGGGCATACCGGCTTCGAGCGGCGTCTCGATGAGCATGGGCGAGGCTTACTATCCGGATGACGGCTCCGATGCGGAGGAGCTGTTGGCCGAGGCGGACAAGCGCATGTATAAAGCCAAACAGCTTCGGAAGAAATATAGGATGACCGTCTATCCGCAGACGGCGGTGGAGATTGCCGCTACCGCATAAGCTGCCGTGTCCCACTCATGGGGACACTTTCTGGAGACAAGACGATGAACCGACGATCGATACTGTTGGCCCTAGCTGTGGCATTAGTTCCCGCATACGGGCAGTATGGCGGCGAACTGCGATTCTGTCTGCAGGGCGAGCCCAAAACGTTCAACCCTTTGTTAGTGGAGGACGATCCGTCGGAAGTCATCCGGTATCTTACCGGCGGCGTGCTGATCCGCATAAACCGGTCCACACAGGAAGTGGAGCCAGAACTGGCGGCCTCGTGGAAGATAGACAAGAATGGCCGGCGCATCGCGTTTCAAATCCGATCCGGCCTTAGTTTCTCGGATGGTACGCCGTTTACGGCCGAGGATGTGGCCGAGACCATGCGCATGGCGCTGGATCCGAAGCTACACGCGCCGGTAGGAGACGCATTCCGATCGGGGCAGGGAGCGGCGGAGATTACCGTCGCTGGTCCGGACAAAATAACTATAACCTTTCCCTCCGTGGTGTCCGGTATGGAGCGGTTGTTCGATCAGGTGGCGATCCTGTCGTCTAAGTCCTCGAAGAAAGAGGGGGCGGTGCTGGGTCCGTTCTATGTGGCGGAATACAAGCCTGGGTCCGAAGTGCTGCTGAAGAAGAATCCGCATTACTGGAAGCGCGACGCGCAAGGCCGGGCGCTGCCCTATCTGAATTCGGTGCGCCTTTCGATTCAGGAAAACCGGACGATGGAGATGGCCCGTTTTGAGCGTGGCGAACTGCACCTGATCAACAGTGTGGCGCCCGACAACTTCGATAAACTGGCGGCGGAAGCTCCTTCGGCGGTCAGCGACATTGGCCCGGGGCTGGAATCGGAGATGCTGTGGTTCAACCAGGCGCCGGGCGCGCCGCTGCCCGAATTCAAAAAGGCGTGGTTCCGCTCGATGGCTTTCCGGCGCGCGATTCTGCAGGCGATTAACCGCGACGATCTTTGCCGGGTGGTCTATCACGGGCACGCCAGTCCGGCCGTCGGGCCGATTTCTCCTGCCAACCGCTATTGGTACAACGCCCGTCTGAAACCCGTGCCGTTCGACGGCGCGGCCGCTCTGCGGAGCCTTGCCCAGGACGGCTTCGCGATGAAAGGCGGCGTCTTGCGCGACCGCCAGGGGAACCCCGTGGAATTTTCGGTAGTCAGCAATGCCGGCAACCTTTCCCGGGAGAAGATGGCCGCCATGATCCAGCAGGACCTGGAATCGATCGGCGTAAAAATGAATATTGTCACGCTGGACTTCGCTTCCCTGATCGAACGCCTGACTAAGACTTTGACGTACGAAGCCTGTCTGCTGGGCATGGCCAATGTGGATCTGGATCCCAATCTGCAAATGAATGTATGGCTCAGTTCCGCGAGCAATCATCAATGGAACCCGAACCAGAAGACGCCCGCAACGCCCTGGGAGGCGGAAATCGACCGCTTGATGCAGGCGCAAGTCTCCGAGAGCAGTGCGGCCCAGCGGAAGCGATACTTCGACCGGGTACAAGAAATCGCATGGGAGCAAGCGCCCTTCCTGTATCTGCTGAATAAAGACACACTGATTGCAGTATCGCCTTCGCTTCACAACGTGAAGGCGGCGCTGATTCGCCCGTATGCTTACTGGAATGTGGAAAACCTCTCGCTTTCGACTCAGGTGGCGAGTAAGCGGCCCTGACAAAGTGCGAAAGCCGCAAGCCACCTTAAAGTTCAAGTGTGCCGTGCAGGTACAAGCGAGCCCTCCCGGAGATCTTCACGCGATCGCCACCGACGGTACATAGCATGTATCCACCGCGGGCACTGAGTTGTCGCGCACGCAACGTGTCCTTACCCAGGCGCCCCGCCCAATATGGAGCCAGTGTGCAGTGTATCGAGCCGGTTGCGGGGTCCTCATCGATGCCGGCCGACGGTGCAAAAAGCCGGCACACGTAATCCGCGTCACCCTCGCCGGTAGCAGTAACAATCGTTCCGCCGATCCCGACGTTTACTTTGGCAAGAGCGGCAAAATCGGGTGAGAGCGCTCGCACTTGCTCAGCGTGATCCACCACCACGAGGTAATCGCGCGATTTCATTACCAGCGCCGTTTTCAAACACAGGGCTGGCAAGAGGCCGGCTGGTGTCTCACATGGTTGAGGTGGCCTGGCGGGAAAATCCATTTCAAGGGTGTCTTGACCCTGAGCGACGGTCAACATGCCGCTGCGGGTGTGGAAGCGAACCGGCCACACGCTGTGCTTCCGCAGCGCGAGCACATAAGCGGATGCCAAGGTCGCGTGCCCGCATAGGTCGTCCTCGACTTGGGGTGTGAACCAGCGCAAGTCGAAATCGCCGTCGGCGCGAGGAACCACGAAAGCGGTCTCGCTGTGCCTGTTCTCGGCCGCAATTCTCTGCATGAGGCTATCCGCGAGAAATGCGGAAAGGATGCAGACCCCCGCCGGGTTACCTGCAAAGATATCACCCGTGAATGCATCAACGTGGTAATACGGAATTGCCATCCTATTCCTCCAAGGGACACCACCCGGCTTTCTTCAAACCGCGCAATCCTAGCATAGCCAAATGGGAATAATCGGTCGCCTGGGAGGGCGGCCAATCTTGGCCGCAGCCGCCTTTTAGGCGGCCAGAGCCGGCTGAAAGCCGGCTGCGGGCAGAATTGCCCGCCCTCCAAATTGAAACCGACCCGCTGCCGAATGATCGCTCCGGAGCGCGATCGGCGCTTCGATCGCAGTGCACTGCCGCAGCAGGCGGACGCTTCCGGTTTATAGAAACTGAATGAAGGCTGGGATGCGGAGCCGAACGTACCAGACCCGCGCGTGCACGCCGATGAGTCCGGACTGACGCTCACGGTCTTTTTGAGTCCGTCTCGGCCCACCGGATGACGATTTATATCAGGTAACAGGCGATCTCATGGAAGGCGGGCCGAAGGACTGGATCCCAGTCAAGCCCGCACCGTCGGCGCATAGCCATCACTTTCTCTTTTACTTTCGGTGAGCGCTTACGCGCCGCCGAAATCCGGGTTGCTCTCTAACCACAGAGTTAGCGGCTCACGCGCTGCGGGTCTTTACCGTGTGCAGGGATGCGGCTGCCACAGCCGCCGCCGGCAGTATCTCCAGGCGGGCGATATAGAGGCGATAGAACAGAAAGACCATACCCATCACCGGCAGGATCAGCAGCGCCGGCTTCCATCCGAAGTCATGCTCGGCAGCAGCCATCAGGCCGGCTATCGCGCCTCCCAGCAGAAAATAGGGGAAAGCGAACAGGTAACATTGCTGCCATATAGCGCGCAACGGTTCGCGTCTTACAACGGACACGACGCCGGAAACCAACAGTGAGTTGGCTACGAAATAAAGGCAGGTGGCTACGGCCAGAGCAATGGAAACCGATTCCGCGTGGAAGCGCAGGCGCACCAACTGGGAAGCCTCGAAAGCCAACACCAGGCTGATTGCCACAGCCGACACGCTGAAGAGCACCTGCACGGCCGCCGGCCGGCGATTCACCCGCCAGATGCACTGCACCACTACGCCGGCCGAAGCCATCAGCATGGTTTCCGGAAGGGTAAGTTCCGCGATACCCAGCAACACCAGCACGAAGCCGATGGACATTGTTTCGGTGAGTCCCGGCAATCGCAGCTTCATAGCGGCGGCTACCAGCGACAACAGGAAGTAGGCACAAAACCGGAGCGGATCGCCGGACCATTGCAGATCCAGGAAAGCGTACGCCATGGCCGCGATTCCGGCCGCGCTCACCAGAGAGATGTAGATTTTCGCATTGGCATGCATGATGGCCACCTCGGCTCTTCCGTAGTCAAGTCAGGCTAACATCTCTATTGGTCGCCATCATCCGCGTCCATCGGCATGATTTCAGATGGAGGCAACACGGCGGTACCCCAAACGATATTCAACGGGTTCACCCAGGCAGCTCCGGTCCCGGCCCACAGAACCGGCGCGCCATTTTGAGTCTGCCCTGTAAACAGCGTGGTGCCCCACACGATGTTGGTGCCCCAGACGATATTAGTGCCCCACACGACATTAGTGCCCCACACGATATTGGTGCCCCACACAATGTTTTGCGCGTAGATCAGGGTTACATGGCCGTTCGAATTCATGACCGCCAAGGGAGAGATGGCCGGCACGTTGATCAAATCGGTATTGGCAATCGCGGCGCCTATGTTCACCTGACCCGCGCCGAGGGTAAAGATGTCCGAGATATTTTGGAAAGTGAAATGGTGAACCAGGTCCTGCGCGCTGGTATAGAGGGAGAACGTCTTGGTGGCGGTCTTCATGAGCCTGGCTTTCACCTGATCCGGGGTCAGCGACGGGGACTGCTGGATGAGTAGCGCTGCTGCGCCGCTTACCACCGGCGTGGCCATGCTGGTTCCGCTCAAGCAGAAGTAGTTGGTAGACGTGCCGGACGCGCTGCCCGATTCGTAATAGGAGTTGGCGACCAGGGTAGACGGATATTCAGCCGCGATGGTGCTGTTCGGAGCCATCAACGAAACGACATTATCGCCGGGAGCCACCAGATCGGGCTTGGCGATGTGATCGATGGAAGTCGGGCCATCCGAACTATAGCTGGCAATCGTGTCACCCGACACGTTAGTGGAGCCGTGCGTGTTGGTTGCGCCAACGGTAATTACGTAAGGATCGTTGCCCGGCGAAGTGATGGTTCCATATAGGGGCAGGCTGCCCGCGGCGTTCCGGCCGTTGTTTCCCGCCGCCACCACCACCACGATGCCAGAGCTCCAGGCGGCTTCCGCGGCCTGGCAGAGGGGATCCAGGGTATAACTTTCGTAGACCGTTTGGCCGAGCGATAGATTCAGGACGCGGATTTTATAGGTGCTCTGCAAGCTGATGGCCTGGTCGATTGCCGCAATCACATTGCTGTCCGTCCCCGAGCCGTTCTGATCCAATACTTGCAGATTGATCAGGTTGACATTGGGGGCCACGCCGTTGAAGGTACGCGTGAAGCCCGCACCCGTGGACTCCTTGCCGTTCGATCCGATGATGCCCGCGACGTGGGTGCCATGGCCGTAGAGATCGGTGCCCGTCAGCCCGGTAACGAAGCTTTGGCTGTAGACGATGCGGGAGCCGGCGCCGTTGGAAGACATCAGGTCGGGGTGCGCATAGACGCCGCTGTCGATCACCGCCACGCCGACGCCGCTGCCGTTCAAACCGGATTGCCAGGCGATGTTGGCGCCCACGGTTTGAGTGGTGACATCGAGAGTGCCGGATAAGGCGCGGTTGGGAGAGATATAAGTCACCTGTGGATTCGACTCGAACGCCCGGATCTGGGCCGGCGAAAGAAACAGGTGCGCCGCCTTGATGTGCCGAAAGCGCCTTACAATCTGACTCGCGGAAACCAACTGGAGATCGGCGTCGGTCGGTATATGGTTGAATTGCACGATGACTTCGACGTTTCCGTTGCGGCTAAGCATTGGTTGGAGGTCGCTCGAGACTTTGGAAGCGGCCATCGCCAGGCTGCATGCCACAAAGGCTGCGATTAACGCCAGCCGCAGGCCCTGGCGAAGAGCCGAGGCGGCTGTCAGCCGCTGTATGTCGCCCCAAACGGCATGATCCTTGGAAGGCTGCGGTTGGCAGCCTGTAACATCGCAGTTATCTGAAGCTATCATTTCTAGTTCTCTCCCGATGACGCTATTTGAATTCTGTCCGGCGGTCATTTTCGTATCCACGGCTTTCCTAAAGCAGCGTGGTTGCCAATGGGAGGCCTGTACTTAAGTGATTGCGAAATCTGGGTTTTTGGCGCGCGGCGGGGCATGCAGGGGGCGCCAGGTGACACGCTTGTCACGCGGAGGGTGACAACGCTGACGCGCCAGCGCAGGTTGTCGCATAGCGGCCGGTCAGGGCCGCAGTCCGCTCCACTCTTCAGCCAGCACGATGGAGTTGGCGGGGTTTCGCGGATCGTACTTCACACAGATAGGCCCAAGCGATGCGATCTCGTCGGGCACAAATGCCTGTAGCCTGGAGACGTCCTGCGCGGCGGTGTATTCCACGCCGCGCACCGCGTAGGAATAGACCAGCAGTTTGTCACGGATGTCCACCAGGTTCGCATCGCCCATCTTGCCCGTGGAAAGTAACATCGAACGGCGGCGGCGCTCCTTCTCATCCGGCGAGATCCGCGAGCGCAGCCAGGCGCGCACGGCAATCGTTACCAGCAGGATAACCAGGACGCCCAGCAGCGCCGCGGAAATGCCATCAGCCGCTGTGAACACCGTTGGGGTAGCTTAGCCGGCGACCGGCGCCTCTTGGAACACCTTGGCCCAGTCCTCCAGGAACTGTGCCAGACCCTTGTCGGTCAGCGGATGATTGAATAGCATATCCAGCACCTTGAAGGGCATGGTGCCGATATGCGCACCCGCCAGCGCCGCATCGATCACGTGCGTGGGCGAACGCAGCGAGGCCGCCAGCACCTGGGTCTTGAATGCGTGAATCTTATAGATCTGGGTGATGCTTCGAATCAAATCCATGCCGGTGAAGCCGATATCGTCGAGCCGGCCCACAAAGGGGCTCACGATGTAAGCGCCGGCCTTGGCGGCCAGCAGCGCCTGCCCGGGCGAGAAACACAGCGTGACATTGACGCGGATGCCGTCTTTGCTCAGAATGGAGGTTGCCTTGATGCCATCCCGCGTCAGCGGGCATTTCACCACCACGTTGCGGTGCAAGCGGGCTAACCCGCGGCCTTCCCGGACCATTTGGCCGGCTTCGGTGGACACCACTTCGGCGCTGATATCCCCATCCACGATATCGCAGATGAGCCGGATCTGGTCTTCGAGGGGCCGGCCCTCTTTGGCGATCAGCGTCGGATTGGTGGTCACGCCATCGACGATGCCCCAATCGGCGCCCTTTTTCAAATCGTCCAGGTTGGCGGTATCGAGAAAGAACTTCACGTCTGCACCCTCCAGTTCTTTAGGATTATAACACTGGCCGCTCTCGGCGCGGGCGGCGGCTACCCCAGCAGGTCGAGGTATCGCGCCACCGCTTCGATGCCCCGGTAGAAGTTCGGCAGATGCAGCTTCTCATTGGGCGCGTGCAGGTTGTCGTCCGGCAGCCCGAAACCCATCATCACGCTGGGTATACCCAGACTCTGCTCGAAGGCCGCGACAATGGGAATCGAACCGCCGGAGCGAATATAGACGGTGGGTTTGCCGAAGATTTCGGACATGGCATCGGCGGCGGCGTGGATGAAACGATTGTCCGGGTTCACCAGCGAAGGCGGCGCCGAGTGCAGCACCTTCAACTCGGCGGTCACGCCGCGGGGGCAGGCCTTGGCAATGGCCTGCTTCAGTTGCTCGGCGGCTTCGGTGGGGTCCTGATCGGCCACCAGCCGCGTGCTGATCTTGGCTACCGCGCGCGCCGGGATTACGGTCTTGGCGCCCTCGCCGGTGAAGCCGCCGCGAATGCCGTGCACTTCAAACGTGGGCCGCGCCCAGAGCCGCTCGAACAACGGAATATCCGGCTCGCCGACCAATTCGCGCGCGCCCATCTCCTTTTCCATATAGTCGCGCTCGTCGAACGGCAGCCGGGCCCAGGCCTCGCGCTCCTTGGGGCTGGGCGGCACCACCCGGTCGTAGAAACCTGGAATCTGAATGTGGCCGTCGCGGTCCTTCAACGCGCTGACGATTTCGGCGACCGCCTGCAAGGGGTTGGGAGCGGATCCTCCATATACGCCCGAGTGCAGATCGTGGTTCGCGCCTTCCACTTGCAGCTCCGCGTACACCATGCCGCGCAGCCCTATGCAGATGGTGGGCAACTCCGGCGCGAACATCTCCGTGTCGCAGATGATGGCGGCATCGGAAGCCAGGCGCGCGGGTTTCTGTGCGACATAGCTCTCGATGTGCTCGCCACCGGTCTCTTCCTCGCCCTCGATGAGGAATTTCACGTTCACCGGCAGCTTGCCGCGGGTCTTCAGCAGGCCTTCCACGGCTTTGATCAATATATAGGTCTGGCCCTTGTCGTCGGAGGAGCCGCGCGCGAAGATATCGTGCCCGCGTACGTCCGGCTCGAAAGGGGGCGATTTCCATTCGTCCAACGGATCGGGCGGCTGCACATCGTAGTGGCCGTACAACAGCAGCGTGGGTTTTCCGGGCGCGCCGTTCCACTCCGCAAAAACCAGTGGATTACCTTCGCCTTCGATCAACTCGCCGGTGAGCCCCGCGGCGCGCAGCTCGTTCAGGGCGAACTCGGCGGCGCGCCGGATGTCGGGCTTGTGCTCGGAAAGCGTGCTGATGCTGGGAATGCGCAGCCACGCCTTCAGCCCTTCGAGGAAGGCGGCGTGGTTCTCCTGGTAGTAATTCATGACAATTGCACCTCACCGACATTGTACCGGTAGGACGGGCCTCCCGGCCTGTCCTGTCCTGTCATGTCTTGGCGTATCCGTAGCCGATCTTGAAGTAGGGCTTCACCAGCTTGTCGTAAAGCTGTAGCGCTTGCGGCGGAATACCGTTCCTGGGTGCGCTCAATGTGGCTTCTCGATCGCCTCGCGCGCCTGCTCTACATATGATGCCGCCACCAGCAGCCGGAATCCCCCGGCGGCGGCTGTGTCGTCCTCCAGGAAGGCCGGAATCGCAGCAGCCTGCAGCAGGGCCTTCGCGGCCTTGGCCTCCACGCGCGATGCGAAAATGGCGGCCGGCGCCAGATCCTCCTCTTCCTCCTGCTCGACCGCTTCTTCCAAAACATCTTCCGATTCCGGCGGGGCTTGCGCAGGCTCTTCGACGACGGCGACAGGCTGGACCGCGCGGCTGGGCGGCCTGGCAGACAGACCCCGCCGCTTCATCTCATCGTCGTAGCACTGCCGCGCGATTTCGGTCAGTTCCCCCCTGACGAGCGACCCCAATTCGTCATCGGGCATCTCCGCATACAACCGCTTGAAATCGTCCGCGCTGAATTTCATGGTTTCTCCGCGAGACCTGGTATTATAGCGCCCTCCGAGGCCTGCAGCTTACGCCGCAGGAAACGGCGCTCAGGTTCGGAGCACGGGCAATCCAGGGCGGCTCGAAAACAGACGGCTGCTTCGCCCCGCCGGTCAAGTTCCAACAGCAGGTGGCCGCGCACGGCGAGCAACAGATAATAACCGCGCAGTTTGGGATCGTCCTCCAACGGAGCCAGCGCGGCCAGTCCCTCCGCCGGACCATGCACTTTCGCGACCGCCACGGCGCGGTTCAGCGCCACCACCGGCGAGCGGTTCAGTGACAGCAGTTGATCGTACAGATCGAGGATCATGGGCCAGTCCCAGGACTGCGCATCGGCCGCACGTGCGTGGGTCGCCGCGATGGCCGCCTGCACGTGGTATTCGGAGACTTCGCCGCCGGCGATGGAGCGGTCGAAGTGATGAAACCCGAGGGCCATCAGACGCTGGTCCCAGCGGTTGCGATCCTGGTGTTCGAGCAGGATCAGGTCGCCCGATTCGTCCACGCGCGCGGGCAGCCGGGCGGCTTCCAGCGCCATCAGTGCGACCAGCGCATCCACGCGCGGCTCCCCGATGGAAGAAGCCGCCACCAGACGGCCCAGCCGCAGAGCTTCCAGGCACAGATCCTGGCGAATCAAGTCCTCGCCCGCGTGCGCGGCGTAGCCTTCGTTGAACATGAAGTAGACGACTTCGAGCACCGAATCGAGGCGCTGCTTCAGTTCGGGACCGCGCGGCATATCCAGCGTCAGACGGCCCTCGCGGATCTGGCGCT